>JAABUJ010000810.1_pt1 | contig 54747 bp, 63 predicted proteins | sample 5559131 | NCBI WGS metagenome assembly JAABUJ01 (sample SAMN10711875, study PRJNA513366) | rock metagenome | isolation source: Antarctica rocks | place: Antarctica: Victoria Land, Mt New Zealand nord | collected 2016-01-07
CGGTACTGCGGTGGGACGGGCCGGCACCGGCGCTTGCGCGCGGCGCCTCCACCGGACGATCTGAAGATCGATTCTACCCATCCTGACTGGAACTGTGCGGTGTGAAACTGTCCTCTCATGAACCCGCCAGGGGGATGGGGCCGGGGAGAGGGGGGCGCTACTTACGCGCCGCAGCAATACTCGCTGACACGGTATAACTGGTCTTTACGGTCGTCTTGGGGACGGCGGTGAACGCCACGACTACCAGCTTGGTCAGCCCTTCCCTGGCCGGGTTGATTAGCACCGATCCAGTATCGGCAGAGTTCAAGGGAAGTTTGGAGAGGTGGAGGCCATGAGCGGTGTAGGCGAGCAGTTGCACATTCCACTTACTGGGGAGCAGGTTGGCGGAGACCGGGACAAAGCCTCGTGTACTCCATCCGGTGAGATCGTCGTGGAAGCCGATTTCGGGGACGGTGATGTGGCGGATAGCCCAGCTCTGGCCGTTATACTCGTCGTCGGTAATGTACTCAAAGCGCAGCTTGACGACATGGCCGGCGTATGCTGAGAGGTTGAGCGTCTCGGAGCGCCACCCCTTGCTGCCACCGGTGAAGGCGTTACCATAGTTGGCGCCGTTGGGATTGGTAGGGGTGGTATCCGTGGCCCGCACGGTGTCCCAGATTTTGCCACCATCGCGCGAAACCTCGACGTAGCCGTAGTCGTAGTCCTTTTCGATGTCGTACCACGTGTTGAAGTGGAGTGTGGCGTGCTGGACGTGGCGTAGATCCACAGTGCGCGAGAGACGAGTATCGCTCATGTCGCCGCGGTTGCTCCACCAATAGGGTACCGAAGTGTGGAGGCCGACCAGCGGCATTGAGGAGGGCGCCGTGAAGTGCAGGCGGAATGCCCTTTGCTTGCTCAGCGCGTCGAGCACGATGTACTGCGCCCCGTACGGCGCCACGGCGCCGGCATAGGAGAAGGGTACAGCTGCCGTCTTGGTCACCGCGACGCTGTTCGGGAGGAGCGACGCATAGCCGCTGTGGCCGCCGTGAGCCGCACGATTCGGCGCGTAGTTGGCCACGATCCAGTCGGCGAAAATCTGATCCGCGGACTTAGCGATGTGGTGCTTACGCAGCACTGCGTTCACCAGCTCCAGATCTGTATACCCCCGATCGGCGAGCATGTCCTTGATCAAACCACGGCCAAAGCGCTGGTAGAGATAGCCCAGGAAGAGGTACGCGGCGCCGTAGTGAGCGATGCTGACGTCCCCGGCCAGGCTCCAACTGGTGAGCTGCGTTTCGGGCATGCCCAAATAGGTATTGGCCTCATCGTTTGGCGGATAGTGGTTGAGATACTCGGCCAGCATCGACATGCCCTCATTGAGCCACGCATTGTCGTGCGGGTGCATGTGCCAGTGGATCATGTGCTGGAACTCATGCGCCAGTGTGCGATCAAAGGTGTTGTCGCCGGGCAGAACGGCCGTGGAATTGAGGTAAATCATCTCTCGCTGATTACTATACTTGTTCACCAGTCGGGGATATTCGTCCTCCGCTGAGTAGTACCCCGCCGCGCTGGCGCTCTTCAGGTCGCCGATCAGACAGGTAATGTGCGGATCACCGTCTACGCCCGGCGTCCACTCTGAGCCGAAAAACGAGCGATCAGTTGGGTAGGTGCTGTGCTCGAAGGTATAGGCAGCTTTCTGCAGGGCTGCCTGGTTCACCTGAACGCCGTTTTGCACATAGAAATACAGGTGCGGCGTTTTGGCTCGAATGGTCGCGTGCATGACGAAGAAATGGTTCTTGTCCTCGGTGAGGACGAAGAACGGGTCCTGGTGGCCGATCGGGAAGTTGGCCGATGCGGTGCGTATGACGTGGGGGATAGCACGGGGCGGCCGGAGCTTCAGCTCGTCGGTCAGGGCATAGAGATCGCGTGCCGGAATGGGCGCCGTGACCAACTGTGTGAGGCTGGGGCGGGCAGTCTTCACGGCGGGCGGCTGGGGTTGGGCCGAGGCCTGGGAGGAGCATCCCACCAGGAGCAGAACAACGAGGAGCCGCCAGACTATGCGAAAGGTCATGGTGTTGGTTCAGTCCGCCAGGGCATGGGCCCGCGGATGGGCTTGATCATAGACCTGACGCAACCGCTCGCGCGACACATGCGTGTAGATCTGCGTGGTCGAGATATTGGAGTGGCCCAGCAGCTCCTGTACCACGCGCAACTCTGCCTCATTGTTGAGCAGGTGCGTAGCGAAGCTGTGCCGCAAGGTGTGAGGGCTAATGCTGTCGATGCCGGCGCGCCGCGCGTACGACTTGAGAATGAGCCAGAAGCCCTGACGTGTGAGTCGCTCCCCATGATGATTCAGAAAGAGCGCATTGCCCTGAGTGCGGCGAGCCAGCGCGTTACGTCCATCCTCGAGGTACTGCGCCACGGCTCCGCGGGCTTTGAGGCCAAAGGGGATCTGCCGCTCTTTGGAACCCTTGCCCAGGCAGCGCACCGTATCGGTCGTCATGTCGACATGCTCCAGATCGAGTGAGATCAACTCGCTGACCCGCATCCCGGTGGCCCAGAGCAGGCGCAGCATGGCGCGGTCTCGCAGGCCCGTGGGGTTATCCGAAGCAGGCATGGCCAGCAGAAACTCGACGTCATCCTCGGCGATCGAGTGCGGTAGATACTTGCCGATACGCGGCGAGATCAGGTGCTCGGTCAGACCAGCACCCACGATCCCTTCCGCCTCCAGAAAGTGGAGGAAGGACCGCACCGCTGCCACCTTCCGGGCCACCGTGGTATCGGCGTAGCGACGCTCGTAGAGAAAGGAGCGATAGCGCCCAAGAATCTCGCGGTCGAGATCCCAGTGGTCGCGCCCGTGATCCTGCAGAAATAGGGCGAATTGACTGAGATCGTTGCGATAGGCGCTTTCGGTGTTGGCGGAAAAGCCGCGCTCCGCGGCGATGTACTGCAAAAAGTTGTCGATCTGTTCCTGGAATCGGTCATCGTTGAATCGGTCATCGTTCATGGTCATTCCCCTCTTGCTCCCGGGTAGACGCGCAGCGCTTGGTGAAGGATGGTCATGGCGCGCTCCAGTGCCTGCTCTTCCAGCACATAGGCAAAGCGCACTTCCTGCTGGCCCAGGCCGGCTGTAGCGTAAAAGCCGTCTCCGGGAGAAACCATGAGCGTTTCGCCGTCCAGCCGAAAATCGGTGAGCAACCAACTGGCAAAGCGCTCCCCATCGTCAATAGGCAGCGTGGCAAAAATATAGAAGGCGCCTTCCGGGCGCCGCACGTGCGCCCCTGGAATCTCCTGGAGCGCGCGATACGTCACATCTCGCCGGCCGCGGTAGATCTCAACCAACTCGTCGGTGTAGGTCCGCGGGTTGCGTAACATTGGCGCCACGGCGCGCTGCTCGACGGTCGGGGCCGCGAGACGAGCCTGCGCGAAGCGCAGCACGCCCTCCATCACCTCCGGGTGACGGCTGGCGATGCAGCCGATGCGCGCTCCTGTTGCGCTGAAACGCTTCGATACACTGTCCACCACGATAGTCTGCTCGGCCACCGCGTCGAGTTTCAGGGTGCTCATGTCGCGCGGGCCCTCGAACACAATCTCGCGATAGGTCTCGTCCGATATCAGGAAGATGCCATGCCGCGCGGCGATATCCGCCAGCATCTCCAGTTCGTCGTAGGAGAAGACCGTACCGGTGGGATTGCCGGGAGTCGTGAAGAGTATCGCCCTGGTGCGGGGAGTAATCCTTCGCTCGATTTCGGCGGCTGGAGGAAGATGATAGCCATCCTCACCCCGTAAGGTCACGGGAACCATACCGATCGAGGTCATCACCGCGAAGCCGAAGTAATTGGCATAGGTAGGCTCGAACACCAGTATCTCGTCGCCCGGATCGGCCACCGCCATCATGGCAAAGAGCAGCGCTTCGCTGCCACCGGTCGTGACCAGCAGTTGATTCGGCGCCAGCTCTAGACCGAGCTGGGCATAGTAGGCTTGCCAGGCTGCCACCGTCTCGGGTAACCCCTGCGACGGCGCATAGGGCAGCAGCAGACTATCGTACTGCCGAATACCTTCCATCAGGACGCTGGGGGTGGCGAGGTCGGGCTGGCCGATGTTGAGATGATAGATGCCCACTCCATCCGCTTTGGCTCGCTCGGCCAGCGGGCTCAGCTTCCGGATGGGCGAGGGCAGGGCATCGCGCGCCCGGCTCGATACCTGGACACGTGGTTCGGTAACCATGGGGCTACACACCTCACTGAGAAGGGACTAGGTGCCTGGCCCGAGGTGGAGCGTGAGAGGCGACTGTAGGGCGCCGGTCAGGGTCAAGCGTTATGTTGAGCTAACGGACGTATTCTATACCATTTAGCCGGTTAGATGAATCAGCAGATCCTGACCGCTCAACCCGGCCATGGAATCCGTCGCGTGACCCCGCTGGTTGGCGATCCATAAACGCGCATTGGCCGTCACCGCCACTCTGGCGTGGCGGGTCGTCACCACCGCGTCGGTATCATAGGCGGCTGCCGTATTATCGGCGAATACCTCGATATTTTTCTTGCCCTTGAACTGGTTGCCGGTCCAGAAACTGGCCCTCACCCTTTGCCCGGCGGGAATGTGCACGCTGTATGTGACCTGCCATACATCGGCCACACTGTCCGCAATCGACACGGAGAGGTTGAGCGTGTTGCCGCTACGCAAGCGAATAGCTACAGTGCTGCGGCACATGACCGTCATGGCCTGGGTATGGTGCGGCAGGAACGGTCCGGGAATGAGGCCGCTCAGGAGGGCCGCGCCTCCCAACAGTGCTCGAACCGCCTGTTTCATTGATAGTCTCTCCCGTGGAGTGGCCTGCTGCCCCCATCACCGACCTGCCGATTGATGGGCTGACGATACCCACTCTACGCGGCCGGAGCCGAACTGTCCATGCCTTTTTGTTACAGTTCGGTTGCAGCTCGACCACAGAGAAGACCGCCGGATACCCGTACGGATATCCAGCGGCCGGTGATGCGCTGAGCCCCGGTTACCGCTGAGGGTGACCGGGGCTCAGAGCGAACGAACGGATGCTAGTGCATCACGACATGATTCAGCACGTCCTGGTTGGCCTGGCCCATAGCGACGCTGACGCTGTGATGTTCTGCAACCACCACCATGGTGTTCACGGTACTGAACGTGGCGCCGGGCGCTACCACGTTCGTTTCGCTCTCGTAGGTGTTGGCCTGGTTGTCGGCAGTCCAGGTGAGTTTTTCAACGTCCTTGTTGGCGCCGAAGTAGACCACTTTGGTAACCCTCACACCGGCCGGAACATGCAACACGTAGTTGATCGCCGACACGCTGGATGAGTCTGCCCGGAACGTAGCGCCCAGAAAGACGGCAGCGCCGTTGTTCAGGAATACCGCCGGATCGTCGTAGCACGTGCCCCACTGGGCGTGCGCTCCACCCGGAGCAACGGTAACGGCCAGCAGGCCGGCAATCAGCAATGAGGCGCTGAGAATAATACGTTGTGATCGGCCAAAGAGGCGGCTCATGGTTTCTCCTGAGTGTGACTGAAGGTCAATGATCGAGAGTAGGGAGTACTCGTCCCGTGTAGTGTCAGTAAACCAGATCGTAGCCCCGCTGCCGAGAGCCCGCGGTCCTGTTTTGCGAGAGACTTTAGGCGCACGGGCCTGCCCTTCAGACCGGGGCACGGTCGCAAACTTGACTTCAGTACTGGTACGCTTCTTGCGTTGGTTGACAGAGTGAGAAGAAAGAGAAACCAGGACATGAATGCCGACCGCGACGTGTGCCCGAACTGCGGCGACCGGTTGATCAGCCATCGGACTGATCGGCAGGTCGTTAGTAGGCAGCGTGAGGTGCTATTGTTCTGGTTTATCTGTGAAAGCTGTAGCCATGTAGCGCTACGCGAGTGGTCCGTTGAGGAGCAGGTGGCGCCCACCGAGGCCACGAGCACTCGGGCACGACGTCCGCATTTGCCGCTCTGCCACGGATCGATCGACCAGGACAACCGCCACGGAGACGATCGTCGCCAGGAGGAAGGCCATCCTCGTGCTGTCTGGGAGCGCCGTCAGGGGCAGGATCGGCGGGACAGCCCGGCGTAATCGGGTTTCATCTCCCAGGTGTTCGGCCTCTCAGCGGCGCAATGGAGGATACCACCGCTTCGAGCTACCCGGAACGAAGCCGTATTCTGGAAGAGAGATGGGCGGCCTCTTGCTGCCCGGCATGGGGTCGATTGAGTGACCCGTAAAGCGCAAAGGTGAATCATGGAAACCAAGACAACCAGGACTGAGCAAGAGTGGCGCGAGACGTTGACCCCCGAGCAATACCAAGTGTTGCGTGGCAAGGGAACGGAGCGGCCATTTACCGGCGAGTACGTCCACACCAAGGACGACGGCGCCTATCACTGTGCTGCCTGCAACGCGGAACTGTTCAACTCGGACACCAAGTTCGATTCCGGCAGTGGCTGGCCCAGCTTTACCGAGCCGGCCAACCTGGCCAACGTGGATCTGCACGTGGACAACAGCTACGGTATGCGACGGACCGAGGTGACCTGCCGTTCCTGTGGCTCACACCTCGGCCACCTCTTCGATGATGGCCCCGGCCCCACCGGCCAGCGCTACTGCATCAATTCCGTCTGCCTGACGCTGGACCGGAACACCGCGGGCTGACAGAATGCGATAGTTGGCATAGAACTTGCTTTTGACATGGATGTCGCGGCGCGGTGGTCATGGCGGGCATGTCGTGTGGCCGCCAACCCTTTTGAGCCCGGCACATCATTCAACCGCTCTTGAAAGGGGCATCTATGACCGACCACGTCGAGAGGAAAAGACGCATACTCAGGCGTACGGCAATTGCGGCCTGTATCTCAGCAGGCGCAATCCTATCCGCCGCGCACACCGGAGGGTCCGTCTCTGGGGCCACGGCACAGGCGGGGATACCCATGAGTGAGCATCTCGACCCGCAGGCTGCACGGGTGGTGCGGCGCTTCCTCGCCTTCCAGAATCCGCCCCTTCCAACCCTCTCGCCCGGCGCGGCACGCAACACGGCGTCGGCCCAGGACGCGGCCATGGGCGTCCAGTCCATGCTTCATATCCAGCCGCAGATCCAGCCGGTCGGCAGCGTTCGACACATCGTGATTCCCAGCCCGGCGGGAGGCATTCTGGCACGGGTGTACACGCCGCCAGGTTCCGGTCCGTTCCCGGTGTTGGTGTACTTCCATGGCGGCGGTTGGGTTATCGCCAATCTCGATACCTACGACTCCTCCTGTCGCGCCCTGGCCGATGCGGCGCACTTTGTGGTGGTATCAGTGGCCTATCGCCAGGCGCCGGAGCACAAGTTCCCGGCGGCGGCCAATGATGCGTATACCGCGACTCAGTGGGTCATGCACAACGCCGCGTTGGTGAACGGCATACCCTCACGCGTGGCAGTGGGTGGCGAGAGCGCCGGTGGTAACCTGGCGGCGGTGGTCCCTCTCATGGCTCGGAATATGCACGGCCTGATGCCGATCTATCAGTTGCTGGTGTATCCCATCACCAACTACAACTTCAACACCCCCTCGTACCGGCAGGAAGCACACGCGGTACCGCTGGACCGGCCGAGCATGCAGTGGTTCTGGCGTCTGTACCTGCGTACACCCGCCGACGGGGCCAACCCGTACGCCTCACCGCTGCGCGCGCCGAGCTTGCAGGGCCTGCCCCCGGCCACGGTCATTACCGATCAGAACGATCCGCTGCGGAGCGAGGGCGAGGCCTACGCGCTGCGTCTGCGCCGCTTCGGCGTGCCGGTGGTTCTGACCCGCTACAACGGCATGATGCACGAGTTCTTCGGCATGGGCGCCGTCATTGCCAAGGCCAAGCAGGCCGAGGCGGAAGCGGCCCGCGGGCTGGATTCTGCCAGATCGCATTGATGGATGCCGCTACAGTTCAGGGATGACGTTCACGGCAAGTCTTTAACCTGAACGAGCAAGTGGGCCGGGCGAGCCGTCTTCGTGACGTGTATCTCCCGGCCCACCTTTCTTTTGTACGATCCAGGGGCATGCAATAAGCATGAGTAAAGACGTAGTACGCGATGGGTACGACGCCATCGGCGGCGCCTATTCGGCTGCACGACAAAAGGACCAGCAGAGCCTCCCGCTGGTGCGGGAACTCATCGATCGCCTGCCAACCGGCGCTGCCGTGCTCGATGCAGGCTGTGGGAGCGGTGTGCCGGTGACCATCACACTGAGCAATCACTTCGACATCACCGGTGTGGACATCTCGGAAACGCAGTTGGAGTTGGCACGTCGGTCGATCCCCCGCGCGACATTCGTGTGCCGAGACATGACCGAACTGGACTTCCCGGCTGGGAGCTTCGACGCTATCTGTTCGTTCTACGCGATCATTCACATTCCACGCGAAGAGCACCAACCGCTCCTGCTGAACTTCCACCGAATGCTGAAGCCTGGCGGACTGCTACTGGTTTGCATGGGCGCCGGCGATTGGCCGGGCGAAGTGGAGGAATTCTATGGCGCACCTATGTACTGGAGCCACTTTGACGCCGAGACCAATCTGCGGATGGTGCGGGAAGCTGGGTTTGCGCTGATCTGGAGCAGAATGATAGCCGACACACTGGACCCGGAAACCCCGTCAGCTCATCTGTTCGTGCTCGGGCAGCGCCGTGTAACCGCTTAGAACAGAGTGAACGGAATGTAGTGGCATGCTGGACACTCCCGAGCCGATCGGTAGCCCGCCCGTTCTGGGCGGACCACCCCGCATAAAGGGGGCACAGGTGGCCCGCAGGCCAGCACCCCCCGTGGCCTTCGGAGGTCTACGTGCTCGCTGCGGTTCGGCTCAACGGGCGTCTTTGACGGATAGCCATGAAGGGAGCGACGAGCCGCCGGGCCCTCGGTCTGCCGTGCGGTCGTCCGGGAGTGCCGTCGAGTGACGTGTGATGTCGGCCTGCGGGCCGATTCCACCCAACTCGTGCCCCATTCGGGGCACGAGTTGGGTGGGCTACCTGGCGGTTCTCATCCGCACGTTCGTGAACGATCCCTGTGTTCACGATCGTATGAGTCCATACACGCCGCACGAAGAACCAGAGTTACTCTGCTTCCTTCACAGGCTCTTGGGCAGCAGTGAGCGGCTTGGTGGCACGGATGATGGCGCTGGCGATTGTGCCGTCGGCCTGCTGCCAGTCGGGCGGGAGGCTGGCGGTGTGGATGCCTGCCTCCTCGACGCGATAGCGGCGGGTGATCTCGAGGCCCGTATCCTGGAAGCCCGCCTCGTGCAGCAAGGTGCGGTAGGTATCGACCTCCAGTGCGCCGGCGATGCAGCCTATCCAGGCTTCCATATCGTGGCGCAACTCGTCGGGCAGCGGGCCATCGGCAACTACGTCGGCCACGGCAAACCGGCCACCGGGCCGTAGCACCCGAAATGCGTCGTGCAGCACCAGCGACTTATCGGCCGCCAGGTTGATGACGCAGTTGCTGATAACCACATCCACCGAGTTAGCCGGCAGCGGGATGTCCTCGATGCGCCTCTTGAGAAGGGCCACGTTGGTGGCCCCCGCCCGCGCTTTGTTCTCCAGCGCCAGGGCCAGCATCTCTTCGGTCATATCCACGCCATAGACGAAGCCGGTGGGACCGACGCGTTGGGCGCTCAGCAGCACATCGATTCCACCGCCGGACCCGAGGTCGAGAACGGTTTCTCCCTCGTGCAATTCGATCAGGGCGGTGGGGTTGCCGCAGCCGAGCGAGGCCAGCACCGCCTCTTCCGGCAGCAGGTCCGTCTCGCCGGAGGAGTACAGATGGCCGGTCACCACATCGTCCCGCTCGCCTGGGGTGCAACAATCCGGGCCACAGCATGCCGCACCCGCGCGCACACGGCGTGCCGCCTCCGCATAGCGCTCCTGGACGCGATCGGTCAGCTGGTCAACAGTCTCTGCTTCAATCATCCGTCTTCTCCTGGGTTGCAATTATATTGATAACCGTCGATGGATATGGGTAAAAAAAGGTCTCAGGCGAGTTGCCGTACGGCTGCCAGCGTTCTGTTGCCCTCCTTGGTGGTCCAGTAGTAGGCCCAGATGCCGCGCTTCTCGGTGTCGATCAGGCCCTGTTCACGCAGTAGCCTGAGATGGTGGCTGATCGTCGGCTGATTTTGTTCGAACAGCTCGGTGATGTCGCACACACACAACGGCTGAGATTGCTGCGCCAGGAGATCGAGCATATGCAGACGCGTAGCATCTCCCAGCACTTTGAGCCGATTGGCCAGCGTGGCGGTCTGCGCCTGGCTCAGGCTGGGCGGCTCGGAAGGGCCGCAACAGGGATCGTTACGATGCCGCATCGGAAGCGCGTCGGAGATGCCAGTGTGGTTCATGACTGTAGCATAGCATACCCATCGATGGCTATCAATGGATATGCTTCAGCATGGGCGGTGGGGTGTTTGAGTGTGGTCCCAGGGGCTGATAGAGGGTGAAGGCGGCCAGGTCAGTACGGCGGTAGCGTCCCGACGCGCCCGCCAGTCGGGCAAAGGTCGCCGCCTGTGGCGTGTCCGTGCGGAAAAGGTACCAGGCGCGATGATCGCGCTGGACGGCGGCGCGATACGGAAGGTAGCGGTCGAGCGACGGTCGTAAATGGCTGTCGAGGGCTGCGCAGGTGATCCGCTCATGGGTTTCAAAGGCTAGCCAGTCGCAGGTCCAGTAATCGGTATAGACGTGGTTGACCTGATGGTCGGCTAGATCCAGCGCTGCTGCCATTAACTGCCCATGCAGCCAGGTGGGATAGCCGGCATCACTGTAGGCGCTGATGGTGTTGGTCAGCAGCGCGGCAGCCAGAAGCCCGAGGGCGCCGTACATTCGGGCGTGCGCGGCGAACCACCGTCGCCCGGGTGGGCGGAGCCGGTCGGTGGCAAAGAGGGCGAGAATGGCCGGCAGGGCGATCCACACCCCTTCCAAATAACGCACGTTGAACCAGGGAGCATGGGCGGGAGCAGGGCTCAGCATGAACAGCGTTAGCGTTAGGCCGGCGGTTCCGAGCAAGGCCAGGCGCGCCACCTGTTGGATCTCCAGGTACCGGTCGTCCCTCGTCTCCGATCTCCCGTGGCCTTTCCCCTGACGCCGTTGCACGATGGAACGCAGCGCGCCAAGCACGGCCAGGAACCAGCACACCAACCAGCCGGCTCCCCAGGTGGCGTGGATAGCCGTGCAGAGAACAGTGTGACGGCTGGCCCCGGCAGACAGCGGCCAGGCATCTTGCGGCCTGAGTCCACACAGGCCACTGCCGCCGGTAGCCACCGGGATACTGACCGCCACGGTCCCAGCGAGGCGCTGCAAGAACGGCGCGGGGCCGGCGCTGGTATGCCCGGAGCCACCGGCGCGCACGATGGCCATGACCGTGGCCACCGTACCCTGGCCCGGCGCAGCGGAGACGTTGTAGGCAAGAACCGGGAACAGCCCCAGCAAGAGTCCCAGCAGGCCACACACGCCCGCCAGGCCGCGCAGTTCGCGCCGGCAGGTGAGCAGCAGCAGCAGTCCAGACATGACAGCAAAGGGGAGCATCAGTGGATGGCTCCAGAGGCCGAGTCCGACGATCAACCCCCATCCGCCGTACGCTGCCAGACGGCGGCCGCGAGCAGGACGCGGGGTGTCCACGGCGGACAGGCTGAGATAGGAAGCGAGCAGCATGGCGGCGGCCCCGAAGACCAACAGCTCGGCGTAACCACCGTCTGCCTTGAGTTGGCGTGTTAGCAACTCGCTCGATCCCAATGCCAGGAACGGAAGCGACAGCAGCGCAACTCTCCGGCTGTACAGGAGCGCGGCCAGCAGGTACATGATGCCCAGGAAGAGAGCGGCCAGACCGACCAGGCCGAGACGCAACGTAAAGTCGGAGGCCCCCCCCACCCGAAACATCCCCGCGGCCAGATACGCCTGTAGCGACCCCATGTAGGTCTGACCGTACAGGAACACGGGATGCTCTCCGTGCCCGTTGATGTGGAGGGCCATCAATCCCATGGTGCCTTCGTCACTGTCGAAGGGTGGCAAGCCCCGGTCAATCAGCCAGAGCCGCAGCGCGACAGCCGCGCCGATCAGGAGACCGGCGCCACCCTCATATCGGGTGAGCAAGGCGCGGGGCATGGCCACTGGCCTGTCCCGCCCGCCGCTGTCCGGCGGAATCGCTGCCGGTGGCCGAAGGGCCGCTGCGTTTCTCACCCGCGAACCGTAGCCGATAGGTCGATTGTCATTCCGCTCATTGTAGTGCCGGCTGGTGAGTGGTTTATGCTGTGGGACGAGAAGCATTACGGCAGAGGAGAAGCTTCCGTGTCCGAGATCATTACAGCGGCTGAGCACATCACTCCGAACTGGCTGACAACCATCCTACGGCGCGAGGGCGTGCTCGAGGCGGGTCAGGTGGAATCGGTAACCATCGGGACCAATCCGGCCTTCAACTCCGCGATCAGCCATCTGCATGTTGCGTATGGTCCAGGCTCGTCTCCCGGCGCTCCCCGGGCGCTGGTCCTCAAGCGCAACCTGTCGGAGGAGTGGGCACGTCGGGGTGGCAAATCTGAGGTAGAGTTCTACACGGAGGTCCGGTCATGGCGAGACGAGCTGCCGATGATCGTGCCGTGTTACGACGCCGCCTACGATTCAGCCACCGGAGACTCTCACCTCCTGCTGCTCGATCTCTCCGCGTCGCACGAGCCGCTGATCACCCGTGACGAAATTATTGCTCTGCACGGCGTCCCGACGGAGGGACGGCTGGAGCAGGTAGTCGACATCGTGGCCCGTTTGCACGCCCACTGGTGGGAACACCCCTCGCTGGTTGATGGCACACGAGAGGTGTCGGGCTGGTATGGGACGCGCGAGCGGTTCGAGGAGCACATCCAGCGACAGCGGCGAGACTGGGACATCTTCCTGGCAAGCTCCGGCGCGGATCTCCCTGCCGGCGTTCAGTCGCTCTATAAGGAGGCGCTGGAACACCTCCCTGTGCTCTGGGATCGTGGCCTCGGTGAACGGGTCACCGCCGGGACGAATATGACGCTGGTCCACGGCGACTGTTACCTGTCGCAGTTTCTCTACCCTCGGGACGGCAGCGGTACGGCGTACTTGGTGGATTGGCAAGGAGCGTCGCCAGACCTTCCGTCCATCGACCTGACTCACCTGTTCCCCACCTTCTGGACGCCGGAACAGCGACATGAGCGTGATCGAGAGCGGCGCTTGCTGCAACGCTACCTGGCTGGTCTGCACGCCGGGGGATTCACGGGATACGATTGGGAGGCGCTCCAGGACGACTACCGTCTGCTGCTTATCTATATGGTGTTCTATCCAGTGTGGGACGCGGTGAATGGCTCCAGCAAGGCGTACTGGTGGCCCAAGATGCAGTGCCTGACCAGCGCCTACCGTGATTGGGCGTGCCAGGAGTTGCTGACGTAAACGGAGCGCACTGATTCCACGTACTCATAGCGCTCCCGTGCCACCCCGAATCTCCCCTGGAATCGGGTCGCCTTCGCCAGGTTATGCAGAACGACGGCGCCCCGTTCTCGATCTCCCAATTGCCGGCAGAAGTCCAGAGCCTGCTCGCGCATTGGCTCACGCTGCCCCTGGGCGGCAACACCAAGTGCGGCGCCCGCTGCCCCCGCCACCCCGGGCAGCCCAACCAGCCGGGTCAGCCCACCCCCTTGTACCCCATTCGGGGCACGAGCTGGGTGGATCGGCCCGCAGGCCGACACCATGGTGCCATCCGGCCGGGACCGCCGAGCTACGGGCACCGTGACGTACATCGCCCTGAGCGCCCCTTAAGTCAACCGTATTGGTCTGAAGACCGATCCTACGGGTGGTCGATCATGGGCGGTTGGTCGATCGTGAGGGACACAAGCCGGGTATCGGTATCCGCTGCCGTGTCTGGTCAGCCACAATAGGCCATGGGCACAGCCGATCTCCACGCGCACAGCTGCCACGATTCCTGGGGCGACGGGAACCAGACCGTTGAGGCGCTCTTTCGCCATGTCGAAGAGCAGACCGACCTCGACCTGTTTGCCATCACGGACCACGATAGTACGGACGCGGCGCGGGCCGGCTGGGAGATTCACCGGCGTGGCGACTATCGATTTGCCTTTCTGCCTGGCGTCGAGGTGACCAACCAGGCCGGCCACCTGCTCTGCCTCTTCCCGGAAGGGAATGTGGTCGAGATCCCCTCGCTGCGCCCCTTCTGGTGGACGGTGCACTATGCACAGGAACGAGGGGCGATCTGTGTGGCGGCGCATCCTATCTATCCGCCCTGGCTGGCGCCTACTATCCGGCGTGGCCTGGACGCGGGCCTGCGGCTCGACGCGATCGAGGTGACCAATGCCGGGATTAGCGCCAGGGCGCAGGCCAGGCTGGATGCCCTGGGCAGCCAGTTTGTGGCGCGGCTGCCGCTGGTTGGCAACAGTGATGCCCACGATCAGTCGGCCATCGGCTCGGCCTGCACCAGCTTTCCCGGCAGGAGTGTGGCGGACTTTCTTCACGCCCTGCACCACCGGCAGACGGAGCCGGTATTTGTCCGGCGTCCCGTCATGCCACCGGATGCCCGAGCCTTTACCACGCGTCGCTCCATGACCCGACCGGGCTGGGTGCGCAACCTGTGGCGAGAGCTGGGCGGCGGAGCGTCATCCTAGATGGATAGTTCCGCCAGCTATCTGGATCTGCACGACTACCGGATCCGCGTCTTCGGCCTGTACCGGGATCGTAATGTCTCCCTGATCCGTGGCGAGAATCCGGCCAGCGTCACCGCGCGCTTCCGCGCCGACCGCGACGAGCTATTCGCGGATCATCCTCAGTCGGCGCTGAGCGCCGAGCACAGGCGCGAGTTCCGGAAACTGAGGTATTTCCCTTACGATCCAGCCGCGTACGTCGAAGCGTTGGTGTTTGTAGATGTGGCGCCGCAGCGTCTGGAGGCGCAGACCAGTGGCGAGAAGGTGATGCCGATGAATCGGGTGGCCACGGTGCACTTCACCCTGGCGGGCACGCCGCTCACCCTGTCGCTGTACTGGATCGACGTCTATGGCGGCGGGTTATTTCTGCCCTTTCACGACCTCACCGCCCCCACGGAGACCTACGGCGGCGGCCGCTATCTGTTCGACACGGTCAAGGGCAGCGACTATCTGCTGCTATCCAAAGAGCCATGGGGGCAGCGCATCCTGCTCGACTTCAACTATGCCTATAATCCATCCTGCGCCTACGACTACCGCTGGGCCTGCCCCCTGGCGCCGCTCGAGAACCACCTGGACCTGCCGATACGAGCGGGCGAGAAGGTGTTCACACCGGCTGGAGGCGCCCGATGAACGTGATCGACATCATCATTCTGGTGCTGCTGCTGGGCGGCATCCTGACCGGCATCCGGCGCGGCTTCGTGCTGCAGGTGGCGACCATCCTGGGGGCCATCGCGGCTCTCGGCGTCGCGCGCCAGGAATACCCCGATGTGCGCCAGGCCCTGGGCCAGTTCGCCCCGCAGTCTCCCTGGCTGACCGTCGTCGCCTACCTGCTGGTCTTTCTGGTGGTGTGGGGAGCCATCATCCTGCTGGCGCGCCGGGTCCGTTGGTTGGTTCGCGCCATGCTCCTCGGCTCGCTCGACCGTCTCGGTGGGGCAGTCATCGGCTTGCTGCAAGCTATCGTCGTGGTGGGAGTACTGCTCTACCTCGGCAGCCACGCGCCCAACCATCAGTTGAAGACCTTGATCGCCCACTCCAGCCTGGCGCCGCCCTTCGTCCACGCTGTCTCCCACTTCAACGGAATCACGCCGCGCATTCCACGCTAGCTGCCATTGTTCCACCCATAACCCTTAACTTGTGCAGAACTCCTCTCGCACCTGGCCCTTTTGCGCCGAGGGGGAGATGGTTGACGGGTACAATAGGGGCCATGAGCCTCCTCTTCAGACCTCGTGCCGCTCGGCTGGTGGTTCTGCCGCTGGCGCTGGTGCTGGCCGCACTCTTGATTGCCGGTCCATCGACGGTGCGGGATGCCTCGCTGGTCCAGAGTCATGCCTCCCTCCAGTCACTGGTGGCGGGCAGCCAGGGGGCGTACGAAACGGAGGGGACCATACCGCACGCGGCGGCCTCTGCGGCTGCGGTCGAGACTCCCAGGGTCGACGTGCATAGCGCGTTCACGCAGGTGCGCGACGACCAGGCGAGACGGAGTCAGACGCTGGTTGAACTCCACCAGGATCTGTCGCTCCATGCCGTTGGCTCGCAGGTGTATACCGCCTGGAAGACGCCGATGACCATCAAGGCGCTCAATTGGTATGGCTTCGAGTACCGCCCATTCGTGGCCGGCGGGCTGGACAAATTGCCGCTCGATTCGATCATGGCCACGGTTCGACGGCTTGGATTCAACGCGCTACGGATCATGTTCGCCAATGAAACGGTCGAGCGCAACCCGGTGGTCATCACCGGGCTGGACGCCAACCCTGCCCTGCGCGGGCTCCATTCGCTCGACATCCTGGATCGGATTCTGGGGGAAGCGCACCGGTACAACCTTCGAGTCATACTCTGCGACAGCCGCTCCGAGGCCGGCATGGGGCCGGAGCTGCTCACCGGGCTCTGGTACACCGCTCAATATCCAGCTTCCGCCTGGCAGAAAGACTGGATCAATCTGGCCACCCGCTTCCGGCGCCGGAGCGCTCTGGTGGGGGTGGACCTGCGCAACGAGCCGCATATGATCGGCGCCGCCTTCAATACGCCGCAGTTGTACTTCAAGAATGGACCGCTGTGGGGCGCCTATCAGGGTACCTACTATCACAATCACGACTGGCGCTACGCGGCGGAAACCATGGGCAACCAACTGCTGGCCATCAATCCCCACCTGATGATTATCGTGGAAGGGGTGCAGATCTACCTCGATCCGGACCGGAAGGTGCTTACCGGCGGCCTTTGGGGCAGCAACCTGATCGGGGTGCAATACGACCCCATCAACCTGCGGGTGCCGGGGCAGCTCATGTACTCGGTCCACGAGTATGGCCCCAAGATGTGGCTGGGCGGCTGGTTCCTGAGCAATCAGAACTATCAGCAGCTGGCCGATCGCTGGACCACCCTATGGGGCTACCTGCTCAATGCCTCCAAGATTATGCAGGCGCCGGTGTTCGTCGGCGAGTTTGGTACCTGCAACACGTACCATTCGTGCATCCAGGATCCGAACAAGCCGTACAGCCAGGGCTTCTGGTTCACCAGCTTTGTACGCTATCTGCACCAGCATCCGCAGGTCGGCTGGGCCTACTGGGCGCTCAACCCCACCGGCCCCTTCCATCCCACCGACCTGAACTTCTACAGCCTGCTCACCCCCGACTGGCGGCACGTCCATCCCCTCATCCTCCAGGGACTAGCGCCGCTACTCAGCGAGCCGAATGGATAGATGACAGGTGCAGTTGACAGTTTAGGGGGCAAATGATGGGTGATAAGAGACGTAGTTTTTGTGGTGAACCCCTGCGACCGGACAGTCGGCAAAGTCACCCCATGAATTTGAGGTGGGCGTAGCCCGCCTCAAATTCGCTCGGCGGCACGTACCCCAGGGCGGAGTGCAGCCGCTTGGTGTTGTATACCTCCTCGATCAATGGGCCGATATGCGCCCTCGCCTCGTGGTACGTCTGGTAGCTCGTCAGGTAGACCTCCTCCGACTTGAGCGTCCGGAAAAATCGTTCCGCTTTCGCGTTCTCGTATGGATTCCCCTTGCTGGCCATGCTGACCTCGATGCCGGCTGACTCCAGCCGGTCAACGTACTCGTGAGCCCTCTCGGCCAAATCGTCTTTGAAATCCTAGACGATCACCGTCTCAGAAAACGACCAAAAACTGCGACAACAACGCTGAGCTCGCACCGGCCGCCAGCTGTCATCTTCAAAGATAGGTGGTACTGTTCCTTCAGCAGTTGATGGCACTCATAGTGGGGGAAGGCTTGGTGAGCCAGGCGACCGATAGCATCCTCCAGCCCGGGCAAATTCGCCAGCACGCCCACCTCCCTCCGGCGACGGACCGGTCGCATATCGACCGCGCCCTACTGGCGCCGATTCACCCCGAGTCTGTGTTATTCCCCTGTCGCTCCGTCGATCTGCTCGCGGAGAAGGTCGGCGTGACCAGTATGCCGGGCGTACTCCCGAATCATGTGGACGGTAATCCAGCGAAGATTGACCGACTCGTTGTCCCAGAGGCGCGCCGCCGGAGAGTCGAGATCGGGGAGAGAAGCGGCGTTGCGTCGCGTGGTTGTGCACGCCTCCTTCCATTGCTGCAGCACGTCTTCCGCCGGGTGGCTATCCAGATCGGTCCAGGCCCGGTCTCCATCCACTGGATTTCCCTGACCTGAATACATACCCAGGTGACTCGCCTTGTTCACGAGTATGTACTCCAGCCAGAAGTACTCGACCTCAGTCAGATGCCGTAGGAGACCCAGCAGCGTGAGTGGCGAGGGCGGAGACGCCACTTCCTTCAGTTGCTCTGGTGTTAAACTGGAGCACTTCCACTCGAGCGTGTCGCGCTGCGCATCGAGAAAGGCATTCAGCATGGCGCGCTCGTCGCCGCTGAGAGGCACCTCGGTCCTCTCGCCATCAGCCATCACATACCTCCGTGCCGAAATCTAGAACTTCCGAGTGGATAGGCGGGGAGTGGGTGCAGGACCTGATTGTAGTGCACCCGCCTTTGTCGTTACGAAGGAGTACCGGCGCTTCGCTGAGTTCTGCGATGCCTGCCGGCAGTACCGCTATATCGGTGTCTGCCATGGATCGCCCGGTGTGGGGAAAACGCTCTCCGCCCGCCACTACGCGCATTGGGATCAACTCGATCCCATCATCCACGATCACTTCGATCGGCTAGAGAGGCCAGCCGAACTCGCCACCTGGCATGCGCTTCTCTACATACCAGTGGTTCTGGCAAGTCCGAAGCGTCTGGAGCGCGAAATCACGGGACTCTGCAACCTCCATGGCTACCGGATAGACGAGGCGCTCCACCCGGACGCTGAAACGCACTGGACTGCGGAGGAAGAGTGCCATCAACTGCTGAAGATTACGTGCCACGAATCTTTGAAAATGCCACCGCCAGCCTGGTGAGCGTCCGTGTCTCAGCTCTCCGCCGCATAATCACCGTCTCACACAAGGCGCCGCTCTTGAGTTTATGAGACAGTCTGCCCATGAGCAGAAAGCCGCCGATACTCATAACGCCCGATTCTAGGCACCTTCAAGAACCGAAGGTGCCTTCTTCATGGGTGTTGGCATTTTCACAGTGCGCCACAACTGGGCGGCAAGAAGCGCCGGCTCCGACAAGCTGTGGCACACCCCTGCGCTCTCAGTTACTTGACATATTCTGACTGCACCGCCTACACTCAAGAGTCCCCTTCAGACGTGCCGGGCTTCGATGCCGGCACGTCTTATCTCTCTCTGGAGCATCCTGTCTCGTGAGCACCTCCGCACCCCGCCTGCAGCCGATTGGCGCCCCCGGCGACTTTCTGGCCGATGTGGAGTTCGGCGAAGGGCAGGCACGGCAGCGCGGCCACAAGGGTCTGCCGCGCGGCGGCGTGGTTGAGTCGGTCGAAGTGGGTAGCCCGTGCGATGAGGCCGGCGTGCGCCCCGGCGATATCCTGCTTCGCATCAATGGCCGGAAGCTGCGCGATGTGATCGACTATCAGTTCTTCGTGGCCGATGAAGAGCAGTTGGAACTCGAGCTGGCGCCGGGCGAGAGCCTCAGACAGATCAGAACGCTGACGGCCTACTGCAGCGCTGGTGAGTCTCCCGGCCTGACCTTTACCGAGCCGACCTTCTCGCCCATCCGGGAGTGCAACAACCACTGTCCCTTCTGCTTCATCGATCAGCTTCCCGGCAGTATGCGGAACAGTCTCTACATTCGGGACGACGATTATCGGTACTCGTTTCTGTTCGGTAATTTCGTTACCCTGACCAACCTGAACGAACGCGACTGGGAGCGGCTGGCCGAGCAGCGCCTCAGCCCGCTGTACGTCTCGGTCCATGCCACCGATCTCCGCCTGCGCCGCGTGCTGCTGGGCAACGATCGCGCCCCCGACGTTATGGCGCAGCTCGAACGGCTGTTCTCGCTGGGGATTCGCGTCCACACACAGGTGGTGACCTGCCCCGGTATGAACGACGGCGCGGCGCTCGAACAGACGGTGCAGGAGCTGGCCGCCCATTTCCCCCATGTGCTCTCCATCGGCGTGGTGCCGGTGGGGCTGACGCGTACCCCGCAAGAGATCCTGGCCGGGCCGGAACCGTCCTGCAGCCGCATCCTACCCAGCGCCGCCGATCTGCCGCTGCGCACCTTTCTTCCCGAAGAGGCACGCGCGGTGGTGCGTCAGACCCGCCGCTGGCAGCGGGAGTTCCGCCTCCGGCACGACTGTAGCGTGGTCTATACCTCCGACGAGTTCTATCTGCTGTGCCAGGAACCGGTGCCCCCGGCTGCGGCCTACGACGGCTATCCGCAGTACGAGAACGGCATCGGCATGGTACGCGACCTGATCGACGATTGGAAGCGTCTGCGCCGCCGTCTGGCGCGCCACCCTGGGCCGCGCCGTGGTCCATCCGCGTCGCTGGTGTGCGGCGAGATGATCGGCGATGCGCTGGGCGGCCTGGTTCAGCAATGGAGCGCCACCACGGGCGCCCAGGCCGAGATGGTGGTCGTGCCCAACACCTTCTTCGGGTCCCGCGTGCGCGTCTCCGGGCTGCTCACCGGCGGCGAGATCATCGCCAATGCGCATCGCTACGCCGGCGATATCGTCATCCTGCCCTCAGTGATGCTCGATAAGACCGGCTCACGACTGCTCGACGGTGTTACCCCCGCTGCGCTCGCCGCGCAGCTGAACAAACCGGTGTACTTCGCGGGCTATCTCTCCGAGGTAGATCGGGTAGTTTTTAGTGGTACCACCCAGTCACCGTGACTCCACAACGTGGAAGGAAGGGCTGACAACTGACATCTGACACCCCCATTGACGTCACCATCGAAATACCACAGGGCAGCCGGAACAAGTACGAGTACGATCATACCTCGGGCTCGATCCGGCTGGACCGGGTGCTGCACTCATCGGTGCACTATCCCGCCGACTACGGCTTCCTGCCCAATACCCTTTCCAACGACGGCGACCCGTTAGATGTGCTGGTGCTGGTCTACGAGCCAACCTTCCCTGGATGCATTGTGCCGGTGCGGCCGATTGGGGTGCTGCATATGCACGACGATAAAGGTGAGGACGAAAAGATCCTGGCCGTCCCGGCGGGCGATCCCCGCTTCGACGACATTTTCGACCTCGACGATCTGCACAATCACTGGCTCCTGGAGATAGAAAACTTCTTCGCCACCTACAAGCTGCTGGAGGAAAAGGATACCGATCTCCTGGGCTGGGACAATGCGGCGACGGCCCGCCAGATCATCGAGGACGCACACCAACGCCACGACGAGACTTTGAGCGGCGGCACGGCTCCGTAGAATATTACGACTGCTGCAGCAGGATCAGAACCGACGGAATCACGATGATCAGCAGGATCAACGCCAACGTTCCGACAATCTTTACGGTACCGGAAAGCTTCGAGGTGAGAAAGAAGGCCAGGAACACCGGGGCTGCAAAGACCAGGAACGAAATGGCGTAAATCATGGGTCAGGCCGCGACGCGCCAGTCTCGCACGGTCATCTCGGGCTTCAGCGTGCCGTTGAATTCGTTTATCTGGAAGTGGAACACCACATCGAGCCGCGTCTCGAGGGGAAGCTGGAGCAGGGCCGGATGGGTGTTGAAACAGATGGCATCCATCCAGACCCCGGCTTGCCGCAAGCGGAGCCTGGCATGCCGGTTAGCGGCGAAGGCGGAGATGCGCTGCAGCGTCACGTCGCGGCTGAGGAACAGCGGCTCGGCAAACTCCATCCCAAAGGGGGCCAGGGAGCGAATCGCCTGCGCCGCGGCCAGAGTCAGCTTGCGCAGGGGCAGCTCGGCATCGATGGCCAGCACCGCGCCCAGCAGATCACTGCCGAGCTGACCGCGTGCTTGCTCCTCGAGCAGCGATCGAGCGGTCTCCAGCTTCGCCGCTTCGATCCGGAATCCCCCGGCCCGGGCATGGCCGCCGTGACCCAGGAACAGGCCGCCGGCCAGGGCACTCTCGCACGCCTCCAGCATCTCGTCGATGTGCACGCCGAGCACGCCACGCGCCGAAACGGAGATGATGTTGGACGCCACCTCGGTGCCCACAAAGGCCGGCAGCCCGTAGGTGTCGACCAGCTTGGACGCCAGCAGGCCGGAGATACCGGCCGGCCACTCTCCGATAACCACCAGTACCGGCGGCTGCGTCCCCGCGCCGACGCACTGGGCCAGGTCCGCCGGATCGCCCAGGCGCTCGATGACCTCTGCGAATTTCTCGGTCACCAGCACCTGGCGCTGCCGGTTGTACTCGCTCAACTGGGCCGCCAGGCCGGCGGCAACGGCTGGATCGCCGGCGGTGAGTAGATCGTAGGCCAGTTGGGGCGTGGCCATGCGATTGGCCGCGTTGATGCGCGGCGCTAGATAGAAGCTGAGGCCAACCGGATCGATTCGGCGCTGATCCACCGACGCCGCCGCGAAGAGCGCCAGCAGGCCCGGACGCCGCGTACACTTCAATCGCTCCAGGCCCTGCATCACTAAGGAGCGATTCTCGTCCCGCAGCGGCACTACGTCCGCCACGGTGCCCAACGCGACCAGATCGAGCAACGCCTCAGGATCGGGCGCGCGCGAAGTACGCAGGGCCAGCGCCTGTGCCAGCTTGTACACCACGCCGGCGCCGCACAGCGCGGGAAAAGGATAGGTCGAGTCGTGGCGGGTGGGATCGACGGTCGGACAATCGGGCAGCGAACCGTCCACCCGGGCCTGGTGGTGATCGGTGACCACCACGTCCATCCCCATGCCGCGAGCCACCTGCACCTCCTCGATGGCATTGACCCCGCAGTCGGCGGTAACGATCAGCGTCACCCCACGGTCTCGCAGCAAGGCCAGCGCCTCGGGATGCAGCCCGTGCCCATCCTCACGGGTGGGGATATGGGCCATGGGACTCAGCCCCAGCCCGGTCAGCGTCTCGATCAGCGCGGCGGCCGAGGTGATGCCGTCGCAATCGAAATCTCCATACACCGCCACCACTTCGCCGCGTGTTTGGGCGGCGAGAATCCGCTGCACGGAGGGTTCCATATCGGGCAGCAAAAACGGATCGTGCGACACGATGCCCTGCGCGAAAAAGTCGCGTATCTGCGCCGCCGTACGATAGTCACGGCAGTAGAGCAGATGCGACAGCATGGGGCTCTCCGCGTCGAGCGCAGCGCGGATCTCATCCGGCATCAGGGCCGCGACCTGCCACAATGCCCGCTGGCCGCGCAGCACCGCTTCAGTCGTGGTTGGCACTACTGTATCACTCCGCTGAGCGGCATCTTATCCACCCAGATGGGTTTGAAAAAAACGCAGCCGTATCTGCTCCATGCTCTGATCCCAATGATCGGTGAAACTATGTCCGCCGCCCGGTACCCGGATGAAGGTCACCTGGCACCCGGCTGTGGTAAGTGCTTCGTCCAGAAGCTCCGAGTTCCGAATCGGCACGACGTCGTCCTCTTCGCCGTGCACGATCAGGAATGGTGGGCAATCTGGCCGAATATGAGTGACCGGGTTGGCCAGACGGACCAGGTCCTCTCGGCCGCTCACAGGCCCACCGAAGAGCTGCTCGAACACCCAGATCATGTCTGGTCGCACCTGCCCCTGCATATCGGTCGGCCCGCACTCATCGACCACCGCCTGGACCGCGCTGGAGTATCCAGGTGAACCGTTCTCGCCCTCCAGCTGGAGCACATCCGACGAGGTGCCCAGCAGGGCAGCGATGGCGCCGCCGGCCGATCCACCCCAGGCGCCGATCCGGCTCGGATCGAGGTGGTATGCCTCCGCATTGGCGCGTAGCCAGCGAATCGCGGCTTTGGCATCCTGGATCTGGGCCGGGAAGGGCGCTTCCGGGCTGTGCCGGTAGTCGATACTCACCGTGAAGAAACCGTGCTCGGCCAGCAGCCGATTTCGTTCGGTGTCCCGCTCCCCTTCGTAGAACCCGCCACCATGGATCTCGACAGTCGCCGGCATAGGTCGGTCCGGGACCGGCTCCGGACGCAAAATATCGAGCAGCAGAACTCGACCGCCGGCCGAGCCATAAGGAACATCGGGAATACGCTTGGTCCTATACGTCACGCCAGTGTCGCCCTGATTCATGGTTATCTCACAGTACCTTTATCTCGCAGTCGGCGTGTGGTTCGACTTCAGAATACTCCGTCGGATGCCTCTACAGACCGATGTACACCACTCCGCCGATCACAACCAACACAACAGCCGTGATCGTGGTGCCGTGGTCTTCGAGCCACTCACCTTTGACCTGATAGCCGGCGAGCGTGGCGGCCACGGTCAAAGCGACAAACGTGGTCAGAGTCACCAGAGAGAAGGTCGTGAGGACGCCGATGACAGCGCCGGTTCCCACCGCACTGGCGGCCAGAAACACCGGGAGAATAGTAAGGTCCGGGGAGGCCGCGGCGCCGAAGGGGACGGTGACACCTACCAGGCGTCGCGCCCATGACTCCTCGTCGTGTTCATGCCCCTCATGCTCGTAGTGCTCGTGTTCATGACCGTGGAGATGCGCATGGCTACGGTCCCCCGGATGTTCAAGGGCATCCTCTGCACCGTGATCGTGGTGATGGTCGTGGTCCTCGTGCGCATGGTCATGATCGTGGTGATGATGACCGTGGCCGGTGAGCGCCCACACGGCGAAGCCAATGCCGGTCAGAATCAATACTACGCCAACGATGTGACCTTGCTGCGACTCAAACGTCTTGCGGAACTGCAAGCCTATCAGCGCGATGATGCCGCCGAGCACGATGGAGGTGAGGACGTGCCCCACCGAGGCGAGCAAACTGATCCGTGCAGTACGGAACAGCGACCAGCGCTGGGTCCGCGCGACCACGGCCAGCGGTACCCAGTGGTCGGGGAGAATTGAATGCAGGAAGCCGACCGTGCCGGCCGCCAGCAGCAGGAGTGGAACGGATGTTGCATGCATGAATGCCTCGTCGTACGCTTTGCTGAAAATCAGGAATATGGATGGTCGGGTAGGCCACGACGCACGTGATCGGCATGGTATTCCGCCTCCCGGATGAGCGCCGCGATGTGCTGATCGTCGACCGAGTAGAAGACGACATTACCATCCCGTCGCGGCTTCACCACGCGTCGATCGCGCAACAAGCGCAACTGATGCGACACCGCCGACTCGGACACGCCGGCGATCACCGCCAGGTCTCGCACACAGAGCGGCCCCCGTCCCAGGGCATAGAGAATGCGTGCCCTGGTTGGGTCGGCCAGCGCTTCAAACGCCTCAACGACCAGCATGAGCAGGTCATCCGTTGGGATAGCGGTTTGGGCTTTGGCCACGGCTTCGGGATCCAGCGGCGTGGGTGGCGGCTTATGATGCGACATTGTGCTCCTGAATACATATGAGCGTATGTTCATATTCTACAGTAACGAACGCTGTATAGGTGCCCGGATGGAGCCGTGCAGGGCAGTGAGAAAGATACGAAGTGCTGTATGGAACGGGCGTCCAGCCGGCCTCGTCAGGGATCGGAACGTGAGATGCTGCAGGGCCATCCGGAGTATCTGCGCACTGCGGTGATGGCGAAGCTTGACGGGTTAGAACTGGAGCAAGAATGCCGGCGTCTGGTTCCGTCTCAGACGACCTTTAGAACTCCGACATCACGCCCTTCTGATCGATCAGCGCGGCCTCACTCCGCACCGACTTAGGACCTCGTCGACGGTCTGCTCGACATCGACCGCAGCGTTGTCGATGATGATCCAGCCCGCGGTGTGGAAGGGTTGCTGGTCGAAGTGCCGGTGGATGGCACGGATGGGCTCAACCAGGATTCGCGGGTCGAAGTCCTTGCTGGTTCGGGCAGCGTTGCGTGCGATGGCGACCTCGACGCCGGGCTGCAGAAGCAGTGTGTGAACGGGGTGCCCCGCCAGCGCATCGACCACAAGCGCCTGAGCCTCGTTGGGAGCGATCACGTCGTCGATCACCACGGCGAAGCCCGCCGCGGCGTAGCGCCGCGCGATGTCTGCCGCGGCCTCTCGTGCCAGCCTGAACTGCCGGCCGGTTTCCTCCGTCCATACTGCCACCGGGTGAGCGATGCCGGAGATGACCCACTCACGGAGATCATCAACCGGAACGTGGATGCCGAAGGGGAAGCGCCGCAAGAGCGCGGCGGCCACGGAGGACTTACCGCTCCCCGGAACACCTGAGATGACGAAAATCGGTGCAGGGTTAGATGCGCCTGGGTGCTCGGTCACGGTCTCACTGTACCCGATCATCAGGTGTTGGCATCGCAGACTCGGTAAGCGACGCGAGCTTTATCCAGCGCAGCTCGCACGACTCGAAAAACTGTCTGTAGTGAACCTCGGGGACCGGACAGTCGCCAAAGTCACCCGATGAATTTGAGGTGGGCAGCAGGAGCGCGGACGACAACCTGCCTCCTGCGCGACGTACACTTCCATCATGAGCCATCGTACCCAGATTACGCTCACCGATTCCGAGTACATGCGACTGAGAGTCGGGCCGCACCGGCGTCGGGCTCGCCGAACCCGTCGCCGGGCCGTGACCGTCGCCTACCGTGACCTGGCGCGTTCCGACACCATACAGGTGCTCGAGGTAACCTTCGGTGCGTGGCAGGATCGCGAGATCGACGGAGAACCGTACGTCGAGCGAGTGCGTTGCGGCATGGCGTACCGCCTCGCTCGGTGATCGTCGCCGACACCTCGATTGCCTACCAGCGTCAGAGTTCATGCGCGGACAGTGTGGTGAGGGTGTGCCTGCGCCGCTTCGCCGCCCGCCACCATCCACCGTCCATTGATACCGCCCATTGGCACCGTAGAATCGGTCTTCAGACCAATACGGTTGACTTAAGGGGCGCTCAGGGCGATATACGCCGCGGCGCCCGTCGCTCGGCCTGCATGCCGTCTGCCCCCTATGGCGGGGTATCCTGGCCGGATGGCACCGTCGTGTCGGCCTGCGGGCCGATCCACCCAGCTCGTGCCCCGAATGGGGTACAAGGGGTGGGCTACAGGCCGCTCTCGACCGATGACGACCGACCGGTAGCCCGGCCGTTCTGGCCGGACTGGCCCGCAGGCCAGCACATCGTGTGCCCTCCCACGGTGATGCCGGGGCAAGACGGATGACCGCGGGTGCCTCGCTTGGCGGGGTATCCGCGATGTTCTTAAGTCAACCGTACTGGTCTGAAGACCGATTCTAGTACGCCTGAGGAGGTGTTCAGACAGGGAAGTGCGAGTCTTTCTCCGTTGGCCACGTTCCCGGCGGTACCCGACGGCAACTGCGTCATCGTGAGGTGGGGTGGGGAGCAGCCGAAGGGGAATGACCAGTCCGTAGGATGACGAACCGGGTACCCCCTGGGTGACGGCCAGATGGAGCGGCGAGCCTGCTAGCTACTGGCGAAGCCCAAGCCGGCATGAAAGCCGGAAGTACAGCGTGCCGACGAGAGAGCGTGTGCCAAGGGAGCGACTGTGGGTCCATCGGGTGGGTGGAGACGGAATGGTCATGATGGCTGAACACAAGAATCAGGGAGACCTCGCTGCCGAGGTGACGGAGGCGAGGAGTCAGAGCGTCCAGAGGAGCGATGAGTCCCGGTAATGCGGGCGGAGCAAAGGGACGCAGGAAGGTTGATGCGTGACGACCAGCGAGCAGGACAGCAGCGAATCGAGAGTGCCGGAGACGGCTACACGCGACGCAGAGATCGAGCAGCGCCGGGAACGGTGGAGCTGGGTGGAACCTGCCATCTGGACCGATCGACACCCGTGCGCGGGTACCCGAACCGCCCTGGAAACAGGGGTGAAAGGATGCAGGTGGTTCAGCCTGATGGACAAAGTGTACGCTGAGCGCATCCTGAACGCGGCCTGGGACCGAGTGAAACGGAACCGGGGCGCGGCAGGGGTGGACCGGCAGAGCATCAGCGCGTTTGCGGCGCATGCCGAGCGGTATCTGGGTGAGCTTGCTGAGGCACTGCGGAACGGGACCTATCGCCCCCAGCCGGTACGCCGGGTGTGGATCGAGAAGCCGGGACGCAAAGAGCAGCGGCCACTGGGGATACCGACGGTGAAGGATCGGGTGGTGCAAACCGCCCTCAAACTCGTCTTGGAACCGATCTTTGAGACCGGCTTTGCCGAGCAGAGTTACGGGTTCCGACCGGGACGCGGCTGTAAAGACGCGTTGCGGCGGGTTGTGACACTGCTGCGCAGTGGAGCAGTCTGGGTGGTCGATGCCGACCTGACCGGCTACTTGGATCAGCCATCCCGCGAGATCGCCTGATGCAGGCAGTTGAGCGGAAGGTGGCGGATGGACGGGTGCTGGGATTGCTCAGACACGTCCTGACCCAGGGCGTGATGGACGGGGTTGAGCAATGGGAGCCGGAAGCCGGGACACCGCAGGGTGCGGTGGTCTCACCCCTCCTGGCGAACGTCTACCTCGATCCACTCGATCACCTGGTGGCAGACGGTGGCTGGGAGATGGTCCGATACGCGGATGACTTCGTGGTGCTGTGTGCGAGTCAGGCTGAGGCCGAAGCTGCCCTGGGAATGATCCAGGACTGGGTCGATGCCCCGGGACTGACGCTGCATGCCGACAAGACCCGGATCGTGGATGCCAGGGAGCGTGGAGGCTTCGACTTCCTGGGCTACCACTTTGAGCGGGGGATGCGCTGGCCGAAGGCTGCCAGTACCACACACTTCCGGCAGGCCATCAAAGCCAAAACCAGGCGGAGCAGCGGCGACAGTCTGGTGACGCTTATCCGTCGCATCAACCCCATCATTCGGGGCTGGTACGGCTACTACCGGCACAGTCACTGGACAACCTTCCGACCCATGGATGCCTACGTTCGGATGCGACTTCGGAGCATTCTGCGGAAGCGTCACGGTGGCACAGGACGCGGACGAGGAACCGACCAGTATCGCTGGCCCAATGCCTACTGCGACGCCCACGGGCTGTTCACCATGATTGCAGCTCGGAAGGCGGCAGGCTATCCCCGATGGGGGAACAACCGACTGGAGAGCCGGATGCGGGAGATCCGCACGTCCGGTTGGGTGGGGAGGGGCCGCAAGGCCCCTTACCCTATCGGATCCTGGTGGGAGCCGTGCGGTGTGAAACTGTCCGGTCATGAACCCTCGCGGGGGGGAGGGGGGTCACGACTCGGGTAAGGGCGGGAGGCGCGGCGGGACGGGTGAGGACTGGATGATCGAGGTGGTGGTGACGCCGTGGAGCAGGAAGCGGTCGAGGAGACGGTCGAGCTGGTCCATGGCCGGGAGGTGTACCTTGAGAATGAAGCAGTCCTCGCCTGTGATGCGGTGGCACTCCACCACCTCGGGGATTCGGCGCGCCAGTTGGGCGACTTCGGGCAGCCGGCCAGGGTTGGGCCGGACCCGCACGTAGGCGGCCAGGGGCAGCCCGAGCGCGGCCGGGTCGAGGTCGAGGCGGTAGCCCCGAATGACGCCCGCCTCCTCCAGCCGGCGCACGCGTTCGGTCACAGCGGGCGACGACATACCCACCCGCCGCCCCAGCTCCGTCATCGTCAAGCGGGGATCGTGTTGCAACTCCTGGAGCAGCCGCACGTTGACCGGGTCGAGCAGGCCGTTGGACAGCTCATAGGTGAAAAGGCGTTCGTCCTTTAATTCTTTAGCCATGACACCCAATACTCCTTTGATTACCTATGTACTTACCCTCTCAGACATCCTACCATGAAGATATGGCACACGTCACAACGGAACCGATCACCGCCCGCCCCGCTCGCGCTATCCCGCCGCATGCCTACTTCCTGGTGAGCGCCATCTTCCACTATCTGGGACCGGCCTTCGCCGTGCTGCTCTTCGCCCACGTCGGCGTGCTCGGCGTGGCCTGGCTGCGCATCGCCAGTGCCGCGGCGGTGTTCACGGCCTGGCGCCGGCCCTGGCATCTCTTCGCGCAGGGGGCATGGTGGCAGCGCCGGCTGCTCATCGCCCTGGGCGTGGTGCTCGGGCTCATGAACGCCTGCTTCTATCTGGCCATCGCCCGCCTGCCGCTGGGCACGGTGGGGGCGATCGAGTATCTCGGCACGCTCCTCCTGGCCGCGTACGGCACGCGGACCCGGCGCAACGCCCTCGCGCTCGGGTTGGCGGTGCTGGGGGTGGGATTGCTGACCGACGTGCGCCTCGGTGGCCAGCCACTCGGATTCGTCCTGGCCTTCGGCAACGGCGCGCTGTTCATGCTCTACGTGTTGCTCGGCCACCGCATCGCACGCGACGGTGGCCAGGCCGGCATCGAGCGGCTGGGGGCGGCCATGGTCGTGGCCCTGGTAGCGGTCACTCCGCTGGGGATCGTCGGGGCCGTGCCCGCGTTTACCCATCCGCCCTTGCTGCTGGCGGGTATCGGGGTCGGTGTCTGCTCCTCGGTCATCCCCTACGTCTGCGACCAGCTGGCGATGGCACGGCTGCCGCGAGCGACCTTCGCCCTGCTGCTCGCCTTGCTGCCCGCCTCCGCCGCCGTGATGGGCTTCCTCGTGCTGCGACAGGTGCCGAGGCCGGCTGAGATCGCCGGCGTCGCCCTGGTGGTGTGCGGCGTGGCCGTGCATCAGGAGGCGGATGCGGGCTAAGAGCCAGTTCCCCCGGTGACTGCGTGCGGGACAGCTTCACCCGTTCGTTCGAGCAGCTACGGCAGGCAAGGACCGTGACAACGACCGGCATTGTCTATATCTATATAAGGAAGGGCGGAATCGATACTACCTTTCCACTTCCCGATCGGCGTCGCCGCTACGGGGGGGGCACACATTAACCCTCTGGCGCTGCCTTCCACGAAATCTCCAGCAGGTGTTCATCGTACATCGTGTAGTCCGGAGGCTGCGTGAAGAAGCCGCAGACCAGGGTGCCGCGCACGATGACCCACTGGGCAATCGGGATCACGGGCTTCTTCGATTTGAAGGAGGGACCGATGACGAGCAGGCCGGCAACGCCGGTTGGCGGCCTGTACACCTCTGCCTGGGTGAGCTTGGAAGTAAATAGATCCCCGTGCTCTTCCGGTGGACCTGGCTTCGGTCCGCCTGTTATCGGTCCAACTGGCATCGGTCCGGGGGCAACAAAGGTGCGATAAAAGCCTTTGACGCTGATGCGCCGCGTGACCGGGTGAGATGCGTTTGGGGAGGGATGCTTCTGACAGAACTGAATCGCTCGCGGGGCTCGCCAGACGTGGACTGGCGCCGCCTGCGCTTTAGCACCACCATTCGCACTGGGGAGCACTGTGCTCAGTAGAGCCAGTACGGCAGCTATCGACAGTGCCATGGAGTGTTCTGTTCCGCTTTCCATTTCCGTATTCCTGCTTCTCAGTCGCTTCCGATGGACATCGTGTCACTCTGCTCCGCCACTCCTTGCCGTCCCGCTTCAGTGAACGCGCTCACCGTCCGCTGCATAAGCAAACAGAGGATGAGCGGTCGTGACCAGCCATTATCCACCAAAGGAACGGCCTTTCACAGGAAACCGTCCCACCCATGCCCTGCCTGGCGGGCACCCCGGTTCTGCGACCCTCCGCGGCAGCCACCCACTCTGCCACATCATCCGCCACCCGTGCGCACAAGTATTCGAGGCAGGTCCAGCGATCCCATCTTCCCACTTTCCCAATGTTTGTGCCGCTACAATGGGTCACACACTCTGAGTTTCCACTGTTTCGGAGGCGCCGGATGGCACTGCGCGATCGTTCACTCAGCTACGTGTCGGGTACCTCGGGCCAGCCGCTGATCGGGAGTACGATTGGCGATCTGTTCGATCGGGTGGCGGAGAGCCTGCCGGATCATGAGGCGCTGGTCTCGCGCCACCAGAATCTGCGGTATACCTATGCTCAGCTGCGGGAGCAGACGGAGTGCATGGCTCGCGCCTTGCTGGCCCTGGACGTTCAGCAGGGGGATCGCATCGGCATCTGGGCGCCGAACTGCGCGGAATGGGTGATTACGCAGTTCGCCACCCCCAAAATTGGCGCCATTCTGGTCAACATCAACCCGGCGTATCGGACCTCTGAGCTGGAGTACGTGCTGCGGCAGGCCGGCGTGTCCACGCTGATCATCGCGTCCCGTTTCAAGAGTTCCGACTACGTGGCCATGGTGGGCGAGGTCTGCCCGGAGTTGGGACGCAGCCGGGCCGGCGAGATTTGCTCGACCCGACTGCCGGCCTTGCGCACCGTGATTGTGCTGGGCGAGGAGCCGGTGGACGGCGCCTATCGCTGGGGCGACCTGATGGCCATGGCGGACGGCGTCAGCCCCGCCGCGCTGGCTCCGCGGCAGTCGCAACAGCAGTTCGACGACCCAATCAATCTCCAGTACACCTCGGGTACCACGGGTTTCCCCAAGGGGGCCACGCTCAGCCACCACAGTATCCTGAACAACGGCTTCTTCATCGGTGAAAAGATGCGCTTCACGCCGGAAGACCGGCTCTGCATCCCGGTGCCGTTTTACCACTGCTTCGGCATGGTGCTGGCCAATCTGGCGGCCGTCACCCATGGGGCCACCATGGTCCTGCCCGCCGAGAGCTTCGAGCCGCAATCGGTGCTGCAAACCGTGCAGGAGGAGCGCTGCACGGCGCTGCACGGTGTGCCCACCATGTTCATCGCCGAGTTGGGCCGCGAGGATTTCGATCAGTACGACCTCTCCACGCTTCGTACCGGCATCATGGCCGGCTCGCCCTGCCCCATTGAGGTGATGAAGCAGGTCATCGACCGCATGCACATGGCCGATGTCACGATCTGCTACGGCATGACCGAGACCAGCCCGGTCAGCCTGCAAACCGGCGCCGACGACCCGCTGGAAATGCGGGTCTCCAGCGTGGGTCGAGTGCATCCCCATGTCGAGTTAAAGGTGATCGATCCCGCCAGCGGGCGGGTGCTGCCACGCGGCGAACCGGGTGAGCTGTGCAGCCGTGGCTATATCGTGATGCTCGGCTACTGGGAGAACCCGGAAGCGACGGTCGGCGCCATCGACGCCGCCCGCTGGATGCACACGGGCGACCTGGCGACCATGGACCAGGATGGCTACGTCAACATCGTGGGCCGCATCAAGGACCTGGTGATCCGCGGCGGTGAGAACGTCTACCCACGTGAGATCGAGGAGTTTTTATACGGCCATCCGGTGGTGCAGGACGTCCAGGTGATCGGCGTGCCGGATGAGCGATACGGCGAGGAAGTGATGGCCTGGATCATTCTCAAGCCAGGACAGCAGGCCACCCAGGACGAGATTCGCGAGTTTTGCCGCGGCAAGATCGCCCATTACAAAATCCCCCGCTATGTGACCTTCACCGATGGGTTTCCCATGACCATCACCGGCAAGATCCAGAAGTTCAAGATGCGTGAGATGGCCGTGGAGCAGCTCGGGCTGGGCGCAGCGGCTGCCACGCGAACCGCGTAGGACTATGCCAAAAATCGAACGGCTGGCGTGGATTGCGCCGCTCAGCGAAGGCCGCGGCGTCACCCTCTCCAACGATCCGGCCGCTGATCTGCTGCTAGCCGAGGACCCGAACGCGCTGCTGCTTGGCGTGCTGCTGGACAGCCAGTACGCAAGCCGCCAGGCCTTCGCCTCCCCCTTCCGGCTGCACCAACGCCTGGGTCATCTGGATCTCGCCGAAATTAGCGCCATGGAGGAGACAGCCCTGCACGAGGTGTTCCGCCTCAAGCCGGCGCTCCACCGTTTTCCGCGCAAGTGCGCCGGCCTCACCCAGCAGTTCGCGTGGTATGTGGTCGAGACCTATGGCGGCGACAGCAGCCGTGTCTGGCTTGAGGCAACGGATGTTGACCACCTGGCCCAGCGGATACTGGCCCTGCCCTCTTTTGGCGTCGAAAAGACCACCTGGACCGTGGGGATGCTGGGTACGCTGGGCTGGTTGGACTTCGACGGCTGGGAGGGTTACCGGGCCACAGTCGCCAAGAAAAAGGTGAAGCCGGCTCAGGGTTGAGCACCCCTCACCCGTTCATCGGCGGACAGTTTTGACAGATCTGCGGTGTTCGGCATCGGCAGGAGTCGTCGGCGCTCGCGACCCAGCATGGCACTGGATGCAGGGCGACCATATGTGATGTGATGGTCACCGGTCTGGTAGGGGCCGCGGCTCCGCCCGGCCCGCTTTGGTCGGTGGCGATGGATGCCATTACCCGTCTGAGACACCGTTGGGCGGGTCGGGCAGGAGCCAACTTGTGCCCCGCATGGGGTACGACCCCTACGCCAGCATTGTGCGTACAGTCGGGACGGTGTGGAGGCGAAACCATTGTCGGTTGACCTATCGGGTGAACACGATGACTCACCCATTGTCCGTCTATGACTTACCCGACAGGCTCGCCAGACATGCGGTCCTGCTTGGCAGTCACCCACCCTGCCACCTCATTCGCCGGCATCGGCCGGCCCAGGTAGTACCCCTGTGCGCTATCGCAGCCCATGGACCGGAGCAGATCGAGCGTTGCCTGATTCTCAACCCCCTCGGCCGCCACCCGCATGCCCAGATTGTGGCCGAGGTCGACGATGGCGCGCACGATCAAGGCCTGGTCTTCGATATCGGCCAGGTCGATCACGAACGACTTGTCGATCTTGATCTCGTCTACCGGCAATCTGCTGAGATAGGATAGGGAGGAATAGCCAGTGCCGAAGTCGTCGATCGCGATGCGAACTCCCATGTCGCGTAAGCGGGTGAGGATCTTCATGGAGTGCTCCGGATCGGACATCACGGCGCTTTCCGTTAGCTCCACTGTGAGGCAGGGAGCGTCTATGGTGAGGGTCTGGAGGAGCCGGCCAAGGGAGTTGACCAGGCGGGCATCGTGCAGGTCGCGGGACGAGAGGTTGACGGCCACGCAGAGCCGCAGATTCGCCTGGCGCCAGCGCTGCATCTCGCCCAACGCCGATTTGAGCGCCCAGCGACTCAGCGGCCCGATCAGACCGAGATGTTCGGCCAGCGGGATGAACTGCTCGGGCTGGAGCAGACCGTGCGCCGAATGTGGCCAGCGGACCAGCGCCTCGACGCTCTTGACTCGTCCACTTTTGAGCTCCACCGTTGGTTGGTAGTGCAGGACCAGTCGATCGCGATCAATCGCCCGGCGCAATTCGGCTATCAGCTGGAGTCGCTCCGGGCTATTTTCATCCTGCTCTGGTGAGTAGATCGCGTAGTCGCTGTGGTTCCGCTTGGCCACGTACATGGCAACATCGGCCCGTTGCAGCAAGGTCGCCGCGTCGTCGCCGTGGCGCGGGAAGAGGGTGATGCCGATGCTGCCGTCGATGCCGGCCGTTTGATCTTCCAGCACAAACGGCTCGGCCAGAGCCTGGCGGATCTTGCGTGCCGTGACGCTGGCGCCGCGCGCCGTCGCCCCCGGGAGCAGCATGGCGAATTCATCACCACCCATGCGGGCGATGGTGTCCGACTGGCGCACCACCTGGCGCAAGCGGGGGCCGACCTGCTGCAGCAGGAGATTGCCGTAATGGTGCCCAAAGGTGTCGTTCACTTCCTTGAAGCGATCGAGGTCCATCATGAGCAACGCCAGTGAGCTTCGCTCTCGCCGAGCGGTGGTGATTGCCTGATGCAGCCGGTCGTCGAACAGCGTTCGGTTGGGAAGATCGGTCAGCGCATCATGCAGCGCCTGGTGGCGCAGCGTTTCCTCAAACCGTTTGCGGTCGCGGATATCGCGGCCGATGCCCTGCACGCCAATCGGCTGGTCGTTGCGCAGAATAAGTCGCGTGCTGAGCTCAAGGGGAATCCGGCTGCCATCCTTGGCGAGCAGATCGAGGTCATAGGTCGTGTGGGATCCGCTCTGCAGCTTTTCGAGAATCCTCCCGCGTGCCATCTCCAGCTGCTCGGGAGCGATCACATCGGCGATGTTCAGCTGCAGTACTTCGTCCTCTGAGTAGCCGCTGAGCCGGCGGGCCGCTGCGTTGAGGGCCGTAAACGTGCCGCTGAGATCAAGCGTGAACAGCACATCGGTCGCGTTCTCAAACATCTCGTGATAGCGCTCCTCACTCTCGCGCAGTGCCGCCTCGGCCTTTTTGCGTTCGGTAATATCGTTGAGAATGCCGAGCACACCGACGATCTCGCCGCTCGCATCGCGGTATGGCGCGTAGGTCGCTGCCACCCACCTCGCCTGCTGGGTATCCGACACCATAAACGGCGCGTCCGGTCCCTGCACCGTCTCGCCAGCCAGTGCCCGCCGCAACAGCGCTTGAATTTCTGGGTCCTGAAGGAGGGGAAAGAGGTCCGGCGCCACCTGGCCCAGGACCTCCTGCGCCGCTATGCCGGTGACCCGTTCCATATACGGGTTCCACAGGAGATAGCGGAACTCGCGATCGTAGGCCACGATCCCCTGCTGGGTATTCGAGATCAGGTCCTGGCTGAACTGATTCATCGGCATGCTGCTAGGTAGACATTCCGTCGACGATGCTCTCAACCATTATGTCTGGCGCCGGCACGTAGCTCTGTGTTTCCCGCATGCTTGGTAAGTATATGCGGTATCATCGTCCCGACGCCCCTTTTGTAACACCGTCAGACAATCATGAGGAGAGACCACGTGGAGCACAAGATCATTGGGACTACTATGCCCGTGTTGGAGATTGACCTCGAGCAGGGGGAAAGCATTATTTCTGAAGCCGGCGAGCTGTCGTGGATGAACAGCTCGATTGAGTTGAACACGCACACCCAGATGGCCGGCGGGGGCGGCATGTTCGGCGCCCTGAAGCGAGCGGCGGGCGGCGGCACGCTCTTCATGACGGAATATCGTGCCGCCAACGGGCAGGGACTGCTGGCCTTCGCCACCAAGGTGCCGGGTCATATCTTGCAGATTGATGTGGGACCCGGCCGAGAGTACCTGATCCATCGCCATGGTTTCCTCTGCGCCACGCCGGGCGTCGAGTTGGGCATCGGCTTTCAACAGTCGCTGGGGGCGGGAGTGTTCGGCGGCGAGGGGTTTCGCTTGCAGAAACTCACCGGTTCTTGCACCGCCTGGATCGAACTTTCCGGCGAGGTCATCACCTACGACCTGAAGCCGGGCGAGACGCTGCGGGTCCATCCCGGCCATGTCGGCATGTTCGAGAGCGCTGTGAACTTTGAGATCACCCGCATCAAAGGCGTGAAGAACATGATCTTCGGTGGCGATGGCATCTTCCTGGCCGCGCTTACCGGCCCGGGCCGGATCTGGCTCCAATCCATGCCGCTGGCGAACCTGGCCCATGCACTGTCGCACTACATGGCCGCGGGAGAAGTGAAAACCGCGGGCGCTGCCGGCGTGCTTGGCGCTGTACTTAAGGGCGCGTCCGGGTAGAGAAGAGGACAATCCAGCGGCTAGTGATCGGCCCGTCAACTCCCCCTGATATAGGCCAGGCTCCCCGCATCATAGCGCCCGAGCACCTCGTGTGACTCGGCTTCCAACACGCCGCCGAGATAGGTCTCGATGTGCCGACGAAGATACGGGATGCTTTCCACTGCCGTGCCCATGCCGGCTACCACGTCGTGGGCAGCAAAGACGATGTGCGGGACGTCGGCCATCACAGCGGCACCCAGACACATGGGGCATGGCTCGACTGTGCTGAAGAGCACGGCCGACTGGTAGCGGTCCCACAGCGTCTCGCCGCCGCTCTGCAATGCTTCCATCTCGGCATGGCAGAGCTGGCTTCGCCGTCCCCGATGGCGCGCGCGCCCACGGGAGACGATCCGCCGGTCGATCACCAGCACCGAGCCGATGGGGAGCTCCCCGGCTTTGCCCGCCGTCTCCGCTTCGGCCAGGGCCTCGCGCATCATCCCTTTCAGATCGAGGGCCGCAACCAGGGGCGAGAGGGCCGGCGCCGTCATGACTGAATCCCCTCTCTGGCCGCGTCTGCACGACGGGCGGCGTCGAGCTGGTCGTTGTACTTCTTCAATACATCGTCCAGCGCCTCGCGCAGGATACTGGCTTCGTTTCGCTTGACCGCCCTGGCCAGATTGGACAGCCGCTCGAGCTGGGTCGCGGTGTAGTGACTGGTCTTGGTAATCATCCGGCTGTCGGCCAGGGGCAGGGACACCTTGTTGCGACCGGTCGATTTCGCCACGTACAGCGCCTGGTCGGCGGCCCGTAGCAGCTCCACATCGTTGCTTCCATTGCCGGGAAAGGAGGCCAGACCGATCGAGCAGGTGAGCTGCATATCCGCGAACTCCTCGCCCAGCCGGTCCGCGGCTCGGCGGCGAAACTCTTCCGCCAGCGTGAAGGCATCGTCCAGTCGGGTGTCTGGCAAGGCCATGGCAAATTCGTCACCCCCATAGCGAGCCAGCACGGCCTGCTCCGGCAGGCTGTCGCGTACCACCGTCGCGATCAACAGCAAAGCCTCATCGCCGCGCCGATGCCCGTGGATGGTATTCACCTGCAAGAAGTCGTCGATGTCGAACAGCCCAATGGCCAGGGGGTCGCCGCTGGTCTGGGCGTGGGGCACCAGCTCGTCGCGCAGCAGATGGCGGAAGTAGGAGGCACTGACCAGCCCGGTGAGGCTATCAGTGGTGGGCTGTTCAAAGGTCGCGGGGTAGGTGGTCATGGCATATCCTTTCGACTCACAGTCGTCACATACATCTGGCTCGAAACATACATATGTTTACTATAGGTGCCGAGGTGCATGCAAGTGCCGGCAGCCCGCAGTTTGGAAGGACAGTGGGTCCGTTCAGAGTGAAAGAGTGGGGAGACAGAGCGATCCTGTGCGATACTGCTCCAGGACTCGATGAGAGGTAGGCGCGAGATCATCGGGCAGATGGTCTAGATCAAAGAACCTGAATTTCTTGCAGGTAGGTCAGGCGAACACCTTAAAGGCATGCTCTTTTGCCAGGCGACTGATAGCAGTTTCGTGGGGTAGTCCGTGCGTGTCGATGCCTTCACTTACGCCCAGAATCTCGACGCCATTGGCGTCGAGATTCTGGGCGTAAGTGGTCGATGTCCTCGCCAAAGGCATACGGCAGATCACGTACTCGAATATACAGAGCATCTGCGTCGGGATCATGTTGCAGTGTGAGAGCCATTCGTGCGTCCTCTAGCTACCCCGGCCCCATTATATTTTCAGAGTGGTTACGAAACAGCCACAGCGCGGCGGATGCGCCATTCGCCGCGAGCCAGCGTAATGGAGGCGACAGTCGCCACCAGCGCTACCCCAATGATGACCCACTCAAGCGATCCACTTCCCTGATCCGGGTCAACCTTGAAGATTTCCTCGATCCAGGTTTTGGTGATCAGCGTGACTACGAGCAGCGTCGCACTCGCGAGCGCCATGACGCTTTCGATCCAGAAGGCGTTCCCCAGTCGTCGATAGGTTTCCATAGGTTGCTCTCCTCCCAGCGGAGCTACAGAACAAAACTCGCCAACGGGTGTTCTTCCCGTACGGTCCACTGTCTCATTAGAGCTGCCCAATCAAGGTCGGCCCGTGCTGAATTGCCCTCTATCAACCAGCATGATACATTTCTGGTTCACATGGCAAAGGGAGACGCGCAGTCGAGCCGGCGCCGCTGCACATGGAAGTGCCGGCCATTACTGACTTGCCAACCTCAGTACCGATGTTACACTCCCGCCGTCCCCTCGTTACCTTTATATAGATACATCCCGATACCCACAGGCAAGCGGAAGGTAGGGCTTTGAGAAAACGATTTTCGACACGTTGTGCCGCGGCCGCCATGCTGATGGTGACGGTGCTTCTACTCGCTCAGCAGGAGACAGCCGTGGCGACTCCGCAGCCGCCGGCTGCGCTCTATACCAGAGCCTGGCAGGCGCTGCGGTACGCTCCACGCTTCAGTATGTCGATGCGGACCTACTACGGGGCACTGCCCACGGCATATACCGCGCGGGTGCGCTACATCGCTCCCGATCGAGTATTCGAGTCGAGTTTTGAGGGGCGGGATCTTGGAACTACGGTCTACGTTCAGGTTGGCTCGGTGGGGTGTAACTGGAACGTGGGGCCGCCATTCCGCCGCATCTTTTGTGGCGATGTCGCCGGGTTGGCCAGGCGTCTGCGGGAGTCACGCCTGCAAAATTCGCTGCCGCTGCTTGCGAACCATCTCTCGGTCCGGCTCGTACAGATGCGACAGCCGAGCGGCATAACAAGCCTTGCAATTCGCGGCGAGGCATGGCTTCCTCTCTGCCCGCCCGGTGATTCATGCGGGTACTTTCCCATGACGCCCATGGCGTACGAGGCACGAATGACGATCGCCCGATCCAGCGGTTTGCCCCTCTCGCTCTCGTCGCACGTCGTCAAGCAGGGCCGCATTGTGTGGCGGCAGACCGCTACCTATATCTACCACCATTCTTTTGGTGTCGCGTTGCCCACGGGACCGCGCATCACTTGCCCGAACTGGGTGCCGCGCGACCAATGGTGCCTGGCCCAGCGACGGTAGGCGTGCAAACCGCTCAGTGATGAGCAACGGCGAAGGCGCCGTTCGCAGACGACCTCTGTTCGGAACGTCAGCTCGTCGCGTCAGGATGATCGCCGGTTTGCCCGTCGATGAGTTCACGCAGGATATCCATGTGGCCGGTATGTCGCGCGGTCTCCTCGATCATGTGAATGAGCACCCAGCGCATCGACACGGTGGCGCCGGACCACGAGGTGCCGAGGACCTCGAGTGCCAGTTCCTGGATCGCGCTGTCGGCCGCGGCACGGGCACGGCCGTACAACGCCACGATATCCACACTGGTCTCGTGTGGCTCCACGCGCAGGTCGGCATCCGGGTCGTCGGGATCGAACGGGAAAGCCTCGAACTGGCGTCCGAAGGTTTCGCAGAACCACCCGTATTCGACCCACGCCAGGTGCTTGACCAAGCCCAGCAAGTTGGTCCCCGACGGAGTCATTGGTCGCCGCAGTTGTGCGTCGTCCAGGCCCTCCAGCTTCCATAACACGACATCGCGGTGTCGGTCCAGGCTGGCCTGCAGACTCTCCTTCTCGCCACCGGTGAATGGCACTCGTTTCATACAGACACTATAGCAGTCGAGTTCGACGATGAGCGTGCGGCTCCGCCTCAATCGAGAGCCAGCCTTCGATGGCTTCGTGGATGTTCTGCATGATCTCGCCATACGTCTCACCCTGTGTCATGCACCCTAGGAGCACCGGCACTTCGGCCCAGTAGCCGCCGCCTTCAGTCTCCGCGACTCTGTGAATGACGACCTTGATCTTCATTGTTGTAACCTCTGCTTACGGTCAGTTGCACCGGAGATTGGAACCCCTGCCTCTAACTTGCCGGGCTTGATTACGTGGTGCCTGTCACACGCGCGAAACAGCGGAAGCACGGTGTGCGGAGCATGTGGGTCCAGGCGCGGATCATATGGGAAGAGAGCATCCTCGTGCACATACAGCGCCGTCGCCACGCCGCAGTAGAGGTGACAGAAGGCAAAGCTCACGTCGAACGCCGCACCTCCCCTCGACTTCAGGCGCTTCAGCCATAGAGTGTCGTCGTGTGGTGAAAGCCCCAGTAATGGCGCAGCGACACGCCGTCCCTTTGCCTGTCGCACAGTGCGCTGTTATCCTGTAATGTATGTTACAGGAAGCGAATGGTTCTGCAACCGCTCCAACGTCGGCGATAGCGACCCAGCAAAGCGTCTGGCTTCTTCTCATCTATCGCATCCCGGCGGAACACTCCTCAGCGCGCACCACGATCTGGCGAGAGGTGAAGCGTCTGGGCGCCCTCTCCCTGCAGCATGCGGTCTTCCTCCTGCCACTGTCCGACACAAATCGCGCGGCATATGACCGCCTGTCACGACGGATTGAGGAATACGGTGGTGAGGCCACGATCCTGGAGACGACTTCGCCCATCTCCGGGTGGGACGAGAGAACAGTCGATCGGTTCAACGCATCGCGCGACGAAGAGTACGAAGAGGTCGTCGACGAGACCGAGCGCTTTCGGGAGGAGATCGAGCGAGAACGACGCAAGAGGAAGTTCACCTTCGCCGAGCTAGAAGATGAGGAGAGTAACCTGGAGCGCCTGCGCAAGTACTTCGCGCAGGTCGCGGCACGCGACACCTTCGACGCGCCGGGACGAGGGCGGGCATCGGCCGAGGTCGACCGCTGCGCTGAGGTCCTTGAGGCCTTCGCCCAGGAGATCTACGACCGTCAATCCGCCCTGGACAATGACACGCGCTAGTCGTCGCCGCACCGGCTGCGGAACGACACCATCGATCGAGTGGGAGCCATGGATCACAGTATCAGCGACGCGCTGCTCAATCTCTTTATAATTACCGGCTATGCTGGGATCATCATCGCTATGGCGATCGAGAGCTGCTGCATCCCGTTGCCCAGCGAGCTTATCATGCCGTTGGCCGGCTTTCTGGCCTTCCAGGGACGCTTCAACCTCGGAGCGACAGCCCTTGCTGGCGCGGTTGGTTGCGTCGTGGGCTCTGCCATCGCGTACTGGATTGGCGCCATCGGCGGGCGCCCCCTGCTCTTGCGGTACGGCCGCTACGTGCTGATCTTGGAGCGGGACGCCAATCGCGCTGACGTATTCTTCGCTCGCTACGGCGACACCACGATCTTTGCCACGCGCCTGATGCCGATCGTGCGGACCTTCATCTCGCTGCCGGCGGGCATCGCGCGCATGAATTTCATGAAGTTCACCATCTACACCTTTCTTGGCTCGCTGCCCTGGTGCTTCGCCCTGGCCGTGGCCGGCTACAAGCTTGGCCAGCACTGGCAGCAGGTGGGGAGCGTGCTGCAATAAGTACGATCTCCTCATCGCTGTCGCTCTCGTGGCGCTGGTGGCACTGTTCCTGTATCGCCATGTGCAACGACCCAGGCGGAGTGGAGACAGCGACGCACCGTCGGTTGCCAAAGACGAGCTCGAGGACGTCACGAGGACGAGAGCGCGGTGACGGCCACCCTTGTCCTTGCGCTCAGGGTCTTTGCTGCTCCTGATGTCGACGGGATGGAATCGCTTACGCTCGTGTTCGCCGCTGGCGTCATCCAGCTGCTTGGTCACTACCAGGCTCCGGGGTCGGCTAGAAGCTGGTCTCCGTGAGGATTAGCGCTGCAATCTTCGCCCCTCGACCGATGCGGTGGATCGTGCCGGCGGGACTGTGTGGGCTGCTCTTCGCCGCAAACCTGGTCGGCGTCGAGAGCGGGGTCACCATATCGGAGGATCGTTCTCTTGAGCTCTCCCTTCATTCCACCCTTGGGCCGTCGACCTACGACTTCTTTGAGACGGTGTCCTCATTCGGGGGGGGAGCGGTCCGCGTGGCCGACGTCGCACTCATCGTGGTCGCCCTCGTGATTGCGCGCTACTGGTGGAGCGCCACGCTCATGGTTGTTGCCACTGGCGGAGCCGCACTACTCGAAACGCTCATCAAGTTCGTCGTGCGACGGTACCGCCCCCAACTCTTTTTGCACGCCGTGGCGACCGATGGATCGAGCTTCCCCTCCGGTCATGCCACCGATACGTGCGCCTTCGCGCTCGTGATTATCTACCTCGTCTGGCACGTGTACCCGCATCGCGGGCTCATGACTGCCGGGGCCCTGCTTTTGCTTGCGTTCGTGCTGCTCGTTGGACTATCGCGCATCGTGCTCGGCGTTCACTATCCAGCCGATGTAGTGGGGGGGTATACACTCGCCGTCGCCTGGGTTGCTACCCTCATCGCGTTCTTCGCCCCGGCAGTTAAGGCGGAGACCAGGCGCGCGTTGCTGCTCAATTCATAAGAGGATCTCATGCACCTATTGCCCTTCCTTGCGCTCTTTCACTTCTCGACGAGTACCCTGACCGGGCTTCTTGATCGCTACGGGTATCCACTCGTTACGCTCTTCGTCGGTATCGAGTCCAGCGGCATTCCCTTTCCCGGTGAGACGATGCTCGTCACTGCGGCCGTCTACGCTGGAACTGGCCACCTCTCGATCGCGGGGGTCATTGTGGCGGCCGCCCTCGGCGCCATCATCGGTGACAACCTCGGGTATACCGCCGGCCGCTACGGCGGGCATGCTCTCGTCACCCGCTACGGCCGCTACGTCCGACTCCGACCCGAGCATCTCGACTCCGCCGAACGCTTCTTCGACAAGCACGGAGACAGGACGGTCTTCCTCGGCCGCTTCGTGGCGATCCTGCGCGCCTGGGCTGCGTTCCTCGCCGGCACCAATCGCATGCGCTGGTCCAAGTTCCTCGTCTTTAACGCAGCTGGTGGTATCCTCTGGGCGATCGTGTACGGCTTGCTGGGCTACACGCTCGGGAACAATCTATCGCTGCTCAACAGGGTAATCAGCATGCTCGGGATCGGCGGCGTCGTGGTGGCTGTGATCGTCGTAATCGTCGCAGTCGTGGTCTGGCGGCGACGTCGCTCCGCTCGGAAGAAGTCGTCTGACCAGCTCGCGCCCCAAAACCGAGATGTAAGGAGTTTGTAATTTATGCCCGCTGACCTAACGATCTTTGCCGCCAAGTACCTTGTATTCATCACGGCGGCTGTTTCTCTTGGAGCCGTTGCGTTCGCACTGTACCGTCAGCCGCGCCGGGAGATGGTGCGCTGGTTGATCGCCGCCGGTATCACCGGCGTGATGGCGGAAGTCGTCACCCAGATCGGCAGCGCGATCTACAACGATCCGCGCCCGTTTGTTGTCAGGCACTTTCACCCGCTGATCGCACATGCCGCGGACAACGGGTTCCCATCCGACCATGCCCTCCTGGCCGCCTTTGTTGTTGTCTGTGTCATCTTCGTGCGCTTCTGGCTTGCCGTGCCCGTTGTCGCGATCCTTGGCGTACTCGTGGACTGGGGCCGAGTGGGAGCGGGTATCCACCACCCCATCGACGAGATCGGCAGCGCAGTGTTTGTCGCGCTCGGAGCAGTCATCGCGGTTGCCGTGATGCCGTTCGTGTTCGAACGGATCTTGCCGCACTTGCCTCGTGTGCTCTCTGGGACGGATCCCCTCTCCACGTGGCGACGGTCATCCACCAGCACCAGACCATAAGCGCCAGCCAGTGATCTGATTGATGATCCCAGCCACGGGGTTCTCTCCTGGCCCCATGCCGCCGTCTCCATCGTCGCTTCCTGGACGACATCTGCTTCATCGACTATGCGGGGTCGCTCCCAGTCCCGCCGGCTGCCGGCCACACCGTGCGAGGGGCGAGGGCCTGCGCTGGCGTCTTCACCTCCATCACCAGGAGGCTGGTGTACCCTTGGCCAGTGATGGAGTGCGAGGTGCTATGAGCGACACGCCGAGATTCCTGTGCCCCAAAGTGGCGGCCACCTTCGAGCATCGAGAGGTGGCTGCGTCCTACCGCTATCGTCCAACCTATCCAGATCAGGTATTCGAGACCCTGGCCGGCTTGATCAGCGATGAGCCCCGCGCGGTCCTCGATCTGGGTTGCGGGACTGGCTTCGTCGCACGTCCGCTGGCGCCGCTGGTCGATCGAGTCGATGCCGTCGACGTTTCGGCGGCGATGATCGAGGAGGGCAAAGGTCTTCCAGGTGGTGATGACCCGCGGCTCACCTGGCGGGTGGGGCGAGCTGAGAGCATGGTCCTGCACCCACCGTATGCGCTGGTGACCGCCGGGGACAGTTTGCACTGGATGGATTGGGACATCGTGTTGCCTCGGCTGGCCGGCGCGCTCTCGCCACATGGCTTGCTGGCCATTCTCAGCGTGAATGGAGATGTGGTCTCGGAAGACGGCGACCTGCGGCAGGGCATCATCGATCTGATCCGGCGCTACAGCACGTATGGTGAGTGGCGACCCGATTTTGACCTCGTGGCCGAGTTGAAACAGCGCGGCTTGTTTGGCGAGCACGGCCGCATGAAGACCAAAGCCATACCCTTTCGCCAATCGGTGGACGCGTACGTGGAATCGTTTCACGCTCGCGCCTCGCTCTCCTGGCAGCGCATGGATGCTGTTAGCGCCGCCGCGTTCGATGCGGCGCTCCGACAACTCCTGCTGGAGCAGGTCGGTGACGAGGTGGAACTCACGGTGCGCGCTCGCGTCGTGTGGGGAAAGCCCTTGAACGCAAAGTCCACGGGCTGAGAGGCAGCGCTTGCTCCGCCGGCGCCCCCCCTCCCCCACCCCTCCCCCTCGCGGGGGGAGGGAAGCTACTAAGGGAGACGGTTTCTCTGAAGAACGCCGTTCCTCTATGGAAACAGCTTCTTTAAAAATCCCCCCCCTCCCCCCTGGAGGGGGCCAGGGGGCCGCCGGGGGGAGGGGGGGCGGCAGGAGACTCGAAACTGATTCCTGTCATGGCGGTCGGAACGACCTCCTCAATGGCGCGTTCGACCCGTCGAGTATCTTCCCTGGCGCCGAGCCGCTCGAATATGGCGAGCGCCTGACGGAGGTCGGCCAGCGCTTCGTCGTGCTCGCCTCGTTGGGCACGGCAACTGCCACGATAGGCCAGGGCTCGGGCTTCACCAAAGGGAAACGGCATGCTGCGCGCCAAATCCAGCGCTTCGCCCAGGACGTGACCCGCTTCCTCGCCGCGTGGCTGGCGTGCCAGCACCAGGCCGCGCACCGCGAGTGCTTCCACCACGTCGGCCTGAATGCGACGCGCGCGCGCCTGCTCCACGGCGCGAGATGAGGCCTCCAGGGCCTCGTCATAACGATCCGCGTCTAGATAGGCCCAGGCCAGCGTCCAGAGAAACCCAGCGTCCTCCTGCCAGCCACCGTCGCTCATCTGCCCTTCCAGCAGATCGACGGCCGCTGCCGCCTTGCCCTCCAGCAGATCCTTCTCCGCGACCAGCCGGGTGGCTAGCCGGCGCCAATCCGGATCAGCCCGGGCTGCCAGCACCAGCGCTTCCGCCGCATAGCGGGCGGCTGATTCCAGATTGCCCTCGCGCAGCGCCAGCCAGCCACGGGCCAGCACCGGCCAGGCGATCATGCGGTTGGCTCCGAGCGAGCCGATAATGGTCTCCGCTCGGTCCAGGTACATCTGGGCCTGGGCCCAATCGCCCACCAAAAACGCGTTGCTGCTCAACTCCAGCGTTCCCAGCATGATCTGGCCGCGGTCGCCGCGTCGTTCGGCAACTTCCATCTGGCGTTGGTGATACTCGCGGTCCTTGTCCAGCTCGCCGCGCTCCGCATAGTAGCCGGCCAGGTTACTCAACGCCCGTCCCAGGTTATCCAGATCGCCGGCCCGTTCGGCGCGTGGGATCAGATCCTCCAGCACTCGCTGGGCGTCGTCGCGCTGCCCCAGCAACCAGAGCGCGTCGCTGCGCGTGATCTGGGCGCTTATCAGCAGCGCCTCGTCGCCAATGGCCGTGGCCAGCTCCACCGCCCGTTCGGCGGCACTGAGTTCCTCGCTGTGATGCGGACTATTGACATAAAGACGAGCCAGGGCAGCCCACAGCGCAGCCAGTCCATTTGATGGCGGGCCGCTGTCCAGCGCCTGGACCAGCGGCTGCAGTCGGGCGATACCCTCGTCACGCGTGCCCCGCTGAAAATGGACGTGACCCATCTGCGCCACCGCGCAGGCCTCTCGTTCGCGGTCGCCGGCCGCATGGTGAATGGCCGCGGCCTGCTCCAGCAACTCCAGGGCGCGGTCGTATCGCGCGTTGACCGCCGAAACACCGGCTAACTTCTCCAGCGCCTCGGTGAGGCGCTCGGTGTCGCCCAACTCCTGGGCCAGCTCCAGCGCCGTGCGGTAATGCCGCACCGCTTCACCATTGGCAAACACCTGCTCCGCCTGGTCGCCGGCCAGCATGGCGTAGGGGAGAGCTTGCTCGGCATCGTCCCCCTCGAGAAAATGCCAGGCCAGTTCAGCGGCACGGCGATCGGCGCCCTGTGGATGATCCCGGGGCAGCCACTCCGGTGAATCGGGTGGTAAGCGCTCCAACGCCTTGCCGGCCGCGAGGTGTAGCCGTTTGCGACGGCGGGTGGAGAGTTCGGCATAGAGCGCCTGCTGGGTGAGCGCATGGTTGAAGGCGTACTGGTCCGGCGCCGTTTCCCGCACCAGCCCGGCGGCAATGGCCCCATCCAGCGCCGCCTCGACCTCGTCCTCGGTCCAGCCCGGCTGATCCCACCCGATCAACTGCCGCGAGCGTTGAGACGGCGGCGGCGGCGCGAAGTGACCCAGGGCCAGCAGATCGTCGAAGGCAAAGGCCTGCCCCAACACGCTGGCCTCCCGTAGGATCTCCTGCGACCGCTCGTCCAGCCGGGAGAGGCGCTGGCCGATGACCGACCGTACACTCTTGGGGACCTCCATCTCTCGGATCTTTTTCAGCTCCCAGTGGCCGTCCTTACGGAAGACATCGCCGCGTTCCACCAGGGCGTGCAACATCTCCTGAATAAAGAAGGCATTGCCCTCGGTGCGCTGGTAGACCAGCTCCACCAGGTCGGCCAATTCCTCGCTGCCGCCCATGATCTCGGCCATGAGCGCCAGCGCGCCGTCCTGGTCCAGGCGCCGAATGTGTACCTCCTCGACCAACCCCTCGCGCCCCAGATCGGCCAGGACGGTTTCCAATGGGTGATGCCGGTGCACCTCGACATTGCGATACGTGCCGAGCAACAGCACCCGGTGAGCACGAGTGTAGCGCGCCAGATGCTGCAGTAATTTCAGGCTGGAGTCGTCCGCCCAGTGCAGGTCATCCAGCAGCAGGGCCACCGGCATGGTTTCGGCCAGCGCCTCAAGGAAGCCGGTCACGGCGCGGAAGAGCCGCTGCTGGTCCTCCTGCCCTTCGGAGGAGGACATGGGCGGCGTGTCGATCTGTTCGGGCAGCAGGCGTCCGAGATAGGACCAGTGCCGTGGAATCTCAGCGCGTATATAGGAAGGGGCCGCCTGGTAGAGGGTGACCAATGCTTCCAGGAACGGGTAGTAGGGCACCGCCTGTTCCGGCTCGTAGCAGCGGCCGGTTGCCACCAGGAATCGCCAGTGTCGCGCCTTGAGCGTCACTTCCTGGGCCAGGCGGGTCTTGCCGATGCCGGGTTCGCCGGAGAGCAGCACCAGCCGGCCCGTACCCTTGGTCACGGCGTCCAGTGCGTCCATGATCTGATTCCATTCTTGCTCCCGGCCCACCAGCACGCCGGCGGGCAATGCACCCAGAAACCCGCCAATGGGCATGGCCATCTCTGCCAGGGTGGCGCCGACCTCCTCATCGTCGATCAAGACCCGCGCCGCTTCTTCCTGAGAAAGGACACGGAGCACGCGGATCGGGTCGGCAAAGCCTTTGAGTTGGACCATGCCGCGATCGGCATAGACCAGCCCCTGCACCCGCCGTCCCAGGTAGACCACTCCCTCACTGGCCAGTACCTCGCCCGGGCCGGCCAGATTGCAGAGCCGCGCCGCCAGGTTCAGCGCCTCACCGCGATAGCCGTCCTCCATCGGAACTGCCTCGCCGGCATCGAGTCCAATGCCCACCGGCAACGGAAGAGATGGGTCCGACACGGACGCGGCGGTAAAACGCAACTGGAGATCCACAGCGGCCCGCAACGCCTGTCGCGCCGAGCCAAAGACGGCCAGCGCCTCATCGCCGCGCAGCTCGATCACCCGGCCACCACGTGCCCGCACGCCCTCGCGCGTAATCGCGGCAAAGCGGGAAACCAACTGTGCCGCGGCCGCGTCGCCGTGCTCCTGCGTGAAACGCGTGTAGCCGCGCACGTCGGCGGTCAGAAAGGTACGCAGCTCCGTTGCTGCCTCGGCGGCAACGGCACTACTTCCGGGAGTTTCGGTCACGGCTCATCAACCTTTCGGCATTTTTGCTGGTTGATTGTACAAAGCAGATGCTCGGGCGGATGCATGAGATGGGCGTGAAGCTGGCCATCGACGACTTTGGGACCGGCTACTCGTCGCTGGCATATCTCAAACGGCTGCCCGTCGATGAGATCAAGATCGACCGATCGTTCATCACCGACATCGACACCACCGACAATGATCGGGTCATTGTGCGGCCGGTGGTCGACCTGGCGCACACCATCGGGCTGCGCCTGGTGGCGGAAGGAGTGGAGGACCAGGCAGGCTCGAACCTGCTCGCCGCCATGCACTGCGATCCCGCTCAGGGCTAGTACCTGAGCACGCCGTTCCCGGCCGAGGCGCTCATGCAGTGGCTGGACGACGCTGCGACACGAGCCCTACACGGCTGAATGTCTTTAGTGGGTTACCTTGACAATGCCGTGCATGAACGGGTGATATGCACAGTGGTAGTGGAATACCCCGGGGGCCGTGAAACGATGCCGAAAGGTGCTGCCGCGTCGGAGGTCGCCGGAATCGTGCGGTGCTCCGTATACGGCGGTGAATGATACGGTGTGAATAGCGTCATCCTTGTTGGTCCAGATGACCGTCGTTCCCTGTTTCACCGTCACGACAGGTGAGCGATACGCATACGAACTGACGGTGACGGCCTTTGTCGCACGGTGGACCGCTGCCCCGTGCGCCTCGACCTGCTGGCCCGCAATGACGCTCACGAGGCCGGCGGCCAGGAGCAGGGCTACCTGGCCCGCGGTTCGATATGCTGAGCGACTGATGGAACCCATCGGTGATGTCCTCACAAAAAAAGAGCTTGGGCGGGGATGGCCCCCGCCCAAGCGTTGAACGAAGCGAGTCTAGTGGCCGAGCAGGGGACCTGCAATGGCCAGCACGTCTTTCATGGTGCTGCCCTTGTCGAACGGTCCATCGGTCGGATTGCGCTGTAGCAGGGCCCGGATCGAGCCGGTGTGCCGCGCCTCGACCGTGACGATGGAGGCCGCGGTAAGGAGGATCGAGGGGGTCTTGATATAGGGCGCCTGGCCGAGGTAGGCATGGACGCCGGTGTCCTCAAGCAGCGCGGCGAAGTTCAGGAAGGAATGCCTGTTGTTGAACGCAGTCCCGAACTTATAACTGGGAGCGGCTGCCACCGGCTTGACACCGTTGGAGCTAAGTGCAGCGGTCAGACCCGCCACATGCTGCTGCTCGTCAAAGCGCAGTGTCCTCACCAGGCGGCCCAGGTAGGCGGTATGGAAGTGCATGGAGGCTTCCTCGTAGAACGCTGCTTCGAGATGCTCCAGGGTAAGCGCGTACTGCAGGATCGCAACATCGCTCGCTGGCGGCGCGGCGGCGACCCGAGGGAGTTCGCTGGTCGCGGCAAACATAGTCTTGGTGGGCGAAATCGCCAGGGCCGTGGCAGCCGCGGCTCCGGCCATCACTTTACTGAGGAATGCTCGTCGCGACGAGTCGCTGGCGAGGGTATCCTCATCGATGGTGATCTCGCTCATCACGGGGATAGTAGCGTCGGTGTTGGTCAATTGCTTCTCCTCTAGATAGTGTGTCGAACGGTTCATTCATGGATATCTACGAGCCATGTCGGGCACTGGATCAATCGAGCAGGGGCTTGAGGATCGCTTCCCCTGCTCGCCCTCCTTTCCACCCTGACTGAGAGTCTTGGGGAGTGCCGTTCAGTTGGGCACGCACGGGCAGCGAGGCAGGCCCAGCAGAATCACGATGGGACCGGCCGCCAGCAGCCAGAGGGCGACATGGAGTCCGGCCCGCTGGGCAACCAGACCGACCAGGATGGGCAGAAGGGCCGCCCCCGTTCCAAAGATGGTGCCCAGAGCCATGGCGGTCCCGCTGCGTTCGGGTAGCTCGGCGTAGAGACGCGCCTGGAGTACGGGATACCACCCGGCGTTAATCAGGGCCAGACAACCCACCAGCAGGAGCTTGGGGAACAGGCCCGGAACCAGGAGCAGCAAGGGGAAGACGATAAGTGCGGCGAGGGCCGAGGCCCGCAGATAGAGGAGGCCGTCGAATCGCGCCAGCAGGGGCAGGAGCAGGAGGCTGCCGGCAAGTCCCGCGGCGGTCCACACGGTGACCGCCAGTGCTGCCTGGGAGGCCGTGGCGCCGGCTACATCGACGAAGTACAGGGCGAGGTAGCCCAGTAACACGTCCGCCAGGAGGTCGGAGCACTCGAGCAGGGCGAGCCAGCGGAGAACGCTGGGCCGGCTCACCTCGTGCAGCGCGGCCCGCAGACCGCTCAGAAGGCTCTCTTCCTTATCCCGGCGATCATGGTCGCTGAACTGGGAGGCTGCCAGGACGATGGCGGGAAGGGTGAGGACGGCCAGGGCGGCGAAGAGCGGGCGCCAGCCGAGATGGAGGGTGACGAGGCCGGCCAGGAGGAGGGGACCGGCGACGGCTCCCACCGACCCGGCGATGGTCCAACGCGCCATGTTCTGCTCGCGCCGGCCTGGCGCCAGGTCCATAAGCGTCGCCTGGGACAGGCTGACGAAGGAGCCGGAGGCGGGATAGAGCAGCGCGAAAGCAAGCAGCAGCGCCAGGAAGCTCGGACTGGTGGCGAAGAGTAGCAAGCCGGCCGCAAACATCACCCCGCCACCCAGGATCAGGCGTCGCCGCCACCCGGTATCGGCCAGCACCCCAAGGATCGGCTCGACCAGGCTGCTGACGATGGTGGGAAGGCTGAGGAGGAGGCCGACCTGGATGTATTGCAGGCCGAGATCGTGACGAATCAGCGGCCAGGACGCTTCACGCGCCCCGAACACCAGCTCGTCGAGCAGCTCGATCAGGAGCAGCGTGGCTAGAAGGAGACTAGCAGTCCGGAAGCGTCAATTGGGGGCGTTGGGCATCTGAACTCTCCCGGGAGACATCCCGCATGGTTCTATTAGGATGATAACGAAAATGGCGTGGTCTGCTCCGCGTCCACAGCCCACTCGCGTGCCTCGCCGCCAAAGCCTTGATCGCTGATCGGGACCACGCAGAACTCATTGCCGCAGGGGTCTTCCATGACGTTCCATCCCTCAATGTGGGCGGTGCGTCGCGCGCCGAACGACTCCAGGCGCACCGACTCCGCTTCGACGTCGTCCGTCTCGATATCCAGATGGACCCGACTTTTGGCCGTCTTCGGTTCGCACACCGACTGCAGCAGCAGTTTCAGCCCGGGCTGCGGCGACTCCAGCGACACATACGGCGCGTCGCGCGCGGTTACCTCCGTTCCCAGGGCGCGAGTCCAGAACGCGATTCCGGCCTCCAGATCATCACAGTCGATCACCAGGGATTGCAATCTGCTGCGGTGCATGTCTGTCTCCTCCTCGTATCTCCCTGCATTATGCCGGGCAGCACGCCACCAAGCCGTCTTGACGTCTGAAGCTAATGGCCGCCATAGCCGCTGTGCCGGAGTGCACCGCCTAAACGGCCCGCCATACGTGCACCGGCTCACCTCCTGGCGTTACTCGTCCGTCTGGTACTCGGCTCCACGACTGAGACGATGTGAACGTGGGAGCGGAGCCAGCGACCCGACAAGTAACAGAGTAGAAGTAGAGCAACGGCCCGACGACATGAGTCACAGGGGTGCACTACAGAACACTTCTGTCCTCAGTCATCTCACCATCATACCCCGGGCCGCTGCTCCCATTCGACGATATACTCGGCGCCAGCTTGTAAAGCTTGCTCCCAGGTGTCCCACCGCACGCCGGGTTGCTGTTCGCTGCTCCCTACTTGCATCGTGTACACGCCAACGCCACGTATCGGACGTCTGGTCGATAGTCCCATGGTCTGTGCACTGCCCGTGAGCGCCTGCCAAAACCATCCTCCCCGCTCATTCTGCAGATCACGAACAGCAATGACTTTCCAAACATATTTTCCCATAACATAGTAGTAAGGATTCGCCATTGGAACACTTCTGTCTGACCCGATTTTACGACATCATTACAAGGGTTTGGCATAACTTTGACGGTCATGTCCCCTAAAGTGGGAAAATTGGTAGCCGATTGACAGAGACAGCCACCGAGCGGTTCTCATCACGTGACGCCGCATCATGAGGAGGACCGAGACGATGGCCGACGACTTTAGGATGGCACTTGAAGCGCTCCTGCGCGACGCAGAAGTACAGGATCCCAACTTTTTACGGGAGGGGGTGCGGGTTCTGGCGCAGGAACTGATGGAGCTGCAAGTAAACCAGCACATAGGCGGCAGATCTGCAGTTCGAATCCGCTGGAGCGATTATACCGCGAGTTGGGCCGGCGCATGGACATCGTGGGGATCTTCCCCAATGAGGCGGCCCTGATTCGGGTGGCGGGTGCCGTGTTCGCCGAGCAGCGTGACGAGTGGCAGGTGACCAGGCGCTATGTCAGCGCCGAATTCATGGCGCTGCTCGACGAGCGGAAAGAGGTGGTCGCGACCCCGATGCTGACGGCTCGGACAATTCCCCCGCGTCCGGGGACTTGTGTAGTCTGTGGTGGACCGAATACCACCACGTGCCTCTTAGAGTGTCTTTGGACTGTCGCGATTTACACCGTCCTGATCACCAGGTAGTGGCCTCAAGCATCTTTCCACTCGTATCATCCAGGATGAATGCGATGTTGTGATGTGCCTCCCTTGGTGCCGTATGAAACGGACCGCCGTGGAATTGCAACAAATCTGCGCCATCCGGCCCTTTATAAAGACCGGTAAGCGTCACAACCCACACATTGATGGGAGCGGTAGACAGCCCCGCGCGAACGAAATCGGGCTTCCATGCCCCGTACTTGACGGTCACCTGCGCAGCATTGACAAACAGGACGCCGTCGCCCTGGCTCTGTACCACGTGCAGTGCGGCACTCGGAGTCAGCCGTGCGGCTGTCGTTGGCGCACCCAGAACCGGCGAATCGCTCACCACCGGACTCGGTCCGGCTACCGCGCGCTGATAGGTCACGCCAGCCACCACCACCACCGCTACCGTTATAAGTGCAATCGCTACTACTTTTGGTCGTCTCACGTTTCTCTCCCTCTCAGCTAATTATTGCAACGAGTATCGAGTACGGCAAAGGAGTTGGAAGCATAGAAACTGTCTGAAAAGGGGGTGACGAGGTGAGACACTGGAAGTACCACACTCCAGGAGTCTCATATGACCTCGCCTCCCCGTCTCTATCCTACCGACCTCACCGATGCCGAGTGGCGGATTCTGG
>JAABUJ010000811.1_pt1 | contig 54677 bp, 37 predicted proteins | sample 5559131 | NCBI WGS metagenome assembly JAABUJ01 (sample SAMN10711875, study PRJNA513366) | rock metagenome | isolation source: Antarctica rocks | place: Antarctica: Victoria Land, Mt New Zealand nord | collected 2016-01-07
TGTCCATCGGTACCCTCTCCGGGCACGCTAAGGGCGTCTCTAGCGCCCGTGCCCGTCGTGAGGGTACCGCTTTTGTGCCGGCCTCAGCCACCCGCTGCCGCTGTCCACTATTTTAAGGTGCACCCAGGCCGGTCCGCTGATAGGGAACAGGAAGGCCGACATGAAGATTCTCGTCGTAGGCGCCACCGGCAAAACGGGGCGCGAGGTCATGACTCAGGCGCTCAGCCACGGACACAGCGTCGTCGCGCTGGCACGCCGCCCTCAAGCCGTCACACTCCAGCACGCGCGCCTCGCCGTCGTGAAGGGCGACGTGCTGGACGCCACCAGCCTCGGACCGGCCTGCGACGGTGTCGACGCCGTCATCTCCGCGCTGGGCATTGGTGCGTCGCGTGCGCCAACTCGCGTGTACTCCGACGGCATCCGCCACATCCTCACCGCTATGCAGGCCGCTGGAACGGGACGCATCGTCGTGGTGTCAGCAGAACCGGCCGGCCCCTGGGCGCCGCACACGCTGCTGCGACGCGTCGTTCTCTTCCCGATCCTCCAACGACTGTTCGGAGCCACCTACGACGACATGCGACGCATGGAGACCATCTTGCGCGACAGCGCAGCCCAGTGGACCGTCCTGCGCCCCCCGCGGCTCCTCGACAAGCCTGCGCGGAATGCCTACCGGCTCAACCCCGACGGGCCACTCAAGAAGGGTCCCACGTTGACCTACGCAGACCTGGCCACCGCACTCATTGACGTCCTGGGCCAACCCAACCTGACTCGAAAGGCCGTCGCCGTCGCCAACTAAGCACGGTGGACACGTCGCCACGATCGCCAGGTCATCGTGGCGACGTGTCCGATGGTAGGGGGCCAATTTTGCTTCTGATCATAGGAGGGCGCCGAGCTTAGATCGGTTTTGCGTGCCAATCATGTTGGACACGCAAGATGTAGAGAGCACTAAAAGGCCGGGAGGTATCAGGCGGCTACCAAAGACATGGCGTGCGCCGGTACCAAGAGAGCCCCTGATCATGCGCTGCACCAGGTAACGCGCGCCTTGGTGCGCTACCCTTGACTTTTTAGTGCTCTCCCTAACGGGAGGAAACCTCTACGTCAGGCCGGCGCGGCATTTCTCCTCTTGACAAACATATCAGCTTGATATACTCTATTGATATAGCAAAGAGATATATCGATGTGATAGGGGTACGTTGTGTATGAGTTGTTTGTGCTCGGGGAGTTGATGGATAAGCCACTCCATGGCTATGTGCTGCATTCCGTTATCCAGAAGGTGATCGGGCCGGTCCGGCAGATGAGCTGGGGCGCCCTCTATCCGCTCATCCGGCGGCTAGAACAGGGCGGTTTTATCGCCCGCGCGGAGGGCGGCGCGGGCGGGCGTGAGCGCAAGCTGTATCGCATCACCGACGACGGGGTGACGCGGTTCTATGCGCTGATGGCGGAGCCCGGCGCGTATGACGCCGACTATCCCGTCCTGTTCACCATCAAGATGAGCAACTTCCACCATGTGGACCAGGAGCAGCGGCTGGCGATTGTGCGGCACTATCGCGCTTATGTCCAATTCATCTACGACTACATGCAGACGAGCCGGCGGCACATCACGCTGGAGCCGGAGATCCCGGAGGCCGAACGGCCGCACATCCTGCGCACGCTCGAGCATCGCCTCCACGGCGCGCAGACCGATCTGCAGTGGATTGATGCCGAGATCGAGCGCCTCTCCGGCGAGGACAGCGCATCACTCCAGCACCTCGGCTCCTAACGCGCTTCTACCAGGACAGATGACTCACGCATAGGAGAACATCACCATGGAGACACCGACCACACTCACCATCCCTGCCAGCTCGCCCATCAGAGGCGGACAAATGGAGCCCAACAATCGGAAGTGGTTCGCTCTGGCCGCGACCTGCTTCGGTCTGTTCATGGCCTTGCTCGACGTCACCATCGTCAATGTGGCGCTCCCGACCATCCAGCGCGACCTGCACGCCACCTTCGCCGATCTGCAGTGGGTCATCAGCGCCTATACGCTTGCCCTGGCCGTCTTCCTCGTCACGGCAGGACGCCTGGGCGACATCTTCGGACGCAAGCGCACGTTCATGGTCGGGCTCGGCGTCTTCAGCCTGGGCTCGCTGCTCTGTGCGCTCTCTGGCGACCTCACCATCGGCGCGCTTTCGCACATCGACCTCCTGCTCGGCGCGCGTGCCTTACAGGGGCTCGGCGGCGCGGTCATGCTCCCGCTCTCCCTGGCCATCATTTCCACCACCTTCCAGGGCAAGGAACGCGGGACGGCCATCGGCATCTGGGGCGGCGTGACCGGCCTGGCCACGGCGATCGGCCCGCTGATCGGCGGCGTGCTGGTCGCGCGGGTCACCTGGCAAGCGATCTTCTATCTCAACGTGCCCATCGGCATCGTGGGCATCGCCCTCTCGGCCTGGGCCATCCGGGAAACGCGCGATGAGCGCGCGGCACGCGCCGTTGACCTGTTCGGCCTCGTCACCATCTCGGTGAGCCTATTCTGCCTCGTCCTGGCGCTCATCCAGGGCAATGACAAGGGCTGGACCTCGCCCTACATCCTCACCCTGTTCGGGATCGCGGCGGTCGCCGTCGTCGCCTTCGTGGTCGGCGAACTGCGTCGTGCCAACCCCATGGTCGATCCCCGCTTGTTCGCCAACGCCAGCTTCACGGGCGCGGCCATCGCCGCGTTCACCCTCTCCGCAGGCCTGTACGCCCTGTTCTTCTTCCTGACGCTGTATTTCCAGAACTTCCTGGGCTTCAGCGCGCTCGACACCGGCCTGCGCTTCCTCCCGCTCAGCGCGCTCGTGCTCATCGCCGCGCCACTCGCCGGCGCGCAGGTCGGCCGCCGCGGGCCACGGCCGATCCTGGTCGCGGGCATGGTCCTGATCACCGTCTCCGTGGCGCTGATGGGCGGTATCTCGTCGCAGCATAGCCAGGACGCATGGCTCGTCCTCTTGCCGGCCTTCATCATCGGCGGCCTGGGCAACGGCATCGTCAACCCGCCCATCTCAACGATCGCGGTTGGGACGGTGAGCCGGGCGCGGGCGGGGATGGCCTCTGGCGTCAACGGCGTGTGCCGGCAGATCGGGACGGCCGGCGGGATCGCCTTCCTTGGCGCGGTGCTCACGGCCCGCTACAACGGCTACATCCACGACAAAGTCCTGGCATTGCGGCTGCCCGCCCCCCTCGCGGCGTCCATCACGCCGCAGGTGAAGCACACCATCATCACCGGGATCCAGCAGGCGGGGACCATCGCCGGCAGCCTCGGCTTGCCCAACGACCCGTCCCACCCGAACCCGTACGCCCACTCGCCCCTGGCGCCCGATCTACAGCGCATCGCGTGCGCATCGTTCATCGCCGCGACCACCGATATCCTGCACATCGCCGCGATCATCCTGGCTGTTGGGGCGCTGGTGTCGCTCATCCTGGTCAAGCGGTCCGACTTGCTCGCGCCCTCCGAAGGCGCCGATGCGGGGACGGACACGACGCGGGCGACACGGGCCGACACCGCTGCCAGCATCGTCCCAGCGCGATCGTAACCGTCTCTGCGCAAGAGCAGAAGGATAGATGTCGCAAGAATGGCGACAGTCATGGAATGGAGAGGATATCACGATGAAAGCGATCCGTGTCCACGCGTATGGTGGTCCCGATGTCCTGCGTCTGGAAGACGTGCCGGACCCACAGCCCGGCGCCGGGGAGGTTGTCGTGCACGTGGCCGCCGCCGCGGTCAGTCCGCTCGATGCCGCTAAACGGGATGGGAGGATGCAGACCCATCCCGTGCACAAGACCACGCTTCCCTACACACCGGGCTTGGAGGCGGCGGGGACGGTGGTGGCGCTGGGCCCTGACGTGTCCGGCGTAACGATCGGCGAGCGGGTGTATGTCGTCGGCTCCCGCAGCGGCGCCTACGCGGAGCGGACCGTCTGCGCCGCCGCCCAGGTTCGCCCGCTCCCTGCGGCGATGTCGTTCGTGCACGGCGCGGTGGTCAGCGGCTCCTACGGCACGGCGTATGCGGCCCTCTTCCTCAAGGCGCGGGCACAGCCCGGCGAGACGGTCCTGGTGCATGGCGCGACCGGCGGCGTCGGGATCGCCGGCGTGCAACTGGCGCGGGCGGCGGGCCTGACCGTCATCGGCACAGGCGGGACGGAGGAGGGCCGCCAATTCCTCGTCGCACAGGGTGCGCGGCACGTCCTCGCCCACGATGCGCCCGACTTCGCCGACCGCATCACGGCGCTGACCGGCGGCCGGGGGGTCGATATCGTCCTGGAGATGCGTGCCGACGCCAATGTGGGGCATGACCTCGCCGTGCTGGCGACCCGTGGCCGGGTCGTCGTCATCGGCTTCGCGCGCCCCGAGCCGGTCGAGATCAGTCCGCCACTGCTGCTGGGGCGTGATCTGTCCATCCTGGACCTCAGCCTGGCCAATCTCAGCGCGCACGAGCGTACCCGCAGCGACGCGGCCATCGGCGCGGGCTTGGAGAATGGGACGCTCCGCCCGGTGGTACGGCAGGAACTCCCGCTGGCCGACGCACCGCGCGCCCATGAGGCCCTCGCACAGCCCGGCGCCTATGGCCGGATCGTGCTCATCCCCTGATGCGCATGTCCAGCCCTATCCGATAACGGCCAAGGAGAAGGAGGTGAGATGGTAGACAGGTGACAGAGACGCAGCCCTATCGCCGACAGAATATGACTGGGAGATGGCGCCCGAGCCTGGAAAACACGTCGCCATGCCCCCGCAGCGGAGGACCGCTTGCCGCGTAGTGTACCACGTCCGCCGGCCGGCAGTCCTCCATCGCGCCGAGAACCCAGAGAAGCGCTATCCAGAGAAGCGATATATGGAGGACGAGACCATGACCACGATGCACGACGAGATCGCGACACAGACACAGCTCTTGCCGAACCGCGTCGCATTGATCACAGGAGGGAGCCGCGGGATCGGTGCGGCCACCGCCACGCTGTTCGCCCGTCACGGCGCCGCCGTCGCCGTCAACTACCTACGGAATGAGGAGGCCGCGCGACAGGTGGTCGACGGGATCGTCGCTGCAGGCGGGCGCGCCATCGCCATCCAGGCCGATGTGCGCGATCAGCGCCAGGTGGAGGCGATGGCGCACCAGGCGCACGACGCGTTCGGACCCATCGACACGCTCATCCTCAACGCCGCGGTGGCGAGTGGCTTCACGCCGTCCCCTATCGTGCGGCAGAGATGGGAAGACCTCGCCCGTGACGCGGCGGAGTGGCTACGCGCCGCGCTCCTGCCCATCCAGGCCGTGCTCCCCGCGATGGTCGAACGGCGGGATGGCTCCATCGTCGTGGTGGGCTCCGCGCTGACCCGGCAACCCGTGGAGAGCTTCGGCGCCCTCGGCGTGACCAAAGCCGGCGTCGACGCGCTGGCCCGGAGCCTGGCGCAGGAACTCGGCCCCCAGGGCATCCGTGTGAACACGGTGGCCCCGGGGACGGTCCTGACGGATCTCACTCGTTTCATCCCGCAGCAGCAGCAGGAGGCCATCGCGGCCTACACGCCCCTGCGGCGCCTCGCCCAGCCCGCAGATGTCGCGGGCGCCATCCTCCTGCTCGCCTCCGACCAGACCCGCTTCGTCACGGGCGCTTACCTCCCCGTCAGCGGCGGTCTGCACATCCTGTAATCAGCTGCACGTTTTCGTACAAGACAACGAGGGGGGACGCTGCCCATGCCGACCCGGGAGGCGCTCTCTTTGTCTCAACGCGCCCCCTGTACCGATATTCCCAAAGCGGTCGGTGAGCGTGGGCTGTCCCGCTACTATAGGCCCCTAATAAGTTGCGCCTGTGGCAAAGGAGAGGATGAATGACAAGGAGGGGCAGAGGTAGGGTCACGCCGACTGGGGGGCTGGCGAACGAGGTCGCTATTGTCACCGGAGCGTCCTCGGGGATCGGAGAGGCGACTGCCCGCCTGCTTGCCGCCGAGGGGGCACGTGTCGCGCTCGTGGCGCTGCCCGCCGCGTCCGCCCGCCTCGACGCCCTGGCCGCGCACCTTCGGGACGCGGGCGACCAGATGCTCTCGCTCCCTGCCGACCTCGGCACTCGGGTGCGGGCGCGCGCTCTAGTGCGCCGCGTCGTCGAGGAGTGGGACCGCCTCGACATCCTCGTGGTCGCCTATGGCTACGACGCGACGGCCGGTGCTCCGACCGACGGGGTCAACGCCCAGCCATGCCTCGGACAGCCCCACCCCGCCCTGCGCGGCCTGCTGCACATCGCCACGGCCGCGCTGCCCGTGATGGTGCGTCAGGGCGGCGGGGATATCGTCGTGGTCGCCCCGGTCGCCGGCCACGCCCTGCGCGCCGGGGTCGGCGGCCTTGCCTCAGCCCGGATCGCTTTGGAGGTGGCGGCGCTATGCGATGCCCTGCGCCGGCAGGCCGGCTCGCGTGGCGTCCGCGTCGCTGTCGTCGAGCCCGCTGGCTTCACGCTAGGGTCGAATATAGGTAGTCCTGCGTCGCCGAGCGCCGAGGACATGGCCGACGCGATCCTCTACGTGCTCACCCGGCCTCCGCGCGTCAGCATCGCCGAACTCCTCATCCGACCCACGAACCAGCGGGCCTAACCGGTCGGTCCCGCCGCGTCCGCCCCCTTGACCGCGCGGCGGCGGGGCCGGTTGCTCCGTTGCGGCGCTGGCTGCTCTTGTGCGCCGTCCTCACTCCGCCCACGCGGCGATCCGCCGGTGTCCACAGCTCCACCATCCTGTCGGACCTCCGTGTGGTACGCCGCCAGCTGCCGCTCGTAGACCACCATGAGCGCCTGCAAGACGGCATCCATCGTCACCAACCCTAATCGCGAGTCTTGGCGCATCGCCGGCGTCACCGCCTCCAGGTCGCCCAGCACCGTGGCGACGATCGTGCGCAGCAGCTCAGTCGGCGAGACACTCCAGCGGTGCGCGACGTCGGCGAGCGGTCGGTAGTTGTTCGCATCAAGCCGGACGGTGAACCGATGGTGCCCGTCCGGCTCGGCCCGCACCTCCACCTGCTCCCCCGGCTCCTCCTGGCCCAGGAAGTAGCGCGGCGCGACGCCGAAGAAGTCGGCCAGGCGCTGGGCGCGATCCAGCGTGGGCATGGTGAAGCCGCCGTTGCGCAGGTCGCGCAGGTAGGCCACGGGCAACTGCGTCGCCTGGGCGATCTCCGAGAGCTTGTAGGGGCGGCCGGCCGGCGAGGGGCGCGCCTCCTGGAGGCGCCGGAACATCCGCGTGACGGTGGGCGCCTCCTCCACGGGAGGGTCAGGCTCATAGGGTGGGCTGTCTTTCCTTGACACGACTTCTTCTCCCTGCTATGCTCCCATCCAAAGCTATAGCGATGATTTATCGTCTCTATTGCTTCGTCTTGATGGCAGCGCACACATGGTCCCATGATACCCTATTGCGCGACGCCCGTATATCTCACGCGGGGCAGGGGTCGGCGCGGCGCATGTGGAGATTGCGGCGTCGCACGACGAGGCTCTTGCCTTCTAAGGAAGGAGGATATGGCTGTCTTTTCTCCGCAAAATCTCCGGCCGGAGATTTTGCGGAGATTCGCCGGGTATCGTTGGACCTGGTGGTTGGACTGCGCGGGCACATCTCACGGGCCGGATAGAGGCTGGTGGGGATGCTCAATGTGCCCGACTCGTTGCACAGGAGTAGGGAGGACACAGTGGACAAGATCAACGAATCTATCATCACAGGGCTAGTCACCGGGCAGAACATTGTGACGCGCCTGCGTGAGCGGGCCACGCGGGCCGAACCGGGGCAGGCCCTGGTCGAGTACGCGCTCATCTTGGCGCTCGTCGCGGTCGCCGCCGTGATCGCGTTCAAGTTCTTGCAGCCCGCCATCGTCGATACATTTGGTCGGGTGACAACCACCCTGACCACCAGCAGCACGCCGGTCCCGACAGTGCCAACGCCGGGGCCGTAACAGAACTCCGACACAGGGATAACAGACACATGTTTGACGTTACATCGACACGTGTAGCCATCATCCACCCCCTCTGTCGTGATCGGGCGGTGGAGAGATGAGCCGGATGGCAGCGCGGACCACACCGCGCCGATCGGGCATGGCCCGACACCAGCGCTACATCGCACGGTATCTGATGGGCGCCGTGGCGCTCGCGGCGCTCTACCGTGCGGGGCATGGACTCCTGCCACCGCACACACAGGCTCGCCTAACACCGGCGATCCCGGCTGGTCAGCCCGTGCCCGATCGCCAGGTTCCCGCCCTGCTGGCGCAGGCTCGCGCCCATGATCCTCTGCTCCGGCTGCCGCATGCGCGTTGGTTTATTCGCGTCCGCCACGGGCACGATCAGGTCATCGTCGTCGAGCACGCGCCGCTTCAGGGCGGTGGCAGCACCACTGCGGGCACAGGGAGGGGACGGCCATGATCTCTGGCATCGGATACCGTCGCGCGGCCGGTCGCACGCTGCTGAGCATCGTCCTGGCCGGCGTGGCCCTCCTCGCGCCCGTGGATGCGCATGGCCAGGTGCGGCGCGCGCCGATCCCGTTCGGCGCGCTCGACGGGGGCAAGCCCGTCCTACCGGATGTACTGGTGACGGCTCTCGTGGCCCTGCCCGACGGGACGGTCTATGCCGGCGGCCACGTCATGGTCAAGAGCGCCGATGCCTTCGCCATCCCACCGGTCGTACCGGCCAGCAGCGTGTGGCTGGTCTCGCACGACCAGGGGGCGCATTGGACCCGGCGCGTCAGCACGACGAGCGTGGCCGTCGTGCAGCAGGCGGCGTTCGGCAAGCTCCCCTGGATCGACCACCACACCTGGCCCGCCGACTTCACAGCCAACGCCCTGGCCGTCGACCCGCGTCAGCCCGGCACGATCTACGCGGCGGGCTGCACGGGGACGAACGTACTGTGCCAGAGCACGGCGGGGCAACATCGCCTGCTACGCTCCACCGACGGTGGCGCGACCTGGAGCGACGCCATCCAATTTCACACAAAGTCTCTCTTGTATACGGGCCTGGCCAATCTCACCACCAACATCGCCAAGACGCCGGCCCTCGACACCGTCCTGAAAGCGGGACCCTCGCAGTTGCCCGGCCAGGCCCTCGACGTGGCCATTGACCCCGCGGACAGTCGACGCGTCTACGCCTGCATGAGCGGGATCGGCGTGCTGCGCAGCGACGATGCCGGGCGGACGTGGCGCTACTCCGACACGCCGCAGTATGGCTGGGAGAACGTGCAGTGCGACCTGTTGATCGACCCGCGCAACCCCTCTGTGGTGTATGCCGTGGACCGTGTCAATGGCCGCGTCTACCGCAGTGCGGACGCCGGCCGAACCTGGGCGCTGGTCTCCGACTTCGGGGAGAAGAGCAACCAGCATCTCTACAACCCGACGCTCGCCAGCAGCCTGCTCTACGTCACGGCCTACAAGGGCATCTACGCAAGCGATGACCGAGGCCAGCACTGGCGCCTAGCTATCCCCGACCCCGTTCCGGGAGTCATGGTCCAGGGCATCAGGGGCGCCGGGGGGTGGATCGCGGCCTTCGGGCCCCAGTCGCGCACGCTGTCCACCGGTTTGTACGCCCAGAGGGACGGGCAGCCGTGGCAACTCCTCGTCGATACGAACCATTTCGGGACCATTGCCTACAGCGGGGCGCTGGCCTATGACGACATGCAAGGTGAGGCGGTCAGGCGCCTGTGGGAAGACCACGCGCATCAGATTGTCTTCACCAGCGGATATGCTGGTGGTCTCTACCGGTGGAGGAGCGGATTGTGAGAGGCGCGCAGTATGTGATCGCTACCGCGGCCTTGTGGATGGCCGCGACCGTCACCGGGCTGTGGGGTGTGCGAGCCGCACACGCATCCGCTCGTTCCTTTTATCACGGAACCTGCCAAGTGGGTAGCCTCGCCGCGCCCGGCGACCCCGGCTACGGCCCGTATAGCGCCGACTACTACGCTCCACAGTTCTCCTACGGCGTCAACGCGCCCGTTCATCTCGTGTTCGCTGCCTATGCGCCCGTCGATGACCCGCCGCCGACCGTGGTGTCCTTCCAGGTCCTCAAGAAGGACTTCACGCCGCTGCTCGATCAACCCTATGCCGTGCGAGCGACGGGATGCCAGCAAAACCAGGCCGGCCCGCAGCCGACCACGTCCCTGTTCACGTACAGCGCCGACTGGACGACGCCGTCAGATCCAACGCATCAGGGCATGTACTATCTCTCCGTTTCATTCCAGTTCGCCGACGGCACGCTGGTCGAGTACTTTGCCAACATCACGGTGCGCGACCCACCCGAGACGATTACAGGGGGCTCGATCCACTGGGAGACCTGGCTCTCCGGCATCGGCTACCAGCAGGCCAGCGCCGCCTACAACCTCTTCTCGCCCGGCGCCTCCGACACCGTCACGGCGCACACCAGCTTCTACTTTGACGCCAACCCCGCCACGGTCTGTGACTCTGATCACTGTGGGCCCGGTTCTGCCTCGACCACCGTCATCCGGGGCGGCATGGACAACAATCTCGAAAGTGGCAACGTCTTCCTCCTGGGGACGCCGCCGCACGTCCCCTATTATAAGGACGGCTGGGACCGGCAATCACAGCAGTTCACCTTCTCGCAGGACCTCGGCGGCGTCTCGGTCGATGACACGGGCAGTGTTTCCATCGAGCGGGGGTCGTACACTCTGGGTGGGCATGTCTACCGCTACCACGTCGAGATCGACGAGCCCTTCCTCTTGCGCAGCGGCGGGGTGACCTTCGTACACGCCGGCTCCTACGTGCTGGACAACGGCATCACGGGGCCGGCTGGCTGGCAGGGCACTGCCGACAACCTGGGCGAGGGGCAAGGTTTCCGCTTCTACGTCAACCCCTCGACGCCGGAGCCGCCCGCGACCACGCTCACTGTGTCCGCGCCATCGACAGACGTCACGCTGTCGCGCTACGATGTTGTCCCCTCCGGCGCGGTTGAGCAGCCAAATGGCGCGGCGATGGCCTGGCAGTACGAGATGCACGTATATAAGGTAGCGTGCCCCTCCACCTCCGACCTCTCTTCATGCACGGTCGGGGTAGAGGTGGCCGGCAGCCCGCATCGGACCACGAGCACGAGCGATACATGGACCGGGTTACCGGCCGGCGCGACGGGCACGGGCGACTGCTACTGGCCGCAACTGCGCGTCAATTACATCGTCAAGAGACAACTGCACCTGTCCAGCGACCTCGTGCCCGCTGGCTACAATCTCGGCGACTACAACAACGTCTTCTGTCTCAAACAGGCCAGTGCGCCGCCAACGGACACGTCGACAACGGCGCCGACCGTTACTGCGACGCCTGCCCCGACCAACACGGCGACCCCCGTGCCGCCAACGGCGACGCCCACCCCGGCGCGCGGCGACGCGACGCTTGCACAGACGGTCGTGCCCTACGCCTGGGTACGCTCCGCCCACGCCGAGGACCCGGCGGCGCAGGACCGCCTGTACGCCTCTCCCTGGGGGCACAACCCCGACCCGAGCACCTTCTACTGGCCGGTCGGGCGTCCCTTGCACCTGCTGCCCGCCGTGGACGAGGACCCAGCGGAGGCGCACCTGACCATCGACGACCTCGGCAACGGAGGCAGCGCGGTACTCTACGCCGAGAGCGTCACGGCAACCGACTACACTCTCCTCGACGCCGGTGCGCTCGGCTCCTCTCCGTGCCTCCCGTCAGGGTCTGCCGCGCAGCCCCACGCGTACACGCACGATCCACGCTATCCCGCTGAGGTTGACCCGTTCAGCCCGCGCGTGGCCCTCGTCTGGGCGCCGGCCACCCTGGCCGGGACGCTGCCCGCGACGACGATCCGGTGCGACGTGGCGCCGCTGCTGGACGGTACCGCCTCCGGGCCGGCGACCCTGACCTACCGCATCCACGAAACGCTGATCTTCGCCGCACGCTTCGCCGCCCTGGCGTCGTCCGCTAGCGGCGTGGCCGACTGCGTGGATCAACTTGCACCTCTCCCCGCCGCCACGCCCTTCTCGGCTGAGTCTGGCGTCCCCGCGCCGGCGCCCGCCTTCACAGCGGCCCAGGCGCCGGGGGGACCATGCGTGGCCGCCACCGTCGGCCTGGCCGCAGCGCGTCAGGCCCTCGACCACTGGCGGACGGAGGTGTCCCTGGCCGACCCGGCTGGCGCCCTCACCGACGTGGCGTATACGGCGACGGGGACACTGCTGCGGATCACCGTCACGGTCGAGCGGACCGTGGCGCTGCACTACCACCTGCTCGTCAGCCGGGAGGTGGCGCCGTGAGGGTGTGTCATGCAGCGCGCGGTCAATCCCTGGTCGAGTTCGCCCTCGTGCTGCCGGTGTTCCTGGCCGTGGGGTTGCTCTGCCTTCAGCTCTGCGTGCTCGGCGTACGCTGGTGGCAACTCAACGGTGTGGCCGGTGCGCTCGTGCGCCAGGCCGCGGCGGCCAACGGCGAGACCCACGCGGTCGACACGGCGCTCCTAAACGTCGTGGCGGCCAACGGCCTGCAGGGGGATCGCCTGTGGGTCGAGATCGACACCGACGCGAGCTCCGGGCACGCCCACCGCGCCGACCAGGCCCAGGCAGCGGATGCACCGCCCCCGGCCGGCTACAGCGGGACCGTGACGGTGCATTTGACCTACCACGAGCCGCTCCTCTTCACCCTCTTCGGCGGCGTGGCGTCACTCGGGGCAACGCTCTCTCAGGAGAGCACCGGCGCTTACGGAGGGCTGGCGCCATGACAATCGCGCGCCTTGACCGCCTGCGGCGTCACGCCGCCTGCGGCTCGATTACCGTCGTGGCCGCGGTCACGCTCTACGTGATCGTCCTGCTCGGCGTCGCGGCCTGGGCCGGCATCCAGGAAGGGGCCGACCATACCCTGGTCGGGCGTCTCGTGGCGGACGCCGCCTACGACGCGAGCCACCGCACCGTAGACACCGGGCTGGTGGCGGGCGGTCCAGCACTAGCCTGCCTCGACCCGTCCTGCGCGCCGGTGACCTGCCCGGTGGCGCTGGCGCGCGATCCTGGCGGAACGACGGCCACGGGGCAGGCGTGCCGGGCGCTGCGACAAGGACTGAGCCACGTCTACACCGGCGCGCACCCGCGCCTGGACGTGGCGACGACGCTCGCGACGACCCGCGTCTGGACGCTCACTTTCGGGGCGCACGATCCCGAGGACGCGAATCGCGTGTACCACTACCCCACGGTCTGCCTCTCGACCGACGCCACCATCGGCGTCATCGCGCACGAAGGGCTGTTCATCCATCACCATTTTCACGCCTGCGCCCAGGCGATATACCGCTAAACGACGAACAAGCGACACATAGGAGGAGACATTCTATGACATATCTCAGGCGTCCGCGCCGCGGCGTCGTGGCCGCGCTCGTCGTGGCGGGTGTATTCCTCGGCCTCTTCGCTGCACTGGAGGGGATGCAGGCGCACGGCGCCGCGCCCCCTGGCACGGTGGTGCTGGTAGCGACACGCGACATTGGCGTGGGCCAGACAGTCACGCGCGACATGGTGCGCGTGTGGCTGGCCCCGGCTGGCGCGCCGCTGGGGGACAGCCCGGCCCTGGCGACCGACCTGTCCGGCGTGCTGGGCCGCCGCGTGCTGGCGCCGATCCTGGCCGACGAGCCGCTCGCGCGGGCGCGCCTCGCGGGGGCAGGTGGAGATAATCTGGTTGTCGACGCGGCCACGCTGCCGCGCGGCTATGCCCGCTACACCGTCCCGGTCGGCCCGCTGGCCGAACCGTTGCCGAGCCTTGCCGTCGGCGACGCCGTAGAGGTGCTGGCAGCCCTGCCGCGCGACTCGGCCAGCTCGGACATCACGGCGACGGTCCAGCCGGTCGATCCGCACGCGCTGGTGGCGGCTGTTCAAGCCAGCCCCGCCGCCATCACCCTGGTCGTGCCGCGGAGCGAGTTGGCGACGCTGCTGTGGCTGCGCGGGCAACACGCGGCGTTCTCCTTCGCCCTGGTCGGGTCGTCCGACCGCAGCGGCGATATGCGCGGCGTCGGCGTGCGCGAGTTCCGGAGGCTGTACCATGTCCCGTCCGACTAACCCACGCCCACGTCCTACGAGCGGCCCGCGCGTTGTCCTGGGCGTGCCGGTCGCCGACGCCTCCTCCTCTGCGGCGGTGGAGGGCGAGGGGCTCACCGTCGCCGCTACGGCTGCGACGGCCGGCATGCTCAAGCGGCAGGTCGCCGCGGTCCGTCCCGATGTCGCGCTCCTGCACGCCGCGCTGCCCCACGCCGACAGCGCGCTCGTGGCGTCCTTCGCCCGCGCCGGCATCCCCACGCTCCTGCTCGTCGACGCCGCGCTGCGCCGCGCCGACGACCTGCTGGCCGGCCCGCCGTACCCGCCCTACGTGCTGGCTCAGCAGGAACGCCTTGGCTGCGTCGGGATCGCCGCCTGGCCGCCCGTTCCCGGCGAGTTGTTGCTGCGCGCCGAGCAGGCCGCGGAGCACGCGCACCTGCTCGTGCAGGCCGGTCCATTGGGCAGCGCGCGCAGCGCCGCGACGGGTGGGACCATCGTCCTCGTGGGCGAGGCGGGCGGGACCGGCAAGACGCAGCTCGCCGCCAACCTGGCCGCCTACCTGGGCGTCGTCTGTGAGCGACGCGTGGCGCTCGTCGACCTTGACCTGCTCCGTGGCAGTCTCCACGACGCGCTCGGGCTCGTCGTCCCACCGGGCCGCGACCTGGAGGCGCTGCACGCCGTGGCTGCTCCGCAGGTCGCGGCGGCTGTGGCGACGCTTGATGAGGGGCGGCATGCGGACAGCGCCGAGGCGGATCTCACGGCGCTGTCCCGCGCCGCCGCGCTCGACGCCGTGCGTGGGCTCGACCTCGCGCCCTCCCTGATCCCGTACCCGCGCGGCGAGGGCGGCCCGGCCGTCGACGTGCTGCTCGGCGTGACCACGCCGGACGGGGGTGAGCGCGTGGCCGGCGACCTGCTCACCCTGCATGCGCTGGTCGACCTGCTGCGCGAACGCTACGACGACGTGGTGCTCGACCTGGGCATCGGCGGCGACGCCCTCTGGCACGAGGAGCTGGCCGCCCGCGCCGACACGGTGCTGGTGGTGACGGGGCCGCTGCCTGACACGGTGGAGCGGGTGGCGCGCGGTCACGCCCGCCTCCTCCGCGCGTCGGGACTGGCGTCCGAACGCTGCCGCCTCGTCATCAACCACGCGCCGGCCGACGAGCGCGCCCTGCTACCTCTGCACCGGATCATGGGCCGCTTCCATGAGGCCGGCGGCATCGCCGTCGCCGGGGTGGTCGCGCACGACGGCGACCTGGTGGGGCGGGCGCGCCTGGCCGACCCCGACCAGCCGCTGCTGCCGGTCTTGCTGCCGGACGGGGTGGCGCGCCGCTCCCGCTTCGTGCGCGGGGTCGAGGACGTGGTGCGCCACATCCGTCCGGGGCTGCTGCCGGAGCGCCAGGTGGGGCTGGTCGCGGGCCTGCGTGCTGTTGTCGCCGCAGCGCTCACGCGCCTCCCTGCCCGGCTCTCACGGACACCATCGCCCCGGACTGGCGGGGCGATCTCACTAGAAGGAGGGGGTAGTGGTCCTGCGTAGAGACTCGGCGCTGCACCGGCGCCGCGAGACGATCACCGCGCCGCAGGGCGGCCACGCGCGCCCGCCGGTGCTCGCGGGCGAGGCGTACTATGCTGCGGTGGCGGCGCAGGTCCGGGCACTGGAGGAGCGCGCGCAAGCGTCCCTCGACGCGCACCCCGACCTCACGGAGGAGGCCCGCGACGCGGAGATCCGCGAAACGCTGATCCGCCCGGCGATCCAGTGGCACAACCGCGCCGCCCTGGAGCGACGCCTGCCCATCCTGCCCGAGGAGGCGGCCGTGCGCGACATCTTCGGGCGCCTGCGCCGCAGTGACGGGCTGCTGGCCGCCCTGATCGAGGACGCGCCGGCCACCGGCATCACCGACGTGTTCATCAACGGACCCAATCTACCGGTGTGGGTTGAGCAGCACGGCCGCCTGGAACGGCTCGACCTCACCCTCTCGGCCCCGGAGATTGATGCCTACGTGGAGCACTGGATCGCGACGGAGCAGCATCCCTTAAATGCGGTTAACTGGCGCGTCACGGCGCGGAGACCCAGCATCCGCATCACGCTGCTGCACGAAGCCGTCGCCTTGCACGGCCGGTCGATCGCCATCCGCATCCACCCGCCCGCGCCACTCTCCGGCGCCGACCTCGTCGCGCGTAATCTGCTGCCCCAGGTCGCCTGGGAGTACCTGACCGCTCTCTACGTCCACGGTGCCGCCAACGTGGTGGTCGGTGGGCCAATGGGCTCGGGCAAAACAACCTTGATGCAAGCGTTGCTCTGTGCGCTGGGACCGACCTGCCGCGTCGCCACCATCGAGACCACCAACGAGCTCCTGCTCGGTCCCCAGGTGGTACAACTGGAGTGCCGGCCGGGGCAGCCGGGTGATCCCGCCCACACGGGTGAGGTGACGCAGCGCGACCTGGTGCAGGAGAGCCTGCGTCTGGGCGTCGAGCGCGTGGTGGTCGGCGAGTGCCGCGGGCCGGAAGCCTTCGACATGCTGATGGCCATGAGCATGGGTCACGCCGGCAGCATCACCACCGTCCACGGTGCCACACCGGCCGAGGTCCTCAACCGGCTGGTGCTGTTGTGCATGCTGGCGGACAAGCCGGCCGAGGTGGCCTACGAGCTGATCGCGCAGGCGGTCCATCTGGTCGCCGTTGTGGAGAAGCGGCCGGATGGACGCCGCCTGACGGCGCTGGCAGAGGTGGTCGGGCGCGTCGGTGCGAACTGGTCGCTGCAAGACCTGCTGGTGTGGGAGGAGGGGCGGCTGTGCCGGACACGCTACGCCGTTTCGGAGACCCTGCGGCACCGGGTCGAGGCGGCGGGCGGCCGTCTCCCCGCGCTCGACGCGTTACCCCTGGCGCGAGGCCAGAGAGGAGGCGGGCATGGCCGCGCTTAATCCCCTCAGCCCCGTGGCGCCCGTACTCGGGACGCTGCTCGCCGTGGCAGCGGCCGGCGCCTGCGCCGCCGTGGTGCTGCTCGTGCTGGTCCCGCCACGTCCGCCGCTCGACACCGTGGCCCTGCTCTCCAGCTACGAGGCGCGGCTGCGCTACGCGGGTGGCACGCCGCACCCGCACCTGGACGAGCGTATCCGGGCACGCGTGCGGCGGCGCCTCACCCTGGCCGACCTGCACGACTGGTCACTCCACCGCTTCGCCATTGTGAGCCTGCTGTGCGGTCTGGGCGGCGCTATCGTCGGCCTCCTGCTGCTCGGCGTGCCCGCGTTCGCCCTCGTCGGCTTCGTCGGTGCCGCCTGGTTGCCCTGGGCCTGGCTGGGCCACCGGGCCGAGCGCCATGATCTGCTGCTCGCGCGTCAGGTCGCGCAGATGCTCCTGCTCATCGCGGGCGCTGCGGCAGCCGGCCTCCCGCCCCTGCGCATCCTACGCGAGGTGTTACCGCGCGCGACGCAACCGCCGCTGGCCGAGACCCTGGAGGCCGTGCTGCGCCGCGCCGACCCACAGCGCGGCCTGGCCACGGTCGGCTTCACCGCTATCATCGCTGACCTCGATGAGCGGTTGGGTAGCCCCGCCTTCAGCCTGGCGCGCGCCGCCCTGGAGGAGCATACCGCCGAGGGCGCGGACCTTTCGGAGTCCTTGGAGATGATCGCCACGCTGGCGCGGCTCGACCTGACCTTCCGCCTGCAGGTGCGCGCCACCTTCGCCACGGTGCGCGGCACGGCGCTGGTCATCGTCGCCTTCCCGCTGGTCACCACCCTGCTGCTGCGCCTGCTCGACCCAACCATGGTGGCGGCAGCGTATGGGTCGCCGCTGGGCTGGGTCGTGGCGGCGCTCGTGGCCGGCGGCAGCGTGGGGACGTATCGCCTCGCCACCTGGACCCAGCGCCGGGCGGCACGCGAGGCGGCCGGGCGGGCGGTGTAGCCATGGACATGATTGCGCATCTCGCCCTCGCTTTGCTGGTCGCCCTCGCGGCCGGCGGCCTCGTCCTCGCCGCACCCGTCTTATCCGGCGGGAGCGGCACACGCATCCGCACGGGGGTCGGCCGGCGGGCGCGCACCATCGTGCTGCCCCGCCCGCGTCGCGGTCGGCTCGTGACCCTATGGGTCGATCTGCGGCGCGTCGTGGTGGGCGACACACGCGGCCCCGTCGGGCCGGGGCTGGTGGCACACCGGCCGGCAACAGAGGGCATCCCCGTACTGCGCTGGCTCCTGTTGCACGCCGGCTACGGCCAGCGCTCGGTCGCTTGGCTGCGGCGCCAACAGACCAAAGCGATGCTCGCTGCCCTGCTTCTCGGCGGCGCCCTGCCCCTGGCATTGGGGGTTGAGCCCGTGGCCCTGCTCTTCCTCGCGCCGCCGGCCCTCCTCGCCGGCTACCACCTCCCACTCCTCGCGCTCCGGCGCCTGGCTGCGGCGCGCCGGGCGCGCCTGCGTATCGAGCTGGTCACGTTCCTCTATGGGTTGGCCGCGCTCGTGGTGCGCGGCCGCCCCGTCGAGCGCGCGCTGGACCGGCTGGCGCTGCGCCCCGGCGAACTGGCGCGCGAGGTCACCTTCGCCCGTGAGCTGCACGTCAACGGCGTGTCGATGGGCGAGGCGCTGGAGGTGCTGGCCGCCCGCTGCGGGAGCGAGGAGGTGCGCGAGGCCATGAGCTTGATCGCGGCGACGCTGGGTGGAGCGGTGCCGCTGGAGCGGGCCGCCGCGATGTTCAAGGACCTGGCTGGCAGCGTGCGCACGATGATCGACGAGAAGCGGCGCGAGGAGTTGGCCTACGCCGTGCTGCGCGCCACCGCGCTGGGCACGGCGCTCGGTCTGCCCATCATCGGCGTGACGCTGCTCTACCCCGTCCTCGCCAGCGCACTGCGCACCTTCCTGGGTGGAGGGGCGTGACGTGGTCGACCTCTTCCGACAGCGTGCGTCGGCACTCCCCTGGGACGGTCCCGGCCGTGTCGTGACCGTGTGGGGACCGACCGGCAGCCCCGGCCGCTCGACGCTGGCCGCCGCGCTCGCCGGCGGCGTGGCCCCAACTGGGCGGGTCGTGCTGGTCGACGCGGATCGCGCGCGCGGCGCGCTCGGCCCGCTGCTCGGCGTCATGGGCGGCGGCAACGTCGCCTCCGCCGCGACGATGCCTGCACCACCCGGCGCTCCCTGCCGGCCGCGCGACCTGCATGCCCATCGCGCCGGCTTTACCCTCATCCGCGGTGTGCCCGGCCCGGCGCAGGAGGTCGCGCTCGATCCCGCTGACCTGGCAGCGCTACTGATGCGGTTACGCGCGCACTATGATCTCATCCTGGTGGACGTGGGCGCCGCGTTGCCGCCGCGCGAATTCGGCGACGTGCATCTGGCGGCGTTGCGCGCGGCCGACCTCGTCCTGGTGGTGGGGGCGCTTAGCCCGCTGGGCCTCTCCGACCTGCTCTTGCAGATCCGTACGCTAGCCGAACGACTCGACCTACGCGGGCTCAGTCCCGCTGATAGAGGGGCGTCGGGAGTCGGGCCGCCACTGTGGTGTGTCCTCAACAAAGGGCGGGGGAGCCTGCTGCGCCACGGCCCGACCCGCGTGACGTCCGACACGGGGCTACCCGTGGCCGCGACGATCCCGCTCGACGCGCGCAACGTCCTGGCGGCAGAGGAGGCGCGCTTGCCACTCACGGTGGCGCGCCCGCGCAGCCCCGCCGCGAGTGTGGTCGCGCGGCTCGCCACGCGTTTACAGCGCGCCTTGGCGCAGGCGCCGCAGCCTGACGGGCCCCATCCGGAGATTTTGCGGAGATTTTGCGGAGGTTCTGTCGGGTAGGCGCGGGCGATGCGGAGAATTTGCGGAGATTTTCCGGAGAACGCGGGGGTATCGTACCGTAGCGGGCGCTAGCGCGGCCTAGCGTCAGACGACGAGCGGCGCGTTGGTGAACGCCCCCTCGTGGACAGGCGATCTGACGAGACATAGCGAAAGGTGGTGGAGACGGTGTTCCGGTTGTTCCTGCGCGACGCCCTCGTCGCGGGTGTCCTGGTGGCGCTCCTGGGCGCAGCGGCCACGGTGCTCGGCGTCCCGGCCGTGACACCTCCGCCCGCCGTGCCGTGGAGCGCCGAGCTGGCCCGCATCGGCGCCGAGCCGGTCGTGCTGGCGCGCGATGGGGCGCTGCTTCTGCTCGCGCTGGCGGCCCTGTGCGGGACCCTGGGCGCGCTCGGCTCGGGGCTGCGGCTGCTGGGGCGCGACTACCCGGCCCTGGCCCACCTGGCCGAGGCCCTCGCCAGCCGGTTGGTGCGGCGCGCCGGCGCGCTCGTCGGTGTCGTCCTGACCGTGCTCCAAGGCGGTGGGGTGGCGCGCGCCCTTGGACCGGTGCAGCGCACCACCGCGACCGCTTCCCTGCCGCAGGCGACCCTCATCCATCGACCAGACGCCCGACCTGTGCCCACCACGCCCACGCGGCCAGCGGTCGGCGCACCATCGCGCCGCCGGGCAGTTCATCCTGGCGCGCAGCGGCCCGTGCGCCGCGTCGGGCTAGCCCTGCGCTACACGGTGCAGTCCGACGACACCCTGGACGATGTGGCCGCGCGCTTCGGCCTGCCCGACTATCGGCCGATCATGCGCGCCACGCGGGGAACACCGCAGCCGGTGGCCGGCCCCATCACCGACCCCAACCGCATCTGGCCCGGCCAGATCCTGCTCATCCCGCTGCCCTGCCCGGCGCTGCGCCTCGCGGGCGACCACGCGCTGTACGTGGTGCGGCAAGGGGACTCCCTCAGCGCGATCGCGGCGCGTGTCCTGGGCGACTGGCGGGCCTACCCGGCCATCGCGGCGCTGAACCACGGCGCGCATCAGCCCGATGGCGGCGCATTGGAGAATGACAACCTCATCCAGCCGGGCTGGGTGCTGCGCCTGCCCCAGGTCTACGTGGTCACGCGCCCGGACGGCACGACCGCCACGCGGCGCGTCGTCGTCGACCAGGTGCGCCCGCTCCGCCCGCGCCGGGGGCTGCATCCCCGCCGCCGTGCGGCGCGCCCGGCACCCACGCCGCTCCATCCCACCCCGCCCCGCCGTGGACATCCGACCCTAGTTCCGCCGGGGCGTGTGCGGCATGCGCGTCCGCACCCCCGCCCAGGCCTCCGGCCACGGCCGCGTCCCGTCCACCCCGCGCGGGGGACGCGCCCCCCGTCCGGCGCGCGCCCCACTCCCGTCGAGCCGACGCGGCCCCATCCGGCCGAGCGGCGCCCGGTCCCGCCCTATGCGCCGCACCCGCTGCCCCACCACCACAGCTTTGATCAGCCGGAACACGGGCGAACGCGCCAGCGCCTCGTCCCCCGGCGCGGGGCGCCCAGACGCCTGCGGCCCGTCGGGTCCCCGGCGCCGCGGCCCGTCCACAGGCCGGGCATCGCGCGTCCGCTGGTCCACGTCCCCGACCTGGGGCGCGATCTCCCGGCGGCCTTCGCGCTGGGCTTCCTCGCCCTCGCCACGGCCGTCGCCGCCGCCCGCCGCCGCGCGCGACGGCGCCGACAGGGCGGACAGGGCGGCACGCAACCCCCGCCGCGGGGCGGACGCGGCGGCGCGCTGGCGCCCTCCGTCCAGGCGGCCCTGCGCGCCGCCCTGGATGGGGTGGAGGGCCGCCTCGTGCGCGCCCTGCGGCGCGCCCCCGCCGCCACCGGCGGCACGCGCGCCGCCCACGTCGTGGCGGCCCTGGAACAGGTGGGCCACGAGGCGGGCGTCCCGTACAGCCTGGCCGGCGCGATCCGGCTCCTGGTCGAGGGCGCCGCGGCGCTGGAGATCGTCATCGAGGCGACCCGCCTCCGCGCGGCCCAGGACGACGAGATCGCACGACGCCTCGGCGCGGCGCTGAGTGTCCCGGTGACGGCCACGCGCGCGATGGAGCGCGACGGGACGCCCCTGCTGACCCTGACCGTCGACGGCCGGGCGCTCGTCGCGCCGACTGCGGTGCGCCCCCACCCCGCCCCGCTGCTCGTGCCGCTCGGCGCGACCGCCGCGGGCGCCGTCGTCCACCTCAACCTGGCGCGGACCGGCGGCCTGCTCGTCGCCGGCGGCGGCCAGTCCCTCGCGGCGACCCTACTGGCCAGCGCGGTCTACCAGGCCCCGCCCGCCGCGCTGCGTCTGCTCGTGGCCAGCGACGACGACGAGCTGCGCAAGGCGCTGCCGCAACTCGACCACCTGGAGGCGCCGCCGGCCGACGCGCGCGACCCGCACGCCGTCGCCGCCCTGATCGCCCAGGCGCACACCCTTGTGCTCGACCGCTTCGAGCGGTACGGCGCGCCCATGACGGCGGCGACGGATGCGGGGACGCCCCATGCACAGGCCCCACCCGTCCCCTGTCTGCTCTTGCTGGCGGGCATCGAGGGGCTCGACGACGCGGCGCTCGACCGCCTCGACGCGGTGGCGCACACCGGCCCGGTCTGCGGCGTCCACCTGCTCGCCACCGCGCATGACCCGGCCGCCCTCGCCGCGAGCGGGATGCTCGCGCTCTTCCGCACGCGCCTGGCCAGGCGACTCGCCCCCGACGCCAACGCGCTGATCTGCCCCGACGCCGACGCGGGGACGCTCGGCCCGCACGAGGTCGCCCTGTCCGGGCTGGGCGCGGCGCGGCGGCTGCGCGCCTTCACGCTGACGCCGCCGGAGGTGCGCGAGGTGTGCGCGACCGTGGCCGCCGCGCCCGCGCCCGCGCTCCCACCGGCGCCGCCGACACCGCCGGCGCCGCCGACACCGCCGACACCGCCGGCGCCGCCGGCGCCGCCGGCGCCGCCAACACCGTCAACACCGACGCTGGGTCCATCAACAGCGCCGGCAGCGCCACCCCCAGCGGCACCGGAACCGCCAGCCGAGCCGGCGGAGGGCAGCGTCGCTCCGACCGGTGATGCGGGAGGGACGTCGCCGGCTGAGGATGACGCGGACGCCGATAACGCGGATGCGGAGGAGGATAACGCGGACGCGGACGAGGGAGGCGCGGTCGATGCCGTCTCCGCGCCCATCGCGCCCTCGGCCGGCCCGCCGGTGCGGCTCGACCTTCTGGGCGGGACGCTGGTCTTCGTCCACGATCGGCCCATCACGATCCTCCCGCGCGAACGCAGCCTGCTGGCCGCGCTCGCCGTGCTGGGGCCGCGCCCGGCGCCGCGCGGCGACCTGATCGAGGCGCTCTTCGCCGACGACGCGGACGGCGGCAACACCCTCTCGCACGCCCTCGCCGACCTGCGCGCCGCCCTGCGTGAGGCCGGCCTCCCGCGCGCGCAGGCCCGCGACCTCGTGCGCCGGTCCAGCGGTGGCTACCTCCTGAATGAGGACGTGGTCGCGGTGGACCTGTGGCGCTTCGATGCGCTGCTCCGTGAGGCCGAGGGGTTGGATGAGGCCGAGGCTGGCCCGCTACTGGCCCAGGCGTTCGCGCTCTACCACGGGCCGCTGTGCGGCGGGGAGGCGCTGGGGTTCGTCGAGGAGCACGGCTACCGCTGGATGCGGCGGGTCGCGCCCGCGCTCTACCGCCTGGCCGACCACGACCGCGAGGCGGGCGACCTCAAGGCCGCCCTGCACTGGGCGCGCCGCCTCCTGGCCCACGAGCCATACGACGACCACACCCATCAGCTCGCGCTGAACCTGCTGGCCGAGGTGGGCGACGCCGAGGGGCTCGACGCGCACATGGCGGAGATGCGCGAACGCTATAAAACCGACAAACAGAAGATCGACTCGTATACGCTCCGCCTGTACGAGCAATTGCGCCGGAAGCTCCGGGGCGCGTCCGAGAAGGCCGGGTAATCCCGGTGGGCAGCACGGGATGGTCGGACGTGAGCCCGCACGGTGGGGCGTCCCCGCCGGCGCGGGTGAGCCGGCACGGCACGGGGGAGGTGCGGCCGTGGTAGTCCTCACGCTCAGCGCCCTGGGCGGCATGGTCGGCATGACCATCGCGGCCGTCGCCGCGTCGTACGGCGCCGACCGGCGTTTCTGGCCGTGGCCGCGTGCCCGCGTGTGTGGCTATGGCGCGTCCTCGCGTGCGCGATGCGCGTACGCCCGCGCGCTCATCGACCCTTATGCGCGCCGCGGCCCCGCGCTGATGCGCCTGCTCTCAGTCGGTGTCGTGACAGCCACGACCTTTGACGGGCTGGGGCTGCAATACGCTACCGCGCCGACGCTCCTCCTCATCAGCGTGGTCGAGGCGACCCTGCTCCTCCTGCTGCTCGTCATCGACCTCGAGGTGCGCCTCGTCCCTACCCCGATCGTCGGCCTCCTCGTGGTGGTGGCCCTGGCGAGCGCCAACCTCTGGCCGGGCTTGGGCTTGCGCGACGCAATGATCGGCGGCGCGATCGGGTTCGCCAGCTTCGCCGCGCTCGGCGGGCTGGCGCGCCTGCTTTATGGCGCGGACGCCTTCGGCCTGGGCGACGCCATGCTCGCCCTCGCCATTGGGTGCATCATCGGCTATCCGCTCGTCGTCGCCACGCTCGCGCTAGCCTGGATTATTCATGAAAACATTCATCGAATTGGATTGGTTGCCGATGGCGGCCTTGCAGGCTCCCAGAGTCCACTTTGGGCGCCAAAATCGGCTCTACGGCCGCTTCAGCCGGTCTACAGGGGTGGGTTGTTCAGCCAGATGCGGTCAATCTGATTAGACCAAAGTGCTCATGAATAATTCAGGCTAGGTATCGTCCTCGGTGGTCTCGGGACTGGGCTGCTGTTCCTACTGAGGTGGGTGGTGCTCCGGCAGGCGATACCTTATGGCCCGTACCTCATTGCTGCCGTGCTCTATGTGCTGGTCCACGGGAACACCATGCCATGCCGCGCCTCAATGTCGCTCGTTTGTCCTCCTAATGGGAGGGCTACAAGCAATATTCCCATCACACTGCCGTCACGGATAGACAAGGTGGCGACAATTGCGTGCTATGTGCCCGGCGCGTGGCCCAGTGTACGCATCCTAACAAGCAATAGTGTGAAATCCTGGGCGACGGATAGCGGCAAGTTCTCCCATAGATTATGCACGACGGGCCTATATATGGGGATCAGAGCATCACACGTTTCGATGAGACGGGCGACGAGATCGATAAATACCGCAAACCCACCCCCTGGTACCCGGGCGCCTACACCTAGATTTTGCGCCAATGTTAGCAAGATGCGGCCAATTGCCTGCCTTTCGCGGTTAACGTCGTCGCGTGAGTTCACACCGGACCACACACTCGCTTCACGCTCAGCGAGGTAAGCGGCAACCTGGACAGCTTGATCTCTCAGGCGATCGCGTAACGCCTCGTCGTCATAATTGACGATCTGAAGCGTGGCGACGAGCAACGCCGTGAGAGCGCCGGGTGACCGCTCTCGGAGCAGTTGGGTGAAGTCCGTGCCAAGCAAAATGGCCTTGAACCGGTCGGCTAGGTCTTCATACAACGGGAGGTCGTCGAGCACCGTGTGCAGGATTTGCCACGCGTTTGCATCGTCGCGCGCCACGGTGAGGCTATCTACCCCCTGACGCACCAGCGCCCCCAATGCGGCGCTCGTTACGGCCCCATCGCCGGATTGGAACCCCAACGTATCGACGAGGTTGCCTCCCAGGAACGAGTCGAGGCTGTTGCGCGCCCGTGTGACATCGACGACCAGCGACGGGTGTGAGAGTATCGTCGGTCTGGTTTCCGTCGCGTGGCTTTCATACGCTAAAGCGAAAGCGGCCATCGCCTTCGATACAAGATCGCTTGTCCCGGTGCCCGTCGCTTCGACCAAACCAGCCACGAGAAATCTCTCCGGGTCGACCCTCTCGGGATGCGCGCAGTCGACCCAGTAGTCGGGGGTGCGGTCGAACGGCGCATACATCGCCTGCCAGGTTGGGCTCCCGAAAGTCGCCGCGACCCATTGCGCCGGCGCTCCGGCAGCCGCGTACGCGGCGAAGAGTCGGTGGGCGTGCACCCACACGACCGCCAGCCGAACATGCGGCGCGAGCGCCTGCACGTCGGTTCGTCTCGCCATATGGTCGTCAACCCAGCGCAAGAGGGACACGTAGGCGGCCACTTGTATCCGGCCGCGGTCGCCCACCAGTTTAGTGACGAGACGCGAGGCCAGCCGTTGGTACGCCGGCGTGTCGTCGATGCGGCGTTGCAGAATACCGACAAGGTGTATTTGTGACAGTGGCGACCCATGCATCCTCAGGAGACGTTTGACGAGTTCTCGGCCCTCTCCTGGGGTGAGGCGCCCTATCGCATCCGTCACACTCACTGGAAGGGGGACGGGCAGACTAACTGAACGCTCGATCGCTATGGCGATCCCCTCGTCGCGCCTGAGGGTTCGCGCGGCTTCGTCGACCGCCTGCGTGAAGGCCGCCCCAGCCCCTATACGTGCGTCGAGGCGTAAATGCCGCAAGAGACCCTCGACACTGGGTGGCAAGAGGTCGGCAACGGGGAGTGCCTTCTGTTGCGAGAGGCGGTACGGCAGGAGCCCGTAGTACATGGTCACGCTCACTCGGCGCCCCGCCGCGACCTTGTCGATTCGCTCTTTCGGATCTTCGGTCGTGGCGATCTCCGCGATCGCCCGATCCACCACCTCATCCGGGCCGTCGAACCATTCCCTGTGTTGGCGTAGGAGCGCCTCGCGCTCGGTGACAGAGTCGCGCATCAACCCGAGATCGTCGATCGCTACATCAACCCGGTGGCCCGTGGTGGGGTCCTGGAAGAAGATGGCGTCCTGACCTGGCCGATCGTCCACCCTTTTAAAGGTCACGGGCGCGGCCACATTGTCCGGGACGATGGGCGCGCCGTGCCCATTGATGGCGTCCCTCGCCGCCACCCAGAACGCATCCGGCTCGAAGTCGAGGCCGCCGACGCTGACCCGTTCCCGGAACTCGTACCCGAGTTGGGCCACGAAGCCGTGGTCGCGCTCCAATTCAGCTTTTATGGGGGGCGGTAGCTCCTCATGAAGAGTCTGGAGGGTCTTGACGACCACGGCGACCGGGTTATCGCGCAACGCGTCTTCCCGAATCAGCAGCAACACGTTCTTCACCATGTCCGCCATGGCGACGGCGAGGGTGGGTTCGGACTCGAAACGCGGCCCGAGCAGGCGGTCATAGAGCCAGTCCTTGTACCTCTGCCGCGCCGACGCGGCCTCAGGGCGAGCCTGGCGATCGATGGGCAGGCCATGGGCTAGCAAGGTCAGGAAGCCGCCTGCGGCCGCATACATATCCGCTCGCTCCGGTGGTGACACAAGGATGACGCGTTGCCAACTCACATCGTCGAGATACAAGGAGTTGAGCACCCACTCGGCGCGTGCCCGACATACCTCGCCGTCGTCGTCCAGCGCCCACAGTTGCTCGAGCGCATCGGAGATCGCACGGGAGAGGCTGTGCAGGAAGGCGTCCTCCCCGGCCTGCTCGGGCGCGCGGCCCGTCGGCAATGGGCGTTGCAGGTCGCGCGCGTGGACGAGGCATGCGGCGACGTAGCGCCGCACGGTGGCGAGCCCACGGTGTTCGACAAGGGTCCCATCGGAGACCCGGGCGAGCCGTAGGTGGTGCAGGATCTCGTCCGCCTCGACCGGTATATAGCGCACGTTAGCCGCGCGAAGTCTGCTAATCGTGTCGTAATAGTCGTCGTGCGCCAGTTCCCCCACCCCGCGCAGGCCCTTGAGGATCTCGCCAATGCCGACGATCGACGCCCCGCGCTCCTGTTGGACGTACCCGTTCATGAAGCGGTCGTCCATCCATACCACATCCCCTTGCCGAGCTGGCAGTCGTAGGAGGGCGGAGATACACTGCACCTCGGGAGTGTCGACGCCCGTGACAGTATCGGCCCCCACGTCCGCGTCCCTGGGCATGACCACATACGTTCCGTCGGCGATGCCTTGCCTGACTTTGTCCACGATCTCGACCAGCCAATCGGCGAGCGCTCGCGCCCGTTCGCTCCCCGCGCGTTCGGCGCGCGCACGGGCCAGCTCACTCGCGCCGATGTGCATGGTGAAGCGGTCGGCCATTGTCACCAGCAACTCCGCGTCGCTGAGGGTCTCTGCGGTGTTACCGGAGCAGTAGACCGCTGCACGGGGTTCCGGCCTGGTTTCGCCCATCGGCGCCTGCCCCTCGACGCCGAGCACACGCAACGCCTCGTCGCGCGCCTTGTCGGATATCGCCCCATGCTCCCATATCGCCTCGACTAACGTGCGGCAGTTGATCACGCGCCGGGCGCAATCCTCCTGCAACGCTGTGGGGGGACCGGTCCGATCGAGCTTCTGCAGCGGGAGATAATCGACGATATATCCGCCATCCTCGCGCGCGCATCTGTACAGGGCGGCCCATGGCACGCCGAGTTCCGCGACGAGGGTATCCTCCTCGGGCCGCGGCTGGATCGCGTCGTCCACGACACGAATGGTCCCACGCTCGGCCAGGTCGACAATCTGTCGATACCCCCGTAATTTGGACAGCTGGTGGGGCGTCACCCGCGCGCGCATTTCCAGCAGCGCGGGCATGAGATCCGGCGGGATGTGCAGCGGCTTGTAGACCCGTTCCACTGCGGCGAGCACCTCAAGGTGCGCGGCCAGGAGGAGGGCTGTGACGTCCATGTGCAGACGCCACTGTGCGTCATTCGCGACATCGGGCACTGGCGCTCGCCCGCCATGCCGCGCGAACAGGGCGAATTGCCGGACGGGATCGGGCGCGGCCTCGTTGTCCGCCAGCCGTTGATGATAGATGTCTGCCAACGGGAGGTTGAGCTGCGCGGCCAGGATGTGTATCGGCGCGCCCCCTCTCCGGTAGAGATCGTTCAGCTCCGCCTCGCGCTCGCGCCGCTGTCGCAGGAGGGAGATGACGTCGTCAATGGTCATTGTCCGCGCGCCGGCTTGCCCCCGATCGGCAAGCCCTCGGACGCGCTCGAAGAGAGGGGCGGCCTCAGCGTCCAGGCCAAGGCGCAGGCCCAACTCGAAGACAGCTATCGCCGCCTCATCGGGCAGGTGTGGCCGGCCAACGATCTGCCTCCAGAGCGACGACGCGAGCCCCGGTGCGTCCTGCACGATGAGGGAGACAACCCGGAGCCCCTGCGCGGGCGCCACATCGGTCCGGCCATCCAGTTGGCGGGCGACGAGGGCGAGGCCCGCGAGATCGCCCTTGTCGGCATAGATTTGCATGAGGGCCAGGATATTCTCCGTCGTCGGCTCCTCCCGGGCCAGGGTTTCCGCTACGGTGACGGCCTCCACGAGCACCCCCTGCTCGCGTAGCGCCGCGACCTTGAGTCGCCGTAGGTCCGGAGGCAGCTTCTGTCCGGCGAAGAGGTGTAGATGCCCGTCGAGGAGCCGGAGGCACAGGTCGTAGCGCCCACCATGGTACGCCGCACTCGCAACGATCCTGAGAGCGGCCTCGGTCGCGCATCCATCGATCACTAGATCGGCGCGGTCGGCGACATATGTCCAATCACCCAATCGGTACATGGTCGCGCAGCACTCGAAGAGGAACAGGACATCCCCCGTCTCCTCAAAGCTGTCTTCTAGGTGTCGGACGAGTGGGGACCAATCCTTCGTGTCGCGTGCCTGGGCCCGCAGAACGAGCGTCCGAACATAGCGCATGTCCTCTTGCCGTGCCGCGCCCTCCAGCGCCTGCAATGCCTCCGCGACGGCTCCCGCCGCCACCGACGCTTGGGCGTACCAGGAGGTCCACAGTGCATGTTCACCGTGCTCTTCGAAGATCGGGTGCGTGTCATCGAGCAGGGTGAGGGCCTTGGACGCTTTGCGATCCGCGATGTAGGAGATCACGAGGGCGAGGATGTGGGAGGGCGACGCTTTCCCGCGAAATATGAGCCTGCGCAACGCGGTCTCGATGGCCTTCCGGTCGATGTCGTAGTTCCGTGCAACAGCCCACGCGATCGCGCGGAAGTCGGCCGGATCGACGGCGAGCAGGTCCGCGCAATAGGCGGACGCCTCCTCAAGCTGCACGGGATCGTTCGCCAGACAAGCCAGACGCCATGCCTGGGTCGCCCGACGCTCTTCCCCATCCGTTTCGCGGACGAGATCATCGAACGTAGCCGCCGCCCTGCGCAGACGGGTCAGGCTCTCATCGTCGCGCTTGACGAACGCCCAATCCACCGGTTCGGGCCACGCACCGATCCGATCCGGCTGCATAGCCGGAGACACCGCGCTCCAATAGTCGACGACCGCCGCCGTATAACGGTTGCTCACCCAGCGCGGCGCGAGTTCCAAGGCCCGCCCCATCGCGAGTTGTGCCCAATCGATGTCCCCGTCCGCGAGATGGACGAGGGCGCGCAATCGCAACGTTTCGGCGTTTACCTGTTCCCCGACATCCTCGCCCATCAAGATGCCCCGGCAGTCGTCGACACGTCCCGCCTCGAGAAGGAGACCGCAGCGCAGATTGACGCTATCGGCGTCCTCTTTGCCGTCCAGCAGCCGCAGTGCGGCATCCAGATCCCCTTCTTTGTAGGCAATCAAAGCGTGCAGCCTGAGGTTGCCATCCGAGGGTGCGAGCGCCTGTGCGTCATCGGCCAGCCGCCTCGCGTGCGCGACATCGCCGCCTGAGTCCATGTCCAGACTTGCCTCAAGCCGGAGCGTGCGCGCCTTGACGTCCGCAGGGAGGGCTACCCACAGAACGGCCTCGTCCCGGAGGTGGCGCAGGCCGTCGCGCGCCTCGCTCTTTTTCCCCTCCAACCAAGCCGTGCGGATGTCGTCGAGGTGACGCGCCGTCTGCCCCGACACCAATGTGATCAGCTGCTCCATCTGTGTGACATCCGTCGCTGACGGAGCGCCGATGGCGTGTCCTCCACGCGTATCAGCCGACGGCAACGGTGGCGGAACCACGCCGCAGATGTCTCGTACCCAATACTCGGCGTTGGGGAAATACCTTGTCACTATTGCCTGATGAGGCTGCAGTTTCTTGCGTATCGTCGCGGGAGACCACACCTCATAGGTAATCTTGTGCTCGCGGAAGCGCTTCTCCTGTTCCAGGATTTTGTCCTGTCGCTGCCGATATTGTAGGTCGCTCGTGACAAAGAGGATGAAACGTCTGACGTCCTCATTTTGCCACCGTTCCCAATGGTTAAAGAACTCTTCCGACGCGGCCTCTATCTTAGCGGGGGGGAAGTCCTCGTAGCACTTGCACTGCCCAACCTCGATGCCATCGACGCCTTTGCGGTGCGCCAGGAGGTCTATCCCGTCCTGCGGCTCACCCCGTTTCCCGTAGACCTCGCATGTAGCGATCTCTGGCTCGACGTCCAAGAGGTCACGGCACAGGCCCTGAAAATCGTATTCGTCCAGTAGGTGGAACGGCGGAAGTTCCCCCTGGCGTATCGCAGCTCGCATGACCGTAGACCGGGTTCGTGACATGATGTTGTGCAGCCTGACGCGGAGTAACGCGATTCGTTTGTATGGATAGTACCGGCTCGCGTTCCTCATCGCCCGCGAGTCGCGGCGCGGGAGCCGCGAAACGCAGCCCGCCATCTTGTAGTGTACGCACCCTACAGACATAGCACCGCTCATTATGCAGAAAACCATCGGGGTGCGTACTGTACGTGCCCTCACGGATGAAACTCATCCCCAGAGAGTCTAACCTCCTCCTGTTGCTTTCACGTTGCTGCTGCCCTCGTCAAGCGTCGGACATTGTTGGGCGGCACGCCCAAGCCGCTATGCCCAAGCCCGATTTCTCCGGAAAATCTCCGGCCGGAGATTTTCCGGAACTCCCTCGCGTAGGCTGGGCCTCACCGTTGGGCGTGATCCGATGCGCGAGAGGAGGTCAGGAGATGAGCAGGTGGAGTGGGCGCAGGGGCGCGGCGCGCATCGTCGTGTCGGTGCTGGGCACGGCCATGTGGCTTATGCCGCCGATGGGGCATGCCGCAGCGGTCGCACGGCCGACGCCCACGCACCACCCGACAGCCACCCCGCTGCGTTCCACGGCGACGGCGACCGTGACGCCGACACCCACTGCCACCCCCTATACGATCTGCGCGCCCGACCACACCTCCTGCCTGGTGCGCTACGCCACCCCGACGCCGGCCGCCTCGGCGACGGGCACCGCGGCCGCGCCGCGCGACGGCACGGGCGGAGGTGGCCGCTGTAGCTTCTGGGACATCGGGACGTGGGGACCCTGCATCGCGGCGGCGACTGTCAGCAGTGTCGCTGACACCGTCGACAATGTGAACGCCACCATCGGCGCCTCCGACCTCTGGACCAACACCGACCCCGCCCTGACCTTCGGCAATCCCGTCGTCGCCACCTATTGGGGGGGCGTGCGCACGCTCGCCGACGCCTTCATCATCTTTGTATTCCTCGGCCTCTGCGCCGAGATCCTGCTTTGCGCCGCCGCGCAGCGCACCTACGCGGGGGCGCTCGAACGCTTCTGGCGCCTGCTCCTTGTCGCGCTGCTGGCCAACGGCAGCCTCCCGGTCCTCGGCGCGGCGATCCAACTCGCCAACGCCGCCACCGACGGCGCGGTGGCGCTGCAAGCGACCCACCTCTTCGCCGTGGGCGCGCATAGCGGCGCCGCCAATCAGGTCTTGTTGGAGGCGCTCCTGGGCCTCGTCGATGGCCTGATGGAACTCTTGCTGGCGATCCAGATGGTCATCCGCATCGGCCTGCTCGACGCCTTGATCGTGCTGGCCCCGGCCGGCCTCTTATGCTACGCCTGGCCGCGTCTGCAAGGGATGGCCGAGCTGTGGGGCCGCCTCTTCGTCGTCACCCTGATCACGCAGTTCGTGCAGATCGTGGTGCTGCACATGGGCGAGGATCTGGTGCTCTACGCGCCGCTCGTCTTTGGCAAGGACGGCGCGACCATCGTGGGCGAGACCAGCCTGGGCAACATGATCACCTGGGCGCAGTACCTCGTCGCGCTCGGCGTCTTCGTTGTGGTGTTGCGCGTCCCGCGCATCCTGCGCGGCTACACCGGGACGCCGCTCGCGGTCAGTCTGCTGGCCGTCCGCACGCTGACCGGCGGACTGGGCGGGAGAGGAGGCGGCGGTGGTTAAGCTCCTCTGTTCGCCGTGCCGCAGTCCCCCGCGCATGATGTCACATCTTCATAGATAGCGCTCGGCGCACACACAGGTAACACAGATCGCACACAGATAGATTGAAAGAAATAGGATCGCATGATCGCGCACACTCTCGCCCTGTACGGCCCACACGCGCACCTCGTCGCCGCGCAGCTCGGCCACGTCGCCCACGTCATCGCCGCCGCCAAGCCTACCCCCGCGCCGCCGGGAGGCGTCGCGCCCAGCGGCGCGCCAACAGGTCTCGGCGACGCGCTCGACAAGATCGCCCAGATTGCCGATTTCATCAGCGCCCACTTCCTGGTGATCGGTGTCTCGCTCTGCACGCTCGTCTTCGGCTGGGGCGGCCTGCTCTGGATCGTGTCTGGGTCGAGCCCACAACTCCGGCGCACCGCCATCTCGACCTGGTGGCACGCCGCCATCGGCCTGATCGGCGTCATCGCGGCTACCCCCATCGTCGCCTCGCTGCGGGGCTTCTTCTCCTGACGGACGCCGCTAGACCGTGCAAAGATAAAGAAAGGACCTGATAGATGTCTCTCATCCTCAAGGTACCCACGCACCTGGACGGGCGCAACCCCATCGTGGGGCGCTACACAGCGCGCGACCTCGTGCCCGTCGTGGCCGGCGCGTTCGGCGCCGCCGGCGTCCTGGGCCAGCCGCACCTCCTACCCCCTGCCCGCGTCGGTGAAGCCCTGGCCGTCGCCGTGCTGGGGGGCGCCGTGGGGCTGGTGCGCCCCGGTGACCGCTCGCTCGTGGCCTGGGGCCGGCTCGCCGCGACACATCTGCTCGGCGAACGGACCTTCGCCTGGACGCTCCCGTCCGCGCCGCCCTCCACTGCATCGGCTGGCGCGCCCCTCCGGCCACCGCACCTCACGCGCGCGACGGGCACAGGCACGTCGGCTCCGCCGCCACCCGCATCCCCCGCGTCGTCGGGCGGTGCCCCACGTCCGGTGCGGCGCCCCCCGTCGTCGGGCCATCCGTTCGTTCCGGTGGAGATCGCCGCGGACACCATCACCTTTGCCGATGGGCGCTGCTGCGCCGTCCTGGAATGCAGTGGCGCCACCGTCGAGGGCATGGACGTCGAGCAGCAGCGAGCGTTGCACGCCGCCTATCACGCCTTCGTGCTCGGTTTGTCCTTTCCGATGCAGATCCTGGTCTGCGCCGACCCGGTCGACCTCGGCCCCTACGCCGCCCGGCGCACCGCACGCTTGTCCGGCCAGCCCCTGGCCGTGCGCCGGTTGGGCAGCGCTGACGCGGCGTACATGCGGCGCGCGCTGGCCCAGGTAGACGCGCTCGACCAGCGCGTCTACGTCGTGATCCCGGACGCGTCGGGGCCGACGCCGTCCGTCCTGGTGAGCGCCGGCCCCCTGGCCGTCCTGCGATCGCGTCAGCGGGCGGCTGCCAGGTGGGCGCGCGACCACATGGCGGAGCAGGAGGGGGATGCAACGACCCGCCTGCTGGCTGAGCGGTGCGCGGCCATCCGCGCGGGGCTGGCCTCCGCCGGCGTCCACGCCTGGCGCCTCGATACCCCCGCCTTACAGCACCTCTACTATCGGCGCCTGTGCCCGCGCACGGCGCGCCTGCAACCATTCGACCAGGGGCACGCCGCCCCGGTCACGACCGCGCGGGTGCGCTTCGACCAAGCGACCCCTGATGCGGATGACGAGAGCGAGGAGGACGACGATGAGACGGATGATGCCGACGATACCTAACGTCTCCCACCGTGGCTGGCGCCGGGGCGCACAACTCTCTGGGGCGGCGTCGGGGGCGACCGCTGCGGCTCTCGCCCCCGACACCATCGAGGAGAGCGCCCGGCGCCTGCGGCTCGACGATGAGTGGACGCGTACCCTCGGCCTATCCGCTTGGGCCGGGTCCGTCCCCTGGGGCTGGCTCGCCCGCCTCACCGCCCTGCGTGAGCGGCTCGTCCTGTCCCTCCACCTGACGCCGCAGGACACGGCCCACGCCGTCTCCGAACTCTCAGACCTGCTGGTGGGGCTAGAGTCGGTCGGCCTCTTCGCCCAGGGGCGCGGCCGCTTGCCCAGCGAGGGACGCCGCCAGGCCATCGAGGAGATCACCGCCATGGTCGCCACGCTGGAGGCCAATGAGGAGAAGCTGTTCCAGGTCTCCCTGTATGCGCAGGTCCACGGCGCGACGCGCGAGGATCTGGAGGCGCGCACACGACGCGTCGAGGGGGCCTTTGGCGCCGCCCGCATGGGCACCCGGCGCGCCCTCTTTGAGCACCTAGCTGGCCTGGAAGGGACCCTGCCCACGGCGCGCGACCGCCTGGGCTGGCAGCGGCCCGTCCCCGGTGAGATCGTCGCCGCCACCTACCCCTTCGGTACGCCGACCCTGTGCATGGACGATGGGGTGTGGTACGGGCGCAATACGCAAAACAACACGCCGCTCATCGTCGACCCCTACGCCTTCACGAACAGCAACAGCGTGGTGATCGGCTCATCGGGCTCCGGCAAGAGCGCCTGGACGAAGGTCCACCTGCTCCGGGTGGGTGAGCTGGGCGCACAGCGCATCGTGATCGACCCCGGTGAGTCGGGCGAGTACCGCGACCTTTGTGCCGCGGTCGGGGGACAGGTGGTGCGCCTCTCGGCCGGCTCGCATGACCGCATCAACCCGCTCGACCTTCCCCAGGTCCGCATCGGGGGCGCTGATGACGGCGCGGACGGCGATGAGGAGTACGATGCGCTGCGTGAGCATGTGGCCGGGGTGCTCGACCTGCTGGCGGTGCTCATCGCCGGCGAGGGGTCAGAGTTGGGCACGGGGCCGAAGGCGCGGCTGGAAGCGGCCCTCTTCCGCACGTACCGGCAGGCGGGCATCACCCATGACCGCCAGACGCACGATCGGCCCGCCCCACTCTTGGCCGACCTGCGCGCCACCCTCGACACCCAGGGCGACGACTTCGGGCTGGCCGAGCGCCTCGGCCGCTACTGCGACGGGGCCCTCAGTGGCCTCTTCGCCGGCCGCACCACCGTCGCGCTCGACAACGACCTGACCGTGTTCGAGTTGCATGGCGTGGAGAAGAACAAGGAGTTGCGTGCCGGGCTGATGCACCTCGTCACGCAGCACGTCTGGCGGGCCGTGCTCTCCGAGCGGCGGCGGCGTTCCGTCCTCGTCGACGAGGCGCACGCCGTGACGCGCTTCGCCAGCACGGGCGACTTCTTGGCGCGTCTGGCCAAGCAGGCGCGCAAGCACTGGTGCGAGACGATCGCGGCGAGCCAGGACCCGCTCGACTTCACGGCCACGGCGGCGGGCCGCGCCCTGATCCTGAACAGTTGTCGCACCTGGCTGCTGCGCTGCGAGGAGGTGGCGCTGCCCGACCTGACGCGGGCGGCCCATCTCAGCGAGCGCGAGCAAGCCGCCCTGCTGCGCGCCCCGGCGGGGCAGGGCCTGCTCTTGGCGCAGCACCCGTCGGCCAAAGGGGAGCGCCTGCGCCTGCCTTTTGAGATCATGGTCAGCCCGGAGTTCGCGCCGCTCGTCTTCACCGATCCGGCCACCGGATGGGGCCAGGGGCGCGGAGGGGGCGGACGATCCCGGGCCGCCAAGGAGGCGCCCCATGCGTGACACCGCGTTCCTCTTGGCCGTGACTCCGCCGCGCACGAGCCCCGTGACGCTAGCTGGGCAGGCGCAGATGCTCGCCGGATTAGCCCATGCCCGGCGCGCCGCGCGGCGCGGGGTCGCCGTGGAGACCGTCGGTGAGGGTGGGCACGTCCGCTTCCTGGCCCGCCCTGCCAACGCGTCGGCCCGCTTGGCGCTGGAAAGGGCGCTCGCCGGCTACTATCCCCAGGGCTCCGTCGTCCCGCTCCCCGCTACGGCCGGTGACCCGGCGTGCGTGCGACCCGGCGAGGCGGCGGTGGCGGCGGAGTTGCGGCTGCGCCAGCGGCCGGAGCTGCCCCTCAAGATCGCCGACCGTCCCACCACCTCGACCGCGGTCGAGGACCCCTCGGCCGGGCTCCAGCGGGCGATCGGCGCGCTACGCCGGCTCGACAGCGGCACACGCGGCGTGTGTCAGCTCATTCTCTGGCCGGGGCCGCGCCGCTGGGGCGCCCACATCGCCCGCGAGCGGGACCGGGCCATCGCGCGCGAGCGCACCCTTGGTATGGTCCGCGAGGAGGATGTGCCGGCGGTGGCGGGGCCGCTCGCCGCCCTCGGCGCGCTGGGCGCCCTCGGCGGCGTCGCCGCCTACCACGCCTATACCCTGCACGGCCTCGCGGGCCTGGTCCCCTTCGGCGAGGCGGGAGGGACCGGCCTCGTCGGGCTCGTGGCCCTGTGGCGCCTAACTGGTGGGCGACGCGTCCTGTCCTCGGCGCTGCTGGCCCGCAAGGCCGCCTCGCCGGCCTTCACCGCGCGCCTGCGCCTGCTCGTCGCGGGTGGCGACCGCGAGACGTGCGCGCGCGGCCTGGATATGCTCATCGCGGCCTATGGCGCCTTCGCCGAGGAAACGGGCAATAGCTTCGTGGCCCGCCGCTGTGCTGCCGACCAGGTGATGGCCGTCACCATGGGTGGAGGCCCCCACCTGTGGCCGCGCTCGTGGCCGATCCTCTGCGCCGATGAGGTGGCCGCCCTGTGGCACTTACCCGCTGACGCCGTCGACCTGCCTGGTCTGGCCCGCAGCGGCCCCCGTGCCCTCCTGCCTTCATCGGATGCGTTCGCCACCGGCGTCCCCATCGGCGTCTCCACGATCGGCACGCATACGGAAACCATCCACCTGCCGGCGGCGATTCACCGGGGCAACACCGTCGTCCTCGGTGCCACCGGCACCGGCAAGAGCACCTTCGCCCAGCACCTCGTCCACCATGCCGTTGCTGAGGACGCGGTGCAGATTGTCGTGATCGACCCCGACGCGGACCTGGTGAACGACATCGTGGGCTGGCTCCCCGACGCCCAGAAGCTGCGCGCCGTCATCGTCGACGTCGGCCATCCCACGCTCGTGCCGGGAATCAACCTGCTCGACGCGCACACGGGGCGCGACGATGACCAGGTGGTCGGCGCCATCGTCGAGGCGTGGCGCCGCTACTACGACGCCTGGGGCGAGCGCCTCGAAGACCTGCTACGCAACGCTCTGCGCACCCTCCTGCTCGTCAACCACACGCGCCGGCCCGACGACCAACTCACCCTCTTCGACGTCAAGCCGCTGTTGCAGGACGGGCACTTCCGCGCCGAGTTGATCCGCCAGGCCGACGACATCCGCGTGGCGCGCTACTGGCACAAGGACTACCTGGAGATGCCCCGCTCCGAGCGCCTCAACGCCACCAAGCCCGTCTTGACGCGCGTCGGCAAGCTGGCCGACAACCAGTACAGCCTGGCGTTACTGAGCCAGCCGGCCAGCACGCTCGACCTGCGCGCCCTCTTCGCCAGCGGCGCGCCCTTGTTCTTTAACTCCGCCGCCGAGGTCATCACCGACGAGGCGGCGGCGCTGCTCGACGCCACGCTCATCAACGTGCTACACAGCCTGGTCTGCGCGCGGCCCGAGGGGGACAAGGCGGCGCGGCAGGTCCTTATCATCATCGACGAGTTCCAGCACGCGCCGGCGCTCTACGACAAGTATCTGCCGCGCATCCGCAAGCACCATGGCTCCTACGTCTGCATCGCCCAGGGCATTGCGCAGGTCGACGCCATGCAGGAGGGCTTGCACCAGACCGTCTTCAACAACGCGGCCACGCACGTCTTCTTCCGTACGCGCGACTACCACGACGCGGACTATCTGGCCCATGTCCTCGACGGCGAGACGCTGTCGTATCGCGACCTGCAACTGCTCGGCTTGCGGCAGTGCTATGTGGCGACGACAGACGGGGAGCGCCCGCTTGATCCAGTGCTGGTGACGCTGCCGCCGCCCCCGACCACCTCGCCCGCGGCGGCGCGCCTGATTGCCGCCGCCTGCGCCCGGCGCTACGGCCGGCCGCGCGATGCGGTCGTGGCGGCCTACAAAAAGTGGCTGGCCGAGCTCTACCACGCCGATCGCATGGCGACGCAGGCACAAGCGCCGGCGACACAGTCCACCGCATCGCCGGCTGACGGGGCGGATCGGGAGAAGGGAGAGGGAGGACACCGCAGCGATCACCCACCATCGCCGATGCCGCCGGGGTCACAGCCGGCGCTCGGCGTGTCCGTCCAACGCCCCGGTCCGGGCATCCTCCGGCCGAAACGGCCGAGCCGGCGCCACAAAGGCCCGCGCCTCGTGCCGGTCGGCCCGGTCCAACTCCGCCTGCCGGTGGGGAGCGATGCTGCGGCGCCGTCGCCGGCGCCCCACAGACCGACGACAGCCCCAACAGAAACAGCAAAGGAGGTTCCTCATGCGTAACGCCACACTCGTGGCCCTGGCGCGCACGCCGCTGCTTGCCCCCGACGATCTGGCGCTCCTGCGCGGCATCGCCCCGCGCGTCGCGCGCCGCGCCCTCGACGCCCGCGTTCGGGCGGGCGAGGCTGGCGACGTGGTGGACCCGGCGACACGACGCCACCTCTACTACCTGACCGCCACAGGCGTCACGGCCGTTGCCCATCTCTTGGCGGCTGAGCCGGAGGAGATCGCCAGCCGCTACGGCCTGACTGAGCGCGCCCTGCTACGGCGCGTGCCGGCTCTGGAGCGCCTCCGTGCCGGGCGCCTGGTCCTCTTGTGCTTGGCTGCCGCGCTGGCCGGCGCGGGCGGCGCACTGGAGGAGTGGCGCGCCTATCCGGTGCGCTGGCCGTTCGCGCACGCTGGTCACAAGGAGACGTTCGTGCTCGACGGCGAGGCGACGCTGCGTTTCGCGGACGGCGCGCGCGTCGTCGTCGGCTATCTCTGGGATGGCGACGCGGACGCGCCGGAGGGCGTCCTGGCCGCGCGTCTGGAGCGCCTCGCCGCAGCACGGGCGTGCCCCGCCTACAGTACGCCGCACGCGCTCCGCGTGCCGCCGGTGCTCCTCATGACAGTCGCTGCCGCGCGTATCCCGCCCGGCTATCGGCCCGGCCTACTCTGGACGACCACGGAGTTGCTCGCCGCGTCCGATCCGCTGTCGGCTGCATGGCGCAGCACGAGCGAGCGCGACGGGAGCAGTGAGGGGCGCGACCTACGCGCCGCGCTCGATCGCCTGGGGCGCATGCCCCTGCGGCCAACCCCGGCAGCGGTCGTGCCGGTGTCTACGACCCTCACGGCTCCGACCACGGGGGACGCGCTGCGACGCCGCGCGGCGCGGGTGCAGGCAACTCCCACCATTAAGCCCGCGCCGCGCGATCTGCTGATCCTCCCGCTGGTGCTGCCGCCCCGCGCCTGGCCGTTGCTGCGCTGCGTGGGCGAGCACCCGCTCCTGGACCGTTTCGACCTAGCGACCGTTCTGGGCCGCGATCCCTTCGACACCTGGGAGTTGCTGCGTGCCCTGCGCGATCATGGGCTCTGCCACGTCTGGCGACCGCAGCGGCACGGGCACGCCTGGCGCTATAGCCTGACGAAACGCGGCACCACCCTCCTGGCGCACGCAGCGGGACTGACTCCGGCGGACTACCGCCGTGTCTACAGCGTGCTCGATGACGCGCGGCGCTCTGGCGAGCACGGGCTCTCCTATGCGCGGGGCAATTTTGAACATACCGACGGCATCACTGCCGCCTACCTGGCCTTCCTCACGGCGGCAGGGGCGCGCGGCGGCAGCTTATGGTGGCACGGCGAGTGGGCCTGCACGCGGACGTATCGTACCCGCGATCGGCGAGGTGTGGAGCGAAAGTACACGCTGCGACCCGACGCCGAGTTGCGTTACGACGGGCTAGGTGGCCCGCTCCGCGCGTTCCTCGAATATGACCGCGAACAGGAGGCGCCCAAGCGGTTCGCCGGCAAGGTCGCGCAATACGACGCCTACCGCGCCGACACCGGCGACGACGGGTTCGCCGTGCTGTTCGTCACGCCCCGCCGCGAACGAGGGGAGATAGCGCTGGCTGCGGCGCGCGCCATCGCCCGGACGGGGCGCCGCCCCCTCCTCGACGTGCGCGCCACCACGGCGGCCGATCTGGCCGACCAGGGGCCTTGGGCCTCAATCTGGTGGGATGCGAACGGTGGCGTCGGCCCCCTGCGGCGACGATAATGGATACGGATAGCGCCGGGTGTCGGATGGGGATGTCCGAAGCCCTCGCCCCGACGCGAGCAGACCCGCGCTATACTGCGGGTGCGACCTGCGGGCCATCCCCTCCCGGCCGCGCCGGTGACGGTACCGGGGTTCGGGGCATCCCCCTGACCCCGCATCCCGCGCGACGGCCGCCCTCCTCGTCGGGCCGGCGCGCCTCATCTTCGGCGCGCCGGCCTTCGGCCTGGGCGACGCCTATCTCGCCCTCGTTGCCGTATACACCGGCTATCCGCTCGTCGTCGGCACGCTTACGCTGGGCATTGTCCTAGGCGGCCTTGGGGCGCTCGCCGTGTTCCTCTCAGGCAGGGGCACACCGCGTGACACGATGCCCTACGGTCACTACGTCATCGCCGGCCTGCTCGCGGTGCTGGTCCACGGGAACACGACCCACCCCTTCCCTTGAGCAGGCCGTGCCTCGACCGACCGACATGGAGCATCCGTGCCGAAGGCTCTGCTTAGGGAACGCTCCAACTCCGCTCCAACTCCAAGGAGGTGCCCACATCTGGCGGGATAGACACGACGGCATCGGCCCTCTCAGATGGTTATGATTATGATGGGGTAGGACTTTATCCCGCGATGTTCCCGATGTCGCTGATAGCGGCACTGTGGAGGATGATTGTGGAAGCCGGCGATGACACCGAGTTGCGGGGTGCCACGGATTTGGTCGGTCTGGACTATGTCTTCACGCAGCGCCGTCTGCTCAGTGTCGACGATCTTCGCGCGGCATGCGACCGCTGCGGCGCGCCGCTCCGACATGGCCAGATCGAGGCGTTACATCGCGCGCGCATCCTTCTGCCGCTCTTTCGCGTCGATGTACGCCCGCACGCGCGCCGCCTCGCCCGGGAGGCGGGCATTCCGCTGGAGAGGGCGATCGGTCAGGTCGCGGTGGCGACGCGTCTGGGCGATCACCTCGCCGCAGGCACCCTCCATGACCCACGCCGCGAACGGTTCGTTCCCTGGGATCGCTACACTCTGCCGGGGACCGGACGCCGGACCAGCGTTTTCCTATATTCACGCTACCAACTGCTGCTCGCCCCGCTGCTGAAAGTGCTCACCGGGCGTATGCGGGCACATGGTCGCAGCCTGGTCGACATGCGCTACATGTTGAAACTCAGCGATGGTGACGATGGTGTGCGCGAGGCAACTGAGAAGAACAGCGCACTTGTCGTCGCGTTGAGCGCGCTCGAGGCGCGATACCTGCCCGAGATACCGGACGAGACGCGGTTGCATCTCAGGGCTTTTTCTACAAGTTAAGGATTTTAAGCCGTTGTCAAGGCCATTTTTGCAGCTTTTAAGCCAACCTGACAGCTGCCATGTTGCACAAACGCATGAGGCGCATGGCGTAGCGACAGCCGTGTGTGGGAGCAAAAGGCTCGTGGACGTACGGCGTATATGCTGCTACGCTCCCTTTGCCACCCCGAGCGGCGGAAATGCGGGTACTTGACATGTGGCTCAGAACCTTAACTTGTAGGCAATAATCTCAGGGGAGCCTTGGCCAACAGCGATCTCGCGTATAGAGAGCATTTCGCTGTCGGGCGCATGTTCGCCCGGATCGGATGGGAGGCCGACCGCCTACTCGACACGGCGAGGCAGCTCCTCCGCGAGGCACGCCACTTAGAACCGTACGACGATTGGTACAAAGCGCTTCGCCTGTACGACCCAGACATCTGGGAGGCGTTGCGGGGGGACACGCTCGTCGCCCTAGATCGGCGCATAGCCTCCGAGTTGCTACTGCGCTTCCACGACGACCTAATCATCACGGGGCTGATACCGCAGGGCGTCCCGCCGGGGAGGATGGATGAGCCGCATCGGGAGCGGCTGAAGACCGACCGATCCGAGCTCGACGAGGTGCTCATGGACGTGGGCCTCTCGCCGCATCCCTCGCTTGTCCTTGCGTTGGAAGGCGAAACGGAGATGATCATCGTGCCCCGACTCATGCGATTGCTGGGGGTTAAGGACGCGCCCGACTTCATCCGCCTCTTCCAGTACGGCGGTGTCGAGCAAAGCTTCCATCTCCTGGTGCGCTATGTCGTCGCACCCGCGCTCGGCGACCGCTTGGGCGACCCAGCGGGCGATCTGTACCCCTTCACGCGGCCGCCGGCCAAAATCATGGTGACGGCCGATCCCGAGGGGCGGCAACTGAGGACGGAGGACGATCGCGCCTCGTGGAGGGGGGGCGCTTACGAGCGATCATCGAAGAGTTGCCACGCGACCTGCGGGGGGCCGACTCCGTCGAGCGGGATCTTGAAGAATACGTCACGATCTATGCGTGGGACGAATCGTTCGAGTTCGCCAACTTCTCGTCGGACGAGTTGGCGTCCGCCCTTCGTGTGCCCATCGCGGACATACACTGGTTGCGCACCACAATCGGGCGATTTGAACTGCAGCATCTCTGGGGGCGGCTACGCTCCTCCGGCTTCCCGCTGCCGTCCCCGCGCCCGCCCTCTAAAGCGATGCTCGCGGAAGAACGCCTTTGGCCCGTGTTGGAGCGCCGTATTGCCGCCGCACACGCGCAGGGACGCGACATCGAGCGAGAAGCTCCCGTGGTGACCATGATCATGGAGGCGTGGCGCTTGGCGGCCTCAACGAAACGACGCAACGTCGCCTTATTCGTGCCCGAAGGCGACGCGCTATCTGGTGGACCCTCAGCGCCGTAGCCGTCGAGACGATGCCCGGTGTCCGAGGGGACGGAGGAACGCTTCCTCTGGAACGCCCGATAGGGCCCATTCACTGACCGTCCGACGCCGGCGTGCGGCGCATGCACGATAAGGCTGTGCCCATCGAAAACCAGTGCGAGGTGATGGCGACTGGACTTCTGTTCTATAATTTTGTACTCTGAATAACAAGAAACAAACATTGGACTGGACGCATCCATGCAGCGGCACGACGTGTTCACCGCAGGCGACGTGCAGAGGCTTGTCGGTCTCACACAACGCCTGTTGACCTATTGGGACCAGATCGCACTGGTGCAGCCCAATGGGCGCGCCGCCCGGGGGCGGGGAAGCCGGCGGCTCTATACTCTCTTGGACGTACTCCAGTTCAAGCTCATACGTCGCCTCAGAGAGACGGGGCTATCCTTACAGAAGATACGACGTGCGCTCCACTACCTCGCCGACGTGCCAGACGAGCCCGCGCCGCTCGCCGAACTCGAAATCCTCACCGACGGGAAACGCGTCCTCATCAGGCGGTCTGATGAGCAACTTCTCGATCCGTTGACGCAACAATTCGTGCTGCGCTTTTGCCTGGCCGACCTGTTGGCGGAGGTGGAAGACGAAGCTATGTCGCCCATGATGACGGATGATCACGTCATCGTCGGGCGGCATGTGCTGGAAGTTGGAGGTTCCGCGTGATGTCGACCACAGCCGAACGTCAGCGCGAACTGGAGGATCTGGTCCAGGCGTACCAGCGCCAAGCCGATCCGAGCCTGTCCTTGAGCTTGTTCCGCGTCCTGGGATGGGACGGCGGCGAGTACCGTTTGGAGCCCGGGCGCGTCGACGGGAGTAGGCAGCAATACCGATTAAACGTGGCTGGTGAGACGACGGCGTATTTGTTTATAGCCCCCGAGGAGCCGCACGACGATCTCATTCGCACCGCCGCGAACGTCGCCTACAACAGCGGCATCGACTGGGCGGCCGTGACCAATTTTGGCACGACCAAGCTCGTACACGCGCGGTGGTCCGACAACCCCACATACATCACCCTCAAATCGACGGATTATGCGCGACGACTCCGCGAGCTCGAACTATTATCGCCCCAATCTATGGTGGATGGGCGGCTGTCCGAGGACGCACAGGTGGCACAGCGGGAGCGACAGGTGCTCCGTCCCATAGACCAGCATCTGATGAGTCGTCTGGAATCATGGCGGCGCCTCCTCCTCCGCAACTCGCGCGATGCGACTGACGAGCAGGTCCACGAGTTGATCGGACGGCTGTTCTTCATCCGTAGTTGCGAAGATCGCAACATCATTCCGGGTGAGTCGTTGTTGGCACTCCGATCTCAGGATAGCGCGGAGCGGCCACTCGGCCTGACGCTCCAACAGCTGTTCGCGCGGCTATCCGCCGACTTCAACTCGGAGTTGTTCATAGATGGTGACGACCGGCCCCCGTCGTTTGACGATGGGGTCCTAGCGGAGATCATCCAACAGCTGTACTCCCCATTCCCCGGATTGCCCCAGTACCGCTACGACTTCTCGTACCTGAATGTCGACGTCTTGGGCAAAGTGTACGAGCGCTATGTGTCGACGGTGTTGGAGCGCGTAGCCCACGAGGAGTCTCAGTTATCCTTCTTCGACACAGAGACCCCCAGTCAGGAGATTGAGATCCGCTCTCGGCGGCGTGAACAGGGCATCTTCTATACGCCGCCGTATATGGTGAACTACATCGTCCAGCACACCGTCGAACGCCTCCTCGCGGAGTCGGCGTCCGTGGACTCGTTCCCGCGCGTGGCGGACATCAGCTGCGGATCGGGCGCCTTTCTCACGCGCGCCGCCGAACGCATGGCCGCACGGGCCCGGGAGATCGACCAAGAGACGGCAGCGAGCAGTTGGCGGGGACGTGTCATCTCGCGACTGATCGGGGTTGATGTCGACCAGCGCGCGGTCACGCTGGCGCGCGTCAATCTGTGGATACTGACGACGATGGGCGAACCTCCCCGCCCGCTCCCCGAACTTGGGGCATCCGTTTTCGCCGCTGACGCACTCGTCGCGCCCGAACTGGATGCCCTGGAGGGGACGTTGGATGCCGTGATCGGAAATCCGCCGTTCCGTCCGGCCGCCGAGCTAAATCGCACCACGCAGGAACGCCTGAGACGTCGCTACGGCTCCGCGACCGGGCGCTTCGACCTGGCCTACGTCTTCATGGAGCGGGCCCTGCGACTGGTGCGGCCCGGTGGATACGTCGGCCTCGTGCTGCCCAACCGGCTGTTCACGAACGCGGACGCGCGATTCTTGCGCGATTTGCTCGTCGATACCGCGACGATCGAGCACGTCGTCGATTTCGGACACGAGCGAGCTTTCGATGAAGGAACATCATACATCGCGATGCTCATCGTGCGCAAGCGGACGGCTCCCGCCGAGGCTGGTGGCATTGGAGCGATCGCCCCGGGGGAGGGCGCGAGGGTGCGCGTGCATCAAGTGCTCCGCCGGGCCGAGTATCCCGGACTTCAGCTGCGTCGGGCCGACCTGCTGGACGGGAAAGATTGGCGAGATGACTACTCTCATATCTTCACCACGGCGCAGCCATCAGGGTCCGGCCCGTGGATCTGGTGGGCCACGAGCGTCGAGGATCGCATCCGCCGCAAACTGGCAGCAGAGTCCATGCCCCTCAGCTCCGTTGCGCTCTTGCGTCAGGGCGTCAAGACAGGGGACAATCGTATTTTCCTCTTGAAGCGCATCGGAACGAATGCTCGGGCGGGACGATGGATCATGCGCAACGGGCTAGGCCAACGCCTCGAGCTGGAACCTGATCTCCTCCGGCCATGCGTGCATGGCGGAAACATAGGCCGCTATGTCATTCGCCAGGATGAGGCCGGCCGCGCTCTGGACTACATCCTCTATCCGTACCAGGATGGGCGGCTCCTAGATTTATTCGATCTCCAAGCCATGTTCCCCGCGACGCACGCCTATTTAATGGAGTGTCGGGACCGGTTGGCCGGCCGGAGCACTGTCGCGCGCGGTGGCGCGTGGTATGGCTTGAGTTGGGCACGGGCGGCGGAGGGATGGCTGGACCGGCCGAAGCTGCTGACACGAGATCTCGTTCCCGAAGCTACCTTCGCCGTGGATGAGGAGGGGCACTATGTCCCGGTTGGGGGCACGGCGATCCTGCCGCAGGACGAAACGCGCATCTCCTTAAACGTGCTCCTCGGTGTACTCAACTCGTCCGTGATGACCTGGTATCTCTCGCACCGGGCGACCCGCTTTCAGAACGGCTATTTACGGATGATCCCAGGTGAAATTAAAGCATTCCACTTCCCGTGGGGATCATTATTGACCGAAAGTGCTCTAACACGGAGATTGGCCGCGCTTGCGGCCGGAGCTGCGCAGTCCACACGCCTGGGATTGCCGACTACCGATGCGATTGGGGAGATTGACGCCATCCTTTTCGATGTCCTCGGATTGGACGCAGACGAGCAGCAAGCCATCCGTGATCGCACGACGCGGGGTCCCGATGAGCAGGGGGACGACACGCCTCGATTGTTCCCACTCGACGTGTCGCCGACGCAGAACGAGCGGCTCGCCCTCGTCGATCGGTTGCTCGGACTGGCCGAAAGCGCGGATTCGCGCCGCGCTCGTGAGGAGGCACTGATCCGCGTGCGGGACGAGATCCTAGCGGGGTTGCGCGAGTCGGACGGCCGGACGCCGCCATTGACAATCTCCCTCCTGACATTCGCGCTCATAGGCGCGGATCGACTTAGCGGAACCGCTGCGAGCTATCGACAGGTGGCTTTGCTGCGAGAGTTGATACGCACATCGGGGGATGAACGCATCGAGCCGGCGGCGCTAGCCACATACGAACGCCGGCTGCGCGAAGCGGGTATCGATGTCATGCCCGGTATGGCGGGAGCGAGCGTGGCGATGGCGGTCGATTACGACGAGGCGAGGGATGAGTCATTGGTGCCCGAGGCATGACAGAAAGAAACATGACCCAGCCTATGTCTTCGCCCGTGGGCCCCCCTCAATTACAGTCGCTGTTCGTCGAAACGACCGCGCATGTTGATCTTGCCCTGGGCGCGCCGGAAGTGCGCCGAGAGCTGGAGCAGCTAGTGGCGGCCCACGAAGGGTGGAGTTCGCGGTATGTGCTGATGGAGTTTCGCCGCACTGCCGGCCACGCGCTGGACGTCGCCCGGCGGCTCGCCACGATCGCGCCCGATGACCGCACGATATTTCCATGGATGCTGCGCGCCATCGACCGTGGTCACGGTGGGCAAGGCCGCCTTCTGAGTCCGCGTGAGCGGGGCCGTAGCAGGGCTGCCGTGTATATGGTGATGGAGAGGCTAGGGTCCACGCCAGCGGCGCGCGCCGTGGTGGTGGGCCTCCTAAACGCCACCATCCACCTAGTAGAAACGCTAGCTTGGGCGGGCATCAAGCGGGTCGTCGACGAAACGGATTGCGACCTGGTGCGTCCCGAGCGCCTACAGGGGCGGCGTTGGCCCTTATCCTGCAATGCGCAGTTGGCGCAGTGTCGCCAAAGCATATTCCTGGATCACCATCGCCCGGAGTTGGCGGCCGTGCTCGCCGAGTGCCAGGCCGATCGGGAGTTCGACGACGCAAAAATGCTAGAGGTGCTTCGCGCTATCGTGAGCGCCGTTCCACTCAAGGCCACTGGTCAACGCCGGTGCTGGCCCTTGGGTGATCTCATTATCGGGCTAGAGGCTCGCCCGGCTGGCCAGTTGCTTTCGAGCAACAGCAAGCACTATAGTCCGATCTGTCGCGCGCTTGGGGTGACACTCGTGACCTATTCGCCTTACCCATCGCCATGACAATAGGACGGGGAGACAAACCGTCGTTACCGACAGCGCATCGCGGCTCGATTGATAAGTAACTCCCGTGATAACCGATAGCATGAGCCGGGAGAGCGCTCGTCAGCAGAGGTGGACGCATGGAGTCGCGCCCTATTGCGCCACTCAGATCCGGCGCACGACATCCAGCAATGCCATGCGATAGCGCAGTTACCGGATGAGGCGGCGGGTCTCTGTACCGCCGCGCTCAATGCACGGTTAGCGGTCGCACGGGCTGATTCTGGTGGGACGACGCCCCGCGTGGGGCGCGGGCGACATAGTTTCGTGAAGGGTTTATCGTGATAGCTTATTTGGACGCGGCGGGGGTCGCAGCAGCCCTGGGGCAAGAGGACGCCGCGTACTACTGGATGCTCCTAAAGCAGGACGCGGCTGGATCGCCGTGGCATCTCCATGCCCTCCTCGTCGAAGCTTTCCCGCAGCCATCTAACGGCCGGTCGTTTCAACCCTTCGTGTGCGTCTACGACCACCTCGTGACGTTAGCGGGCCAAGCCACTGGCCAGACGATTGGCGACTGGCTGACGCGTGGATGCGGCGAGGTGACGATGGCTGAGGCGACGGAGGAAGCGAGCATATACTCCTTCACGATGCCCCCGATCCTGTCGCTGGGCATGCCGAACATCCAACCTCGCCAAATTGCCAGCCACCTGACGTATGGCGCGACCACTGCCCCGTGGCCGTACACGCAATACGAGATCCCCATCGAGGTCCGCGCCATACAGCGCCCGGAGGGACCGTTCGTCGGGGTGAGCGGTTGCCAGTCCTTCCCCAATTTCCACGATCTAGTGTCGGATCTCGTGTATGGCGTGAAGCGCCGGCCGTCGGGCCTCATGCAGCTAGACGGCGAGGCAGTGACCGTGCGCATCGCACAGACCGACGCATGGATCGACCGCATCGTCCTGTCCCCCAGGACGCTCACGGTGACCGTCGCGGGGAGCGATGTTGGTGGCGCGCGTTTCGAAATGAAGGGCTCGCCCGATCTGTGGGTCGCCACTACGCTGGAGCAGGGCATCGAACAGGTCGACATCGATCGTCAATCGGTCCGCCTCGACTATGCGATGCCGGAAGGGCCACCGTCCGACCTGTGGATGTTTCTCTCGCGGGATGGCGCTTGGCTGGATGAGCACTGGCCAACTGCGGAGCGATCTCCCCTCGGCCCGACTTCCCACAACGTCACGGTCGTGCCGCCCCAAGTCACGTCGGGTACCGCGTCGCGCCCCGTGCTCTATTCCCCTTTCTCGCTAACGCCGCGTGAGAGCGAGGAGCACCGCCGTGAGATCGACGAGAGGGCGGCCATGTTCGCCATCTCCGATGAGCAATTCGTTGAGTATGTCCGTACCTTCCTCGCGCGATATCGGCGCACGCTGGACACCTTCTTTCCCTCCATAGCCCCGCACATACCGCTGTACGCGCAGTATCCGTTCGAGTCACTCGTCCTACGCCTGGATGATAGGGGCGCCATCATCGGCCATAGGCCGGGCGCGGCGCCAGAGGTGCGCGTCTTGCGGCCCGACGACCTCGACCCACCAGCTTCCACGCTCAACATCTTCGACATCGCCGCCAGCTGGGGAACGCCGTTCGTCAGCTTCGACCTGTCGGCGCGCCGATATGACGCGGAGGCTGCCGAGTCCGAAGCCCTCCGCCAGGCCCTCGACGACGCGCTCGCGATATTCTGGCGCATCCTGGATGCGCCCACGTTCCACGCGCTCTGCTTGGCACTCCTGCGGCTTGAGGGGGTCGAGCTCGACCATGAGGTAGGAGTGGCGACGGACGACGGTGCCGACGCGACGGGCACCGTGTACCTGCGCGAGCCGGGCGGCTTTCGACGCGCGGAGCGGTGGGCATTCCAATTCAAGCATGCCGCCAGTGACGATCGTGTGTCCGTCAACGCGATCCGGCGCCTCGAAACGGCGCTCGACGGCGACGGGATAGGCCCGACCGTGATGTGCCTGATGACGTCTGGGGACGTGACGTCCATCGGCAAACACGTTGCGCTGGGGGATGACAGGATTCGCGTGTGGGATCGGCCCGTCCTCGACCTCCTGACTCACCGGCACCTGGAGGCGATTGCGCCGTTCTTCCCGCAGTATGCCGAGGCTGTTGGCCGGGTAGAGGCATTGGATGAAGCCCCAGGGCCGGCGGAGGCTGCGATTCCGAGCCGCCTGGCGTACTTCAAGGATGGGCTGCGGGACTGCCCGACCGGGAGGAAGCATTTCGCGCGATACGAAACCATCGGGACGGAGATGTGGGACTACCTATTCGCGCCCGCGTTGCAGCTGACCCGGCGGCAGTCGCCGACGCGGGACAAGGTGCAGCGGCGCGATGTGCTATTCAAGAATAGACGTAGCACTCCGTTCTGGCGTCGCATCGGCGACAAGCTCGATGCGGACTTCGTCATCGTTGACTTCAAGAATTACAAGGAGCCGGTCGCCGGAGGAGTCATCGCTGAGGTTGCGAAGTATGCCAATGAGGCGGTAGGGCGGTTTGTCGCCGTCGTCAGCAGACTGGGCGTCGATGACGGTGTCCCGGACGCGCAGATACGCACGTTCCGCGACGACCGAACAATCGTCGTAGTGGTTAGCGACGCGCAAATGCTCGAAATGGTGGGGCGGAAGGAGCGAGGCGAGCCGCCGGAGGATGTGCTGGAGGATTTGGTCGACGTCCTGCTGATAAATTACTGAGGGAAACTCCTATGCTCCTATGCTATTCCATGCCTGGGTGGCGGAGGCTCTCCTCGAACGTCACCATGCGCGACCACACGACCACAAAATGACCACAAACGAGAAAAAAACGCCCCGTAAAGGGCCGATATCGTGCGACATGAAGCGCCATAATAGGGGACGAAAAAGGGCTCTCCACGCATGAAATTGGGCACCAAGCGGTATCGTTCGATATCCTAAAGGAGGGGCGAAGCTTCCTTTGGATCAGCAGGTTCCGCTGGATCAGCAGGTTCCGCGTACTGCTTGTGCGACCTGCGGTATGTGGTCAAAGACACGCTGCCGCCGCTGCCATTTCGCTGCCATTTCGTTTCAAATCGCCCGATTGCACCCGGTTTGGCACGACAACAAGCGGTATCTCAACGCCATTTTTACGCGTAAATAACGTACTTGGCGGCACAATATGATACCCTGTGTTTGATAAGCCCGTGTTTCCCAAGCAAGATGTCGTCGGTTCGAACCCGATCACCCGCTCCAATTAAAAGCAAAGAAACGAGGGTATTTGACCGTATCTTCTCAAAAAGCCGGGGCCGGTATACTGAGGCCATTGAGTAGGCGTGTCGTGGAGTAGGACAGGAATGCTGGACGATCTGGATCTGAGCGGAGTCACGGACCCGGAGGCGCGGCGCATCCTGGGCGTGCTGCTCAACGTGATCGCAACGCAAGCGGCTGAGATCGCGATTGTGCGGGCGGAGAACCAACGCCTGCGCGATGAGAACAACCGACTTAAAGGGGAGCAAGGCGTGCCGACGATCGTGCCCTCCAAACGGGCGGCGGCGGCTGATCATGCCAGTGAGCGCGAACGCCGCGTGGAGCGGACGACACGTCCCCGCGGGGACAAGCGGTCGCTGCTCCACATTGACCGGATCGCGGAGCGGGAGGTGGACCCGGCGCTGCTCCCGCCGGATGCGGAGCGCAAGGGGTATGCGGAGTTCGTGGTGCAGGACGTGGCGCTGCGCACGGACACGGTGCTCTTTCGCTGCGCGCTGGTACGCGGCGCGCACCCGGTGAGCACCCGGCGGAGTTAGCAGGCGCTGCTGCCCGAGGGCTAGGCGGAGCAGGGGCATGATGGGCCGGGGCTCAAAGCCCTGGCGCTGCAACGCTATTAGTTCATCTTCGCAATAATGGAGGTCGATGCCACATTACTGGCCCGCGTGGCACAACGAGAGGCTGCAAGCGCCGTGATCGGCACTAGACGAGGCTTCGATGACCTCGAAGGGGTCCGAAAATGCCGCATATGGCCTCTCACAGTATTACGAAAATGAACTATTATCAGGGGCAGATGAGCGAGCCGAAGATCCTGGCGGTGCTGCACAGCGTCGGCATCGTGATCGCGGCGGCCCACCTCCCCACCCTGCTGATCAACCAGTCCATCTTCGCGGTCGCATATGAGGAGATCGCACGGGCCGGTCTGGCGAGCAGCCCCTCCCAGCACGTCGATGACACGCGCACACGGGTGCATGGGGTGGAGGAGCACTGCCCTATCCTGTGCAGTCCGTTCTATACGGCTCTATACGGCCTACCGTACCACGGCGCGCAAGGATCGACAGACCGTGCTCGATGTCTTGCGGCTGGGCGCCCCGCGCGTCTACCAATTGAACCGGTATGCCTGGACGTTCCTGGCGGCGTATGGGCTGCCCGCCGCCATCCTGACGGCGTTGGGGCCGCTGCCGCAGGGCGTGGACCTCGACGCGGACACCTTACGACGGCGGCCAAGAAAGAGGCGTTGCTGTGCGTGTTGGCTCATCCGGAGGTCCCCCTGCATAACAACCCGGCCCGCGTTGGGCACCCGTCAGCGCGTGCGCAAGCACGACGTGAGCTTCGGCCCCCGCAGTCGCGCGGGCGTCACGGCGTGGGATGTCTTCGGCGCGATCACGCAGACGGCGGCCAAGCTCGGTGTCAATGTGGCCCACTATCTGCATGACCGCCTGTCTGGCGCCTACCAGATGCCCTCCCTGGCCAGCATCATCACCCAACGCGCGGCTGCGGCCCACGCCCCCGGGCCGCTCGCGGCGGCCTAGCCCCCCGACTTTTCGATAAGATACGCTACCATCCCACCACCGCGACCCCTTTGACCGCTTAATTATCGCGCAAGCGATAGGGGAGGGGCTGCCTATCGTGAGCGCCGACAAAGCGTTTGATCTCTACGCTGTTACGCGATTGTGGTAAACGGTACCATAGATGGTGAGCTGCCAGTAGCGATAGACGATTGCGTGCCGTCGTGAAAGGACAACGCGCTATGTCAGGAATGGGATTGACGGGGCAAGTCGCCCTCGTGACCGGGGCGGGCAGCGGCGTCGGCCGCGCGACGGCCGTGGCGCTGGCGGGGGCCGGGGCATCGGTCGTGGTGAGCGGGCGTACCAGGGCGTCGCTGGAGGAGACGGCCGCGCTCGCGGGGGAGACGCCGGGCGGCGCGCGCGAGCGCGTGCGCGTCGCGGTGTGCGACGTAACGATACAGCTTGAGGTCGAGCGCATGGTCGGCGACGCCATGGCCGCGTTCTGGCGCGTCGATGTCCTGGTTAACAACGCGGGCTTCAACGTGCCGCAACGCGCCCTCGATCAACTGGACGCGCAGGGCTGGCGCGACATCATGAACACCAACCTTGACGGCGCGTTCCTGTGCGTCCACGCCGTGCTGCCGCTCATGCGCGCACAGCAGAGCGGGACCCTCGTGCACATCGGTTCGCTGTCCGCGCGCCGTCCCAGCGCGCTCGCCGGCGCGGCCTATACGGCGGCCAAAGCGGGGCTCGCCGCCCTTAGCGCTACCATCAACGCCGAGGAGAAGGGCAACGGTATCCGCAGCGGCGTCATCGTGCTCGGCGACACCAACACGCCGCTGCTCGACAAGCGCCCGCGACCGCCCGACGCCGCGACCCGCGCCGCGTCGCTGCAGCCCGAGGATGTCGCCGACTGCGTCCTGCTGATCGCCGCGCTGCCCGGCCGCGCCAAGATCGAGGAACTGGTGCTGCTCTCACGCGAGCTCAACTAGAGCGCGTAATTTAGCGCCCCATTATTCATGACCTCGACTGTTGTGATTTGACGGGCGCTGGGTGATCATGTCGGCGCCAGGCCCTGGTGTTTGGCAAACAAGGAGGTCACCACGTCCTCGATGGGACCCCACCGAGGAGACGATCATGCGTAGAGAGCAGCAGGTGCTGGAGCAGAGCGACGGCTTGCTGGCGACACACCTCCCCGCTGGTTCGGACGGGGGTCGTGCCGTGAGCCAGTGGCGGCGGGAGACAGGCCAGGTGCAGGAACGAGTAGGCCACGAACACCAGACACCACTGCTTCGCAATGGCTTCGGCGCTGCGCATGCGGTACGTGTTCAAGCCCAGGTGCCCCTTGCCGTCCTGGTAAAAGGTTTGAGTGTGACCAAAATCCGTGGAGGGGTGGGGGTGCCTAAGCCGCATCGGCCAAGGCCCACATCTCCGCTGTCTCGGGGACAGGACTACGAGTTCCATAGAGGCGCTCATGCTGCCGCTGACGAT
>JAABUJ010000812.1_pt1 | contig 54459 bp, 54 predicted proteins | sample 5559131 | NCBI WGS metagenome assembly JAABUJ01 (sample SAMN10711875, study PRJNA513366) | rock metagenome | isolation source: Antarctica rocks | place: Antarctica: Victoria Land, Mt New Zealand nord | collected 2016-01-07
CGGCGATTACAACGAAGAACGACCGCACAGCTCTCTCGGCTACCTGACGCCGCAGCAGTTCGTCAACGCCCTCCCAAGCGAACCTACTCCACAGTTATCGGTGGCCTAACATTTGGGCTCAGACCCCCTCAAGAAGTCGTTCAACGTCAGCCACATTTTTATCACTTGGTTCGCGACCCAATAAAGCTTCAAGACGGCGGCGCTTCGCGATCTCGGGATCTTGACGTTCACTAACTACTTCTTGCCAAATCTTGTCTAAATTTGTGGCTGGTATATTTTGAGAGCGCATACGCGCCTGAACACTTGCAACGAAGACACATCCACGGCTGCCTCGTAATCAGGCGTCCGCACGACGACTGGAGGCGCTCCAATATATCGGAAAGGCTTGGCATCAGGGCGCATAGACGCCGCAGACAAAATGGCGGTCCGCATCCCGTCTGAAAATATGCGCATGTTTGGCCACGTGTAGCCTTCGCCAATCGATGTCATATCATGCGCGAGTGGCCAGTCTGAAGTTGCAGACCGAGCCTCAGAGGTTAAGCGCCACCAATTCCAAGCGAGCCACTCAGCAACAAAGTAGCCTGATACAAGCGGCCCCGGCGATTAGCGTTTATATAATAATCAAACCCTTCGGTTAGGACGGCGGTGCCCGAGGAAAATACAAGCTGACCGAACGTTGCCCGTTCTTCGGAAGCACCTTCGCTGAGCGATTCAGGCGATAAGCTGATAACTAGTTCATTTAACATCGTCTCATCCACTCATCGCGCACATAGTTTCTTTGCAGAGAATCGTCTTCTCGCAGACGGTAGCCATGGTACACGATTTCGGTTTGTGGTTTTTTCTTAGCCTCATATACTTCGCCCTGTTCATCTACGGCCCATATGTACTTTGGAACAGAATACGCCGTGAACGCGCTTACCATTGCCAGTCTTATTCCGCGATTAAACAAAGCAACTGCTTCCTCTAAAAGGACCGTGCGCAAGTCGTCACACAGGCCGCGGATTTGTCGGCGGAATAAAACCGTAGTTTCCCGGATACAATTTGTGAATAGCACTGCCAACATAGCGGACCTGAGCTAGCAGACGTGTTCTATCACCATTACTCATAGCGTTGGCCTTTATGATGCGTCTATCTGGCCGCTTCCCTTCTCTATTTTTCATTATTTTACGACCTTTTGATACCTGGACGGCTCACGTGTGTTTTGCTTCAATTAGCTTTAAGTGGCAAACTCGCCACATCTGCGGAAGCTCCGTTAGCTCGCTTTGTTAGACAGACTCTGCGACTTTACCAGTCGATCGTTATACCGAACATATCTCAAATAGGCTGCTTTAAATAAGAGGACCCGGACACATTGTGTCCGAGTTCCTTTGCCGCTCAGTAAAAAAACACTAGTAATCCTCGTCGCCGCCCCCGAGCGGCCCGAGCCCCTCATCCTCTTCCTCTTCTTTTTCGAGTTCTTCGTCTTCTTCCTCAAGCACGTAGCCTTCGTCGACTTCGTCCTCTTCCACAGCCGGCTCCTCATCCACGAGGTCGGCGCTATCGAGGACGTCGTCTCCGAGGCCGCCGATCCGCGGCATGCCCGAGTCGTGGTCCATGTCAGGGCTGCTCGGCATCACGCTGCGCGGTGAAGCTTGCGCGGCCGCTACCTCTTCATCGCTCGCTTCGGCTTCTTCGTCTTCTTCCGGTTCCTCGTCGGCGACGGCGACTTCGCCGTCCTCGCCGATCGCCGGCACCGCCGCGACAGCCGCGCGCATCGTCTCGGCTTCTCTCGCCGCGACCATCGTTTGCGACATGCGCGGATCGTCGTCGCCGACGAGCAGGCCGATGTCCTTCGCGGTCTCGGTCATATCGTCGTCTTGGATCTTGATCTCGATCTCTTCGCGGTTCTCCGTGAGCACCTTGACATCGAGCGCGAGCGATTGGAGTTCCTTGATCAGCACCTTGAACGATTCGGGAACGCCGGGTTCCATCACGTTCTCGCCCTTGACGATCGCTTCGTACGTCTTCACGCGGCCGACGACGTCGTCGGACTTGACCGTGAGGAGTTCTTGCAGCGTGTACGCAGCACCGTAGGCTTCGAGCGCCCAGACTTCCATTTCACCGAAGCGCTGGCCGCCGAATTGTGCCTTGCCGCCCAGCGGCTGCTGCGTGATCATCGAGTAGGGGCCCGTCGAACGCGCGTGGATCTTGTCGTCCACCAAGTGCGCGAGCTTGAGCATGTAGATCATGCCGATCGTGATCGGTTGGTTGAAGCGTTCGCCGCTGCGCCCGTCGCGCAGCCACGATTTGCCGTCGATCGGTAAGCCCGCGTCTTGGAGCCACTCCTCGATATCCTCGGCGTGCGCGCCGTCGAAGACCGGGGTCGCGATGTACATGTCGAGCATCTTGGCGGCCCAGCCGAGATGCGTCTCCATGATCTGACCCAGATTCATGCGGCTCGGAACGCCGAGCGGGTTGAGCACGATGTCGACCGGCGTGCCGTCTTCCGTGTATGGCATGTCTTCTTCTGGCAGCACCTTCGCGATGACACCCTTGTTGCCGTGACGGCCGGCCATCTTGTCGCCTTGCAGAATCTTGCGCTTCTGCGCGACGTAGACGCGCACGAGATGGCTCACGCCCGGCGACAGTTCGTCGCCGTTCTCGCGCGAAAACATCTTGACATCGATGATCTTGCCTTTTTCGCCGTGCGGTACTTTGAGGCTCGTGTCGCGGACTTCGCGCGATTTCTCGCCGAAGATCGCGCGCAGCAAGCGCTCTTCCGCCGTCAGCTCGGTCTCGCCCTTGGGCGTGACTTTGCCGACCAGGATGTCTTCCGGCCGTACCTCGGCGCCGATGCGGATGATGCCGTTCTCGTCGAGATCCTTGAGGGCGTCTTCGCCGACGTTGGGGATGTCGCGCGTGATCTCTTCGGGCCCGAGCTTCGTATCGCGGGCTTCGCACTCGTACTCCTCGATGTGAATCGAGGTGAAGCGATCGTCCTTGACCATCCGCTCGGAGATCAAAATCGCGTCTTCGTAGTTGTAGCCTTCCCACGTCATAAACGCGACCAGGACGTTTTGGCCGAGTGCCATCTCGCCTTGTTCGCTCGACGGACCGTCCGCGAGGATCTGGCCGCGCACGACGTGCTCGCCGACCTTCACGATCGGCGCTTGATTGATGCACGTGCCCGCGTTGGAACGCGTGAACTTGAGCATGTCGTACGAACGCTCCAGCTCGTTCTCGTCGCTCTTAACGATCACGGCCTTCGAATCGACGCCGACCACGGTGCCCGACTCGTACGCGAGCACGCAGCCGCCGGAATCCTTGGCGGCGCGGTACTCCATGCCGGTGCCGATGATCGGCGCCTGGGGACGCAAAAGGGGCACGGCCTGACGCTGCATGTTCGCACCCATGAGCGCGCGATTGGCATCGTCGTGCTCGAGGAACGGAATGAGCGCCGTCGCGACGGACACGATTTGCTTGGGCGAAACGTCCATGAGTTGCACGGCGCCCGGGGGCTCCGTGACGTACTCTTCGGCGTAACGCGCGATGACTTGGTCCGCGGTGATGCGGCCATCCTCGGCGAGCGGCGTGTTCGCTTGCGCGATGATGTATTCGTCTTCGCGATCGGCCGTGAGGTAGCGCAGGTTCTTCGAGACGAGGCCGTCCGTGACGATGCGGTACGGCGTCTCGATGAAGCCATACTTATTGACGCGCGCGTAGCTCGCAAGCGAACCGATCAGACCGATGTTCGGGCCTTCCGGCGTTTCGATCGGGCAGATGCGGCCGTAGTGGCTGTGGTGGACGTCGCGGACTTCGAAGCCGGCGCGTTCGCGCGAGAGACCGCCGGGCCCGAGGGCCGAGAGGCGGCGTTTGTGCGTGAGCTCCGCGAGGCTGTTCGTTTGGTCCATGAACTGCGAGAGCTGCGAGGAGCCGAAGAATTCTTTGATCGCGGCGACGACCGGGCGGATATTGATCAGCGCCTGCGGCGTGACGGTCTCGATATCTTGCACCGTCATGCGCTCCCGCACGACGCGCTCGAGGCGCAGCAAACCGACGCGGAACTGATTCTGCAACAGCTCGCCGACGCTGCGGATGCGGCGGTTACCGAGGTGATCGATGTCGTCCTTGCTGACGATGCCGGCTTGAACTTTGAGCAGCCGGCGGATGACCGCGATCATATCGGCGCGCGTTAGCGCACGCTTATCGATCGCGGGCGCGGGCAGGCCGGAGGACGTGTACTCGCGGTGCTCCGGACGCACGGCGCCTTCGAGCTTGCCGTTGAGCTTGTAGCGGCCGACGCCCGCGAGATCGTAGCGCTTCTCATCGAAGAACAGCGATTCGAGGAGTTTTTCGGCGTTCTCGGCGTTCTCGGGCTCGCCCGGGCGCAGCTTTTTGTAGATTTCTTTGAGAGCGTCTTCCCGGGTCTTGACGTCCTTATCTTTCTCGATCGAGTTGACGACGAGAGGAGAGTGATCGAAGAGTTCGAGGATCGCTTCGTCGGATTCCCAGTTGTAGCCGAGATCGGGGCGCGAGAGCGCGCGCACGAACGTCGAGACGTAGATCTTGCGGTTCTTGTCGATGCGCACGCCGACGGTCCCCTCGGTCTCGTCGTTCTTCGTGCCGTTGTCGGTTTCGAACTCGATCCACGCGCCGCGGTTGGGGATGATCGTCGCGTTGAACGTGGGGCGGTTGTTCGTATCGTTGTCGGTCAGGAAGTAGACGCCGGGCGAACGGACGAGCTGGCTCACGATCACGCGCTCGGCGCCGTTGATCATGAAGGTGCCCTTGTCCGTCATGAGCGGGAAATCGCCCATGAAGATTTCCTGGTCGGGAATGCCCTTGATTTCGCCGGATTCGGCGGTGATCAGGCGGACGCGGACGCGCAGCGGGGCGCTGTACGTCATGTCGCGCTCGCGGCACTCTTCGACCGTATACTTCGCGTCCCCGAGGCTATGGTCCCCGAACTCCAGGACGAGGTTCCCCGTGAAGTCTTTGATCGGCGAGATGGACTCGAACGCTTCGCGCAAGCCGTCCGTGACGAACCACTTGAAGGAAGCCTTCTGCAGTTCGATCAGGTCGGGGAGGTCGAGGACGTCGGCGATCTTCGCGAAGGAGTGGCGCGTGCGCTTCGCGCCGGGATCGGGGTAGCGCTCGACGGTGAACGCGGCGGTCTCCGGCGCAACGAGCTGCGTCGAGGGCGGCGTAACGAACGGGGTGGTCGGTGCTTCGACTTTGGTGCGCTTGGAATGGCTCTTTCCCGCTGGCGCCTTTTCGGCTGTAGGCTTGGGAACGATCGTTTTCGCCATTAAATTATTAGTCTCACAATACGTAGCGCGGCAAAGGCAAGCGGACCCGAAGAGCTTCTCCGGGCACAGGCTGGTAGAATACCACTCCCCGGCAACGCCGTCAAGAATTCCCGACTCGGCGTAGGTACGAACGAGCGCCGGAGGGCGGCTAGCCCGGAGCCGATCTTGCGGCGAGCCAGGAAGCGGGGTGCCGCCGCGCTTCCGCGGCCGTGCAGCTCGCGAACGCCGCGCCCGCCCCGAGCTTCGTCAATTCGCGGGCGACGAGAGCGGCTTGCCAGGCGCAGCCGAGCGAGCGCCACGTCTCGAAGCTATCGACGAACGCCAGCTTCGCGCGCTCGCCAAAACCTTCGGCACGCAGGATCGCTGCCTGGGCCGCCAGCTCTTCGGCGCGAACGCGCGGGTCGCCGTGCGCCAGCGCCGACGTCGGCAGCGTCTTCTTAAGCGTCCGGTAGCGCTCGAGCGCGAGCCGCGCTCGAGGCGCGTCGATCGGCGCGAGCGCGGCGCTCAACTGCAGCAGCGCGACGATCTCCGCTTCCGCGCGAACGTCGTTCCAGCAAACGCGCGCGGCCAGGCGCTCGGCATAATCGACTTCTTCGCGCGCGACGACGCCCAACTGCAGTTCGCACGAAAGATACGCGCGGTCGAGAACCGCGGAAATCTTATATGGGATCGTCGGCGCGATATCGGCGGCGTCACGCAAGAAACGAAACGCCGAGAGGAAATCGCCGCGCATCGCGGTCGACCAGCCGAGAGAACGCAACACTTCCTGCTGCTGCGCGGCCAGTTCCGCCGTCCACTCCGTGCAGCCATACCGCTGCAGCACGTAATCCGCCACATCCTCGTCGCCGAAATCGCGGACGTAGTACGACAGATGCGCGAGCTGCTTCGCCTCGAACCACGCATCGCGCACGATCGTGCGATCGAATTCTTCGAGCGACGAACGTAGCCGGCGCGCTTGCTCGCGGAAATCGTGCGCTTCGGCCGCGATAAACCCGAGGAGATCGTACGCGCGCGCGCGGCTGTGCTCGAGCGGCACGAAATACGCCGCGCGTGCGGGAACCGACACCGGCTCCGGACGCACGGCAAGCACGGCGCGCGCCCACGCTTCGAATTCGACGCGCGCGCCCGCGGCTTGCGCGTAGTGCGCTTCGTAGTACGCGAGTTCGGCTTCGAGCGCGGCGTTTCCGGAACTATACGTATAGACGCGCGCGCTCAAGAAACTATCGTCGGCGTCGGGAAAGCGGTGGCAGCGAACGCGCGCGGTCGCGCGCAGCGTGTGCAACTCGCCGAGCTGCTCGAACGAAAGCGTACGCGCGTCTTCGGGGTGCGAACCCGTCGGTTCCAGCACGGCGTCGATTTCGCTAGCGGCGTCGGCAGGCCGTCCGAGACGAAGCAACGCGCGCGCGCGCAAGACGTGCGCCGCCGACGTCTCGTGCATGCGCGTCGCTCCGACGCACGCGACGAAGCGGCCCGCGCGATACGCGTCGATCGCTACGTCGAACGATTGGAGCCGCGGGCGCAACTGCGCGACGGTATGGAACTGGGACGTGTTCGTACTCCTCGGTCAGAGCGCACGAAGGCGCACCAAGCAGCATGCGTGATGCGAGTGCATAAACCTTGCTTCTACGGCCCAGGCCGTTACGGCAGAACCTGCCTGGTCGTTTAGTCGATGATGCCGCCGACGGCGCCCATGATGGTCACAAAACCGGCGTGAACGGCATCGATGATGCCGACGACGGCACCCATTGTCTGCGCAAACGAAACGATGGCGAGGCTGATATGAAACATGTAAACCTTTCGAAAGCCGAAGCCACAGTGGCTCGGCTGGACCGGTAAGGAGGTCTACCCTACTCATTTATTTCCATAGGCGAGCCTCCTGCGGAATAACGCTGTCCCGCAGCCGCGCCGACGGTCCGAGAGGGCCTACGAAAACGGGTGCCGCGGATCTGCCTGGGAATTGGCTGCGCGGCGGGGTACGACGGGAGTACCCTTTCTCTAGGAGACCTATTTGTCAGGTACGTCCGACCGTAAACGATTCCTTATTAGCGCCGCAGGCGTTCTCGCCGCCGGCGCAGCGGCTCGGCCCCTCGCGGCAAGCGCCGCGAACGCCGTCGCAACGGCTGCCCCGGGGATGCCGATGCCGGGCTCGATGGCCTCGGCCGCTCCGGGAGCGATGCCCGCGATGCGTGCCATGCCGGCCATGATGCCGCTTCCGCCCGCCGATGCCAAAGCCGATCCCGATATGAAGCGCGTGCTCGACGCGCTCAACGGCTTCAACGCTCCGCCGCTGCCCAGCGTCATCCCGCGCATCGCACGCGAACTTCCGTCCTTCGCCGATGCTTTCCAAGCGACGCTCTCCGCAATGGGCAAGCCCTGCGTCGAGCCGGTCGCAAAGATCGTCCACAAGGTCATCGACGGCCCGGGCGGACCGCTGCTCCTGCGCGTCTACACGCCGGCCGGAACCGGACCGTTTCCGGTCATCGTGTATTTCCACGGCGGCGGTTGGGTGATCGCGAATCTCGATACCTACGACGCGTCGCCGCGCCAGCTCGCCAACGGCGCCGGCGCGGTGGTCGTCTCGGTCGCGTACCGGCAAGCGCCGGAGAACCCGTTCCCGGCCGCCCCGATGGATGCGTTCGCCGCCTATAAATGGGTGCTCGCCAACGCCGCGACCATCGACGGCGATCCCAAACGCGTGGCCGTCGCCGGAGAAAGCGCCGGCGGTAACCTCGCCGCCGTGACCTCGCAGCAGGCGCGCGATGCCGGCATACAGATCCCAGTGCATCAGCTGCTCGTCTATCCGGTCGCAAATTTCGCGACGGATACGGCCTCGTACGCGCAATATACCAAAGCCGTTCCGCTCGATAAACCCGCGGTGCTCTGGTTCGGTAAGTACTACTTGCGCACCCCGGCCGATGCCGCCAATCCGCTCGCATCGCCACTGCGTGCCAAGAGCTTCGCCGGCTTACCGCCGGCCACGATCATCAACGCGGAAATCGATCCGTTACGCGACGACGGCGCGCTCTACGCCGCTAAACTCAAAGCGGCCGGCGTCCCCGTCACGCGGACGCTCTATAGCGGCGTCTCGCACGAATTCTTCGGCATGGGTGCCGCCGTCGATAAGGCGCGTCAGGCGATGGCGCAAGCGACCGATGCGCTCAAAGCGCGTTTCGCGGCCAAGATGTAGCGGCCGCGGTCGCCCGTGGACTACACGAAGGCCATGGGCGACCGCTCGCGCGCATTACAGGCTTCGATGCTCGGCGTCGATTGCACGAACTGCTGCCATTCGCGTTCGATGAAATCGGCAAGCTGCGCGAGTAAGGCTCGGGCGGATTCCGGCACCGCGAGTTCGCCTTCGAGAATCAGTTCGGCGTAGCCTGAGGCCGGCCGCACCGTCAAGAGCCCCTCGAACGTTTTGGGAGCGAGCGCGTGATGATCGCACCAACCGAGCCGCAACGCATCGTGACGGCGCGCACGATCGGTGTGGTCGAGCACGATGACGCACGAATGACGCCGGCGCCAAGTTGGCGTGCCCACCGGCATGCGACCCGACGCATCGCAGCGTTCGAAGAATACTTTTGCGATGTCGATCGCCGCACTGAACGCGCACCGTGCGATCTGCGACTCGCGAACTTTCATGACACACCTCACTTCGAACGGCATTTACGAGCACTTATTATGCCACGTTGCTTGGCTCGGTACCAGAGGCATTTTGCTTCTCCGTATGGTTTCGCACGAAACGGCGGGACTTTACAGGCGACGAAAATCGGCGTACACTGCGGGTGTCTGCAGACGCAACCCGGTGACTTATGGAGGACGGCTTGAACCCGCTCGATCCACCTAATCAGTACGAGGGCAGCGCGCACTAATTCGCGCACCGACTACCGGTGCGCACACCGCGAACGGACGCTTTCCGTACGCGCGCGCCCAATAATCGATTCGAGCAGAGGTCGCCATGCGGCTTCTGCTCTTTTTCATCCGGAGCCCACCGTTCTTTGGAGGCCCATGAAAGTTTCGGTTCTCAAGTTTACGCTCGCGATGCGCGATGCGATGCGCGCGGTCGAAATCCTCAATCAGCGCGCGCGCCGGCGGCACGATGCGAAAAGATTTAAATCGCGCATGCGTGCGTACGAGAAACACGTCGCGCGTAACGCCACACCGTTCGCCGTCAAACGCAATCGCGGCCCGCGCATCTCGGATCGGCGGCGTCTGCTCGACACCGTCGACGTGTATCGTTCGGACGATGCTTTCGATTGGGCTCCGGCCTAGCGTCGTACGAGCGTTACGCGCGGTACCCGTGCGCCACGCCGTTGGTGTGTTGGCCACGGGTTCGTGCGGTATCCGCAGCGTCCGTCACGAATGCATCGATTCGCCCGAGTAACGCCGCCGCCGTCGCGGCGGCGATGCGTTGGGCGAAAAGATCCGGCAAGGCGTGCGGCGATGCATCGCGCGGAAGCTCGAAGCGACCGTCGAGGCGCAGCGCGAAGGCATCGTGATCCGTCTGCAACCGGTCGAGCGCGAGCGCGCCGAGGAAGAGCGTGTGCGGCCCGACCCGCTCGGGCAGCCAGCGGATGCGGTAGCGCACGTCCGGAGCATCGGCCGTCCGCAGGGCGCGAATCGCGACCCGGACGCCGCGATCTCCCGGCGCGAGTTCGAGTGCCTGCAGCGCGGCCGGTTCGAGGCGCATGTTGAAATGCGCGCTGTCGCGATCGGAGCCGTGGCGTTCTAAGTACTCGCTCAGATACGTTGCCGCGGCAACGAACGGACATGCGACGCGAACGCTTTCGTGAATATCGCCCATACGACGTGTCCTATTCTCGGTACGCGACGGGTCGGGGTCGCGCGGTGCAAATGCGCCGGCGGGCGAAGATCGCGGTTCCTGACTCAAGGGTACACTAGTTGCTTCTTATTGCGAAGGGGGGCGGCGGCATCCGCACAGGCAGCGTGACCGTATCTTAACGCACGGCGACGTCAACGCACCGCAGGATACCGATAAACGTACGAAACCCGCGCTTCGTTCGAAGCGCGGGTCTCGCGTACTGCTCGCAACCGCCTAGCGGCGGGCTTACCGGCCTACCGGTACGAGGACGATTTCGTCGCGAAACAATCGCGGCAATAGACGGGCTTGTCGCCGCGTGGTTGGAACGGCACTTCCGCCGTTTGGCCGCACTGGCTGCAGGTCGTCTGGAACATCTCGCGCGCCGCGCCGCGCGGGGCAGCGCCGCCGCCAGCGCTACCGCCGTTGCCCGCGTAGCTTCCGCCGCCCGCTCCGCCGGCGCCGCGTTGCGCTTTACGCGCGGTCCGGCACTCGGGGCAACGATTCGGCTTATTTTGGAAGCCTTTGCTCGCAAAGAACTGTTGTTCGCCCGAGCTAAAAATAAACTGGCTGTTGCAGTCAACGCAGCTTAGTGTTTCGTCAGTGTACACGTTAGGGTCTCTCCAAGCGTCTGTTTGGATCCGCCCCGCTTGAGTGCCTGATGGAGAGCTGCCGCTACCTACCGGACCGCGCTGGTTTCGAGCCGCACGGCGTGACGCAAAAGGCGCGCCCGGCTTCGCGCACTATAGCACAATTCGAACGCATTGTTTGATGCCCGGGAAAAAAAGTTTCGCACGAAATTCTTTCCCAAAAGCGGGCAAGTAGACCCATACTTTCATGGCGGGCCGTACCTCGTGCGGCCCACGGTGCCGCTCGTACGTACGCGTGCGCCGTAACGGTTTGCATAGCGTTCAACCCGCGATTGCGCGGACGGTCTGCTCTCTTGCCGAGCTCGACGGCGCGTACGCAATAGGCAAACGCCGACCGGCCGCGTGCGGATTGCGCGTTAGAGCCGCAAGCTCATCGGCTGATGTTCGATGCCCGCGTCCCACATCAGCGGGCCGTCGTCGTCGAAGCCGGCTTTCCGATAGAACGTCGCCGCATGCGTTTGTGCGTGCAGGTGCGCGCGCGCGAAACCGCGCCGGCGGGCTTCGTTCACGAGCGCGGTCAGTAATGCGGCACCGACCCCGCGGCCGCGCGCGTCGGCGCGGACGGCCATGCGTCCGATCTGCACCGTCGCGGAATCGACTGCGTAGAAGCGGCCGGCGCCGAGCGCACGGGGCGTCCCCGCGGCGCCCGCTTCGCCACCCGCAACGGCCAGCGCGTGCACGGCCGCGCGATCCGTGCGATCGTGGTCGTCGATTTCCTCATCGGGCGGAACGCGTTGCTCCTCCACGAAGACCGTCGTGCGAATCGCGAGCGCCGCGCGCATCCGAAGCGCATCCGATATGTCGAACAATTCAACGGTCACGATCGCCTGCGCCCTCTGCGTCGGCGGCGCACGCGAACTCTATCTCGCGCCGGCGCTCGCCGCGATCTCGGGTGCCGTCGATTCGCTCGTCGTCAACGAGAATTCGGCGCTCGCGCATAGCGAGAACGTCGCGATCCTCGAACGCAGCGCGTTCGCGGCGCGCGGGGCGCTGCGCGTGGCGCGGCATCCGTTTCGCGATTTCGCCGATATGCGCGATCGCGCGTTCGCCGAGCTCGCGAGCCTCGCGCGGCGGCCGGACTGGGTGTTGTTTCTCGACGCCGATGAAGTGCACGGCGAGCAGATCCGCTATATCGCCCGCGAAATACTGCCGCGGCTGGATGTTCGCTACGGCAGCGTCGATGCGTACACGTACCATTTTGTCGGCACGTTCCGCTGGATCACGGACGTCGCGCGGCGCTTCGTCTTCTATCGCTACGCGCCCGAGCTGCGCTGGGAAAACGCCGTGCACGAAAAGATCGTCGGCTTGCGCGGCGACCCCCTCGTGCTGCCCTACGCGTATCACCATTACGGCAACGTCGCGCCGCCGGCGATGCTCGCGCGCAAACACGGCCGCTATTTCGAACTCGGCAATCCCGTAGCGCGACCGCCGGCCGAAGACGCCGCGACGGCCGACATCTATCTCGCAAAAGCGCGCGACGTGCGGCCCTATCGCGCCGCGCACCCGCGCGTCGCACGCGCGGCGATCGCCGCACTCGAAGCGGAATTCGCAAGCGACTTCGCGCCGATCGATGCGGGCTTCCGCGCGCGGCGCACGGCTACGATGCGCGCGGCGGCGGCAGTGCGCGGCGCGAACGAAGCGCTGCGCGTCGCGCTGCGGCGCGTCGAACATCCGCTAGTCTATCGGGCGGCGACGCGGGCGCGCTGAACCGTACTGAGTTCGGTTCGCGCACTCACTCTTTTTTCGGCAACGCGAACACCACGAGCGCATCGCCTGCGGGATAGCCGAAGAGTTGGTTTCCGCCGGCCGCGACGGCGACGTACTCGCGGCCGTCGACTTCATAGGCGATCGGGGCGCGTTGACGCCCGCCCCGCACGGAGCGTGCCACAATAACGCGCCCGTTGCGGCGTCGAAGGCATCGAAGTCGCCGTCGCCTTCCCCGACGAACACGAGCCCGCCGGCCGTCACGAGCGTGCCGCCGACGAGCGGCTGTCCGGTTTTATGTTGCCAGCGGATGCGGCCGGTGCTCGTATCGATCGCACTCAACGTGCCGAAACGCGGCGCGTCGTCGCTCGGCGTCGCCTCGGTGTAGCCCAGCGCCGCCCGGCCGCCCGACTGCGCCTTGGTGCGTACCTGATAGCGCATCGGGACGTGCACGCCGGCCACATAGGCGAGGCCGCTTTTCGGATCGTACGCGGCCGGCGACCAGGACGAACCCCCGAAGGCGCCGGGCGCGATGCGAATTCCCTGCGCGGTCGGGGCGGCGAAGAGGTGCTCTTGCGGCACGAACGCTTCGGACTTACGCAATAAGGCGCCGGTACGGCGGTCGTGGACGAAGTACCAGCCGGTCTTGCCGGCCTCGCCGACCGCCGGGACGACGTTCCCTCCGACCACCGTATCGAAGAGCGCGGGCGGACTCGCAACGTCGTAGCCCCAGAGGTCGTGCGGCACCTGTTGGAACGCCCAACGCAGCGTTCCGGTCTCCGCGTCGAGAGCGACGAGCGAAACGCCGTAGAGGTTATCGCCGGGCCGCGTGCGGTCTTCGAACTGCGGCGACGGATTGCCGACGCCGGCGTAGAGCAGGCCGAGCGCCGGATCGTAGGCCGGCGTCGTCCAGGCCGAGCCCCCGCCGGTTTTCCAGGCGTCCCGGTACTGCGGTGCGGCGGCGCGCTCGGCGGCGAGATCGCGCTGCAACGGCGTGCCGTCGGGTGTCGTTTGGCTGAAGCCGCCTTCCCAGCCGGTCGGCGGGATCGTGTACCAGCGCCAGAGTTCGTGCCCGGTCTTGACGTCGTACGCGGCGTAAAAACCGCGGTGCCCGTAATCGCCGGCGATGCCGACGACGCCCGCCGTCAATTGATCGCCACCGGCATCGGCGCCGAGATGCAAACCGTAGCCGACGCCCGTGATGCCGACGACCACCTTATCCCGATAGACCAGCGGTGCCATATTCGCAAAGACCCCCCGTCTCACCGATCACGCGCCGATTGCGCAGCCGGTCGCCGCTCGTGAGATTTTCGCGCCGCTCGACGTTACCGCCGCCGGCGTCGAGCGAGACGTCCCACACGACGGCACCCGTGCGCCGATCGAGCGCGAGGAGCCGCGCGTCGACCGTTGCGAGGTAGATCCGGCCGTAGCCCGCGCCCGCACCGCGATTCGCCAGGCCGCAGCACGGCTTGCGCGTGAGCCGATGGTGATAGCGCCAGAGCACGCCGCCACGCCGGGCGTTCAGCGCCACGACGTCGTCGCCCGGCGTCGTGAGGTACATAACGCCGTCGATCACGAGCGGCGTCGCCTCGAACGCGCCGCGCAGCCCGGTATGAAAGGTCCAGGCAGGCGCGAGCGTCGCCGCCGTCGCGCGGTTGATCTGCGTGAGCGCCGAGTAGTGTTGGTTCGCGTACGTGCCGCCGGGCGTGCTCCAATCCCGTGCGGCGCTCGCAGCCGAACGTCGCCGCGTCGACGATGTGAACGCTTTCCCTGCGTGCGCCGCCAAGAACGGGGTCGGGCTTCAGGCCGCTGCGGCGGGCTTGAGGATCGTTGCAGCACGCGTCGAACGGCGCTCGGCCACCCGACCTTGCGTGCGCGCGGTCGTGCACGGTCTGCTCCAATTCGTTTCGACCGGCGGTTTAACGGAACGCTTCAGCCGTTAGCCGGCGCGTCGCGAACGTTGGCGCAGCTCGCCGATGACGGCATCGTTCCACGCGTACTCGGACTGCATTCGAAGCGCGACGTCCCGTGGGTCGCAACGCTCCTTACCGCTGCGGCTGCGATCGGGTTCCTTTTCGTCGGCGATCCGATCTGGCTCATCGCCGCGGCTAATTTCGCGTACCTCATCGCGATCGGGCTCCCGAGCGTCGCGGTGTGGCTCCTGCGGCGGGATGCGCCGCATCTGGAACGTCCGTACCGGGCGCCGCGCGGCACGATCGAACTCGGGCTCGGCGCCGCGATCCTGTGGGTCGTCTCGGCGATTTTCGGCTTCGAGCAATTCGGTTTGCCGACCGTGCTCTTGGGTTTGCTGCTCGCGTTTTCCGGCGGCGCGCTCTATGCGTGGCGCAAGCTCGAAGATCACCGCCGTTCGGGACAGCGCGGCATCCCGCGTTCGCTGCATCTCATGTTGACCGTCGCGATGGCCGTCGTGCTCTTCTTCGACGGCGCGGGTTATCTCATCGCCATCCATACGATTCCAAAGAACGATGCCGCCACCGTCGCGGGCTTGCAAGATATTTTCGTGATCGTCGCGCTGTTGACTATCGGTGCGGGGCTCGTGCTGCCAGGTATGATCGCGGAAGCCGCTACGCGCGGACTAGCCGTCGCGAATGCGACCTTGCAGCGGGTACCGAAGCGTTGCAGTTGGAATTTCGGAGCGCACGCTCGCGGAGCAACGCTTACTGCACGTCGCATCGCACGACGAACTTACGGGGCTTGCGAACCGCGCGCTCTTCATGGACCGCTTCGCACAGATGGTCGCGCGCATGCAACGGCGCCACGATCATTACGCGGCGGTGCTGTTCTTGGATCTCGATCGCTTCAAGCTCGTCAACGATAGCCTCGGACACTTAGCCGGCGATCTGCTGCTCGTTGCGGTAGCGCGCAGTCTCGAGCGCTGCTTACGGCCCGGCGATACGCTCGCACGTATGGGCGGCGACGAATTTACGATCCTCTTGGAGGACGTCGAGGGCGAACGCGAAGCGACGGCGTTCGCCGAGCGCATTCTCGGCGAACTCGCCTCCCCGTTCACGGTAGCCGGCCGCGAGATGTTCGTATCGGCCAGTATCGGCATCGCGCTTACGCGAACTGGCTACGACGTGCCCGACGACGTCCTGCGCAATGCGGACATCGCGATGTACCGCGCCAAAGAGCTCGGAAAACAGCGCTTCGAAGTGTTCGCCCCGGAAATGCTGACGCAAGCCGCCGGGTTGCTGCAACTCGAAAACGATCTCAAACGCGCGCTCGAGCGGCGCGAATTCCTATTGTTCTATCAGCCGATCGTGTCGCTGCGCGACGGCGAACTCGCCGGTTTCGAAGCGCTCATCCGCTGGCAGCATCCCGAACGCGGTTTCATCAATCCCGACGACTTCATTCCGGCAGCGGAAGAGAGCGGCGCGATCCTCGCAATCGGCGCCTGGGTGATCGACGAAGCCTGCCGCCAAGCGGCGCTGTGGCGCGATGCGGGCGGCAGCCGACGTCCGCTTGCGATCAGCGTGAACGTGTCGGCGAAGCAGTTCTCGAGCGCGCGTCTGCTCGGGCAGATCAAGGGCGGACTCGAGCGGTTCAGTCTCGACGCCGCGCACCTGCACGTGAAAATTACGGAAAGTGCGATCATGCGCAATCCCGACGTCGCGACCGCGACGCTGATGGAACTGCGTCGCATGGGCGTCGAAGTCCACCTCGACGATTTTGGGACCGGCTACTCGTCGCTCGGCTATCTTCAACGCTTTCCGGTCGACACGCTCAAGATCGATCGCTCGTTCATCAGTGCGTCATCCGCGCGGGGCGTCGGTAACCCAGAGATCGTTCGGACGATCGCGTCGCTCGCACGCAGCCTCTCGATGAAGACGACGGCCGAGGGCGTCGAAACGCGAGAGCAGCTCGATGAGTTGCGCGCGCTCGACTGCACGAACGCGCAAGGCTACTATTTCTCCCGGCCGGTCGGGGCGATGGCCGCCGGCGCGCTGATCGCCGACTGGAATCGGGTCGCGGTCACGAGCCGGCGCGAATCCGACGGCGCGTCAGTCTAAATATCGAGCGTTCGCGAGGGCGCTGATCGCGAGCTCGCGAGGCCGCCTCGACGCGCCACCTTTTCGGTCGTCTTCAACGCCGTTTCGATTGCGCGCCAGATTTTGAGACCGCCGTTACGAACCGGATCGTCGGTCGGCAGGCTCGCGTCTCGCTCGGTGGTTGCGATCGCCGCTGCTGCGTCGGACGGCGAAAATGCGGACGTATCGAGCACGATCGCGACGACGCGTGCCGGCTTGACATAGCGCACGATATCTTCGTGTACGCGCACGAGCTCCGGCACGCTCGGAATCGGCGTCGCGAATCCCGCGATGTGCGTGGTCTGCGGGCGGTGACACAGCACGAGCGCGTCCGGCGCACTTCCATACAACAAACCGAACAAGCACGAGTCGCTCCGCGGCGCCAGTCACGAAATCGGATATAACGCGATCCACGGCGATCCCGCTACCGGCGATCATGATCCCCGGCTGCCCCGTTGCGACGAAATCCGGGCGCGGGTCCAGCATGCCGGCATCATCGACGGGATGACTGCGATGGTGTCGCTCGTGCCGGACTTGCATCTCGGCATCGTGATCTTGACGAATAAGGGCGGCAATTTCCTGACGAGTTCTCTCCTGTATCGCATCTATGACCAAACGCGCACCGCTGAGGCGCTTCCGTTCGTCGCGCTCTATCAAACCAATACCGTCACGTTATACCGGCGACACCGAACGTCGCAGACTGACTTTCGCCGGGAAGTGACGAGCGCACCTTGCGGACGCCCGCGCTATCGTCGATTCGCTAGCGTCGGACCTCCGCCGATTCGACGTTAACGTAGCCTGCCGGACGTTGCGAAAGAACGGTTATTACGACTCGATGTGCCGTGTCGAGAAGATCGTTCGTTACGAAAATGGGGACGTGTGTTCGCTTGAGATTAGCGCGGAACGACAGCCGCGGCGAACGTGCAACGCCGTCGATTGCGATTCGTCCGTAGCCCCCACGAAGGCCCCGCACGCCGTAGATCGTAATCCCGCGGCCCGTGAAACCGAACGTCGCCGTAGCACCGGAGACGTGGCTACGTTCGCTCATGCCGCCCTGGCGTCCATCGGTGCGACCGCGCACCGCTTCCCACCGACCGGCGTAGGAGATCGAATTCGCGAGCAACGTTTGTTCGACAATTGGTGCCGGGTGTTGGAGCGCTGCAACCATCACTGCTTTTGCGACGACCGGACGCGATAGTGCCCGGGCCGCAAGCGGCACCGCCGTTGCGCGAACCGGTGCCGCATGCAATTTTCCCAGCGCCGTCGCAAGCGGCACCGCCGTTGCGCGAACCGGTGCCACACGCGCTTTTGCCGGAGCCGCCGCGAGCGCGACCGCCGTAGCCCGAACCGGTGCCGCATGAGATTTCGCCGGGGCCGGAGCCGCCGCAAGAGGCACCGCCGTTGCGCGAACCGGTGCCGCATGCGTTTTTGCCAGAGCCGCCGCAAACGGCACCGTCGTTGCACGAACCGTTGCCGCAAGCGATTGTGCCGCGACCGCCGCAATCGGCACCGCCGTTGGCGTAACCGCTGCCGCGGTAGCGACTGCCGCTACGGCATTTGACGGAACCGGTGCCGCATGCGCTTTTGCCGGCGCCGCTGCAAACGCTACCGCCGTTGCGCGAACCAGTGCCGCATGCGATTGTGCCGGGGCCGCTGCAATCGGCAACGCCGTTGGCGTAACCGGTGCCGCCGTAGCGACTGCCGCTACGGCATTTGACGGAACCGCTGCAGCCTTCGTCGCAACCGTTGACGTAACGGCCTTCGATCGGGCCGGTCCATTTCGTGCAAAAGTACGTTTGATTCGCGCGATTTGGACGTCCGTCAAGCCACCGACCGTCTGCGGATATGACGACGGTCGGGCGGCGACGGGTACCGGCGACTCGGAAAATCGCGGGATGACGAACTTCGCGCCGGCGATGCCGATGACGGCGACAGCTGCGATAATCGTAAAGGTCTGAAACGGCGATCGATGCTGCGTGTTGGTCGTCTCGATATCGATGACACGCGGCTTGTACCACGCGAATGCGACGCGGTCCGGATCGGCTCGGCTAGGGCTCCAACTCGGAACGTGCCCACGCTCGGGCGGCTCGCCCTCGACGCCTCCGGGTTCGTTCGAATCTGGCATGAACAACTACACCTCGAGCCGGACGCTACACAGAGCGTATGTTAAGCAATCGGCGTAAGTTGCGTTTTACTTAGGCCTCCGAGATCTCCAGTGCCAAAGCTGTCCCCCGGCCAAGCCGCTATCTCGATTCGTTTCGGCGGGAACATGGGCATTCGTAGCGGGTTGCCGCGACGGCCGGCATTTGCATCGCTCGTTGTCCGCGACGACGCCGGCGCGCGATATTAGGCACGCGTTGTCAAGAAATTGCGCGCCCAGCCAAGGACGGTCTTCCAGGCGGGTCCGCGCTCACCGGTCGCTTTTCAAACCGCCGTAGAATTCCGCAGGCACAAGTCCGCTTTTCACGTGCGCGCTTCCTCGCTCCGACAGGACGGTAACCGCTGGAACGTAGCTGTGGCCGACGCTCTCCTCTTACGCACGTACCGAGCTCTCGAGTGTTACGCCAGTTAACCGTTCGGCGCGCTCCCATAAGCGTGCCGAAACGCCGACGTCCATCGCGGTCACCGGTGGCTTGGTCAAAACGGGCCCGCCTCGGATTCCGCCAGGTCCGCTGGGGCCATAATACAATCCGCCACGCGCGTCCGGCGAAGTGGCAGCATAGAGCGTCGATAACGCGCCCTGCGCCGGCGACTGCATCACGAGAGGCCCGATCGCGCGACTGAGCCGCGAGATCATACTGGTACGGCCCGCGCCGTTAGGAATCAATTCGGTAAGAGCGAGGCCCGGATGTGCCGCGATGCTCGCGATCCCCCAATCGTTGGCCTCACTTCGCCGTTGGAGTTCGAAGGCGAACAACAAATCGGCGAGCTTGGACTGATTATACGCTCGCATCGGGCTGTAATTGCGCTCGGACTGCAGATCGTCGAAGTCGATTTTCCCGAAGTTAGCGCCGAAACTCGTCACGGTTATGACACGTGCCGTCCTTCCACGACGTAATTGCGGCAACAGTAACGCCGTCAAGGCGAAATGGCCGAGGAAGTTCGTCCCGAACTGCAACTCAAACCCGTCGGCCGTGGCATTCCGAGCTGGCGGCGCCATAACGCCAGCGTTGTTGATGAGCAGATCGAGGCACTCATCCTGCCAGCGCGCCGCGAACGCACCGATCGACGTAAGGCTTGCAAGGTCAAGCGCTTCGAATCGTACGTCGGCGCCGTCCGCAGCGGCGCGAATTTTCACGACGGCCGCGGCTCCCTTTTCGGGGTTGCGGCCCGCGAGCGTAACCCGAGCACCAGCCCGCGCCAACGCGAGAGCCGTCTGGAAACCCAAGCCGCCGGGCCCGGTGACGATTGCTGTTCGCCCTCGCTGGGACGGAATATTCGATGCGATCCATGCCGTCATTATGACGAGCCCCTCAGAAGGTTTTTGCACTTGGTGCTAAAATCACCATACTGCACTGAGTGCAAGATTGCAAGGACCGACGTGGAGCACTTTAGCGAGACGGGCAGTTTGCGCCAGCGCAAGCGTCGAGAAACTCTGGCAAAGATCACCGACGCCGGACTTCGGCTGTTTTTTGCCCATGGATACGAAGCGACGACGGTAGATGCCATCGCGGCGGCCGCGGGCATCTCGCGCCGCAATTTTTTTTACTACTTTAAAACCAAAGAAGAGATATTACTCGCTTTCCAGAGCGGATCGATCGATGCATTCCACGATGCGCTCTTACAAGAATCGCCGCAGCAATCGCCGCTCGATGCCGTGCGCAGTGCGCTGGTCAAGGTTATTTCGCGCTTCGCTTCAGACGAATTCGTGGCGATAGATCGACTTATGCGGTCGACCGAGACGCTACGCTCGAGAAAGAGCGCGGTGTATGAACGGCAAGAGGGAGCGCTGTTTTCGGCCTTATGCACGCTGTGGCCCGAACCACGCCGACGCGGCGCGCTGCGACTTGTGGCGATGGCGTCGATCGGTGCGCTGCGCCTCGCAATCGACGCCTGGCATGACGACGGCGGGCACGTGCCCATAGCACAGTACCTCGATGACGCCTTCGCGGCGCTGAAGTCCGAAGTTCGATCGGCGATGAGTCACGAACCGCCGCGCGGAGCATGACTGTCATACAACGCCGCTGAGACGTTATCGCGCGAAGCCGTCTCCCCGACGCTATCGCGACATCCGCTCGACGTGCGCCCTAATCGACTTCGCGAATGCTCGAGGCGCTCGCGCGCATGAAGCGAGCGACTGTCCAGCACCAACCGCTGCGGCGTAACCTCGACCCCGTCCAAATTGGCCGGCGGCAACGTGAGATCGCGACCGTGCACCGGCGCGCAGATTTTCGCGACGAGTGACGCAATCCGGGCGTATGCGCACGTCGCGGCCGGCGCCCTCATCGGCATGTTCGATCGCATACCTATCGGGTTACGCCACGCCATGAAGTTGCTACGCCGGTTGCTGAAGACACGCAGCCGCTTCAAAATAAGTTGTACCAGAATCGTACGACGAGGCGGTCTGCTTGAAGGGCGTCGACGGTGAGAGTCTTACGGTCGACGGCGGCTGGAGCGCGTGAAGCGTTAGATGTTTATTTGGCGGGATCGAGCAGCTCGATTCCGTACGGTCGTAGCCATGGGTCCGCGCTCAGCAACGGCAAGCCTTCGTGCTTTGCTTGCGCGACGAGGAGCCGGTCGAAGGGGTCGCGATGATGCGGCGGCAGCGCGGCGAGCGCCACGACGTGTTCGAATTCGATGTTCAAAACGTCCGTCGCGGTGCCGCGTATCCGCGAACGAAGAAACAATTCGACGTCGCCGCCGACGTCAAGTTTTCCGAGGCGCACTTTGATCGCGATCTCCCATGCGCTCGCGATGGAGAGCACCAACCCGTTGGCACGGTTCTCCAAGATCGTACGCGTCCGCCGACCGAGTTGCTTCGATGAACCGACGGCCCACAGCCAGACATGCGTGTCGAGTAAGTAGCGTGAACCGGTCACGAATACGTTTCAAAATCCGGGATCAAGGCATGGTCGAAGTCGGCGGCGATGCGCAACTTTCCGTCGTCCATTCCGAGTTTACGTTTCTTCGGCGCAGAAACGGCTACGAGCTTGGCAATCGGCACGCCGGCGCGAGCGATGACGACTTGCTCGCCCGATTCGACCTCCGCCAACAGCGCCGAGAGCTGCGTCTTGGCTTCATGAACGTTTACCGTACGCACACCACGATCGTACTTAGCTAGCCATCCTTAGTCAAGCCCCTGTCCGCGCCGACGGGACGCGCGTCTCGTCAGGCCGCCAGCCATTGCGGTAATCTTGATCGGCGCGATCGCCGTCGAGGCTGGCTCTGGTAATCCGCCTCAGGCGGACGAGATATACCGCCGTTCATCACTTCAAGGGACATCAGCGCGTTCTCGATCGCTTACGCGAGTTCCGCAAGCAAGGATTGTACCGCATCTGGCCTCGATCCCCGTGCGCTCGCGGAAGAGCCGTCGTCGACGGAGGACAGGGCGACGAGGTGATTGCCGCCCGTCCCTGTGTCGAGACCGTCCGCGGACGATGTGCTTGCGCACGCGTCGACCCCGGTCTTCGGCGCGTTAGAGCGAGGTGACGGCACGATATTGCGTAACGCGCGAACTGCTGCCAGCGTCCGCTCTGTTTCATCCATACGGCGGTAAATCGTGAACGTCCAGTCTTGCCGCTTCGGCACAAACGCCGCTACTTCCACGGCGTAGCGCGCACGTACGTCTATGTGCGCGATCTGCGGCGTAGCGCGCGAGACTAACAGGGCAGAACAGAAACGAACGAGGTCGCCTTCGCATATTTTAGGATTCGCTCGTCGCGGCTGACGAGCGTGGCGGCGTAGATCACCGCCGTCGCGACGATGATGCGGTCTGCGGGGTCGCCGCGGAATTCCCCCGGCAAGCGAGCCGCCAGTTCCGCGATTCGTGCCGTCACGGGCTGCTCGTTCACACCCTCTCGCTTGAAGAGCGCATCGACGTACGAAATCGCCGTTCTATCGATAATATGCAAACGGCCTTTGCTCGCGAGCATGCCAATTTCCCAAGCCGAGATCGCCGACAGGATGATGGTCTTCGTTGCAGCATGTTCGTGAATCTGGCGAAGCGCTTTAGGCTTGAGCTTCATTCCGGCGGCGTACCAGATCGCGGCATGCGTATCCAATACGATCATCGCTCGGCTTCCCACGACTCATCTATGGGGCCTATAATTTCGGCGACAATCGTGACGGGTAACGAAGCGTAAAGGCGTGGCTGCCCGCCATGCAGCGGGACGAGCTGCGCGACCGGCTTGCCGTGCTTGGTAATCGTGATGCTCGTACCGAATTCGAGGCAACGCGCTTTGAAGTCGGTTGCGGACACGCGACGATCCTTCGCTACAGTAGTCATATGATATGACCACTATACCATAGCGCGACCGCAACGCGATAGGACGGTCTGCCGCCAAGACGTCGACGAACGAATTCGCACGACGATGATCGCCGGGGTTCGCAACGCGGCGATGTCGCTCATCGCCGTCTACAGCGACAACATCGAAGCGAGCGGCCGGCCCGATGCGCGGCGAAAATCGTCCCGACGAACGGCGACGAACGCGAATTGATACGATCCACCAACCAAAATTGCCATTCGAATCATCTAACCGTTACGGCCGTCTCACCAGATTGGAATACGGCCAGTTGCGCTCGCAACGGGCGAGCGATCTATTTCGAGATGAAAGCCGGTGTGTAGACCGGGTCGGGCATAAAACGGGTCTTTCGAAAAGAGACACCCTCCGAGCGCTGGCCACAAATGTGTGCTTTGAAGGGCGTATGCAGCGCGCTTCCTTGGATCGACACCGAGAGACGCGTCGGAGAGAAGCAAAGATTATCGCTAAAGACTTCGCCCGATACCCAGTTCAACGTTGCGGTAAGCTCGGCTCCGGTTGCGATGATGACGGGAAGCACGACGGGGCCAGGATGCATGAAGCGGGCACCGGTCACCGAGGAGCGGATCGGGAGCGCGTTCCCATTCTTTTCGAAGATGATCGGAGCGAAGGGTTCGACCCGGCAAGGAGCGGCGCCGATATTTCGGAGCACGACGAGCGTGCCGCCGTGAGACATGCCCGAGAAATAGCCGCCTTCCTCATCGATCGCTAAGGAAAGATCTGCTGTGGTGCACATCGGAAGTGCCGTCGTCGATGGCCTTGCTGTCGCGGGCGCTTGCTGGGCGAGTAACGCCGCGCCGCGAGGAACGATCGCGAATATAAGGACGGCGGTCCAAGCGAGAGCGTGGACGACCGGCTTTTTCACGATGGGCGATTTCTTTTTGACCGGCCTGTCGTCGTGCATCTTCTCCCCAATGTTGCGAAGAAACCCGCGCCCCACGTGGCGGATCTGTCGCGTCATAATCAGTGAGCGCGGTATTCTTGAAACAGCAGTTCTTGAAACAATTGATTCTCGACGGGTAGACTGTAAGCATGGCGAGGCCGGTGAACCCTATGCGCCGTGACGATCTCATCGACGATGTGCTCGAAGCGGTCGCGCGGCTCGGGCTCGGCAACCTGTCGCTGCGAGCATTATCCCGCGAGCTGGGAGTCAGCCCCCGCATGCTGCTATACCACTTCGGCTCGCGCGATGGACTGCTCGATGCCATCGTCGCGGAAACCAGCCGACGGCTCGCGGCCGCGGCGTCGCTAGACGGTACACTTTCCGACATGGTGCTAGCGTCGTGGTCGTGGATGACGGCGCCGCGCCAACGTGGCTTTCTCAACGTGTTCTACGAAGTGTGCGCGCTCGGCGCCCGCGATGCGACGCGCCGCGACACTGCTGCTTCGGCGCGGTGTACCCGATGCCTCGGCGACGCTTCTGCTGGCAACCCTGCACGGGCTATTACTCGATCTCGTTCTTACGGGCCAAGTAGCGCGAATCCAACGCGCTTTCGTCGCGTTCTCCGCGACGTTACCACCGCAGAAGGATGTGTCCGCGTGACGCTCGTTCGTTCCGGCCTCGTGTTCGGTTTTATCGTTTGGGCAGCAGCAACAGCGTTCTTCGTGCCGTGGGGGCACCTCGTATTCGGCCCCGACAATCGATTGCCGGTCGGCGTTTCGGCTAGTGTTATCGTGGGTGCGACGTTTTTCGCCGTCTATTGGGTCGCGCGCGGCATCTTACATCGCGAGCACGTTTCGAGTCTCGAACATGGCGCGCTGCTAGGCGTCTTAGCATGCCTGCCTGGCCTGATCCTCGATGGCGGGTTGTATGCGCTTAACTCGGGACGGTATCCCGGACTCGACGGCTCGGCTAGCGGCGCGATGAGCGCCGGATTGTTATTCGCGTACGCAGCCGCGTTGCTCGCAACGCTGTACGCGGCACGGACTGTCCGTCTCGCTTAGGGGTCTACGCTGAATCAATCGAAGGTGTCCGTGTGGCATGCAACGCCGGTAACGCCGCACAAGCCGTACGAGTCGAACCAGCCGTACGACACTGCTTGAAAGGCGGAGCCGGCACGCTTATCGCAGACGACAGAGGTGCGGCTAACATGAACGACGTGAACGAACATCAGCGCAGCACCGCGGCGCGCTTCGGGGCCCGCGCGGACGCCTACGTCACGAGCGCAGTGCACGCGCACGGCGACGATTTGCTCGCACTCGCCCGGCTCGTCGCCGGAGCGGAAACCGCGCGGGTTCTCGATCTCGGCTGCGGCGGCGGACACGTCGCGTTTACCGTCGCGCCGCACGTCGCGAACGTCGTGGCGTACGATCTTTCTACGGAGATGCTCGCTGCGGTGACCCGTACCGCGCACGAACGCGGCCTGCGAAACATCGACCCGATCTGCGGCCCGGCCGAACGCTTACCGTTCCCCGACGCCTCGTTCGACTTCGTGTTCTCACGCTTTAGCGCGCACCATTGGAGCGACGTCCCGGCGGGGCTTCGTGAAGCACGGCGCGTGCTGCGCCCCGGCGGCCGCGCGGCGTTCGTCGACGTGGTCGCGCCCGAAGCGGTGCAGCCCGACACCTTTCTGCAAGCGATCGAGTTGCTGCGGGATCCGACGCACGTACGCGACTACGGACCCGCCCAGTGGCGTTCGATGCTCGAAGCCGCCGGCTTCGCGCCGGGTGACGCGACGTTGCGGCGCCTGCGGATCGATTTCGCGACCTGGATCGAACGCATGCACACGCCGCCCCAACACGTGGCGAGCATCCGCGCCTTGCAGCAGCACATGCAGCGCGACGTCGCCGAGCTCTTCGCGGTGGAAGCCGACGGCAGTTTTACGATCGACGTTCTGATGCTCGAAGCCGATTAAGGCTGCGCGCTATCGGCCCGGGCCGTCTTGCGTATTCTCAAGCACCGCACCGTCGCGCGCGTCGACGCCGATTTCACGCACCCCGCGCGGGGTCTTCACGTCGAAGGTATAGCGCAGCCCGCTGCCGCCGCGCTCGTATTCGAGCTCTTGCGAGACGATCGTTCCGTGGAAGGCGCGCGTCGCGATCGCTCGCGCCTGCGGCAGCGAAACGCGTGCATGGCTCGCATATTGCGCTCCCGGGTAAGACGCGAGCGCCACGCCCGTCGTTACGGCGGTGGCGAGGGTTGCGGTGAGGGCGATGGTGGTCATTTTCATATCCGCACGCTACGGCGCCGACGTGAACGCTCGGTGAAGCACCGTAGGATTTCATGCCCGGTTCACGCAGCGTTGCGAAGCTAGGGAGCATATGTCGATCATCGCATTCATTGCAGCTTGGCTTCTGCTCGTTCCGATCGCGCTCGTGCTCGTAGCAGTCGCGACGAGCGCGGACCGGCGCGAAGCGCTCATCGAAGCCGCTTTAGCCGGCGTCGCGACCGTGGCGCTCGTGAAAACGGGCGGGCTCCTCTACGCCCATTCGCGACCGTTCGTCGTCCACCACGTGCTGCCGCTGGTCGCCCACGGCGCCGATAATTCGTTCCCGTCAGATCATGCGGCGGCAGCAGGCCTCGCGGTCGCCTACTTGTGGCCGCGCTCCCGAACCGCCGCCGTCGTCGCCCTCGTGGCCGGGCTCGCGATCGGGGCCGCGCGCGTCGCCGCGCAACTGCACTGGCCCGTGGACGTCGTCGCGGGCTTCGCGTTCGGGATCGCGGGCGGGCTCGCGGCCTTCGTCATCACCAGGCGGCTGGCGCCAAGCGCGCTGCCCGGTGGCGCGTCGTGACGATGTCCAACAAAGTCCCGAACGTCACCATCTTCTTCTGGATCATTAAAATTCTCGCAACGACCGTCGGAGAAACGGCTGCCGATTTTCTCTCACAGCGCCTGCACCTCGGTTTGGTCGTTACGTCGTTCGTTATGAGCGCGGTCTTTTTGATCGCGCTCTTTTTCCAAATGAGAAGCAGACGCTATATTCGAAGCGTCTACTGGACGGTGGTGGTATTTATTAGCGTCGTCGGAACGCTCGTATCCGACAACCTCGTCGACAATCTCGGTATCGGCCTACAGACGACGACGCTGGCCTTTAGTTGCATTTTGGCAGTCGTCTTCGCGCTGTGGTGGTTCAGCGAACGGACGCTTTCGGTGCATGCGATCACGACGACGAAACGCGAAGCGTTTTACTGGGCCGCGATTCTCTTTACGTTCGCGCTCGGTACGTCCGGCGGCGACCTCGTATCGGAGAGCTTCAAACTCGGATATCCAGTCGCGGCGGTGCTGTTCGCGGCGGCGATCGCTGCGACGGCGCTCGCCTATTACGTCCTGAAGATCGATGGCGTCCTGGCTTTTTGGATCGCTTATATCTTGACCCGGCCGCTCGGAGCGTCGCTGGGCGACTTGCTTTCGCAGCCGGTGAAAGACGGGGGGCTCGGCTTCGGCACGACGTTGACGAGTCTGGCGTTCCTTTCCACGATCGTCGGCCTCGTGCTGTATCTTACGTACCAGCAGAAATTTCGGCACCACGCCGGGGGTATGTGATGCGACGATGACCCCGTGAAAGTGCTCGTGATCGAGGACGACGAGCGGCTCGCCGCCGTCGTGCGCCGGGGCCTCGCCGAGAGCGGGCACGTCGTCGACGTCGAGCACGACGGCGTCGGGGGCGAAGCGGCCGCGCGGGATCCGGCGTACGACGTCATTCTGCTCGACGTCATGCTGCCCGGCAAGGATGGGATCGCGGTTGCGCGAGCGCTGCGTAGCGACGGCGTGCAGACGCCGATCCTCATGCTCACGTCGCGCGATACGACGGACGACGTCATCGACGGCCTCGACGCCGGAGCGGACGATTATTTGCGTAAGCCCTTCGTTTTCGCCGAACTCGAGGCGCGCTTGCGGTCCCTCGGGCGGCGGATCGCCGCACCCGCGAGCAACGAACTGCGCGTCGCCGACGTCGTCCTCGACCTCGCGACGCGCCGGGCCACGCGCGCGGGAAGACCGCTCGACCTTACGGCGCGCGACACGGCGTACCTCGAGTACCTAATGCGCAACGCCGGAATGCTGCTGACGCAGCGGATGATCGAAGATTCCGTCTGGGAGCGCGACAGCGACAACATCTCGAACGTGATCGCCGTGTACATCCGCCGCCTGCGCGCGAAGCTTTCCGCGGCGGGCGAAGCCCCACTCATCCACACGGTGCGCGGCGCCGGCTACCGCTTCGGCCCCGAATCCGATGTTTGATCCGCGCAGCCTGCGCGTCCGGCTGACCCTCTCGTACACGGGCGCGCTCGTCATCTCGCTCGCGCTCTTCGGAGCGCTCGCACTCGCGGTCATCGACGGCGCGCAGCGGACGGCGCTCGACGCGCAGCTCGCCACGAGCGCACGGGCGATCCTCGCGATCGCGGACGGCCGTCGCGGGCGCGTGACGATGGACGAAGGCGACAGCGTGCAGTTCGGCGATATTCTCGGAGCCAAAGCCAACGGCGTCCTGTGGCAACGGGACGGTGGGCGGGCGGCGAGCTCGGGACAGGGCTCGTTCCCGGGCCTGCGCGCGCGCGCGCTCGCGACGACGGCACCGGGCTTCGCTTCGCTGCGCGTCGGCAAGGAGGATATCCGCGCGTATCTCGCTCCGATCTATGGCGGCGGGAAAAGAATCGGGGCGCTCGCGATCTGGCGTGAAAGCGAGGCGATCGACGAACTCGACAAGGCCGTCGCGCTCGCATTTGCGCTCGCGATTCCGATCCTCGCGGGGCTCGCGGTGCTTTTGGGCGGCGCGATCGCACGCCGCGCCCTCGCGCCGCTCGACCGGATCGCGACGCTGGCTTCGGAAATCGAGGCGCACGATCTCTCGGCGCGGCTCGCGTTACCGTCGCGGCGCGACGAACTCGGACGGCTCGCCGCGACCTTCGACCGGATGCTCGACCGGCTGCAGAGCGCCTTCGAGCGCGAACGCCGCTTTACGAGCGACGCGTCGCACGAATTACGCGCGCCGCTTTCGGTCATCCGTGCCGAGGCCGATCTCGCGCTGCGCCGCGAACGCTCCGGCGACGAATACCGGACGGCGTTGAGCACGATCGCCGAAGGCGCCGAAGCGCTCGAAGCGATCACGCGCGACCTGTTGAGTGCGGCGCGCGCCGAAGCGACGGGGGGCGACGAAGGCGTCTTCGCACTCGGGGCGCTCGCCCGCGATTCGGCAGCGCAGCTGGCGGTTCTCGCGGCGAAGCGGGGCGTGAAGATCGACGTTCGCGCGGGCGACGACACGTCGGTCCGGGCGGCCCGCGATGCGCTGACGCGCGCGATCGTGGCCGTGCTGCACAACGGCATCAAGTACGCGCGCGACGGCGGCTCGGTCGGACTGCACGTCGCGCGCGACGGCAACGCCGTCGAGCTGCGCGTCAGCGACGATGGTCCCGGCTTCAGCGCGAATGCCTTGCAACACGGCTTCGAGCGCTTTTGGCGCGGCGACGAGGGCCGCACGCGCGAGGGCAACGGCCTCGGGCTTGCGATCGTTCGATCGAGCGTGATTGCAAACGGCGGAACGGTGACGATCTCGAACGCGCCGCCCGGCGGCGCGGTCGTCCGGATGCGTTTTCCCGCGCGGTCTGCCGGAAGCGACGCGTGAGTCCGGCGACGTCGTCGCCCTCGGAACGCGTGCATCTCGTCACCGGCCTGCTCGAACGCGCGGGCGCGTTGCTGCTCGTCGCGTCCCGGTATCCCAATCGGCGCGACGCGCTCTGGAATCTGCCGGGCGGACGGCAACGTGACGGGGAGTTACTCGGCACCGCGCTCGCCCGCGAATTCCTGGAAGAGACGGGTTTGACGATCGAACGTGGGCCGCTCGCATACGTGGCGGAATCGTACGATCGCGCGACGGGCGTGCACTTCGTCAATTTCGCGTTTCACGTGAGCGCCGACGGCGAACCCAGCGTGCCGCCGGGCGACGCGCACGCCATCGCTGCGAAGTGGGTCGCGCGCATCGATCTCGCGGCGCACCTCGTCATCGCGGTCGTGCGCGAACCGCTGCTCGGGTATTTGGGCGGGGAGCGGTCGCGCTACAGCGGCTTCGACGATGCGGGCGTGACGATCGAGTTTGCGGATCCCGCTTAATTTGCCGCGGTGCGTTTGGGCGCGTTCGAGCGCGCGAGCCAGCGCTCCCGCGTGAGTTCGAACACCACGATATCGACGGGCGCACCGCGCACGATCGCGCCGTTCTTCTGAACGCGCATCTCGTCGAAGCCGATGCGCGCGAGCAGGCGACGCGAGGCGGCGTTCGCGGGCACGCAACAGGCGTCGAGTTGGCGCAGATCCGATTCTTCGAAAGCGTAATCGACGACCGCACCGGCCGCCTCGGACGCATAGCCTTTGCCGCGGTGCGTGGCAACGATGCTGTAGCCGATTTCGGCGGTTCCGCGGCCGCCGTCACCGACGCGCAGCGACATCCAGCCGATACCCTGTTGACTTTTGCGGTCGACGAGCAGCCATTCGAAACGGCCGAACGCGCGGGAATCGAATTGCTTCGGGCGCGCCGCGACGCGCCGCGCGAATTCGTCGCGCGCGTGCCGCGGCACGTCCTGAAATTCGCGCAGATGCGCGCTCTGCATGATGCGCCAGAGGACCATGGCGTTCGCCTGCGTCACGGGCTCGAGCGCGAGCCGCTCGGTTTCCAAGCGCTTCATCGCGCCGTTCCGGCGAGGACCGCATCGCTGAAGTCGCTCGTCGGCGAATAGCCGCCGCCGCGTTGCGGTAAACTGCGGAAGCGGACGCGGTCGCCCGAGCGGGCCAGCAGCGCCGCGGGAACGTCGTGCGATTCGACCGTGTAGATGCGCGGGCTGCCGCGTAAGGTGAAAAACACGGTGCCCGAGGGCGCCGTCGCGACGCGGTCGAGCGCGCCCGCGACGGTGCGCTCGCCGCCCGCGGCGACGGCGGCGGCCGTCGCACCGCCGCCTAAGAACGCGGCGTATTGCGCGAAGGCATCGTCCTGCGGCGACGCGTTCCCGCTCGCGCCGACGACGACGTGTCCGTTTTTCGCTTGCACCAACGCCACCGTCTGATACTTCCCCGTATCCGCGACGAGCGGCACGACCCACGTGTTTTGGCCGAAGGCGTTATACAGCAACGGCTGCGTCGGAAAGAGTTTACCTTGACGCACGACGGGATTCGAGGCTACCGCATCTTCGGCGCCGCGCGAATTGAATTCGCCGCCCGAGGACGTGTAGTAGGTGATCTTCCCGGTCACGGTATCCATGTAGGTAAAGCCCGTCATCGATTGATCGTTGGCGGGTGACGTGTGATCCACGAACCAGACGAAGCGCGTTCCGGCGAGCAGCCCGAAAACCTCGTCGCGCGCGGGCACGTGGACGTCGCGCTTCACGAGCAGATTATTGAGCAGGCCGTGGACGAAGGCCCCGAGCCATTCGTTGTACGCAAGCGCTAAATCCGCCGGATAGACGCGGCTGACCCAGCCGGGCAGCGTGGCAAAATCCGCCCGCGCGACGCGGTGCATCGCGCCCGTCGCGGGATCGACGAGCGCGACGCCCGTCACCTTCGTGCCGCTCCAGCCGATCGTCGGACGGCCGAGCGTGCAGATGTATTGCGGATTGCCGGCGTCGTCGAGCTGGAGGGTCGTTTCGAGAATTTGTTCGGTCCCGTACGTTAGGTAGACGTGGCGGTAGAGATTTTCGTTGAGTTGCGCGCTCGGGATGTAGCGTAGCGGTTGGCGCGTGCGCAGTTCGGGCTGCGCGTCGGGATTCTCGGCGCTAACGACGATGACGCCCGGGCTCGTGCGGCGCGAAAGCCATTGGACGATGCCGTGAAATTCCAGCGGCGCGACCCAGACGAGCTTGCCGCTTGCGACCTGGACGTTAAAATTGCCGACGCCGTAATAGGCGCCGAGTTGGCCGACGACTTTATTGCCCGCGAAGATCGCGGCTTGCTGCGGCACGACGCGAATGTGTTTGATATCCGCGCTCGGCGGCAGCGACGACGACGTCGTGACGTCCGCTACGTCGCGCAGACCGCTGGCGTCGACAACCGGCAGGATCACGAGGATGCCGACGAAGCCGCCGACGAGGGCGAGCGCGATGAGATACGGCGTGAGCGGCGTGCGCCGGATCGACACGATGCGCCGCGATGCGACGACCGTCCGCGCGGCCAGCAGCGCGCTATAGACGGCGTTGGGGACCAGGGTCAGGAGCAAGAGCGAGAAGGCCTGCGGAAAGACCAGCGCCGGCATCTGGAGGTACGCGTAAACGAGCAGGATTGGGAAACCGATTGCCAGCCGCAGGAGTTGGCCGCGCACCCAATTCCGCCCGAAATCGAGATTTACGAGCCCGAGCGACATGAACAGCGCTGCCAAAAGGACGATCACGTTACGCGACGTTCGCGCCGAAGCCCGCGAAGCATGCGGCCGCCTCTTGTCGCCGCGGCGGCGCGTCGCGATGGAGCGGCGACATGGGTTCCGAAGTCAGTTTCGCCGGGGTTGTCACGTCGGCGCCGCACTTTTTCTACGGCACGCGCACGCACGCGATCCACGAATCCTTCGACGTGCGCGGCGACGACGGACGGCAGGTCGAAATCGTGGATAACGTCGTGCTCGCGCCGCGGGTCCCCGTGGTCGTGGGCGATCGCGTCGCGATTCGCGGCGAATTAATACCGGATGCGCTACCCAAGGCGATCGTTCACTGGACGCATCACGATCCGGCCGGCCGCCATCCCGACGGCTACATCGAGCTCGCCGGGAAGCGTTATGCGTGAGGCGCGGTATACTTACGGCGTGGCGATCGCACTTGCGGGCTTACCCCGCCTTTCCGACGACGACTTGGAACGCATCTCGCGGCTCAATCCCGGGTGGGCCTTCGAGCGCGACGACGAGGGCGTGCTGCTCGTGAGTCCGACGCACACCAACGGCGGCTCGCGCAGCCTCGTGGCGGGACTGCAGCTGCTAGCGTGGGCCAAGCGCGGGGCGGGCGGTAAGGTGTTCGATTCCTCGACGGGTTTCCGAATGCCGAGCGGTGCCGTGCGCTCGCCGGACGCGTCGTGGCTCGGCGACGCGCGAATCGCCGCGCTCACGGACGACGAGCGTAGCGGGTTCTGGCGGGTCTGCCCCGACGTGGTCGTCGAGATCGCTTCTGAGAGCGACACCTGGAGCGACGTCGTTGCAAAAATCGAGATGTACGCGCGCAACGGTGCGCGGTATGCGCTCGGGATCGATCCGCAACGTCGCACGACGTTCGCCGTCGGCGAAGCGCCGCCCGGACTCACGTTCGATATCGCGGCGATCGTCGAGGCGTAGCTTCGCAGTCGGAGATGCGTGGGCGCCTAGCGGCGCGCGAGCGGTTTGAGCGTCTCCGCATCGGCAATGAGCTGCGGAATCGTCACGAAGCGGAAGCCGCGCCGGCGCAACGTGTCGATGATCTCGCGCGTCGCGGCGACATCCTGCGAGCGGTCGCACGTACGCCGCGGCGTGCGCGGCTCGCGTCCGCACAGGATGCCGCGGTTGCCGTCGTGGAGCACGATGATGCCGCCATCGACGACGTTCTCGGTGACGCGGCGCGTTATCGTCGCGTCGCCGGGCTGTTCCCAATCGCGCGGCAACGGCACGCTCCACATTACGACGTGATAGCCGAGTTTGTGCGCCACACCGATCACGGCGAAGTCGCGCGACCCGAACGGCGGCCGCATCAGGGTCGTGTGGCGGCCCGTAATCTTCGCGACCGCGGCATCCGTGCGTTCGAGTTCGTGGCGAACCGCCGTGCGCGTCTGCACGATCAAGTGGGGATGATCCCACGTGTGGTTGCCGAGCGTATGTCCGTCGCGAACGATGCGCCGGATCGTCTCGGGATACGCTGCGGCGGCTCTTCCAACGACGAAGAACGTCGCGGGGACGCGTTCGGCCTGAAGCACGTCGAGGATACGATCGGTGTACGGCGGATTCGGGCCGTCGTCGTAGGTGAGCGCGACCTCGCGCACGGTCGGCGCACCGCGCACGACCGTCTTTCCGAAAATCTGGTTGCCGGGTTCCTCGAGCGCTTCGTAGCCGGCGTAGCCCGCGAGGCCGACCGCGACGACCGCGCACGCAACGCGCCACGAACGTCTCAGGAACGAACCCCGAGCCGCGCGCGCGCCGCCGTTACTTTCGTCCTAAACGAGGCGGGGCCAAAACTGCGAAAGTCATTAACGACTTTTTCGTAGCGCGGTTCGACGAGCGTCGTACTCGTGAGCTTAAGTAAATTCGGCACGGGTTTATTCTTATCCAGATGGATGTGGAATTGATGGCCGCCCGTCGCGGCCCAGTAGTGCGGATCGGTGAACGTGACGTGCCGGCTGCCGTGCTGACCGTTGACGTCTTGATAGATATCGAGCACGTAGTGCGTGCTCCGGTCCCCGCGCGGCGGTTTCGACTGTAATTCCCAGATGCCGTCGGCGACCGTCTGCTGGAAGAAAAAGGCGACGTTGGGGCCGTCTTCGGTCGTCGCGCGCGGGCGCTCGGCAATCGATATCTCGAGGCCGCTGCGAGCGAGCGCTTTGTAGCTGCTGCTCGAGACGCCGTCGAGATCGCGCATCGCGTAATCTTCCTCGGCTATCGGTCCGGCATCGTGCCGCACCGTCATCGCCAAGCGCAATTCCGAGCGCGTTCCGAGCACCTGGCGCGAGGCGGAATAGCGCGGGAGCAACGCCTGCTGGAAGAACGCGTAGGCGCCGAAAACCCCAATGAGGGCAGCCACGAAGACCAGCGGCGGAATGGGATTGCGGAACACGACCCCGACTCATTCACGAAAGCGCGCGAGCGGCCTCCGCATCGAGCACCTGGTTCACCACCGCATCGGGCGCGGCGTTCTCTTTGCGCGGGACGTGTTTGATCTCGACGTTCTTAAACGTCCGTAGCATCGCTTTGGCTTGCGAGGCGAGCGGAATGAGATCGGCGTGCTTCACGCGATAGACCCCCGTCACTTGGCGCACGACGAGTTCGCTATCCATGCGGATCGCGAGATGTTCGACGCCGAGTTCCCGCGCGCGTTCGAGCCCCGCGAGCAGGGCCCGCCACTCCGCGACGTTATTGGTCGCGATGCCGAGGTAGAGCCCCACTTCCGCGAGGACCGTGCCGTCTTCGGCAAAGAGCACGGCGCCGCTGGCCGCGGGGCCCGGGTTGCCGCGCGAACCGCCATCGGCGAAGAGCGTTGCCTTCATGGTTCGCGAGCGTTCGCAGCGTTCGCCGACTTTCCGCTCCCGCGCAACGAAGCGCGCCGGCCCGGCGTCCACACCGATATGGCAGAAACGGCGATCGCGGTCGAGGCACTAGTCAAGCGCTTCGGCGACGTGCGCGCGGTCGACGGCATCTCCTTCGACGTCTCGCGCGGGAGCGTCTTCGGCTTGCTCGGCCGTAACGGCGCCGGCAAGACGACGACGCTCGAGACGTGCATCGGGCTCACGGCGCCGACGTCGGGCCGGGTGCGGGTGCTCGGGCTCGACCCGGCCGTGCGCGGCGACTTCGCAAAGCTGCGTCCGAAGATCGGCGTTCAACTCCAAGCGACGTCGCTGCCGGAAAAAGCGAAGGTACGCGAGATTCTCGAGCTCTACGCGGCCTATTACGACGTCGCGCCCCGCACGGCGGAACTGGCCGCTCGCGTGGGCCTCGGCGATAAGCTCGAGCGCTTCGTCGGCAAGATGTCGGGCGGCGAACAGCAGCGCCTCGCGCTCGCTATCGCACTGCTGCACGACCCCGACGTCATATTTTTAGACGAACCGACGGCCGGCATGGATGCATTCGGCCGGCGCGTTCTATGGGACGAAGTCGAACGCTTGAAAGCCGCAGGAAAAACGATCGTGCTGACCACGCATTACATCGAAGAAGCCGAACGGCTCTGCGACGAGATCTGCATCGTGCAGGCGGGCCAGGTGATCGCGCGCGATACGCCGGCGGCGCTGGTCGCAGCGCACGGCGGCGACGCGCGCATCGATTTCGTCGCGCGCCGTTTCGCCTTGACGCCCGAACTCGGGCGGCTCGGCGCGTGGCACCATGCCGACGACCGGTGGACGCTGCGGGCGGTCGGCGCACCGGGGCTCGCGCTCGGTGCGATCATCGCTCACGCAAACGCGCTCGGCGTCACGATCGACGAACTCGACCTGCACCGTCCCGGGCTCGAAGACGCGTTCATCGCCCTTACCGGTGAATCGCTCGACGACGAGCGCGCGAGCATCGCTGCGTGAACGCACGAACGCTGCGCGCGACCGTTCGCGTCCTGGGCGCGCAGACGCGCATGAATTTCACGTGGTATTTTTGGCGCGATAGCGAGATGATCTTCTGGTCGCTCGCGATTCCTATCTTCTTTCTCTTCGTGTTTTCGTTTGCGCTCGGCGGCGGGAACACGCGCGGCACGTCGAGCTTTCTCGTGCCGGGCCTCATCGGCGCGCAGGTGCTCAGTTCGGGGTTCTGGGGCGTCGGGGCGATGCTCGCCACGTTTCGCGAAAAGAAAGTGCTGCGCCGCATCTACCTCACGCCGCTGCCGTCGTGGATCTTCTTCGCGTCGCTCGTGCTCTATCGCATGACGCTGCTCGCGCTGCAGGCGCTGTTGCTCGCGCTCGTCGGCGCGTTCGCATTTCACGTCCACGTCGTCGGCAACCCCGTCGCGATCGGTACGATTCTCGTGCTCGGTGCGGCGACGTTCGTCTCGCTCGGCACCGTCATCGGCGCGGTCGTGCGCTCGACCGAAAGCGCCAATAACATCGCATCGGTGTTAACCGTGCCGCTCTCGTTTCTCAGCGATGCGTACATCCCGATCGACCGCTTCCCGCATCCGGTGGCGGCGTTTTTGCGGCTGCTGCCCTCCACGCAATTTATCGAAGCGTTTCGCGGCATCGCCATGCAGGGCGATTCGCTCGCGCACTACGGCGGCTGGATCGCGATTCTTTGCGCATGGGCGGCGCTGGGAACGGGCGTCAGCGCGCGGTATTTTCGCTGGGTGTAGGCGATAGCGCCGAGCGCGCGGGTCGCCGGTGAGCAGGCAGAGGAGGCACGCTTGGGCTGCTTGTAAGTAAGGAGCCTCGCCCGGCTGCTCGAGCTTCGGCGCTTGGCGCCGTTTGGAGATGCTGTTTTGAAATTAGCAGCGCACGTTAGCCCCGCGATTCGGCGCGATGATAAACTCAGCGTCGTGCTCGCGAGTGCCGACCTTTGCGTCAGCTTCGCCGACACGCTCGAAGTGCTCGGACTTCGCGTTGCGGCCGCAGCGGGCATCATCCTCAGCGGCGTCGCGCCCGGGACGATCGTCGCGCCGAAATCATATGTTCGCTAAGGTGCGTTCGCGGCGCGCTACGGAACCAAAAAATCGACTGCCCGAGGAGGCAATCGACGAAATGCAGCGGCTCATCGAGAGCTACGCGCGCCTCAAATCCGCAGCGACGGGCCAGCATGCTGGAGCCGATGAGGAAATCGGGCGCTTGCAGAGCCGGCTGGATCACCACACCGTCAAGTGGTCCGATCTCGGGCAAGCCGAACTGTGCACGATCGAGCTGCTCGGCGATGACGACGTGCGCGCGCGCTTAGCGAGTTGGCGCCGCCGCATGCACGAGATCATCGGCGACGCGCGATACGCTTCATACATCGCGACATCCCGCGATCCGAAAACCGCAGGGCCGGCGGTGCTGCGCGCCGATCTCGCCGAGTGCATCGGCACGGTGAGTTATTTTTACGGCGCCTACGGCGTCGCGGCTCGCAGCAGAGCCGAGGTCACGGCTGCGCTGATACGGTTCGCCGCGCTCGTTCTGGGCGCGCAAAGCGTTTTCTGCGTGCTCGTCGCCCTCGCTCCGCGGGCTCACCTCGCGCTGCCCGTCGTCGCATTGGAATACCTCGTCGCGACGTCGGCTGCGGCCGTTATCGGCAGCGTCATAAGCGTTCAGCGGCGCTTGCAGGACCCACGCGTCGAGGTCGACCCGTTCTACCGTTTCATTCAGACTAACGCCGACCGGTTCGGCATCGCGTTCGTTTCGGTTTTATTCGGCGCGATTTTCGGGCTCGCCGTTTACGCGCTTCTGCTCTCGGGCCTCATCGCGGGCCCGGAGTTTCCGAAGATCGATCCGCGGACCGGCATCCCGCAGAACCCCCAACAGGTCACCCTGCTCTTGGTCTACGGTTTTCTCGCGGGCTTCGCAGAACAACTCGTTCCGGACGCGTTGACGCGCATCGCCGCCCGCACGGTGACCGGCATCATCGGCGCGCCGGCGAGCCCTTCCACAGTCGATAAGCATCAGCCGGGCCCTTCGCAGTAGCCGCTCTCGAAACGGTTGCGCCGGCGGGAGGCCGGCATCAGCATGAAAGCCGTCCAGTTCTTCGCGCTATTATCCGTCGTGCTCTGCGTTACGAGTTGCAAGAGCGGCAACGTCGACTTGCATGCCGTTCGCGCATACGCGCTGACGGCGGAGGCCGCGCGGGAATCTTTCGATGCGATCGCCGCGGATTACGACGCCAGCTGTCTGCGGGCGCGAGAATATCAAGTGCTGCCGGCCGATGCGCTCGGCGCACCGCAAGTGCCGCAAAGCCCGGCCGCATTGCGCGATTCTCCCGATGCCGGCGATCCGGACGGCCTCGCGCCGCTGCCCGCGCCGGCGGTGGCAACGACAACGACAGTAAGCGCGTTTTTCCCAAAGGCGCGGACGCACGAATCGTGTATAGCGTTAGCGCAGCCGCAGAAATATCCAGTGGGTTTGGTGTCGGCGGAATGGCGCAAGGCCGACGACGCGCTCCTGGCTTTCGTGCAGGGAATAGGAAAGATCGCAAACGTCGGGACGCCGCCCAAACCGACCGGGAAGCTCAGCTCGGCGCTCGTCGATGCTCGCGCCATGACGACGGCGCAGGCGACGGCTATCAACGGGCTCGGCCGCGCGATTGCCGACTTTTTCATTCGGCACCGGCAGCAGCAATCGATCGGCGCATTCTTGAACGCAGTCGATCCGCGATTTCCCGAAGCTCGCGATGCGTTGCTCGGCGTCGCGCGCGCGTACCGTAACGTCATCGATGCCGAGTGCAACGTCAAAGATTCATTTTTCGAACGATCCCTGGCCTCGGTGCGGGACCGCTACCTCGTGCCGATGCCCGCCGCTGCGGCGAAGAGCGACGAGAATGCGGCCTTGGCGACCTTGTATTCCGAGCAGTACGTCGTTCACCGCATCCGGTCCGAATGGGCAACTGCGAACGCAGCCTGCCGCACGCATCTCGACTCCGTCGCCTCGTACGTCGCGACCGTCGAACGGATCGCCGCAACCGAGGCCGACCTCTTTAGAAATCTCAAACATCCCGGAAGTGTCGATATCGGTGCCGATGCGAACGATCTTAACGACGCCGTCGACGGCCTTCATTCGCTGCTGTTTCCTCAATCGGGGAAGAAACGCTGAGCTACCGTCTATGGGCGCCTTATCGCAACTCGAAGCCGACACGATCGCGCATTGGTTCAATCGAACGGCGCGTGCCCTCAACCTCGCCGCAGCGCAGCCCGGTCTCACGCTCGATCGCATCGGCCGGCTCACGGCTCTCGCGGATAGTCTGGCGGACGACGCTGCGAATCTTTCGACCCAGTACGCGCAGATCGCGTTCGCCGACGCCGATCGCGCGTTCTCCGATATATCCGATGCGGCGAGTGCCGCCGATGCCGCCGCACGACGGTTGTCGAGCGACATTCGCAACGTCGAAACGGTCTTGAATATCGGCGCAAAGCTCGTCGCGCTCGGCGCGGCGTCGCTCGCCGGGGATTACGGCGCCGCGCTATCGGATCTCATCGCCCTCGTGGGACCGACCGCCGGCAGCGGCGACGTCGCTTCGGCCGACGCGTGAACTCGCCTAACGCACGGCTCGAACGAATCCGACGGCACGGTGAGGACGTTCTCGCCGAAATCTGCGAGTGTGCTAGCGGGGCTCGTGCGTCGTACGCGTAGCGCGGCCCATAACACGTGGGCCGACGGCCGCGATGATCGCCAGCGCGAGGCCGAGCGGCAGAAACGCCGTCGCAAGCACGTGCGTGCGATCCCAGGCGGCTCCTGCGGCGAGCGTCGCGACGAACGCAATGAGGTAGCTGATGGTGAAGATTCCAGCAGACATGCGTGCCACGTCGGGCCCCTCCGCAAGCATCGCGGGCATGGCGAAGCTCAACACGAGGATGAAAGCCCCGCAGAATCCGAAGCAGCCCGTCGCGGCGATCGTCGCCCAGCCGCCGACGACGAGCAGGCCCCAGAGCGCAACCGCAATCGCCGCGGCTACGACGAAACAATTTTCGCGACGTGCGATGACGCGCCACGGAAGTAACCCGATGGCCAGCGACGCCGGCAGCTGCCCGATGTTCAGAGCCGCAAGCGCCGGTGCGACGAGCGGCGCTTGATGGGTCGCGTGGAGATAGTCTGGCACGAACGTGTTGGCCCCAAAGTATATGAGGCTCGCGGTCGACTGCAGAACGCCGACCTCCCATAAGCGCTGGTCGCGCCAGTTCGGGAGCCACGCGCGTGGACGGCCCGCGTGCGTGTGACTCGACGGCACCAGCAATGCGACGGCGAGCGCCGTGAGTGCGACCGGCACGGACCAAAGGGCGAAGGCCCATTGCCAGCGGCCGCCGACGAGAGGGAGCACGAACGGCAGCGTCAGGGACGCCGCCAGCGCCTCTCCGACGAGCAGCCCGTTTGCCCAAACGCTTGTCGCTACCGCGATCCGTGACGGGTACGCTTCGTGAACGAGTGCGGGAAAGGCGGGCTGCATGCCGGCGATGCCAACGCCCATGATGACCGTCATGACGAATAGCACGACGACGTTATTGCCGGCTCCGCGCAACCCCGATGCAACCGCCACCAGCACGATGCCGATGAGAAGCGCGCGTTTGGCGCCGAGGCGTGCGATAACGAGCGACCCGGGGATCGCCGCGAGCCCGAGGATTAGAACGGGGATCCCGGAGAGTGCGCCGACCGCCGTTTCGTTGAGATGCAGCTCGCGGTGCAGGATCGGGATGACCGGCGGAACTGCGAGTAACGTCAGACGCAAGTCCATTCCGGCAAACCAAAGAACGGCGAATTGCAGCCACAGCGGAACGGCAGCTCGCGCGCGGGTCAAAGACATACCGACTGCACGACTGTTTAGCTGACGCTTCGGTTGCGAGCGACGGAGGGCGAGTCAGTCGTCGCACCGGCGCGGCGTCGCCCGGCTTGGGCACGAATTCCCGACTTGCCCCGCCACGCCGAGGAACGTCAGCGTTCGCGATCTTGCTTCGGATGACGATCGCCCAGGCCGGCGCGACACTCAATCGGCAAGGGTTGGGTGGACTCACGCCGTTCTTATCGTCGGCGTTCGCGCTGAACAACGCGGCGCTCGGCTTTGCGTACGGCGCGATTTACTTAGGTTCCATGCTGCGAAACTACGTTTGGCTCGTCGCCTGGTTCTTCATATTCGGTGAAGGCGTTGCTCCGTATCAGAACCTGTGACGTCGATTGCGGACCATTTTAATCGGCAGATAGAAGCGTAAGCCGATTGGGAGCGGCCGTTCAGGCGAACGATTCTCGATTTCCGGCGACGGTACGAGACGGGCTCTTCGGTAACGGCGGGGCGGCGGCCGAGGCGAGTTCTTGAAGTGCGGCTACGTGAGACGCGAACGCTTGACGGCCGACGCGCGTCAACGCGATACGAGTTCGGACGTGACCGGCCGCAGCGGCTTTATGCAATTTCACATAACCGGCTTCTTCCAGTTGTTTCAAGTGCTTCGAAAGGAGCGAATCGCTTACGCCCGTTACTTCCCGCAGCGTTGCGAACTCGGCGTCGCTTACCGATGCCAGCACGGCTGCGATCTTTAAGCGGACCGGAGCATGAATGACGGCGTCGAGCTCCGGGCTAAATCCTTTCATTTTGCGAACGTGGCGCCTGCGGATGCGAACTCGGAGCGGTATGCCGCCTGCCAACGGGAAACGGCAAGAAACACGATCGGTACGATGATCGCGCCGCCCACGAGTGGCGCCCAAGCGATATGCTGCGTTCCTTTGAGCCACAAGCTTGCGAAGTATATCGACTCGACGGTGACGAGAAGAGAGATCGCGACCACGCGCGTGCCGTCTTTGCGATAGCCGTTGACGAAGAACCCCATGCGTTTGCGAGCGATAATCGCCATCACGCCAAACACGCCGAAGCAACAGACGGATATCGCCAACGCGATGGACCCGGGCGCGGCCTGCGCCGCGCAGATCGTTCCGAACAGCGCGGCTGAGGTGAAACGCCAAGCCGGCGAACAGTTCGCACGATCGGCGAGATCGTGCCGGACGGATTGTATATCTTCGATGAGAGCGTGAGCATCGCGAGTGTTTATCATGGTCCTTACTTTCCAGTTTGGAAAGTATACCTTCCATTTTCCATTTCGTCAAGTGGCGCGGCCTGCGACTTCGAGCGACGACTTGGGTTTCGGAACGACAGCACATACGTGCTGTAGCGCCGATTTTTGACGGCCGTGCGACGATAGCACGGGGCAGCGCAATCGCGACGTACGATCTCGAGCGCCGTCGATCGATCGTCGCTTTGCGACTCTATCGGAGAGCGTCGCGGGCCTCAACGGCCGACGCCAGGCTTCAGCTTCACGAAAAAGCGATATGTATAAGCGCTCACGGCAACTCGAGACAAATGACGGTACTATCGGCGATCGCCCCGAGGGCATCGGCCGCCACGCGAACCGCGCTACGAACCAAGCTGTCTCGAGCTGACATTAGGGCACCATGGTAAGCGTCGGCACCTGCGGCTTTTCGTACAAAGACTGGGTAGGGCCGGTCTACCCGCTCGGCACGAAACCGCCGGACATGTTGCCGCTGTATGCGACGATCTTCCCAGTCGTTGAAATCGACTCATCGTACTACGGCGTGCCGCCGCAGGCGACGGTTGCATCCTGGGCGCGCAAGACGCCTCCCGAATTCCGGTTTACTGCGAAGCTTCCAAGCACCGCCACGCACGTCGCCGAGCCGCAGCTTGGGACGGTCCATGACGACATCGGGCTGTTCCGCGCCAGCTTCGAGCCGCTGATGGCCGGTGGGAAGTTCGCCTGTGCACTCATGCAGTTTCCGAATTCATTTCGCCCCACCGACGCAACGGCCCGTCACCTTCGTACGCTCCGCGATGCGTTGGAGGACGTGCCGCTGGTCGCCGAGTTCCGGCATCGCGAGTGGCAAACCAACGACACACTGGTGCTTCTGCGGCAACTGCATGTCGGGCTCGTCGCCGTGGACGAACCGCAGTATCGATCGCTCCCGCGACCGATGACCGATGCGACATCGGACATAGCCTACGTCCGCTTTCATGGGCGCAACTACGCGCAGTGGTGGAGCGGCGACAACGTCACGCGCTACGATCATCTGTACACGGCTGAAGAGCTCGGCCCTTGGGCGGACCGGCTCGTCGATCTGGCGGCGCATCAGGACGTCAAAGAAGTCCTCGCGTTTTTTAACAATCATCGCCGCGGTCAGGCGGCTCGGAACGCGCAGATGTTCGAGTCGATGCTCGCGACCCGCTTTCCGTTCGAAGCGATACGCAAAGCAATGAGATCGTCCGACGACGGTCGCGACACACCGCGGCAGCTCGCGCTCCTCGACCCGGCCGGCACGGCCGACAAGGACGATCCGCTGACTCCTTAGTACACGCTTTCGCGCGCGCTCTACGTTTGTAAGAAAGCGCGCGATATCATCGAGCCTGGCTGACCGACCACAATGACGAACGTGCTCACCGATCGCTCGACGAACGAACGCCGATGCGTTTGCTGCTATCAAACCGATGCGCTCAGCGCTCTCCAGAACTGACTCCGGCATCGAATTGGCTTCAACGCTTTCCATTCGACCATGGTCGCGTTCATGCAACCGGTCGTGAACTGCGCTGACGCGATTCACGACGCGCTCGGCAACGCGGGTTCGGCGGCTCCTAGTGCCCGAACGCCGGCGGGCGAATCCCCGCGCATGAACGCCGCGATGTCGCGCAGATCCTTCGCGCGCGTCTCAGTCGCTCGCCAAACCAGCGCGATCGTACGTCCGGCGCGCGCGTCCTCGAGCGCACGATAGGCGATCATGCCGTGCATCGCCGTGTGCTCTCCAGCAGCGAGTAACGGGATGAGCGAGATACCTTCTCCCGCCGCTATCATGTGCCGCAGCATCTCGAGCGAACTCGCGTAACGGCTCTGATTCGACAACGGCGACTGCTGGCATAGCGAGAGCGCCTGATCGCGCAAACAGTGGCCGTCTCCCATCAAGAGCAGCGGCTCGCGCTTGAGGTCGCGCAAGCGGACGCGTTCGCGCCGCGCGAGGTCGTGATCGCTCGGGCACGCGCAACGGAATGGCTCGAAGAAGAGTTGCTCGGCGACGAGGCCGTTCATCGGGACGGGAAGGGCGACGAGGATCGCGTCGAGTTCCCCGTGACGGAGCGCGACGAGCAAGTCGTCGGTCGTCGCTTCGCGCAACCGTAGCGCGAGCCGAGGGAATTCCCGGCGGCCGAGCCCGATAACCGACGGCAAATAGTAGGGGCCGAGCGTCGCGATCGCGCCGAGGCGGAGCTCGCCGCAGAGGGGCTCGGCACTGCGGCACGCATCGTCGAGCAGGCGCCGTGCGTCGCCCAGGAGCGACTCGGCTTGCTGTAGGATCGCCTCCCCGCGGACCGTCGGCTCGACTTTACGCTTCGTCCGCTCGAACAGCGCGACGCCCAGGATCGACTCGAGCTTGCGCACTTGCTCGCTCAGCGTCGCTTGGCTGATCCCGCACGATTCTGCAGCGCGGCCAAAGTGGCGCTCCCGGGCGACGGCGACGACGTATTTAAGATCGCGCAAGGAAAGCGCCGAAATAGGGATGGGTGGCACGCTGATTTAGTCATCGGTGAAACCTGTTAGTACCTTCTAAAAAATCGATTTTACTCGGTCCTTGCGATGTGGTACGGTGTTCGATATTCGCTCGTTGATCGACACCAGCGTCGTCATAACTTGGAGGGCACATGCTCGAAACCGAAAATACACAGAACGGCGGTTGCCCGGTCCCGCACGGCGTCCCGAAGGGGACGCACGAGCCAGCCGGATTGTTGACGAACCGCGACTGGTGGCCGAACCAGTTGAACCTGCGGGTGCTCCACCACAACTCTGCGGTGGCGAGTCCGCTGGGCCCGGCGTTCAGCTACGCCACGGAGTTCAAGAAGCTCGATTTGGACGCCCTGAAGCAGGACGTCTTCGCGTTGATGACGCGCTCGCAGGACTGGTGGCCGGCCGACTACGGTCATTACGGGCCGTTCTTCATTCGCATGGCATGGCACAGCGCAGGCACGTACCGCACGGGTGACGGCCGCGGCGGAGCAGGCTCCGGAATGCAACGCTTCGCGCCGCTCAATAGCTGGCCGGACAATGCGAACCTCGACAAGGCGCGCCGGCTGCTCTGGCCGATCAAGCAAAAATACGGCGATAAGCTCTCGTGGGCCGACCTCATCGTCTTCACCGGCAACTGCGCGCTCGAATCGATGGGCTTCAAGACCTTCGGCTTCGCTGGGGGTCGCTCCGATGTTTTTGAACCCGACGAACACATCTACTGGGGTCAGGAGAAAACGTGGCTCGACGACGCGCGCTACTCCGGTGATCGTGAACTCGCGCACCCGCTCGCAGCGGTGCAGATGGGCCTCATCTACGTCAATCCGGAAGGCCCGAACGGTAATCCGGACCCCCTCGGCTCGGCGCGAGACATTCGCGAGACGTTCGGCCGCATGGCGATGAACGACGAGGAGACCGTCGCGCTCGTCGCCGGCGGACACACCTTCGGAAAAGTCCACGGCGCGGCCGATGCGTCGAAATACGTCGGTCCCGAACCCGAGGGCGCGAGCATCGAAGAACAAGGCCTGGGCTGGAAAAACAGCTTCGGCACCGGCAACGGCGTTGCGACGATCACGAGCGGCCTCGAAGGCGCGTGGACGACTGAGCCGGCCAAGTGGGACAACGACTACTTCGACCTTCTCTTCAAGTACGATTGGGAGTTGACGAAAAGCCCGGCCGGCGCGCACCAATGGACGCCCAAGGATGCATCGGCGCAGGGCACCGTCCCGGACGCGCACGATCCCGCGCAGCGGCATGCGCCGATGATGCTCACGTCGGATCTCGCGCTCAAGATGGACCCGCAGTATGCTCCGATCTCGAAGCGCTTCCACGAGAATCCAGCCGAGTTTGCCGACGCATTTGCCCGGGCGTGGTACAAGCTGCTGCATCGCGACATGGGACCGGTTTCGCGCTACCTCGGCCCGTGGGTGCCCGCCGAAGAATTGCTTTGGCAAGACCCGGTTCCCGCGGTGACGCACCCGCTCGTCGACGAGCTTGACATCGCCGCGCTCAAGAGCACGATCCTGGCATCGGGACTGTCGATTTCGCACCTCGTTTCGACGGCGTGGGCGTCGGCGGCGAGCTTCCGCGGTTCCGACAAGCGCGGCGGCGCGAACGGCGCGCGCCTGCGGCTCGCGCCACAGAAAGATTGGGACGCCAATTCGCCGGCGCAGCTACGCGGCGTGCTTGACGTGCTCCAGAAGATCCAAGGGGAATTCAACGGCGGCCAATCGGGTGGGAAGATGGTCTCGCTTGCGGACTTAATCGTCCTTGGCGGCTGCGCCGCCGTCGAACAAGCGGCGAAAAACGCGGGCGGCGACATCCAGGTTCCATTCACGCCGGGCCGTACGGACGCGTCGCAGGAGCAAACCGACGTCGAAGCGTTCGCGGTGCTCGAACCGGAGGCGGATGGGTTCCGCAACTATCGCAAGGCGGCGTACAGCGTTTCGCCCGAAGCGATGCTGGTCGATCGGGCGCAACTCCTCACGCTGACTGCGCCGGAGATGACCGTGCTCCTCGGCGGTATGCGCGTGCTTGAGACGAATACCGGCGGCTCGAAACACGGCGTCTTTACCAAGCGCCCCGGAACGCTCAGCAACGACTTCTTCGTCAACATGCTCGACATGAGCACGACGTGGAAGCGCGTCTCCGAAGGCGAGGAGACGTTCGAAGGACGCGATCGCGTGACGGGCGAGCTCAAGTGGACCGGCACGCGAGTCGACCTCATCTTCGGTTCGAACTCTGTGCTCCGCGCGCTCTCGGAAGTCTACGCAAGCGACGACGCGCAAGAGAAATTCGTGCGTGACTTCGTGTCCGCGTGGACCAAGGTAATGAACCTCGATCGGTTCGACGTGGCCTGATTTCGAGGAGCCTCGCAGAAGGCCGGCGTTTGCCGGGCTCTGCGAGGCTCCGATGTTTCCCTATCGCATCTGATCCGCTTACGGCGCGAACATTTCATGAAGGACTGTTAGGGTCGCTGCCAGCGTCTCATGATACCAGGCGGACCCTCCTCAGGGTCGGTCCTCAAGTAGCAAGCCTTGAGTATTCGCAAAATTGCCGCCTTACGTGGGCTCAGCCGTAATGCCGGTCGGCGGGCGTTACGGGCGCAGCGGCTAGGTATAATTGACTCGCCCAGCTTTTGGATGCTGAAGGCTCTTCATGCCCTCACTGAATTCCGTTACGTCGATATCCGTCCACCACTAGCTAAACTCTTGGCTTGACACGCAAAGCTCCTCGATGAGCCTGTCGAACGGCTCCTGATCTTGCCCCTTGGCCCGGGCAGCGCGGAACATCGAAATGTAGCCGCGAGCCAGCTGCTCCCAGCCGCCGATCAGGGTTCGATACTGCGGGTTCAGGAACATCAGTCGCAAAGTGTTACGTTCATGAGGCTCCAGTGAGCCGTAATCGACGAACAGGTCCGCACTTGCCGTGTTCCAGGCAAGAATATCCGTGCGGGGGTTGCGAATGGATGCCGGTATTGGATCGAGCGCTTGCACGAGCAACGTCAACCCGTCGCTCAGCTCATCGCTCCCCTTAACGGAAGGCGGCTCAAGCGAACATAGCGCGAAGAGATATGCGGACTCGGGACGGCTAAGCTGAAGCACGGTCGCAACCTGCTGAAGCGTATGGGCCGAGGCCTGAATGTCGCGTCCTTGCTCGAGCCAGGTATACCATTTGACGCTGACGCCTGCGAGAAGAGCAATTCCTCGCGACGGAGCACGGGAGTGCGACGATTCGTTTGAGGCAGTCCTACTGCATTCGGTTGGAGGCTTGCCCTTCGGCTCTTTAGGAAAGAGCCAAGCTCCTTGCGCTGTTCAGGCGACTTCTTTATGTGCGAAAGCGTCATTTCTCGTCGAGCATGAGTTGCTTGAACGAAACACCTAAATGCCTTGGGAGCATCACGAGGTAGATAGCGCCAAAGATGAGATCGATAACTCCGCTGACGGCTGACAGCACCACGTCAGATCGACGACGTGATCGCAATGCTTTCGGCGACCGGGATGCTCGACAACTGGACTTGAGCGTCGGCGTACTAATAACTTTCACGTTGCCCGATCCCAAAGGGGCAACCGACGGAGCGGCTTCGGGAAACTCACGATCTCGTACCCTCGAAGACGCTTGCGCTCGCAAACGGGTTCGAAGGCGGTGCCGTTCCACGGCTCGACGAACGCATTCAGACGATCGTTTTGAGGAGCTGGTGATGTCTGTACGAACACGGCCCGACCCGACGTTCTACCCCTCGCCGAAAATCGCGATGGAGTCCCCGCGCGAACGCTATGGATACGTCGCGCTGCTGCGACCGGGGGGAACGGCGGCCGATGCGCTCGGCGTCATCGATCTCGACCCCGCCTCGAAGACGTATGCCCAGGTGGTTCACAAGGTCGAGCTTCCGAACATCGGTGACGAGTTGCACCACTATGGTTGGAATTCGTGCAGTTCGATGCTCTGCCCCACGAGCGGCCACCCGTTTACCGAACGTCGGTATCTCATCGTGCCGGGCATCCGCTCGTCACGCATCTACATCATCGACACGAAGCCGGATCCTCGCCAAGCTCGTATCGTCAAGACGATCGAAGCGGATGAAATTTTACGCAAGACGGGGTACTCGCGGCCGCACACCGTGCATTGCGGGCCCGAGGGAATTTACATCAGCACGCTCGGCGGCAGAGGCGAGCATGGCGACGAGAGCCCGGCCGGCATCTTCGTTCTCGATTGCGAGACCTTCGAGATCCGCGGCCCATGGGAAGGCGATCGCGGAACGCAACGTCTGCACTACGACTACTGGTGGAATATCCCGCAGAACTACATGGTACCGAGCGAGTGGGGAACCCCACCGCAATTCGAAAACGGCATCGTGCCCGCCGATCTTCTCGCGAACCGCTACGGGCACAGCCTTCACTTTTGGAATCTGCGCGAGCGGCGTAACGTGCAGACGATCGATCTTGGCGCCAATCATCAAATGGCACTGGAGATACGCCCGGCACACGACCCGGCAAAGGAATACGGTTTTCTTGGCGTCGTGGTCGACACGACCAATCTCGAAGGCTCGATCTGGACGTGGTATCGCGAAGACGGTGCGTTCAAGGCGCGCAAGACGGCGATCATCCCGCCCGAGGCAGCCGACCCCGCGCATCTCCCGGACCTGCTCAGAGGCTTCGGTGCGGTGCCGCCGCTCATCACGGATCACGATCTCTCACTCGACGACCGCTATCTCTACGTCGCGTGTTGGGGGACGGGAGAACTGCGTCAATACGATGTGAGCGACCCGATGACGCCGCACCTCGCGGGCTCTGTGCGAATCGGCGGGATCGCCGAACGCAGGCCGCATGCCGGTGGGCGGCCGTTCGCTGGTGGTCCGCAGATGATCGAGATCAGTCGCGACGGCGAACGCATCTACTTCACGAATTCACTCTACAGCACGTGGGACGACCAATTCTATCCCGCGGGGATGCCGGGACAACTCGCGCTTGCAACGATGACGGCCGGTGGCGGTTTCGCGCTCGATCCTACGTTTCTTATCGAGATGGATGCTGGCTACCGCGCGCACCAGGTGCGCCTCGAAGGGGGGGATTGCTCGACGGAAAGTTTCTGTTTCTCGTCGTGACTGACGCGACGCTCAACTGGTCGATGATCGTCGCTATGGGACTGTACCAAGGCGTCAATCCGCCGATGGGTTGGCTCCTCGCGTCCGGGCGTTGTTTGCAACAGCGCTCGGGGCGCCCGCTTGTGGGAACGATTGCGGCACTCGCGTGGGGACATTATCTGGCGATGATCGCGGTGCTCGTTCCGGCGGCACTGCTCTTGCTGTGGAGTTCGTTACATCCACGGTCGTTCGTCGCGTCGTTCTTGCTTCGGCCCGATCGCACGTTCATCGCGCTGGCCGTCGTCTACGCCGCGTTCGGCGCGTACAAAATCATGCGACCGCGTCATCCCGTCGTGCTCGCTCGCATCCATCCCGATCGAAGAATTCGCTGGTCGTTCGTGATGGCGTTCTTACATTGCGGCTCGCCCGTCATGATGCTCGCGCCGTTTCTCGTTCTCGCCGCGCCCTACACCATGCCGATGTACGGCGCGAATGGCACGGCGTATGCGATGCTCGCGCTCGCGCTCATCGTCCCGGCGGTCATGGTGGTGCCACTGGCGTCGGTTGCTCTCGGCATCGCGTGGTTCGTGTGGCGCCGGCTCGGTCTACGCGCGCTTACGCGCGTGTGGCTCAATTTCGATCTCGGCTGGGCCGCAAGTTATCTCGTGATGGCGTGGATGGCCGTCGGTATGGGCCGGGTCGGCATGGAGATGGGGCATTAACCCGAAACTACAACTGAACGCTTAGGATTCAAGAGCGACATGTCGGGCATCGAGGATAAGGTCGTCGCGATTACGGGCGCGAGCAGCGGGATCGGGGAAGCAACGGCGCTTCTACTGGCCAGTCGCGGCGCAAAGGTTGTCGTCGGCGCGCGCCGAGCTGATCGGCTCAAGGTGCTTGTTGCCCGGATCACGGCGGCGGGCGGCGAGGCGGTGTTCACCGCTGTCGACGTGAAGCGTCGCGAAGACCTAGTCGGCCTCGTTACCTTCGCCTGCGAAACATTTGGCAGGCTCGATGTGCTGGTGAACAATGCTGGGATCAGCCGGATTTCACGCTTCGACGACTTGCGGGTCGAAGATTGGGACGAGATGATCGACGTAAACTTCAGGGGCGTCCTGTATGGCATCGCGGCAGCCCTTCCGGTGTTCCGGCGGCAAGGCTCCGGTCACGTCGTAAACATCATCTCGACAGCGGGGCTCAAGATCGTGCCGCTTCAAGGCGTGTATGCTGCCACGAAAAATGGCGTGCGCACTATCTCTGAGGCGTTGCGTCAGGAGGCGGGTAGCTCATTGCGCGTGACCGGCATCTCGCCAGGGTTCGTACGCACTGATCTCGCGGATTCCATCACCGATGCAACTCTAAAATCTGCCATCGCGGAACGAATGGAACGCATGGCGATCCCACCCGAGGCGATCGCGCGGGCCGTCGCGTTTGCGATCGAGCAGCCGGCCGACGTCGACGTTGGGGACATCGTCGTACGACCAACGGCACAAGACTGAGCGCTAAGCGCTCCGAGGAAGGTACCGCGGTCGGCCCGATCGGTATGGGTCGGGTGGGCATGGAAATCGGGCATAACGTACCTCATCGTTCGAGACGTAGGCCTCGCAAGCGCAGCGCGTTCGTAATCACCGAAACCGAGCTAAACGACATTGCGAGTGCGGCAACGACGGGACTGAGCAGAATCCCAAAGGCTGGATACAGAACGCCCGCGGCGATCGGAATGCCGAGCACGTTGTAGAGAAACGCGAAGACGAGATTTTGCCGGATGTTGCGCATCGTCGCACGACTGAGCGTTCTCGCCCGCACGATTCCGGCTAAATCGCCCTTCACGAGCGTAACGCCGGCGCTTTGAATCGCGACTTCGGTGCCCGTACCCATCGCGATTCCGACGTCGGCAGCGGCGAGTGCGGGCGCGTCGTTGACGCCATCGCCCGCCATCGCGACGATCTTCCCGTTCGTTCGCAACTCGATGACGACGCGTTGCTTGTCTTCAGGTAAGACGTCGCCGCGCACGTCGTCAATTCCGAGTTTCGATCCGACCACGTTTGCGGTCGCCTGATTATCTCCGGTGAGCATCACGATGCTCACGCCATCGGCTTTTAACGGATCGATCGCCGTTTGAGTCGTCGCTTTGATCGGATCGGAAATCGCGATGACGCCGGCCGCTTTTGCGTCGATGGCGAGGAAGAGTGCCGTCGCTCCATCGCGGCGTGCTGCATCGGCAATGGAGGCGAGCGAGTCGATCGAAATGCCCGCATCGGTCATGAGCCGCGCGTTTCCAAGGAGAAGCTTGCGGCCATCGACATCGCCCGCAACGCCCTTTCCAGTCACAGATGCGAAGTCGGACGCGTTAGAGATGCCTGTGTTCCGTTGCGTAGCGGCGGCAACGATTGCGGCTGCAAGCGGGTGTTCGCTCGAACGTTCTAGACTCGCAGCGAGCGCAATGATCTCGCTTTCGACGTAGCCGGGTGCCGTAAAGACGGCGGTAACTTTCGGCTTCCCCTCGGTAAGCGTGCCCGTCTTGTCAACCACGAGCGTATCGACTTTTTCGAATCGTTCGAGCGCCTCCGCCGATTTGATCAGCACGCCGACGCTCGCACCCTTGCCGACGCCGACACCGATCGACATCGGCGTCGCAAGTCCGAGCGCGCATGGGCAGGCGATGATCACGACGGAGACGGCCGCAATCAACGCATACGAAAGTGCCGGCGTGGGTCCCAAGATCGCCCAAGCGATAAAGGCAATGACGGCGACGGCGAGCACGGCCGGAACGAAATATCCGGCAACGGTGTCGGCGAGCTTTTGAATCGGCGCGCGACTGCGCTGCGCTTCGGCGACCATCGCAACAATCCGCGCGAGCATGGTGTCGGATCCAATTTTATCTGCGCGCATCACGATCGCGCCCGTACCGTTAACCGTCCCGCCGATGAGGGTGTCTTTCGGCACCTTAGCAACCGGCATCGATTCACCCGTTACCATGGATTCGTCGACGGCAGATGAGCCGTCGACGACCACGCCATCGACAGGAACGCCGTCGCCAGGGCGGATCCGAAGGCGATCGCCGACGCGCACGAGATCGATCGAAATTGTTTCGTCTTCGGCACCGTCACGTAGTCGTACGGCGGTTTTTGGGGCCAGATTCAGTAAGGCTCGAATCGCCCCGCCCGTTTGTTCGCGAGCGCGGAGTTCGAGGACTTGACCGAGTAAGACCAAGACCGTGATGACGGCAGCCGCTTCATAGTACACGGCAACGGTACCATCCATGCTTCGAAAGCCCGCGGGAAAGATGCGCGGGACGAGCGTTGCGACGACGCTGTAGAGATATGCGGCTCCGGTACCCAGCGCGATCAACGTGAACATGTTGAGGTGGCGCGAGACGAGCGACGCCCAGCCTCGAACGAAAAACGGCCAACCGGCCCACAGAACGACCGGCGTCGCGAGCACGGCTTGAATCCAGACCGCAATATGAGCTGGGATCAGTTCGTGCAATCGGAGCGCGGGAATATGCGCGCCCATTTCTATGACAAAAACGGGAATCGCCAGAGTGAGCCCAACCCAAAAGCGGCGGCTCATGTCGATGAGTTCGGCGTTCGGTTCCAGTTCAGCCGTGATGGCGACGGGCTCGAGCGCCATGCCACAAATCGGACAACTTCCAGGACCGATCTGCCGGATCTCCGGATGCATCGGACACGTGTAGGTGGACGTCGTCGGTTCGCTGTGGCTCACGTCCGGCGCTACGGCGGCGTCCTTGGTGTACGTATCGGGGTCGGCAACAAACTTCTTTTTACATCCCGCCGAGCAGAAGTATACGTCGTGACCGTCGTGCGCCGTATGAAACTCAGAACCGACGATATCGACGTTCATATCGCAAACCGGATCCAGTGCCGTCCTGGCTTGAGTGGAGTCAGTGGTCATGGAATTAGCCTATATGAAGTTGCCACGGTAGCATGAACCCGTTTGGTGGGCTCGAGTTCCAACGCTACACGCATGTGGCTCGAAGCAAGAGCAAATTCCAGATTGTTTGACATATGACAGTCTGTTGTACGACAGTCGGCTGTTCGCAAATTTCACGAAGCGAGAGAGCATTTGGAGGCGCCGGCGACGCTTCTACGACGAACGTTACGGAGGGTATTACACCATGTAGCATGTCGGTTGTGGCTGGCATTCCCCTTCGCTCTGTCACCGTAGGAGCCGACGAGCCTCGTGAAGATCTTTCTTGGTGCTCTCGTCACAGTCGAAGCCGTAGGCGGCACTGATGAGAGCGATTGCAAAGGTCGACCACGTCAAACGTTTCCAGCTGGTCGGGTGATAGACGAGGGTGTGAATCGGCAAGCCGAGGATGAAGGCCGGCAGAGATCACGAAGTCAATCGATCTGCGAGTAGTTCGCGACGCTTATGGATCTACCGTGCAAAGGGAGACATTATGTCCCAACTTATTGACGCGCTCTCTCGACTGCAGCGCCGATCGGTGATGGTCCACAGGCATGATGGGGACGACAATATGAGGTCGTGCCGATTTGCGGGGGTTGAGATAAAATCAGCGCAGTCGAGTTGAGATGATTATCTCACGCAGCTTTCTTCTTTGCAACAGTCGTAACGTGTGCGTCTCGTGCGATTAGCTGCTGAT
>JAABUJ010000813.1_pt1 | contig 54289 bp, 58 predicted proteins | sample 5559131 | NCBI WGS metagenome assembly JAABUJ01 (sample SAMN10711875, study PRJNA513366) | rock metagenome | isolation source: Antarctica rocks | place: Antarctica: Victoria Land, Mt New Zealand nord | collected 2016-01-07
TCTCAAGCATCCCGAGTTGCTCGCCGAGCTTCACCCGACTCGCAACGCGGACCTAGATCCGTACACGCTCGGCGCGGGCTCGCACTGCAGGCTCTGGTGGCGCTGTGCGCACGGGCACGAATGGCAGACGACCGTCAACACCCGCAGCAGGGGCTGCGGGTGCCCCTCGTGCTCCAAAGCTCGCGTCAAGCCAGGCCAGCGAACGGCAAGCCCTTGAGCTCCCGACGAGCAGTCGCGGTTGGCGCATCGGACGAGCGGAGGTGGCTGGCACGCTGCTGTCGGGTGGGCCGGCCGTCGGGGTCCGGCTAGGACGAGACACCGGAACACATGTTCGCATGCGTGCCGGTGGGTTGCGAACACTCGCGCTTGCATCGCGAGCAGCGGCTCACCTACCGCACGCGCTGGACAGACCAGGCGCACAAAAAAAGAGAACCTCGGCGCCAGTGCGCTGGCCGCGCAGATCCAGAGCGACGCCCGACGGGTCTTGTGGCTGAGCGTCGCGCGCGCTCCGCCCGGAGCTCGAGGCTCAGGGCGGAGCAGGGCGCGGCGGCGGCTTCGGCTAGGCGGCCGTGTCGAGCTGGTCGTCGTCACCGAGGTCCAGGGCGGCGAGGTCGGATTCGCTGCGGTGCGCTTGGAGCTCCACGGTGGTTTCATGCTCGCCGTCGAGCACGAACGTGTCGCGGTTGAGCGCGACGAGGGTGGGGGAGAGCATCGGCCGCAGGAATTCCCATACGGCGGCGCGTAACGGGTTCTCGCCACCGGGGAGCGCGTCCCGGAGCTTGCGGGCCATGCGCTCTGAGCCGAGCGCCTTGGTGCGCGTCACGCCGTGTCGGTGAAGCACGAACGCGGCGGCGAAACGGGCGGTCAGCTGGGCGATGCCGCGCAGCGGGTCGGGGTCCTCGAGCGCGCGCTGCAGCTCGGCGTCGAGGATCGCGTCAATCTGTCGTGGCTCGTGGCGGCCGGTGTCGCCGACGGGCTGTTGGCGCTCTTGGTCGGTCCAGCCGGCGCCGTAGGCGATGACTTCGCGGTAGTGGGCGGCGAGCAGGTGGCAGATGATCGCCTTGAGCGCTTGGCGTTGGCTGTCGGTGGGGTCCATCAGCCCGGCGCGGATGTCGTGGCCGAGCCCCAGGTTTGACCGGGTGGCGTCGGCGTGGCGGGCGCGCGCGGCCTGTCTGCGCTGCTGGTCCTCCTGGGCGGCTTTGCGCAACTCGTTGTCGTCGAGCCTGGCGCCGGCGAAGTAGGGCTCCTCCCGGGCGATGCTCGTGTCGGTGTCCTTGAGCTGCTCGTGGACGAGGTCGAGCATGAACACCGGGTCGACGACCCAGATGCCGGCGGCGAAGTCCTGGCCACGCTCGTGCACGAACGCGTAGCGGCCAGCCCGGGCCCGGTCGCGCAGCTCGCCCGTGACGCGCACCTTCAACGCCTTGGCTTTCGCGCGGGCGGTGAGCGTATCGAGCTCTGGCTCGAGCTTTGCGAGCTTGCAGCCGAGCACGCCGGCGGCCTGTCGCTGGCCGTCGGGGGTGAGATGCGCGCGGGCGTGCTCGATCTGCTCGGGTCCGTCGAGCAGAGCTCCGTCGTCGATCCTGACCGCGTAGGCGTGCTCGTCCTCGACGACGGTGCGGTGCACGAACGCCCCGAGGTCACGCAGGGCGCTGTCGTGCAGGTCGGTGCTGGTGATCCGCTGCGCGACCGCCGCGGTCAGCTCGGGCGCGACGGTGTGCATGTCGACGAGACGGTTGGCCATGCTTACCGACAGCTGCATGCCGGCGGGGCGCTCGGCGATCCGCTCGCGGATCGCCTCGGGGAGGGTTAGCTGGCGGCGCAGGTTGTGCGCCTTGCGAGCACTGATCCCGAGGTCGGAGCAGACAGCGGCGATCCGGTCCTCGTCCCGGAGGCCGGCGCGGGCTTGCCAGCAGTCGCGAAACTGTTCCTGCTGGTCGACCAGCGAGAGGTCTTCGCGCTGGTTGGCCTGGGCTTGGATGCGTCGGACCTCGTCGGGGCTGGGCTCGTGGTCGAGCAGCAGCACGATCAGGTTCTGCACCGGCTTCAGCGCTTTGAACCTGTCGCTGCCGGCCAGCTCCTGGCTGGCCTGGGCGGCGAGCAGGCGTCGCTGACCGTCATACAGGACCACCCGCTGGTCCGCCGGGTTGGGGCGCACGCCGATGCAGGGGATCAGCTGTCCCGTGCGCATCAGCAGGCCCGCTAGGGAATGGATGCTCTCGGTCGAGAGCTGCTTGCGCGGGTTGGAGGCGAGCTCGAGCTCGGCGAGCGGGACGCGCTCGAGCGTGCCCTCGACCGCGGCCTTGGCGATGGTGGTGACGTCGAACAGCGCCGGGCTGGGCAGCAGGGCGGGGTTGGGGTTGGGATTGGGCATGCGGATGTTCTCCTCTGATGAGGTGGGCGTGGTTACGGTTGGCGTCGGCGGCCGGTGGCGGCTCGCAGGGCGGCGATCGTGTCGGTGGCGATCTGGTCGAGTGCGTCGGCGGGGTCGTTGATGACGGTGATCCGGTCGCACTCGACCGACAGCGGCGCGACTCCGATCGAGAGGTGGATCGTCGGGACGCCGTGCTCGGCCAGCCAGCGGATCTTCTGAACGCCGGCCTCGGTGTCGTACCAGCCTCCGTCTGAGATCACGTAGGTGAGTCGGGGGCGCCGGGGGTTGGTCATCTCGAGCTGTTCGGCGGCGAGCGCGATCGCGTCGCTGGCGAACGCGGTACCGCCGCCGGTGCGGATCCCCGGCACGTGGGGGAGCGGGTGGCGCCCGTCGGTGAGCAGTTCGGCGCTGTTGCCGAACAGTGCGATCGCGCAGCGCCCGTCGATCTGACGCAGCCCGGTGGTGAGGATCCAGGCGATTGGGCCGAGCGCGTACTCATACGCGCCCATCGACCCCGAGGTGTCGATGATCAGCGCGACGTGCGGTGCCTGGATCGGGGCGCGCAGCTGGCGGGTGATCCGCCATGGGTGGCTGGTCACCGGGCGCCCTGAATCTCGCTGGGCGCACGCGCGGGTGTAGGCGCGCCCGTCGAACCGTCCTCCGGGTGTGCGCTTCTCGATCGTGCGAGTGCCGATCGTCAGCGCTTGGCGCATCCGGGTGGCATATCGGCGGGCGTGCGCGACCTCGTCGGGCACCGGCGGCCGGTCAACGCCGCGGTCTGGCATCCGCCCGCTTGGCGCGCCGGTGCCCTGTCCGCGACCGCGCGCGGGTGCATCGGGGTCGCCATGCGCCACTCGGTCCAGTAGCTCCTGCAGGTCGACCTCCTCGTGCAGCTGCTCGAGCTGCCCGGCCATCGTCTGTGCCAGTGCCTGCTCGAGCGCTTGGGCCAGCGACCCGACGGCCGGGCCTTCACCGGTGTGGTCGCCCGGGTCGCCGGCGCCGTCGCCGGCGTCCTGACCGGACCCGTCACGACCGTCGGCCATCGCGGCCTGCGGCGCGCCGATAATCTCGCGGTAGCTGAGCGCGGCGGCGTTGAGCGGCTCGGTCTCGCCGTCGGGGATCCAGATCAGCTTCGCGTAGAGCTCGTCGAGCGCTTGGAGGTCAGCCTCGCCGAGAACCTCGCGCCAGACGACGAGCATCGCGGTGAGGTCGGCGGGGTCGACGATCCCGTAGCGGGTGCGGGCCAGCAGGTACACGCTCGACCGACCGGCCATGTCGCGGGTGACCGACTCGCCGGCCATTGCCGCGGTGGCGAGCTGCGCCGCGAACCGCGGCAGGATGACGTCGGTCACCGCGGCCTGCAGCGCCCTGGTCACGAACCGACCGCGGACGGAGGCCACGGGAAACTCGCGGCAGCCGTGGGCCTCCATCCTCGGTTCCTCGAGCAGCTGGCGGTCGACTGCGAGCTGGCGATCGGCCGGGTCCTCTGAGCGGGCGAGCGCAATGTCGTGCTCGACCGCCCAGCGCTTGGTGTGCTTGGCGTGGAAGGTCTCGTGCAGCGCCACCCCGAAGCAGCGCAGCACCGCGCGTCGTTCGAGCCGCCCGGCCTGCAGCTGCTCGCGGGGGGCGAGCAGCTCGTCGGCGTCGAGGTAGATCGAGCGCGAGTGGATCTCGATGTGCCCGGGATCTGAGAGCCCCGGGCCGGCGAGCGCCCAGACCGGGTAGAGGCGCTGCAGGATCAGCGTGAGCCGGTCTGAGAGATCCTGGTAGAGCGGGTCGAGCTTGCCGCGCTGGGCAGCCGCCCGGGCGAGCTGCTGTACGAACAGCGGCGCCCGCGCTCCGATCATGGTGCTGGGCGCGGGCATCAGCTGGTCACCGCCCGCGGGTAGCCGTGCAGGCTCGGATGCGGTCCTGAGGCGCGCACCTTGTAGTGGGCGTAGCCGGCCTGGTCAAGCATCCGGCAGGCGGCGGCCGCCTCGGCGTCCTGGATCTTGCCCGCCTGCACCTGCTCGTGCAGGTTTGAGGCAAAGAAGCCGGCGCGCTCGCCGACGCGGTCGGTCATACGCCACAGCGACTCGATGTCGCGGAACTGTGGCGTCCAGGTCAGCCCGTCCTCGCCGGCGATCCGCTGGCGGTCGAGCACTCTGGCCTCGATCACGAGCCGCTCGGGTGCGCCGAGCGCGGCGAGCGCCGCCCAGTTGGAGGTGACCTCGAGGGTCGCGGGGAAGCGGGAGTGCCAGGCGTCGGGGATGTCGGTCGCGCCGACCAGCCCCGGGTTGTAGGCGAGCAGGCACGCGAAGCCCGGCTGCGCGAGCACGGTCTCGCCGGTCGCCGGGAGGTACAGCGAGAGGCGCCCGTCGAACACCGAGTTGCAGCTCAGCAGCGCGACGTCGCGGATCGTGTTGACCTCGTCGATCATCACGACCCAGCCTTCGCGCATCGCCTGCACGAATGCCGAGTCGACCAGCCTCACGGCTCCGGACTCCGCGGCGACGGGGACGAATTCGTGGCGGAACAGGTACTCGTCCGAGGACGGGCCGCCGGCGAGCTCGACGAAGCCGTAGAACGGGGCGCCGTGCCGGTCGCGCACGTCAAACCCGCGGCTGCGCCACAGGCGGTAGGCGATCGCGCGGGCGATCTGACTCTTGCCCGAGCCGGGCGGGCCGGTCAGCCGCAGGAACGTCGACTCTGCCGGCATGTCCATGTCCAGCAGCCCGCAGGCCAGCTCGTCGACCGGCTGGCCGTGCAGGCATGGCGGGTAGATCCGCTTGCCGTCGGGCAGGACGATTGGCTCGCCCGTCGTCTCGAGTTCGAGCGGCTCGGCACAGGTGGGTGTGGCGAGGTCGCCTTCGGCAGCGACCCGGTCAATCTCGTCAAGCGCAGCATTGATGGCGCCCATTGAGGGCTCCTTTCGTGGTGGTGGCGCACCGCGGCGGGGTGCCGCGGTGCTGGTCGGTCGCGTTGACCGGTGGTGGGCCGGCGGCGGCGCGGTGTGGCCGGGTGAGCGCTCAGGCGCCGAAGACGCTGGCGGCGACGCGCAAGCGGGCGGCGGTGGCGGCGTAGCCGGCCTGGTCCTTGGCGGCGGCGACCTGCCCGGTGATCTGCCCGAGCTGCGTCGCGACGGTCGATTCGTTGGCGGCGACCCCTTCGAAGCTGTCGAGCACCTGGTGGTGCTCGCCGCCGCGAGGGGAGAGGACGGATACGACGTGTTCGATGCCGCCGCCCTTGATGTAGGGGATGTAGGTCTGTACCCAGCCGCGGGCAGACCCTGGGCGCGCGGCGCGCCCGACGCGCTGCTCTAATCCGGTCGGGAGCCAGGGAAGATCGAGCTGCACGATCACCGACGCGTTCTGGAGGTTGTGGCCCTCCTGCCCGATCCGCGACAGGCACAGAATCGGGAACTCGCCGCGCGTGAACCGCTGTTTGAGATCTTCAAACTCGGACGGCTTGACCTGCCCGTCGGCGACGTGCGCTTCGACGCCGTGGCGCTCGCGCAGGGTGTGGGCGAGCTGGCGAAGGCACCAGACCCGCTCGGCGAACACGATCACCTGCTCCTCGCCGGCGACACCGGCGAGCGTCTGGGCGGTGACGCCCCGCAGCAGCGGCAGTTCGTCGCCGCCGCCGCGCATCGCCTCTTGCACGAGCCCTTGGCGGACGAGCGCTTTGGCGAGTGCGGCCTTTGAGTGTGTGAGCGTCTCGGGGTCGACGCTTGCGTCGACGAACACGCCGACGTTGCCGAGCACGACTCCCTGAACTCGCGCGAGCTCCGCCAGCGCCCGCTTGTGCAGCGCGCCGCCGATCTCGAGCCCCTTGAGCTCGCGCAGCAGCGCGAGCAGCCGCCGGTAGGCCTCTCGGCCGCCTCGGCGAATCGCTTCCAAGAGCTCGGCGAGCGCCGAGTCGGGTTCCAGCGCGAGCGGTTGCGCGGGCCGGACCTGCGGCATCCACGCCTGCATGTCCTGGCGGGTGACCCGGACGAGGTGCGGACCGTAGTTGACCCGCAGGCGGTGGGCGTTGATCTCGTCCATCAGGTCGCCCGCCTCGCGGGTGTTCAGCCGCTCGCGGATCATCGCTTGATCGCCGACCGCGAGCCCGACGAGCACGTCGAGGTGCTCGGCGCTCTTGCCCCGTGGGGTGGCGGTCAAGAGCCAGCAGTCGGCGACGCACCCGAACCGCACCTGCGCCAGCGCCTGATGCGCCTCGGTTGCCGGGTTGACGTAGCGCAGCGCCTCGTCGGCGATCAGCAGGTGCCAGGGGATCGCCTGCAACTCGGCGGGGTAGCGCTCGAGCAGCCCGTTGGGGACGAGCACAACGCCGGGCCGGTCGCCGAGGTCACGGTCAAACGCGCGGATCGGTCCGGCGACCGAGGCGTGCTCTGAGAGCACGAGCACCTCGACGTTTGGAGCCAGCGGCGGCAGTCCGCGGCCCGGAGCGCCGTCGGCGAGCTCATCGCGCCACTGCGCCAGCAGCCGGCCCTCGGCGACGACCATGGCGCGAAAGCGCCGGGTCGTGGTGGCGCGGTTCGAGAGCGCCCGGCCCGTGCTGATGGTTTTGCCGGTCCCGGTTGCGCTCGCGTCGACGCCCGAACCGACGACCTTGAGCGCGGCCATCTCCTTCTGGCGACCGAGCAGCACCGGGTCGTCGGCGAGCGGCCGGGCGAGCGTCATGCGCACGACCTGGCGGGCGCCGGCGTCTAGCGTCACCTTCGCCTCGTCACCCTTGAGCGAGCGCAGCTGGGCGATGGCCTGCTCGGCGACCAGCCGGCGGGTCGTGGCCGAGAGGCCGTCCGAGGTGGTGATCGTGAGCACTCCCGGCCGGCCCTTCATCCGCCCGACACGGACGGTGTCCTTCAGGTGGCCGGCGGCCTCGGTCGAGAGCAGCAGCGGCAGCTCGCGCTCGACAGCGGTCTGGACCGCCTCGCCGAGGTCCATCTGCGCGCTCGGCTGCGCGTAGTGCTCGTCGCGTGGGCGACCACCGAGTCGCCGTTGTGAGAATCCGCGGGCCGCGAACGTGATCACGCGTAACGACAACTCGGCGCTGTGAGCGCCGTCGCGTGCGGTGTAGGAGCGGCGTCCGACGAGCAGCCGGCCCCACCGGTCTCGCTTGTCGCGCGGCACCCCGGGGCTGACCGTGGTGCCCAGCTCGCGGGAGAGTTCCTGGGAGAGCTGGCCGGCGGAGTCAAGGCACTCCTTCGGGCCGGCGTGCAGCGTGTGCACGTTGATGCGCTCGAGCAGTTCGCCGACCGCGCCGATCGGCAGGGCGGCGGCGCACAGGTCGCGTTCGAGCCGGCCGCCGAGCGCGATGATCAGCCGGATCGCGTCCAGCGAGAGCACGGGGACCAGCTGCCAGCCCTCGCCGCCGCGGACGGCAGGGACGACGAACGCGCCGACCGGCCGCTTCACATCGCCGACCGGGGCAAGCTGCTCGTCAGCGAGTTCCAGCCAGCTCTGAGAGGCGATCCGCCAGCACCTCAGGTCGCGCGCGTCGAACTGCTCTGGGTGGCCCAGCACCCAACGCGAGAGCTCGTCGGCCTGCTCGCCGGCGAGGCCGAGCCGCTTTGCGAGCGCGCGGCGCTGGTCGTCGCGGTAGGCGTAGATCGAGGGGTCCTCGAGGTTGATCGGCAGCCGGGCACGCGCGCGGCGCAGCGGCTCGTCAAGCTTGCCGGCCGGGACGGTGAGCCCGGTCCAGTCAAGCCCGGCGTCTCGGTCTGCCTGCACCTGGCCGTCGATCAGCGTCCGCACCGCGGCCAGCGTAAGCCGGCTGGTTGAGATGCCCGCGAGCTGGTGGCGGCGCAGCACGGCCTGGGCGTGCTCGTCGGCGCTGCGCCAGATATCCGGATCGTTGGGGTCGACCGGCTCGTTGGCCGCCAGGCGCACCAGCGCCCGCCAGGTCAGGTGCTCAAGCGCCCGGCCCCAGCCGGGAAAGCAGCGCTGCAGCTGGCGCGCGGCGTCGGTCTCGCGTGCCGTGCTGGTCAGCTGCTCGCGCTGGCGCTCCTGGCCCGCCTGGGAGGCAAACCAGCCGGCGGGGCGGGACCTAGTGATTGGCGCCGCCGGCACGCCGGCGGGCGGTGGTGTTTGTTGCTGCATGAGGCTCCTTCGTGGTAGGAACGTGAGGTGAAAGCCGCGGGGGTGCGCGACTTGCTAGGCGCCGTTGGTGGCGCGGGCGCGTCGCGCCCAGTGCGCGGTTATCTCTCTCGCGCGGGCGCTGCGGTAACTGATCCCGTGGCGGATCGGCTCGATCGCGAGATCGCCGCCGTTCTTGTTGGTGACGTAGGCCTCGAACTCGTAGCCGCGCTTGTTCAGCCGGACGATGTCTCCGGCGCGGATGCTGGCCGTGCGCATCAGGCCAGCTCTGAGTCGTGATTGACGCTCGGACGCAGTCGGCTTCGAGCGTCCCTGATGATGTCGAACAGCTGAGGGTGATGGGCCGAGTTGCCCGGCTCGTCCGTGCAGGGCAGCACCCGGCCGGTGATCGTGCGGATCGCCGGCCCGCTCAGGACCCTCCGCGCGAGTCGGGGTGCTCGACCGCCATCGTCTGGCCCTGGCGAGCATGATGGGCGCGCGGAGAGCTCCGCGAGTCGGTCAAGCAGCGCGATCCGTTCCTCGAGTCCGATCAGTGTGATCTTGATTGGTTCACGCTCGCCTCGCAGCGGCTCGCTTCGACTGGCGAGCTCGCGTCGGCGCGCGAGCGCTGCGCGTTCGGCTGCGGCCGCGCGGCTGAACCGAGCTGATCTGCGCGCCGGGGGTACTTCTTGGGGTCGCATCGAGGCGGTTCGGGTGTTCATCAAGGGGCTCCTTTCAATAAGGCAGCTCATCTGCGTCTGCGATGCCGGCGTCGGTGCCAACTGCGGCTCCCGTCGCGACATGAGGTGAGGGCAGCGGCGTGGGGAGGACCGTCGGATGATCCCCGTCGGCGTCTGCGCTGGTCGTCTCGGCGCGGCGGTCCTCGAACAGCACCTTGCGGGCTTTGAGGGTCACCGCTTCGCGCCTATGATCCTGCTGGTCGGTCCACTCGCGCCAGTCGAGCTCGGCGTCGACGAACACGCGCGAGCCCTTGCTCAGGTATTCGGCGCAGTTGCGCGCCTGAGCTCCGAACACCTCAACGGTGAAGTAGTTGGTCTTGTCCACCCACTCCTCGCCGGTCCGCCGGCGGGTGGTGGAAGCGACGCGCAGCCGGGCGACGTCCGCGCCCGACGGTAGCCCGCGCAGTTCGACGTCACGGGTCAGGTTGCCCGACAGCTGGGCGGTTGCGATATCTCGCATCGAGGGTGCTCCTCTCTGTGGTCGGTGGCAGCGGCCACCGGACGTGTTGGATGACCGGTTGACGGTGTTGGAACTGAGGTACCTGCGGGCGGCGTCGAAGCCTCGCCTGCCCATCCAGAGCAGCCGCGCCTAACGTTTGGGCAGGAGGTCGCGCGAGGCAGCCTCCACGCGAGGGTGCCCTATTGGTCTTGGTAGCGACCGTGAAGTCGCTTGTGCGCCCGCTCGTACACGCTGCGCGTTCCCCTCTGTGGATGTCGTTCGCCGAACGCGATGACCACGAGGTAGACGCCCTCCTCATCCGACCGCGGCGCCAGGACGAAGCCGAACGGTCGCTGGGACGCCGGACCTCGCGTGATTGGGACCTACACCTTGAACAGGCCGCCCAACTGCGTCCGCCCTCCGTCTTCGTCGCAGCGGAGAAGGTCGACGATGCTCAACCGTGCTCCACGAGGTGCTGCTGTTCCCGTTCGGCCGCGATCCGTGCCGTCGAACGCCGATCGAGGCGCTCGACCTCCTCAGTCCAGACGCGCTGGCTGATGCGCACCGCGACGCGGACGTCGCGGCGGCCCGATCTGCCCACCGTTAGCCCTCGCCGTCGGTGGGCACGTCTCCGAAGAGGACCTCGAACTCCTCGTGGGTGAGTGGCCGACCGCCCATCTCCTGGTGGATCTCGGCGACGGTTTGGGTGATCGCGGGTTCGAGCGTCACGCCGCCTTCCTTGTCGGACACGACGTCGTAGCGGCGACCGGCGATTTCAACCACGTCACCGATGTTCACATCGAGCTTCTTCGCTACAACCGCCACCGCGCTCATGGTAGCCCTCCGGATCTCTGCGCTCGACTGGTTCCGCCGATCCTCCGAAGCGCCCCGATCAGCCCGACGTGCCCGACAGCATGGGCGAGCTGAGCCCGCCAGGCGGGTTCGAGGTGGGGGAGAAGGTCGAGCTCACCGCGGTCATAGGCGCGGTGGCATGGCCGGCAGAGAGCGGTGACACAGAGCGGGTCTCCGCAGCCGCCCATCGACCGAGGAATCAGATGGGCGGGGTCAAGCCGACGGTCCGAGCCGCACACGATGCAGGCTCGTCCAGCGATGGCGGCGCGCTGCGCTTCGGTCGCCGCCATCGAGGTTGTTCGCTGCAGCGGCTTGTTGCGCCGAAGCGGTTTTCGAGCGCGCAGCCGGGCGCGCGGCGCAATGGTGTGCGCTTCATCGCTGCTCCTTCGAGATCGTGGCAGCCCTGCGGCCCCTCTCGGGGGTCGCCGGCTCCGTGTGGTGACCGGTCGGCGGGTTGCCGGCCGGCGCGTTCATTGGCTAGGACGATCCGGCGCGATGCCGAGCCGCACCTCGGTGGGGCCTAGCGCTCTGGCTCTCAATCGGGCTCGGCCGCTCGGATCAACGCACGCTTATGCATCCGCGATCTCCTATCTGGCGATGGCGATCTGGGCCTACGAAGAGCTGTTACATGGCGTCAACTGGTTTCGACACCTACTCGGGCTCGGCTACGCGATCTCCACCATCGTGAATCTCGCGCTCGCACTCCAGAGCTAGTCGCACACGCGGTGGGCAGCCCGCGATTGTGGTGCGCTTCCGCTCCAACAGACGGTCGGCCCGGTTTCACAGGCCGCGCCCACCCGGGCACCTCGCCCAGTGCGAGCAATAGCGTGGGGTGCACTTCCAGCCGCTCGGGTCGGCGAATCCCCATGGCTGGTCTGGCCCAAATCGTTCGTAGTGGGTGACGATCTGGCTGGCCGCGAGCGCGATTCGGGCGAGGCTTCCGCGCAGCTGCCCGGTTGTGCGATGGGTGGTGATCAAGCTGGCGCTCATCTGCTTTCGCTGCTTCCCGGGCTTCGCGATCTGCGCGAACGAGAAGTCCCGGGCCGGCGCCCCCTCGAGCCAGCGTGCGGCGAGGTACAGGCCGGCTTGCGGGTCGTGGTCGGCCTTCTGCTGTGAGAGCGGGCTGCCCTTGATCTTGTAGTCGGCGACCGCGGCGCGAAGCGAGCCGCCATCGGGCTGCAGCGTCTCGAGGTCGAGATAGCACTGGATCGTCCACTCGAGCCCGGGCGCGAGCGCGAACTCGAGCTTGCGCTGAACGGCTATCGGCTGGCCCAGCTTCGGGACGAGCTCGGCGAGGGTGAGCTCGATCGCCGCGAGCCCCATCTCGAACGTCGCGGCTTCGCTGAGCTCGGGACCCCAGTCGACCCCGAGCTTGTCCTCTTCGCCGGCGAGCTCCCGTTGCCAGTGGTCGCGGTAGGCGTCCTTGACCTGGTCGGGCGTGAGAGGCTCGCCGCGCTCCAGGATCCGCGTGTAGTAGGTGCTGATGGCGTCGTCGACGCGACCGCCGAGGAACATCGCCCCCGATGGCGGTGTCCGCTCGCCGAGCAGGTAGTGCCGTCGCCAGTCCTCCGGGCAGAGGAGGAAGCGGGTGTAGGACGAGTTTGATAGATGGCGCATGCGCTGGCCGTCGTAGCGGACGGGTAGCTGGCGCGGGACTTGGATGCGCGCGGCCAGTTCGGCCGCGGTGGGCGGCCCCGCGGCCGGCGCAGAAGCGCCGGCCGGGGCCGCCGTGGGGCGGGTCATGTGGTTCTCCGTTTCAGTGGGGGGTCAGGCGCTTGTGAGCTGCTCTCAGCTCGCGACGCTCACGCTGGGTCCGGTGCCGCAGGCCCGAGGCCGCCGAAGTCCACAGCGACGACCCCGTCGCTCCGCTCGGCGGCCACGACGGCCGGCGCGGCGGGCTCGGAGGCGGCGGCCGGTGCGGCGGCGGCCTGCTCGGCGGCTTCGCCTTGGCCCATGCCGGTCTCGGGCTCGCCGTGGGCGAGGATCGGCCCGAGGTCGCGCTTGACGGCGTCGGTGTTCATCCGCGCCTCGTAGCCCTGCCTGAGCCACTGCTCGGTTGCCGGCGAGAGCAGGAGCAGGTCTGGTTTGCCGTTCCGGCGGACCGCCTGTACCTGCCGGTCATTCGCACCGACCGGCAGCACCACCGGGGCGAGCGCCGTGTAAAGGTAGGCGCCGATCCCGGCGGCGACGCCGGCCCGCTTGCGCGCGTCGGAGTAGAGCGCCTTGAGTCCGGCGAACGAGCCGGCGTCCATGTCGCCGATGTCCTCGTAGACCGCATCGACGTCGACGCCGCCCTCGACAGCCGGGAGGGTGACGATCAGCCGGCAGCCGAGATACAGCTTCTTACCGGCACCGTGGGTGACCTCGACCGGGCGGAACTCCTGGCGCCAGCGGCCGGGCACGACCGTGTTCAGGCGCTGCAGCACGGATTGGGCGCCGAGGTAGGCGGCGATCTGTGCGCCGCCGTAGGCGGCGCCGTTGTAGGCGACCTTCGTCATGGCGCGGAACCCGATCGCGCCGGGCGCGAACGGCCGGCGGAACTGCAGGGTGGCTTCGCGGTGGGTGCGTGCCGGGGGCGCGATGCCTGCGGGGGTGTCGGGATTGGGGTTGGACATGGTTCGTGTTCCTTTCCAGGGATTGGTTAGGCAGCGAGCGCCCGGTGGCGCTCGATCAGGCCGGCTTCGGTGAGGAACCGCGACGGGCCGCCGGTCGGGCGGCCGCCGCGGCGGGCGGCGTGGGAGATGACGAGCCGGTCCTTGGCTCGCGTGCACGCGACGTAGAACAGCCGGCGTTCTTCGGCGAGCTGCTCGGGGCCGGACGTGTTCAGCGCGCGCCAGGAGGGCAGCAGCTGCTCCTCGCAGGCGAGCAGCACGACGAGCCCGGCTTCGGCGCCTTTGGCGCGGTGGATCGTTGAGACGGTGATACGCCGGTCCTCCTGGCCGGGTTTGAGCTCCTGGGCGTGCAGGCCGGCGGCGTGCTCGAGAAAGCCGGTCAGGGTGGCGGTGTCGGGGTGCTGCTCGTCGTAGGTCTGGCCGGCGCGGCACAGCGAGCGCAGGTCCTCGAGCACCCGTTCTGCGTCGCGGCGCTCCTCGGCCCGCGGGGACTGATCGCGGCGCTGTTGGTAGTGGGCGACGAGGCCGCCGTCGAGCATCATCGTCGCGACGACGACGTGCCCGACTGAGCGGCCCGTCTCGAGCTCCGAGCGGACGTGCTCGAGCGCGGTGCCGAACCTGATCAGCCGGTCGCGGACCGCCCGCTGGCGAATCCCGTCGAGCTGCCGGGCGCGGATGCTGGCGGTGATCAGGTCGTCGCCGTGCTGCTCGCGGGCGAGCGCGACGATCCGGTTGGCGGTCGCGGTCCCGACCCCGCGCCGCGGGGACTGCACCGCCCGGCGGAACGCCTGCGCGTCGGCCGGGTTGGCCAGCAGCGCCAGGTAGGCGAGCGCGTCGCGGACCTCGGAGCGCTCGTACAAGCCGAGGCTGCCGAGCACCCGGTGAGGGATGCCGGCCCGGGCGAGCGCGGACTGCACGGGTTGGCTGGCGTAGCCCGAGCGGGCCAGCACGAGGATCTCGGTTGGGGGGACGCCGGCGGTCAGCGTGTCGGCGATCGTCCCCGCGATCCAGTGCGCTTCGTGGTGCTCTGAGTGAAACGCGAGCACCCGCACGTGGCCGCCGGCGCCGCGCACCGCGACCAGTGCCTTCGCCGCCCGGTGCTCGTTGTGGGCGACGCAGGCGACGGCGGCGTCGAGGATCTCCGCCCGGCAGCGGAAGTTGCGCCCGAGCACGATCCGGGCGTGGCCGGGGAATCGCTCGCCGAACCCGAGCACGTTACGCGGCTCGGCGCCGCGCCAGCTGTAGATCAGCTGATCGTCGTCCGCTACTGCGCAGACGTTGCCGTTGGCGCCGGCCAGCAGCGCGATCAGCACGCTCTGGGCTTCGTTGGTGTCCTGGAACTCGTCGACCAGCAGCCACTTCCAGCGCTGGCGGTAGAACGCCAGGCGGTGGGGGTGCTCTGCGAGCAGCCTGACGGCGTACACGAGCAGGTCGTCGAAGTCGAACGCGTTCGAGCGCTGCAGCTCGACGTCGGCTTCGCGCCATACCGCGGCGATCACCGGCGCAGCTCGGTGCCGCGTCGCGAACTCGTAGCTCTCGGGTGTCAGTAGCCGGTTCTTGGCCAGCGAGATCTCTGAGAGAACCTCGGCGGATGCCGGCTGTCCGTAGCTGGACAGCGCGGCCTGGATCGCGCCGCGCTGGGAGTCAGACAGCAGCCACTCGACCACGTTGCGCATGTCCGCCGGGTCATAGACGGTGTAGTGCTGGGTGCGCCCGAACACCGCGGCGTGCTCGCGTAGAAGGCGTGCGCACACCGAGTGGAAGGTGGCCGCGGTCACGCCGCGCGCCCGCTCCTCGCCCAGCAGGTCCGCGAGGCGCAGTCTGAGCTCGCCGGCGGCGCGGACGCTGAAGGTGACGGTGAGGATTTCCCACGGCTGCGCCTGGCCGCTGTCCAGCAGGTGCGCGACTCGGTGGGTGAGCGTCTTGGTCTTGCCCGCGCCGGGTCCCGCGATCAGCAGCAGCGGTCCGGGTCCGTGGCATACGGCTTGGGTCTGCTCGGGGGTCAGTCCCTCAAGCAGCGCGTCGGGCCCGCCAGGTAGCCGGGCGGGCAGGGGATTGGCACCCGCGGTGGGGTGCGTCATACGTCACCTCCATCGGTGAAGGGAAAACGGATCTGCGGGAGCGCGTGGTCGCGGTCCCGGGGGGGTCTGCGTGCAGGCGCACGTGCCCGCACGGCAGTCGACGCTCGTCGGCGAGACGGAGGCGTCGTACGCGCGGTTTGCGGCAGAGCGCGAGCGCCGGCGTTCCGAGCGGACTCGTGGTGGTGTCGGCGCCTTGGTGAACGCGAACGCCGCCGCGGCAGCTGAGCGTGCCGTGCCGTGGTGACCGCGAGACGCCGCCTGCCTCGGCAGCGTCATGCTGACTGGGCGCGAGCCTCAGTCAGCATGGAGGCGGCGGTGGGCCACCTCGTACACCGAGCGCTGCCACGGATGCTCAGGATGCGCGACCCCGAAGGCTAGATACGCCAGCACGAGCGTTCCGCTCGCCGGGTCGCGGAGCGCCTCGAACACCATCCGCCAGCGTCCATCGGCCGTCGGCAGATACGCCTTGACGCAGTTGGGAAGGCTGGTCCCGTCGCGCGCGTCTGGATCGCAGCGGCGCAGCTCGCTCAACTCGGCGCCGTGATCCTCGAACCGGCGGCGCGCGCGGGTCGCGACCTCGCGGCCGGAGGGGGTCGCGTGGCGTAGATCCTCGCCGAACAGCAGGTCGGCGAAGCGCACCGCAAAGCGCGGATGGCCGCCGGATGTCGCTGTCATCTAGCCCTCCGCGTCGGTGGGCAGATGGCCGAACTGCTGCTCGAACTCCTCGGGACTGATCTGCTCGAGCCCGAGCCGCCGGCGCATCGCCGGGGCGCTCGTGTCGGGTCGGATCACCAGACGCCCGTCGTCGAGGATCTCCTCAACGAGGTACTCGCCGATCAGATCGCCTGCGAGCGTGATGTGCGAACCCGTGTCGGCCACGTTCACAGTGTGCCACGCCTCGAACTCAAGCCCGACCATTTGAACTCCCCGCGCTCGGTGCTCGCCACGCCGGCTCTATCAGCTGGCGTTGTCCATCGGGTGCGGGCTGGATCGTAACGGTCCTCCGTCCGCCGGCCACCGCGTGGGTCCATGAGTCGCGGGGGTCGGTGGGCTGAGCGGGGCAGCCGAGCAGCAGCGCCACGAGCGCGAGCGCGTCGGGGCGGGGCTGCGGCGGGCTCAGGTACTCGCACCCGTCGCGGCCGGCGAGCACGCGATTGGTCTGTTCGAGCACGTGGACGACGAACAGCCCGTGCTCGGTGTCGCCGGCAGTCGGGTTCGCCCTCACTGCCGCCGACGTCATCGGGCGTCCTGTTTGAGCCACAGTCCGTGCTGATGGCCGCGACGGGCCTCTTCGGTGACCTCCTCGAGTTTGATGTCGCACAGCGCGAGCCCCTCGGCCGCTTTGTAGAGCGCGTACTCGAGCTTCTCGCTCGCGTAGTTCGGCTCCGGGCCGTTGAGGCGAACCCGGTACGCCATGTCGCCGATCGCATCCGCCGCGTCGAGCAGCGCGTCACCGTCGCTGCGCGCGCGGCTGGTGTCATTCGCACGGTGGTGGGCGTGTGTGCTCACGGTTCTCACTCCTTCGCTGGTTGTCGTTCGTCCGCCGTTCACGTCAACTCGCCGAACACGTCGGCGACGTAGGCACGGGCGCGCTTGAACGCTTCCCCGCGCAGCTCGCGGCCGTAGGGCCCGCCGAGCAATACGGATGCGAGGTCGTAGATCGCGCCCCGCGCCCCGCAGGTGCCGGCATGGCACCGCCAGCCCGTCGAAGCAGCAGTGCCGACCGAGCACGAGGCGTGCCGATCGTCGTGCCAGCTCGCCGGGCAGCGCACCAGCCCGCCGTGTGGCACCTCGATCCCGGCGAGCGCCTCGAAGTACTCCGGCGGGCTGATTCGCTTGTACGGATCGTTGTGCTGAATGGTGGCTCTCGGGCGCCCGCCCGCGGTTGCCGCTGCCGGGACCGGGTCGGGCAGGTCGCCGACGAGCGTCTCGATCGGGTACGGCGCCAGCTGGAAGTCGGCTTCGAGGATCCGCGCGTGCTGGCCGGTCTTGCCGTTGACAGACCCGGCGAGTCGCATGACCCTGCTCCTGTCTTTGCAACTCGGGTCGGCGACGTTAGGCTTCCCGTCCGCGCCGACGCCGAGGTGATGGATCAGTCGCAGGTGAGCGCGCTCGATCGGCTCCACCAGCTCACCCGTCGCTTTAACCACGCTCGTGGCCGGGAGCGGTTCGGCGAGCTTGAAATAGGCGTGCGCGCCGCCGCTCCCCGCGCTCTCGACAAGCAGGTGGCACGGCCGGGCGGCGAGGAACGCCCACAGCGCGGGCAGCTGGCCGGGCTGGTCGACGTCGACCCACAGCGCCCGGGTGCGCGCGACCGCGTGCTTGTCGCCGCGCGGCTCGTGGCGCACCGCCGGCCCGACGAACACCTCCTCGCCGCGATCGCAGTGCCCGGCGGCGAGGGCGAGCAGCCGCTCAAGCCAGTCCCCCTGCCCGGTACTCCCGCCGGGTCGGAAGTGGTCGCGACGGCTGCGGGTGCTGATCGCGAGCGTCCCGTCGCGCCGTGCGCCCGCGGCGAGTTCGACGAGCCCGTCGCTGTCGGCGTGCAGCATGCCGAGCTGCAGCGCCCGATGGCGCTCGGCGGGCAGCTCGCCGGCGAACATGCGCCCGTCGGCGAGCCGCACCCGGCAGCGCAGCCCGTCGGGCGTGGGCGCCCTGGGTGCTGCGCGGGCGCGGCGCGCGACGGTGGTGGGAGTGGTCATCTGGAGCTCCTTTCACGTGGGGTAGATACCGGCCGGGAGCGCTCGCGCCTCGCCCTAAGCCGCGAGGCCCGGAGCGTCGGGCTGGTCGCTCGCGCAGCAGTGCGAGTTGGTCGCGTAGTCGCGCGCGAGCGCCTCGGCCTGCGGGCGTCCCTCCTCGCAGCCGGTGAGCGTCTCGACGACGCGGACCAGGCGGGTGATGTCGAGCACCTGCCAGTGACCGTCGCGCGTCTGGCGCACGACGACGTTGTGCCAGCGCGCCGCGGTGTCGCGGTAGCGGGCGGTGACGGGGGTGGGCATGAGCGTTTGCTCCGTTCTCCGCTCGGGTCGCTCTGGGGCGATCCCGAGGCGGCGTTGGTATCTGGGTTCAGCAGTCGCCGGCGAGTGGATCTCGCCCTCGTCTTGTCGGAGTCGACGAGCCGGGGGCGTCAGCCGAGCTCTTGGCGGGCGAAGTCGGCGGCTGCTTCGAAGCGGCTCGCGACGTTCACGAGCCCGGCGGCGTGCGCCTCCATCTCTCGTGCAGCCGGGCTGTCCGGCTGCACGTAGGTGTCCGCGGCGTGGCGCAGGACGCCTGCCGCGTCCTCCAATGCGCTGGCGCTCTGCGCGAACAGGCGGTCAGGCTGGCCGAGCAGTGCGACGATCGCGGCGTGAGCCTGCTCGGCGCGATGGGTGGCGAGCTGCCGGTAGAGCTCCTCCACGCCGTCGGGGCCGCCCGTGCTGATGGTGCTCATGCTCCTGGCTCGACGGGCGGCTCGTCGCAGAGGCGATAGCCCACGCCCCACAGGCAAATCACCAGCCGACGACCAGCACCCGCCGCGGCAAGCTTGCGGCGCAGGCGGGACGCGTGCGAGTCAAGCGTGCGGCTCCGCTCGCCCCCGCGGAACCCCCACACATCGCGCAGCAGCTCGTGCCTGGTGAACACGCGGGTAGGGTCGGCGATCAGCGCCTGCAGCAGCGCGAACTCCTTCGCCGACAGCGCGACGTGTTGTTCGCCGACGCGAACCTCGCGGGCGCGATGGTCGACAGTAAGCGCACCAACCCGCGCAACCGGCGCATGGCGTGGCTCGCACGTGCGCCGCAGCAGCGCGCGGATCCGGCCGCGGAGCTCGAGGTAGGAGAACGGCTTGGACACGACGTCGTCGCCGCCGCGGTCGAACACCCGCACGCGCGCGAGCTCATCCACGCGGGCGGTGAGCACGATCAGCGGGGTCTCGGGGTCGACCTCGCCGGCGAGCCCGTCGCCGCCGCGCACGGCGTCGAGCAGGCCGAGGGTCTGGCCGTTGAGATCGGCGAGCACCAGCTGCGGCCGGCGCGTTGCGAGCAGGACGAGCGCGTGACGCCGGTTCTCGGCGACCACGACCTCGTAGCCGTCGGCGGTGAGGTTGGTCGTGAGGAAGGCACGGGTGGCCGGCTCCTCCTCGACGACGAGGATCAGGTGCGAACTCATAGGGTCTCCTTTTCGGTGACCGAAGGTGGACTGGACGGAGCGGCGCCCAAGAGGCGCCGCTCCGATGTGATCTCGCCGGCGGTGAAAGCGGGTAGGCGGCTGCCGGCGTCGTGGCTCAGACGAGCTCGCCGTGGACGGTCTCCCACTGACCGCGCAGGAGGTCCTCGGCCGAGAACCAGTCCGGGACGCCGGCCATCGCTCGGCGCTCGGCGCGGTCCCGCCGGCGGCGCTCCGCGGGCGAGATGTCCGTGATGATCGGCTGGGCGCCGGCGCTCAGCTCGAGGTCGGCGAGCACGCTCTCAGAGAGCGGCTGGCCGGGGTCGTACTCCTCGCCGCGGTCGAACGCGAGCGCGGACAGGGTGCGGGTTGACAGGGTGTGCATCAGGTACCCTCCTGGGGTCTGGTGCCCGCGCGCCACTCGCCAGAGAAGTTGCGCGGGCATTGGTTTTGGCGGCCGTCCTGTTTGTTCACGCGGGGCGGCCGTTCTTGTGTGATGGGGCTCCCCGGGGCGGGGCGCCCAGGTGGTCAGCTAGAGCAGGCCGCGGGCGGTGAGCTCGGCGCGGATCTCGGTCCGCTCCTGCAGGGCCAGCCACCAGGCCAGGTCGTCTTCGTGACCGTCGCGGTCGGGCTCGCGGCTGACGACAGCGAGGCGGATGATCTCCTCGGTCGTCCCGCCGACAAGCGTCGCGGCGATGGTGCTGGGGTTGGGCATGAGCGTCTCCTTCACTGGATGTGTTTCTGCTGCGCCCAAGTGGATGGGCCCAGAACGACGAGCGGCCGCCGAGCCTCGAGGGCTGGGCGGCCGTGGGTGCTTTCGATGGGATGGCGAGCTAGAGCGGCTCGCCGCGGTGCTTGCTCGCGATCAGTGCTGCGATGCGCGGGAGGGGCCAGGCGTCATTGCCTGTCTGCGCCGGCGCTCAGGGCTCTCGTAGGACGTCGTGCGTCCCGATTCGCCGCCAGATGATGTGCGGCTGACCTTCGCGGGCCGCTGCGCCGAACGTGAACGTCCGGTGCAAACCGCAGCTCATACACGCCGCGATGGCCGGCGAGGGGGTGCACCAGCGGATCGCCGGGCAACGCCGGCGGCGTCTGCTTGAGCGCCGCCACAAGCTTGGCCACGGCGACTCTGAACCTGGCCTGCTGCTCGGGCGTCAACCGGCGGTACTCGCGCTTGAAGAGCGCGAGCCGGTGGAATGTCGGCATCGGAGCTACTCGCCGGAGTCGAGTTCGCCCAGAAACTCTTCCAGCGAGTACGTCACGTGGCCGAGGCCATGCGCCTGCTCGTAAGCGAGCTGCTCGTCGACGGTGGCGGGCCGAACTCGCCCACCATCATCGGCAGGCTCAATCACGGCGTAGTCGGTGCCGCCGAGTCCGGCCTCGGCGATCGCTGCTGAGGTCAACTTGTTCACCGGGACGGTGATTGCTTCGGCGAGCGTCGGGAAGGCTGACATCGCTGCCATGGTAGATCCTCTCGGTGGGTGTTCGGAGCACGTCGACACTTCCATGTACGCGCGCATTGGCTTGAGGCGGCCGTCCTCTTCACGCGGGGCGGCCGTTCTTCTGTCTCTGCGCTGGATGTGTTGTGCCGCGCACAAGTGGATAGGCGCGGAACGACGAGCGGCTGCCGGGCCTTGAGAGCTGGGCGGCCGTGGGTGCAGCTGAGTTGAGAGCTAGGGCGACTCGGCGCGATCGTTCATCGAGATCAGCGTCGCGATGGGCCGGAGCCCTCTGCGAACCCGGATGTCCGGGCTCACGCTCGTTGGGGCGACGGCGTGGCCGCCAAGAAACGGCGCAGACGCTGAACCTGCGCAGCGTCCGGTTGCTCGAGCTTCCGGCGCGTTCCGTCGTGCTCCTCTGCGCTCACCTCGATCAGCGCCGAGGTGTGAGCCGCCGTTGCCGCGGGTTCGGTGAGACCGTTGCCATCGTTGTTCTCATCGTACGCCCGTCCTCTGTCCAATCCGCTGTCGGCTCGGAGCGTTCCCGTGGCGCGTCGGTCTGAGCTTCGGCTCAGAGCTCCGCGAGCCGTTCGATCGCTTCGACGTCGGCGAGGTCGAGGTGTGAGCCGCGGCGGCGCTTGAGGTCGACCAACGTGAGCCGGTTCATGACCGGCACCTGTAAGCCGTCGATCTCGTACAGCTCCGCCTCTTCGACGAGCTGAGACCAGTCGGGGAGCCCGGGCAGCCGCTGGACGACATCGATCTGCCCCAGCGACGTGAGGACGGTTACGTTTGAGCCCTTGTGGATTCCCCATCGCTCTCGCGGCCCGAACGCCCGCGCCGGGTTCAGCTTGAGCACCGCGTCGATCGACATCAGCCATTTCGCCACCCGGTTGAGATTCTCCTGGTCTGGGTTCACCACGATGTCAAGATCCTCGGTGTTGCGGACGTAGCCGTAGAACAGCATCGCCATGGCGCCGAGCACGACGTACTCGACTGTGTGTTCATGGAGCCCGCGGAGGAGACCCCGCAGATCCACGATCGGCTCGCTCATCGGATCCGCGTGGCGGATCGCGCCCAGGCCGCGTCGCGCGAGAGGCGCTCGAAGAGGTCGATGCGCTCTTCGACGCTCATCTCCTTGACCCGTCGCATCATCTCCAGCCGCGACTGGTCTCTCGGCAGCGCCGCGGTGGACGGCTTCTCGGTCTTGGGCATGGGGTGCTCCCTTCGCATGGTGTGGATTGTGCCAGTCGGTTCGTCGGCGTCAGTCGATGTCGACCCGCTCGGTTCTCGTCGATCGGACTCACGCCGCGAGTTCCATACACCGAGCGTCGAGCAGGACCGATCGGCGCTCACAGCGAGCGCGCCAGACGGCACGCTCTGCCTCGAGGCGCTTGGCCTCGGATGCGGCCAGTTCGGCGATCACCTGCGCGAGCGCCTCGCGGTAGCCGAAGGGCTGTTCGGTCCTCGTGACGCGGTCGTTGGTTGCGGGCATGGGTACTCCTCCCTTCGAGGTGGGCAGTTAGGTGGACTGCCGAGCGGCCGTCTGCCCGGGTGGGCGCGCCGGCCGGCATCGGATCTGCTGGTGCCGGCGGACCGGCGGTGGGGCACCCTCCGTCGGCGGTGGGGCGGCCGTTCTTCGTTTGGTCTGGTGGGGTTGCTGTTCGCGTCCTGGGAACGACGAAGGGGCTCGCAGCGACGCCCCGCTGCGGGGAGGGAGCTCCAGGCCCTGTTTGGATGACGCGACGCGCCGCTTCGCCGTCGGCGTCACGCCTGGACGGCGCGCCTACGACTGGCGGATATCAGCGCTCGATATTTGCGCCGCTCTCGTCAGCGCTTCGGGATCGGCGGGATCCCGAGCTGCCGGCAGATCGTCCGGGCGACCCCGACACCGATCTCGCGGTGGCGAGGAACGAACGACTTCGCCCCGGTCTCGCTGTGCCTCCATGCATCGTGGTTGCCGCGTCCGCGACCGGGAACGGGATCGACGCCGTGGGAGCGCAGCCAGCGCTCCAGCTCTACGCGCTTCACCGGCTCAGGGTTGCGCGACGCTGACCGGGCCGACGGTCACCTGACCCGGCGGCGGGATCGGCTCTCCTTCGGCGACCCGCCACGCAAGCGCTCCCTCGAGTGCCTCGGCGACGCCGGCCTTGGCCTCGTCGAGCGTGCGTCCCTGACTGATCGCCTCGGGGACCTCGGCGATCTGCGCGCAGATCCAGCCGTCCTCGCCCGGCGTGAACACGGCGGTGTAGGTGATGCGGGCGCGTCCGGCGACGGGCGCGCTCAGCGGGTCGCTCATCTGTTCCTCCATTCGGTTCAGTGTCTCACAGCCCGGGCTCACCCCCGGTGGTGCCAGTCGGTTCGCCGGCGTCGGTTCATATGGGCCGGCTCGTTTTTGCGTGGATCGCTTTCACGCTGCCAGCGCGAGACCTCGCTCGTCGAGCAGCATCGAGCGGCGCCGGCAGCGAGTACGCCAGGCGGCACGCTCCACCTCCAGGCGCTTGACCTCGGCTGCGGCCAGTTCGGCGATCACCTGGGCGACGGCCTCGCGGTAGCCGAAGGATTGTTCGGTCCTCGGAAAGCGGTCGTAGGTTGCGGACATGGGTACTCCTCCTTCACTGGGTCGTAGACGAGGAAAGGGCCCGACGGTCCCGCCCGGTGAGGGGCACGACCTCGGGCCCATGAGAGACGCCGGCGGCTAGCTGCCGGCCAGCAGGCAAACACGCCGCCGTCTGAGAACGCGACGAACTCCCGCACCCCGTGCGGCAGCCGGCCCGTGAAGCACAGGGCGTGGCGCCCCAGCTCCCGCTCGTACCCGAAGATCAGCTCGGGCACGAAGTTCACCCGCGGGTCAAGCAGGTAGGAGCACGGCTCCCGACCCTCGAAGCGGGCCATCGTCCGCACTTGCGCGAGCGTCGGCCGGTGCGCCAGCCGGCGGCGTGAGCGCGCCAGCTCCACGATCGTGGCAGCGATCCGCCACGGCCCGATCCGCTCCCGGCGGTGCGTCACCGGCGGATCCTCCTCCGCGTACAGCGAGCAGCCGCCGTCGGCGGTGCTACGTTTCCTCTTGTCCGACATTGAGGTTCTCCTTGATGTCAGCGTGGCCCCGGAGATCCACCTCTGGGGCCGCTGCGTTTGTAGGGACGTTCAGACACCCGGCGCACGCGACGCCGGGCCATGTCAAGCCATGAGGCCTCCTCTCGTTGTGGTGAGCCGGCCGCGTAGGGGACCGGCCAAGATCAAGCGCCCAGCGCGCCGATGACCAGGTGGCTGTCGACGACGGGCAAGCTTCACGCGCGCGCGAAGAAGCGTCATTTGGGGAACCGCACGATGCCGAGCTTGCACCAGATGGTCCATGGCGCGCCGCGGTCGATCTCGGGCTAGCGGCGCGGACGTCGCGCGAAGGAGCGAGGGGGCCGAGCACCCTGCGCGACCCCTCTCTGGACAGGAGAAGAAGGAGCCGCATGATGAGTGCCCGGCTCGCCCTCAGTCGAGCGGCGCCAACCGCCCGACGAGTGCTCCCGCCAGGGGTCGAGTGGGACGTCCGCAGACGGCACAACCCCACGACGGCAAGTCGCGAAACCGATCGCTGTGGAGACCCACGAGGTGGCGATCAGTGATCGACAGTTCGACACAACGAAGACCACGCCAGAGCGAACAACACCATCCCGGTGATGGCTGCTGGCGATGCCTGGGCGCTCGAAAAGTCTCGAGGAGAGACGGTCGGGCTATGTGTCGTACTCGAACCCCGTCAAGAGCGGGGAGGTCGCCGTACCACAGCGAGCCATCAATCGAGAGGCTCAAGCGTAACACCCTGAGCTGGCGGCGCAACCCAAATTCCCACTAACGCCGGGCGATCGGCAACGGGTGGGATGTTCGAGGCGTCCCGAATGTCGTTGGCTGTGGTGCCCGGGTCCACCACGAGCGTGCTTGGCGGCAGTGCGAACTGAATTGCGCCGTCGTGAGCCGGTTCAAGGCAACGCCGGTGTGTCACACCTCGGCTCCCGTAAGCCGCGTCTCGGGCGGCGTACCTAAGTCACCGAGCTCAATGCTTGCCAACTCCGGATTAGGCCGAAGAGAAGCGCTGCAAACCGGAGACTTTCAAGAGGACATCGGCGTGATGAGACGGCGCACCGAATCCGGAGTACGCCCATTCGCTGCCAACTCCGGATTAGGTCGTCACGGCCCAGCAAATCCGGGATGTTCGACCGAACTGGCTCATCGACGTAATCCGGAGTAGAGGCTGCTTTATCCGGACAACAGGGCAGATATGCCGTCGGGCCATGAAGTCGATCCAGCGCGGCGGTAGGAACACCGGTGGACTTCGACGGTCAACGCCGCGGTGACGAGGGTGCTCGCTGGTCACCGTGGACGGTTAGCACCCGAGCTGTTGCAATCCGGGTCGCTCCGCAAATTTGCACGACCACGTGAGCCCTGCAGAGTCGGCTGAGCAGGGCAGACGCGGCGCGCCCTGGCGACGAGCAGGTCACTCAGGCATTTCCTGCCGTGGCCCTGCTTTCCCCTCGCCGAGGATGCGTTCGCACCTCGCCAGACTTCCGGTCTCGGTCGGCAGCGGCAGTCTGAGCGAGACTGCCCCAACGGCGACAAAGGGGAAGCGGTGGACTACACGCGCGGACTTCCGCTTCTACCCGATCGTTAGCAGCAGAGCTGCTAGCACGCGTGCCCGGATTGCGCGCGGAGCGGGTGTGGGCAGGTTCGTCGAGCAGATGCGCGGCGAAGCGCGAGAGCGGGTGTCGAGGGCTGCCGTTCAGGACCAAAGCGTGCCGCAAAGGGATCGGCTTGAGCGACACAGGTCGGGGCGCTGTCACTCTCGATGGCGCACGACGTTGACGACGTTGCCGTCTGGTGCGCGGACCAAGAACCGGCGTACGCCCCATGGTTCTGTCGTGATCGGGTGCACGATCTCGTAGCCGAGTTCACGAGCTTCTTCGTAAGCACGGTCGACGTCGTCGGTCTGGACGGAGATGACCGAATCCTCGGGAGCGGTCGCGTCACGCGTCACGAGCTGGACGTTGGCGCCGGTGTCGGGACAGGTGTAGCGGGCCACCCATTCCATGTTGAACTCCTCGGTGCTCAGCCCGACGTAGTCGGTGTAGAACCTTTTGGCTGTACCGACGTCAGGCACTCGAAGGTTGGCGATGATGCGGATAGCGCGCAATGCGGTCCTCCTGCTGTCGAACGGATGTGAATGATGATGTCGCAGCGCCGCGACGTGTCGACGCTTCCAGTGCCGCCAGCGGAGCCGCGTATGGGCAACACCCCCGCAACCAGCGCGGCTACGGGGCGCCAGGGGAGCGAGGCGTCCCGCAAGCCCACCCGGTGATCCATCCCGGCGACGGGGCGGTATACGCGGACCTCGGATACCGACCAAGTGCCAAGTCCTGGTTGACACGAGAGCAGGTCTCCTGTGCGGGCCGCTGGCCGACTCGTGGTCGTCGCCGGAAATGGAAGCCGGCGCTGCTAACCGAGAGCCCGAAACGCGCCGTCGTCTGGCTGCCGCTTTCGGCTCGCCGGCTCTCAATGCAGAAGGCGTTCCGTCGCGGCTGCAGGGGCGACGTTGGAGCATCCAGCTCTCGACGCTGCGGACTTCTGGTTTGACCCGATCGCTAGCAGCGTGGCTGCTGGCAGTCGCCCCCGAGGCGTTCTCGGTTTCCGCGCAAGGCAGGACGCGACCCGCGCGCGGTCGGAAGTAGCGGCTCGACGAGGAAGGCGACAGACCGTCGCCCCGCCGGCGGAGCCTTGCCCGGCGTCGCATGCTTCGGACCTGTCCGGTTGTTCCGGATCGCTGGGGCTGAGGGCGCCAGTTGCTGTGGTCGATCAAGCTGCTGCTGATCTTCCGATCCAAGCGCTAACGGGGCCTAGCTGGCGTTGAGCGGCTCCTGTAGCGCAGATGCCGAAGGTTCGACGCGTTCGGGCTGCTGTGCTGGGTCAAGCGAGGGCGTACAGCTGCCAGTCGTCGGGGATGCCCCTTGAGTCTGTGGGTGCCGCAGTCCTGAAATCGCAGGCCGGAGCCGGCGGTGAGGTCTCGCACCGTGCGCGACACGAGGACCTCGTCGCTGGCTGCCTTGCTCATGATCCGAGCCGACACGTGGACCGCGAGGCCGGCGATGTCGTCGCCTCGGAGCTCGATCTCGCCGACGTGGACGCCCGCGCGAGCATGGAGATCCTCAGCGGGTAGCGCCTCGAGGATCCCGCGCGCGGCCTGAGTCGCGCGTGCGGGACCGGAGAAGACGGCGAGGACGCCGTCGCCAGTTGACTTGATCAGGCGGCCATCGAAGCGCTCCAGGCCATCGCGGACGATCCTCGCGTGGTGATCGAGTGGGGCGATCCACGCCGCATCCCCAAGTCTGCCGAGCTGGTCGGTTGACCCCACGAGGTCGGTGAATAGGATCGCCGCGAGCACCCGCTCCGTGCGCGCGGCGGGCGGCGGAGCCCCGACGAAGTCGCGCAGTTGCGCGAGTACCTCCGCCGTGTCCCCAAACCACGGCAGGTGCTCGGCGCCGGGCAGCTCGACCATCCTGGCACTGCGGATCCGCTGCGCAGTAACACGAGCGGCCTTGATCGGCAGCACTCGATCATCCGTGCGATGGAGGACGAGCGTGGGCTGACGGATCGCGGGCAGCACGTCCCAAGCTGTCAGCCCGTCCGCCCAAGACTCGTAATACCGGCGCGCGACGGCCGGGGAGGCACAGGCACGCTGCAGCAGACCCCACCCGCTGTCAGCGTCACGTGCGCCCGCGAGCCAGACGTCTCCGTCGCGGCCCTCGCCCCAGGTCTCCGCCGTCCGCCGGATTAAGGCTTTCCACGCCTCATGCTCTGCGTCGCTCATCTCGCCCTTGGCCCGCGGATCGAACAGGCACGCGGTTGCGTCGAGCATGACGAGACGCCCGACCCGGTCAGGCCTGGCGGCGGCTGCCAAGCAGGCCGTCACGCCGCCCTCGGAGACCCCCACGACCGTCGGGCAGCTCAGACCCGCGGCGTCCATCACGCGGAGCAGCTCATCGATTCGCTCCTCGACCAGTGGCGCCACATCGATGGGGTCAGACGCACCGGTGCCCGGCTTGTCGTACACCGCGACACGCGCGAACGCCGCCAGCTCGGTGAAGAACTCACGCGGCTGCGGGTACTGCCAGAACAGGTCGACGTTGGATACCCAGCCGGGAACGAACAGTATCTCCGCGGGACCGTCACGGAAGACCTGCCACGCGATCTTGACGCCGTCGCGCTCGACGTAACGGGTCCGCGGCATCTCCACGACTATGTTCTAACCAAACCCGGTGACGTCTGCATGGTCCTACGACCACCAGCCACCCCAACGCTGAGTAATGCTCCGGCGGGAAACGGGCATTCGAGCGCGATTGAGCGCCAAGTACCGCGCTGACGTCGCGAGCCTAAATTGCGCCGCCCTCCTCCTCGCCACGAGCGCGACGGGCCCGTCGGCGCCGCCAGTCGTCGCGGGCGACCGCCGTCCGACCCGCGCGACACAGGCCAGCGCCACCGAGTCTCAGCGGCGGGTTCGGCGAGAGCGATCGTTGAGGCGTCCACCTGGAGCGAGTTCGATCCGTGCCCTTGATCTTCGTCCCGCCGAATGAGAGTGTCAGCGAGACGATTCCAACCGATGGCAGGTGGGAACAAGCCGCGAAAGCTGAAGCCTGTGGGCGCGGGGAGACGGGGTCTTCGGCGCTTTTCAGACTCCCAACCTGCCGCCGATGCGCCCAATCAGCCTTGTCCGTCGGTGCGATCGTCGGCTTGAGTGAGGAGAAATGTACGCATGAACACGTCGAACAACCGGTAGGCACGGGCCTGTGCTGCCTTGGCCTGCTTGATGCTCTCAGCCAATAACTCGGCAGGGGAGCGTACAGACGGGCCAAGGTCGCGGCCTGAATACTGGTCAACCCAGCGGCGGATGGTGGCGGTGTCGGCCTCCGGGTGGAACTGGATCCCGAAGCCGAGCCCGACTTCAAAGATGTGCGTCGCCTCGGATGAGTGCGCCAACTCGTGCGCCGCGGGCGGCAAGACGATGAAGTCCTCATGCCAGCTCAACCAGGGGCCGGTCGGGATATCCGCAGCCGGGGTCACAGAGAGCTCAAGCCAGCCGACCTCGGGCCGCGGCAGCCGGTGGACTTCGCCGCCGTGGAGGGTGGCCAACGCCTGGGCGCCGAAGCAGATGCCGAGGACCGGCACGCCGGCAGCCTCAGCGTCATGCAGCCAGTCCAGCTGCCTGGTCATCCAGGTTGACCGGTTGGACGTCGCCCACGAGGAGTCGGCTCCGAGCGCTGCGGCGGCCTGATACTCGCGCGGTGAGGGCAGCCGCTCTGCGGCGCGCACGTCGACGATGTCCAGAGCGATGTCGCGGTCCCGCGCCCACTCACCGAGGTAGCCGGGTCCGGCATCAGGTTGCACCTGCAGAATGAGCATCCTCATCGACGGTTGGCTCAGGTTTTCAGCCGGCAGCGCCGACAGCCTCGCCGGTCGCGGTCAGGTACGCGGCTGCGGCGCCCCCGTCGACGATGAACGTCGTGGCGTTGACGTAGCTTGATTCATCGCTGGCGAGGAACAGCACGGCGTTGGCGATCTCCTCGGTCTCGGCAAATCGGCGAGCCGGCAGGCGCGTCAGCCGGAGTTCCCGGGCCTCGGGGTTTTGGCCGTACACCTCATCTAGCAGTGGCGTCCGCACCGGCCCGGGACAGAGCGCGTTGACGCGCACCTTTCGCGCCGCGAATTCGATGCCGAGCTCACGGCTCAATGCCAGGACGGCTCCCTTGGATGCTGTATAGGAAGCCTGCGAGACGGCTGACCCGAGGACGGCAACAAACGACGCTGTGTTGATCACGGAACCTCCACCTGCCGCCAGTAGGTGCGGAATGCCGTACTTGCAGCAGTGGTAAACCCCGTCGAGATTGACGCGCTGCACACGGTGCCAGACATCATCGTCGGCGTCGAGAATCGATCCGTCTGCCTCGGGTGAGATCCCGGCATTGTTGAAGAGGACGTCGATCCTGCCGAAACGCTTGGCGACATCCTCGTACCCGCTCCGCACAGCCGCCCCGTCGGTGACATCGACCCGCTGCGCCAGATCGAGCGTATCCATAGCGTCCGCGTTCAAGTCCCAGCCGGCGACGATTGCGCCCTCGGCCTTGAACCGCTCAGCGGTCGCGGCCCCAATGCCAGAGGCCGCACCGGTGATCACAGATACCTTTCCGTCGAGTCGACCCATCGGTCAGGCTCCTTTCTTCGTTGGCGGCGTCGCCCCAACCGCGGTGTAGGCGCTGTCGGGAACGAGACCTGGGTCTCGGTAGACCGTCCAGCTGCATTGCATCCCGGGCTCGGTCGGAGGCTCGATCACCCGCGCCGGGTAACCCAGGCGGCGGATCGGCTCGAGCTGTTGCAGGACACAGCAGTGAACACAGTAGTAGCAGACGCCGGTGCGGTTCCACGCGAATGGATGGGGCTCACGGGTGACGCCAAACAGTCCCTCGCGGCGTATTCGCCCGCCGGATCCGCAGGGGTCAAAGCGCAGCTCGATCCGATCTTCGTGCTCGAACAGATCGATCTCTCCGCGACGAGCCGGGCCGCCGAAATGGGCGTGCATTCCCTCCAGCGCGATCTGCACCAGCAAGTCGAAGCTGTCAGGCCAGGGCGCTACGGCGGTGTCGTAGCGACCGTAGGATGCGATCGGCTCATGCTGGAGCTCGGCCCATAGCTCGCCAAGCCGTTCCTCGCCCAGCTCCGTCACGGCTGCGTCTACCCAGCCGGCGGTGAGAAGGAGGTGGGGGTCATGCCCATCGAGCCACGCGGCGACTGTCGCCTGTGCCGCCTCCTGCCCGGCCGTGCCGGTGATGATCGCCTCGGCTGACTCCGCGACGGCGATGACGAAGCGGCCCCAGGCGGCGGAAGTGTCAACGTCGCCAGCGGCGGCGCGGGTCAGTTCGCGCAGCTCGGCCATCCGCTCCGCAGAGACCCCCTCACGCTCGAGGATCGCTGGGATCGCAGCGCACCACTCGGTGAGCAGTTCGTGAATCTCGGTCGCCTCGACCACGAGGTGCCGCACGAGGCTGCCGGCGTCCGCCCGACGACCGTCGGCGAGCGCCGCGTCGATCCGGTCGAGTGTCGTCTGGGCTTGCTGCGCCCAACTGCCGCCGCGGGCCTCCCGTCCGATGGGTGACCAGACGACGACCTCGGTCTCGCTGGCATGAAGCGGATCGGCGGACGACGGCATCAGGGCGTGGTGTTGTAGGCGATCGAGATTCCGCCGTCGACGGTGAGGACCGCACCCGTCGTCCATGCCGCGCTGGGCGAAGCCAGGAACACGATTGCGTCGGCCACCTCCTCCGCGCGGCCGAAGCGCCCGGTCGGGATATGCTCCAGGCGCCTCGCCGCTGCTCCCTCGTCACGAAGCAGACCGCGGATCAGATCGCCCTCGATCGGCCCGGGACACACCGCGTTACAACGGATACCCGCGCGCGCGTAGGCAACGGCGACATCTCGGGTCAGAGCTAATTGGCCCGCCTTGGCGCAGTCATAGGCAATCTGCGGTGTCGCCGAGCCAAGGAGGGCTGCCGTGCCTGACACGTTCACGATCGCGCCCCCTCCAGATGCGATCAGAGTCGGGAGTTGATATTTGATGCAGAGGAAGGCGCCAGTCAGGTTGAGCTCAAGCTCCGCGCGCCAGGTCTGCAGCGAGGTCGACAGCGGGTCAGAGTCGGCATCGAGCACCCCGCCGGCGTTGTTCACGCAGACGTCAACACTGCCATGCGCTGCCGCCGTCTCTGCGTAGAGTGTGGCCACCGAGTCCTCGTCGGTGACGTCGACGGCCACGGCGCTGGCGTTGGCCCCTCCCGCTCGCAGCAGCGCGGCGGCTGCCTCGCACGCCACGAGATCGCGGGCGGCCAAGACGACCGTAGCTCCTGCCTGGGCGAGCCGCTGCGCGGTCACCAGTCCGATGCCGCGGCTGGCGCCCGTCACTACACACACCTTGCCGTCTAAAGCCTCGTGGCTCATGCGTGGCTTAGAGCCGCTCGAATGAGCGCCGGAGATCCCAGTCGGTCACCGCGGCATCGTAGGCGCGTTGCTCGTTCCAGCCCGCCTGCAGATAGTGCTCGACGACTTCCTCGCCAAAGATCTCCCGCGCGAACTCGGAGGCGCCAAAGATCTGCAGCGATTCCATCAGGTTGTTCGGCAGCCGCGACTCGTCTTGCAGCTCGTAGGCATCCCCCGTGTGAGGCGGCGGCGGCTCCAGGTCCTGGTCAATGCCGCGCAGGCCCATTGCGATGATCGCGGCGTACGCCAGATACGGGTTGCAGTCCCCGCCCGGAATCCGCGATTCCACGCGAAGGCTCGGACCGCCTCCGAGCACCCGCAGCCCGCACGTCCTGTTGTCCTCGCCCCACACCACCCCGGTCGGCGCAAAGGACCGGTGGGCGAAGCGCTTGTAGGAGTTCACGTTCGGCGCAAAGAGGTAACAGAGCTCACGCGAGAACTTCAGCTGGCCGGCCAGGAAGGAGCGAAAGATCGGATTGTCGGCCGGTGCCGGCGTGGCGAACAGGGACGTGTCGTCGTTCCACAACGAGAAGTGAACGTGGCACGAGTTGCCCTCTCCCTCGCTGTACTTGGGCATGAACGTGAGCGCACAACCGCAGCGCCATGCGACCACCTTGGCGGCTTCCTTGAACAGCATGTGCTCATCGGCCATGCGCATCGCCTCTGCAAAGCGGACGTTGATCTCCATCTGCCCGGGGTGGGATTCCCCCTTGCAGTCCTCGACGACGAGACCGCTGTCGGACAACGCGCGGCGGATCGGCGCCATCACATCCTCGGCCATCGTCGGGCCTAACGTCGTGAAGTCGGTGTTGTAATCCGTCGCTGGGCGGAGATCGCGGTATCCCTGCGTTCGCGCCTGTTCGAGAGGAGTGCGGAAGAGGATGAACTCGAGTTCTGACGCCGCGCGCGCCGACCAGCCTCGCTCAGCGAGCCGTTGGAGTTGGCGTCGCAGCACCTGACGCGGTGCGAGCTCCAGGGGACGACCGCCACCATCGATGAAGTCGCAGATCACCACCGCCGACCGATCGAGCCATCCCGCGCGACGCAGCGTCGTCAGGTCTGGCTTCAACGTCAGGTCACCGAAACCCCGCTCCCAGGCATGCTCGAACGGCTGCATCTCGACATCGCGATCGAGCACGTATTCGCAGATCGGCGCCCCCTCATCGACGACGTGATCGAGAAACGCGATGCCCGTGTAGCGCTTGCCGGCCAGCCGCCCGAGCATGTCGGGAGCCACGACCAGCACGGTGTCAACCTCTCCGTCCTCGACCAGCGCCGCCAACCGGGATACCGACAGCAACGCGTCGTCGGCGAGCGCGACGGGGTCGAGCCGCCCGTTGGATGAAACGACCGCGCTCGCCCGGGTATTCATTTCGCTCGTCATTTCGCGAGGTATCCGCCGTCGACCACGAACGCCTGACCCGTACAGTACGAGGACGCATCGGACGCGAGGAACAGCGCCATCTGGGCGACCTCCTCCGGCCTGCCCCAGCGACCCAGCGGTATCAGCGCAGAGAACACCTCGCGCCGGTCGGGTGGGATTGCCTCGGACATGGGTGTCTCGATCGGCCCGGGCACGACGCAGTTGACGCGGATCCCTTCTGGCGCGTGCTCCACGGCCAGACTCCGCGACATCGCCAGGACACCTCCCTTCGCGGCCGTGTAGGCATCCGAAGCACCGCTGCCCACCCGAAACGCGGCGATCGAGGACACGTTGATGATCGATCCGCCACCCCGCCTGCGCATCGCGGGAATGCCGAAGCGGCACCCCAGATACGTCCCCTTCATCGATACGGCGACGGTCCGATCCCAGATCTCCTCGGTGAGCAACGGGCTCGGAGCATCTGTCTTGCCCTCAACGTAGCCATCAATTCCCAGCAGCCACAGCCCGGCATTGTTGTGGAGGATGTCCAGCCCATCCCATTCCTTCTCGGCGACTGCGACCATCGCCTCGACGTCGGTGGCCTGAGAGACATCGGTCCGTAGACCACGTGCCTGGCCGCCTGAATCGCGGATGCCAGCGGCGACCGCCTCCGCGGCGTCGCCGTCGATATCAGCCACCAGGACTGCAGCGCCGTGCTCGGCGAACAATTCCGCCGCGGCGCGCCCCATCCCGGAGCCGGCGCCGGTGATCGCGGCTACTTTGCCATCGAGCATCACACGTGGTCCCTTTCCTCTGATGTCGTTGGGTTCGGCGGGCCGGGTCCCGGTCAGCCGGTTACGGTCGAGACGAAAATCGTCTTGGTTTCGGTGAAGTCATGAACGGCGTCTGGGCCAAGCTCACGTCCGATTCCCGAACGCTTCACGCCTCCAAACGGCGTTGAGATCCGGACTGAGAGATGCGAGTTGATCGAGATGTTTCCCGTGTGTAGCCCGCGCGCGACCCGAAGCGCCCTCGCGCCGTCACGCGTCCAGATTGACCCCGCCAGGCCGTACTGCGAGTCGTTGGCAATTGCCAGCGCTTCAGCCTCATCATCGAACGGGATGACGACGGCGACAGGACCGAAGACCTCTTCGCGCGCAACTCGGTCCTGGTTGCTAAGCGGCCCCAGCACCGTCGGCGGGTACCAGTACCCAGGCCCCGACGGGGCGGAGCCGCGGATTACGATCTTCGCGGTGCCGTCAACGTACGAGGAGACGCGATCACGCTGGCGGGCAGAAATCAACGGCCCTATGTCCGTGTCGGGATCGAGCGGCGAGCCGACACGAATCGCCTCGACGACGGGCCGGAACGCGTCCAGGAAGTCGCCGACGGCCTCGCGCTGAACCAGGATCCGTGAGCGGGCGCAGCAGTCCTGGCCTGCTGAGCCGAACACGGCGGGCGACGCTTGTTCGGCGACCAGGGCGAGGTCGGCGTCGGCGAAGATGATGTTCGCGGACTTGCCTCCGAGCTCGAGCGACACACGCTTGACCATGCCTCCGGCAAGCAAGCCGATCCGCTCACCGACAGCGGTCGAACCGGTGAAGCAGATCTTCGGCACATCCGGATGGGTGACGAGCCGCTCACCAACCACGGGGCCAAGTCCGACCACCGGCTGAAAGACCGCCTCGGGCAGACCCGCGGCTCTGACGATCTCCTGCATCTTCAGAGCACTCAATGGAGTGAGCTCAGAGGGCTTGTGGACGACAGCGTTCCCGGCAGCCAGCGCCGGCGCGAGTCGACGCGCGAGCAGGACCAGGGGCGAATTCCAGGCCGTGATCACACCAACCACTCCGAGCGGCTCCTGGACCGTCAGCGCGATGCCGCCGCTGACCGGGACGGTTTTCCCGACCAGCCGCTCCGGACCTCCGGAGAAGTAACGGAAGAGATCGACCGAATCGTTTACCTCGCCCGTCGCGTCGGCCAGCGTCTTGCCGGCGTTGCGGGCCTCGATGTCGACGAGTTCAACCCGGTGCTGCTCGATCCCGTCCGCGATCCGCAACAGCGCGCGTGAGCGATCCGCCGGCCCCAGCGCGGCCCACTCGGCCGCCGCCGCCTTGGCGCTCTCCACGGCCGCATCGACCTCCGCGACCCCGGCGGCCGGCAGCTCCGCGATCACCGCCTCTGTGGCTGGTTCCCGGACTGAAAGCACGCGGGCGTCCTTTCGTGCGCAACTGCATTGACGAAGCTGGAAATAACGAGACTCTCGGGGTCTTCCTCCGGGTGCCACTGAACGCCAATGGCCAGCCGGGCGTCGGGCAGCTCGATCGCCTCAACGAGACGATCGCCCGCCGCCCAGCCCGTTGCCACCACGCCAATGCCCAGCTCAGCGACGCCCTGGTGGTGATGAGACATCACCGTCGTGCTCGGTTCCCCCACCAGGCGAGCGACGAGAGATTCGGGCGCCAACTCGACGGCGTGACGCTCAAAGCGGCCAGACTGCTGCAGATGGCCGCTGTGACCGACGAGGCCGGGCAGGTGCTGGACGAGCGTCCCGCCCTGTGCGATGTTCAATATCTCCATGCCTCGACAGATCCCCAGGATCGGGAGGTCGGCCTCAAGCGCCGCCCGGACGAGGCCCATCTCCGCCTCGTCACGGCTTTGGTCAACCCGGGCCGTCTCAGGCTCGCGGTCGGCGCCGTAGAGCGCGGGGTCGATGTCACCGCCGCCGACCAACACCACCGCGTCCAGCGCCGCGAGGAGGTTCGCGGGCGGGGATGCACCGAGTGTGTCTGGAGTCAAGACCAGGGCCACGCCACCACCCCGAGCGACAGCCGCGGTGTATGCACGATGCACCATCGTCACCGGCTCGTCCCACACGCCACCGAACTGACACTGCATCGGTATGCCGCCGATCCCAATGAGCGGCCGGGGCGTTGTTGATTGGAAGAGATATTCGGAAAGTGCAAACAATATGCAGATGCGTTCGACAGGGGCGAACAGTAACACGCCTGACAAATCGCGATTCGCGGCTAAAAGAAGGTCGCCACCGCGTCGCACACGGCGTACTCGTCGTCGACGACTGGAATCACGCGCCAGCGATCGAAGGCCGTGCACGGATGGGAGATCGAGCACCCGACCAGATCGCCGGGCTTGAGGTCGGATCCAGGCGCGACAGCGACGTGCGCGTGCTGATCGCTGAGCGCCAGCACCGTCGCGCCAGTGAGGCTCTGCGGGCGATCGCCAATGCGACACCACTTGTTGGGGGTCGGCATCCCCATGTCCTGGGGTGCGTCGCGGCGGCCCATGCTGCAGATTGCAAGGCCCGGCTCTGGTCGTGACAGGACCGCGGACCAGATCTCGATCCCTTCCCGCAGCACCGGCGCCCCTGCGTGGCGTCCGTCGAGCGGTGAGGCTCGCTGATAGAAGCCCCCGTCCTGCGTGATATAGCAGCCGCTTCGCAACACCACGCGCGCCGGCGCCCGGTGATCCCAGTCGTGAACGAAGGCCTGAATCACCCTGTCGAAGTACGCACTTCCACCCGCGGTGACGATGATCTCACCCTGATCGCGCAAGCTGGTCTCCTCCAAGAGGTCCACGGCCACGTCACGCACCGCGGTGAGAAACCGGTCGATCGCACCGAGATCGTTGTCGCTCATCAGTCCCTCAAAGCATTCGACGCCCCAAAGCGCGAGACATGAGGATCGATCAACGGCCAGGGCCACCTCTCGAGCCGTGGCCCGGTCTCGGGCGCCGCTTCGTCCCCCCGCGTAGCCGACCTCGATCAGCACCCGCACCGGCTGAGGGAGCGCATGGCGGGACAAACCAACTTCGAGGATCGAGACGCTCTCCAACGAGTCCACCAGGCAGCAGAACTCGAATTCAGGATCGCGGCACAACTCCTCGGCGAGCCAACCGATTGCCGCCGGCTCGACGAGCTGGTTGGCATAGAGGATTCGTCCGACCCCAAATCGCCGATACAGGCGAAGATGGGCCGGCGTCGCGGCGGTCAACCCCCAGGCGCCCGCTTCGATCTGGCATCGAAACAGCTGAGGGGCCATCGTCGTCTTCCCGTGCGGGCTCAGCCAGACCCCGGTTTCGCGGCAGTAGGCGGCCATCGCCGCGATGTTTGCCCCAAGCGCCGTGCGGCGCAGGATCATCAGCGGCATCGGAAAGTCCCCATCGAGAACTCGCGACCCGCTCGCCCCGAGCTCCGCCAGGGTCATTCCGGTCGCGCTCCACGGAATGCCCTTGGTGCCGTCCGGGACCACGGTCGCGCGCAGGTCCTCCACAGCATCGTGGTCGATGGTTGTCGGAGCACCATCGAAGACGAGGGCACGCCCGGGAGCCACGCCGCCCGCGAGAATCGTTCTAGAATCCGGCACACTTGCCATCGGGTGTTCATTCATACCAGACGCTTCTGCTTGTGGCAAGCTATCCCGCTACTACGTGACGCAGGCCACCTGAGACGCGCACGGTCGCGAGGTCAGAGACACAAACATGGACGACGAACTGGCACGAATCGTCGGCGATCGCCTCAAGCGACTCCGGGTTCAGTCCGGGGTAGGCCTGCGGCAGCAGGCGCGCGCAATCGGCATCTCCGCATCCTCGCTATCGGCCCTGGAGAACAGCCGCGGGGGCATGTCGCTCAGTCGCCTTCAGCTGGTCGCGAAGCACTTCGGTCTGCACGTCTCTGACCTCTTGGGGAGTGACCAGCCCACGAACGGCCGACCGGACAACCAGCGCGTCGAGGTGATCCGCCGCGGCAGCCAAGACCACCCGGCCGTCAAACGCGGCACCGGCACGGTCTACAGGCTGCTTGGCAGCGGCCACGATCATGACATCCAGCCCGCGACGATCACCTTCGAGCCCGGTGGCGGCTATGAGCGGGACCGCATGGGACACGCGGGCGAAGAATTCGCGTACGTGGTCTTCGGCGACATCGAACTGCTCCACGGCGATGACACGTACCGACTTGGCCCGGGTGACTCTGCCCGCTTTCCCGCGTCCGTGCCGCACGCGTATCGCAATGCGTCAGAGACCGAGCTGGCGTTCATGATCGCTGCCGCGACGCCCCCGTGGTGAGACGCGACGACTCAGCCGTCTAACCTGCGCCTACTCCATTGATGCGTGTCGCTTCGTCGCTGCGCACAGTGACGACGGCCATATGTCGAGCCCTCACCCCCGTCGCGGCGCCTGCGATCGTACGGCCGTGAGCGCTGCTGCTCGGCTCGGGCGCTGACCGGCTGGGGGTCGCGCGAACCGTGGCGAGCAACTGCCGTCAGGTCGCGTCAGCTCGACGATGCCGATCATCGTCCTGATCCGTCGCAGTCGATCGCCGACGTCGGACTCGTCGGGTCTCGGGAGACGGCGGGTCGTCTTCAGGAACCTCACCCCGAGAAATGATCTAGCCGTCCACGGCTCGGCCTCCATAAGCCCCATCGGAGCCGGTGCCGGTCTCAAGGATCCATCACCGCGCGCCGGCGCCGGTGGGCGTTCCGGGCCCGACGATCAGCGGCACTGCGCCGGACCGCGTGCACATGAGGTGTCCGCACGCCGCTCGCACTCACGGGCGCTATCAGACGCCCCCGTCAGCACCAATGCAGGCCCCCGTCCAAACCCGCCGCACGCCCTGCTGCTCGCCAAACAGCAGACCCCTCGGCCTCGCCCCGCGGAGGCTCAGCGGGTAGTCCGACAGACCTGCTTCCACGAGAGGCTGTCGGATTTGCGGGTGTCGCCCGGGCGGTTTAATAGTGCTTTGCTAGGTCGCCGGTTGCGGCAGGCCGCCCGGTCGTCAGGCTCGTCACACGTCCGGTGTCGGCTGCGACAGCCAGGCCAAAACGTGTGTTGCGCTCGGCCCCACGATCCGCTAGCGTTCGGCCACGGCGAACATCTTTGGTTCTGCGTTCGCTTTTCTGAGCAGTTGCCGAGAGGTCTGACCACGTGTTTCGTCCGCTCCGCATAGACGCAAGAGCCGAGGGACCGCCCTGCCCAGCGAGCGCGCTGACAACGTTGCGTCCGCATAGCCGGGGCCCAGCGCAGCACCAACCGAACTTATGCGCCAGCTACCGAGGGAGCGATGTGCCATGAGCAGCGTTGACGCGCCCGCGTCAAACAGGGACGAGGTCGAAGCGTTCGGCTACCAACAGCCGTTTCAGAGAACGATCAAGTCGTTCTCCTCTTTCGCGATCGGGTTCTCATTCATCTCGATCACCAGCGGGATCTTCACCACCTTCGCGTTTCTGCTCGCCACATCGGGACCGCGAGGCATCTGGATGTGGATCCTCGCCTCAGTCGGCCAGCTGCTCGTCACGCTGGTCTACGCCCAACTCGCCGGTAGAATCCCCCTAGCAGGCCAGTCATACCAATGGGCGTCGCGCCTGAGCAACCCAAAGATTGGCTGGGCGTTTGGATGGCTCTCCTACGCCTTTCTCGCGATCGTGGTAGTGGCTGTGAACTACGGGTTCATCTCGCAGGCCTTCATGCCACTGTTCAACATCGCCCCAAGCGCTTCGACCACGCAATGGCTCGTCGCTGCCGCTGGCGTGGTCGAGGTCAGCGTCATTATCCTCTCTACCAAACTCACCTCCTCAATCAACTCAGCCGCGGTCGTGACCGAGGTCGTCGGTATCCTCGGACTGACGATCGTCCTGCTGGTGGCGGCCGCGATCTCGGGCAAGGGCAGCCTTCACAATCTCACGTCGACGGGAATCGTCAACAGCCACTCGGGCTACTTCTCCTACAACGGACCGTTCATGCTCGCGCTGCTCCTCGGCGCGTACACAATCGTGGGGTTTGAGGCGGCCGCCAACCTCGCCGAGGAGACCGACGAGCCGCGCAAGGTCGTTCCTAAGGCAATGATACGAGCCACCTGGGTATCGGGGCTGATCGGCATGCTCTTTCTCATCGCCTTGACCGTCGCCATGCCGAACGTGAAGACAATCAGCGCGAGCGCAACCCCGGTCACCGCGATTATGAACGCGCAACTCGGCTCTGTCGTCGAGCGGATCTTCCTCGTGTTCGCGGTCGTGTCACTCTTCGCAAACGCGCTGGTAGTGATGCTCAGCGGCTCGCGCATGGTGTACGCCATGTCACGTGATCGGCGCTTCCCGGGATTTCAGCTGTTTAGTCGCGTCAACGGTCGCACGAACACGCCGGTCTGGGCGCCGCTGCTGATCCTCGTTGGTCAGATCATCATCGTCTTCACCGTCGGCGGCAACGCTCAGTCTCTCACCAACCTGTTTACGGCGGCCACGATCCTCCCCGCCCTGATCTACCTCGCGACGGTCCTGCTGTTCCTGGCCGTCCGGCGCGGTCTTCACGATGTCCCGGGCGTCTTCAGTCTCGGCCGCTGGCAGGTCCCTGTGGCCATGAGTGCGGTGGTCTGGCTGCTCTTCGAGCTCACCGCCCTTCTGCTGCCGAGCGTCTTCTGGGATGCGGTCAAAGTCGTCGGCCTCTTCGTCGTGGCCGGCATAATCATATTTGGAGGTTTCATGATGTTCTCCAGACGCTCACTCGAGGAGGAGCCCGGTGCTGAGGTCCTCGAGACGCCGGCGGCGTGACATGCTTGAACTCGAAGACAAGGTCGTCATCGTCACCGGCGCCGGTGGAGGAATCGGACGCGGGATCGTCTCGACCCTCGCCCACGCCGGAGCGATCGTGGTCGCCGCCGATCGCGATGCCGGCGCGCTCGCGGACACTCAGAAGATGGACAATGTCCACACCGCGGTGGCTGATGTCAGCGACCCTAAGCAGGTCAAGGCGCTTATCGACGACGCCGTCAGCACGCACGGACGCCTGAGCGGGATCGTCAACAACGCTGGCGTGTCGATTCCGAACGCGGTCGCCGACGCGACCGTCGAGGAGTTTGAGGCCATCATGTCCGTCAATCTCCGAGGCCCGTTCCTCGGCTGCAAGTACGCCGTACCTCACTTGCTCGCCGCCGGAGGCGGATCGATCGTCAACATCGGCTCGATCAACTCGGTGGTCGCGGAGCCACAGCTCGCTCTGTACTGCGCGAGCAAGGGCGGCGTGCTAATGCTCAGCAAGGCAATCGCGCTCGACTACGCGTCGCAGGGCGTTCGCTGCAACTGCGTTTGCCCAGGGTTCGTCGACACCGCGATCAACGTTCCCCACTCCCAGCGACTCGCGTCGCTCGGCCTAGACGAGTCAATCGAGTCATTTCAGCCCTTGGCCCGGCCGATCGCTCCCGAGGAGATCGGTCGTGCGGTCGCCTTTCTGATCTCGGACTGGTCATCTGCGATCACTGGCACCGCCGTGCTGGTTGACGGCGGCATAACGGCCAAGGCATAAGCCCTCCGTGACCACCGAGCACGGCCACGGTCCAGAGACACTTGCCGACGTCGCGACGCCGGCGCTGGTGGTTGACCGGGCTCGCCTCCAGAACAACATCGACACGATGGCGCGCCGCGCCTTCCAGTTCGGCGTCTCTGCGCCCGCACGCCAAGACCCATAAGTCGGCCGCGATTGGCCGCATGCAGGTGCGCGCGGGCGCAGTCGGACTGGCGGTTGCGACCATCGCTGAAGCCGAGGCATTCGCCGCTCAAGGCTTCGACGATTTTCTGCTCGCCTACCCGCCCGTCGGGTCTGGCGCGTGACCCGGACGACCGATCTGGCCCGGGAGATCTCTCTCAAGGTTCTCGTCGACGACCCGCGTCCGGTTGAGCAGCTTGAGCGGAGCTGCCGTGAGGCCGGCGTCAACATCGGTTGGCTCTGGGAGGTCGATAGCGGCTACCGTCGTCTCGGAACCGAGCCCGGGGACTCCACTGCCCTCACGATTGCCGCCCTGGCCCGACAGACCACGCGTGCTCGGTTCGCCCAGCAAACGCCCAGACGCGTCGGCCCGGCTCAGGCCTCTCCGCGTATGCTCCGACGATGACCTTCGCCGCACGTTCTCAGCTGGACACACCATGCCTGGTGGTGGATCTGGATGTCTTCGAGAGCAACGTCCGTGAATGCATGGAGCGCCTCGCGGACGTTGACGTTCGGCCACACATGAAGACCGCTAAGAGCCCCGATGTCGCGCACCTCTTGTTGAAGGCGGGCGCCGTCGGCGTGTGCGTCGCAAAGCTCAGCGAGGCTGAGGTGATGCTTGCAGGGGGAATCTCGAATGTCTTAACCTGAAGTCACCGATGCGCTGGGAGGGTGAGCCGGTTTTGTCGGTTTCGGCTGGGTGAGGGCTTGTGGCGGTGGGTTGTCGGTGGTGTTGGTGGTGGTCGGGCTGCTGGCGCTCTGGCGGGAACGTCGCGGGAGCGTCTCGCGCCGGGTTTTCGGGCAGGGGTTCTCGCGCCGAGCGGCTGAGTTGTCTGTTGGTGTTCGTGGTGACTCGTGCTGTCGCTCAGCAGCGGGCTGGGAGCGCGCGGACTGCGTCGAGGACTGTGGTGTAGTCGGTCTGCCATGGCCAGCGGGAGGGGAGTCGGAGGGTCCATTGGCGGCTGGTGCGGGTCAGCCGGGCGGGGATTTGGAGTAGTTGCCGGCGGCGGGAGCGGGCGGTCTGCACCGGCCGGTCAGGTAAGCCGATCAACGTGGTCCAGCGTCCGAGGTTGTGGGCGATCGCGGCGATCACGGTCCAGGCACTGTTCGCGTCCATCCGGCCTGAGGGGAAATGGACGAGGGCCTGGTCTTTGAGGTCGCGGATCGCGAGCTCGATCTGGGCGTGGTCGCGGTGATCTGTATCGGCCGTCAACCCGGGCACGGTGCGGTTGGTCGCGAACGCGTGGTGACGCCAGTCGGGGAACAGTTCCGCTTGCGCTCCGACGAGCCGGGTGCGGCGCACGATCAACCTCCAGTCGCCGAGCTGTGTTTCGGCGATCTGTGCTTCGCCGGTCTCCGGGTAGTCGACGATCGTGACCCAGCCGGTCTCGGGGATCAGCGCGATCAGCGCCCGGATCGCCTGGCTCTGCTTGACGCCGATCGAGAACTCGACACCTTGGCGGGCGAGCTGTTTCATCAGCTTGCGGTTCTCAAATCCCGAGTCCGCGCGGATGATCACCGGGCCCGAGTATCCGGCGCGGCGGACGCGGGCGAGCAGCTCCTGCACGAACGGACGGAACCCGCGCTGCGTGTTCGCCGCGCCTTTGCGGTTGCGGATGTGGAGCACCTCGCCGGTATCGGAGCGGACCGCGACGATCGGGTGATACCCAAGCTTCCGGGTGTATCCGTAGGACGCGCCCTGCTTGCGGTCTGAGCAGACCTCACCGATGAAACTATCGACGTCGATCACCAACGGCCCGTCCCCCGGGCCAGCGCCAGACTCCCACGCGCGCCTGAGCGCGACATCGAGAACACGGTCGAGCTGGCGGACATGCCCGAACGTGAACGCCCGCAAAAACGTGCCGAGCGTGGAGGGCGCCATCACCCGGTGCCCCAGGATCAGGCCGGTCGACCCGGCCCGGAGCACGTCCATCTGATCGATCCGGTCCGCGCCGGCGAGCATCCCGTGCACCAACGACATCACCTTCCGACCCGGCAACGACGCGCCCGGCAGCCTCGGGTCCAGCCATACCGACTCGTTCACCAGCTCCTCGATCCCCAACCGCTGCGCCAACGTCGCGGTCACGAGCAAGCCGGCGTCGCTGATCAGCCGCTCCTCATCGAACGCCACCCGGACCGAATCAAGGTTCCCAGGACCGGCCGGTACGTCCGCCGCATCATGCACCATATGAGTGACCTCCTGACAGGGCCGCAGTCGCCGTCACGACTGCTGTTAAAGCCCTGCTCAGGAGGACATTTAAACGTCAGGCCCGGACAGAACCGGACGCGTCACGCGGTGAATCCAGGCTTAATCACCACCGAGCTCGCCGGTCGAACGAAGGCGCGGCGCCTCGCCGATCTGGTGCGCAGGTGGCCTGACGCGCACGTGTCGATCGTGGTCGATTCCTGGGAGGGAGCATCCGCCCTCGATGAAGCGCTTCCCCGTCCGATTCCAGCCTTGATCGATGTAAACGTCGCCCAGGATCGCTGCGGAGTCCTGCCAGCGGACGCTCGGCCCTTGGCAGACCGCCTCCAGGCGCTGGAGCGAGTGAATGTCGTCGGACTCCAGGGATACGAAGGAAACCTGCAACACGTACGGGTCGCACGAGAGCGCCAGGCTCTCTGCGATCGGGCGATGGAGCGTCTCGCCACCGCCGCCAAAGAGCTGCGCGCAGGCGGGCACAAGGTGGACATTGTTAGCTCCGGCGGGACGGGAACCGCGGAGTTCTGCGCAGCCCACGAGGTCGTGACCGAGGTTCAGCCTGGCTCATTCATCTTTATGGACGTTGACTACCAGGACACCGCGGGCGTCCCGTATCACCCTGCGCTCACAGTGCTTGCAACCGTAGTCAGTCGACCGACCGTCGATCGAGCTGCCATAGATGCTGGCTTGAAAACACTCTCCAATGACTCCGGTGACGCCCGAGTGATTGACCCGGTCGGATGGACGTACGAGCATGCTGGCGACGAGCACGGGATCCTGCGACCGGAGAGCTCCACGCCCAGGACGCTGCGCGTTGGCGACAGAGTGACGTTGATCCCATCCCACATCGACACCACCGTCAATTTGCACGACGTACTGCACGTTTCCCGATCTGGGGAAGTCGTCGGGCAATGGGCCGTCGCAGCCCGCGGCAAGGTGCAGTAGCGCTCGCCGTCGAGCTTGGCACACAGCGCGCACGTCACCTAACCTCGATCGGCCCAGTGCCGGATGCCCGCTTGCGTTCAACCGCTGTGGCGTGCGTCGGAACGTATCCGCGCAGCTACGCGGAGCGCTGGAGTCAGACGGTCGATCGAGACCACCAGGCCGTCGTCCTCGCAGCGCTCAACGACACGCATTCGGACAACACATAGGACGGCGAGTGCGCCGTGGTGAGACCATCTCCGCCGGTGCCGCGACAACCACGCCGCCTGCTCGTGCACGCGGGCGAGGTGACACCCATCGTGGTCCTCGTCTTTGTCTCGATCGCGACCGCGACGCCGGGCGGGGCGATCGCCACAGAGCCGATGTCTCCCCGGCCTTGCCAGGGCAGAGAGTGCCGAAGCCGCCAACCCTCTGCGTGGAGCGGGGCGAGCGCGCGCTGCATCTCGTCCTCCGAGCGAGCGCTGACTCGACTGCGACGCGCGAGCGAAAGCCAGTGTCGAGCGTGGAGGCCAAGTCAAGTCCGACGGCCGTGAGCAGCAGCAGCGCGGCGAGCGGCGCCGCTCCCGCGCTCGCGACGGCTAGCCGAGCAGCCCGGTGACGACGCTTCCGAGCGGCGGCTTTCCGGCATGAGAGAGCCGGTGATAACCGGACACTGCCGGGACCGTCTGGAACGCGCGCTCGCATCGGTTGGCTCTGACATTGCTCGATCCGCCCCGATAGTCCGGGTCCAACGACGCAAACCCACGGTCATTAAACGCATGGATCACCTTGCGCACATGCGACTCATCGGTCCGCACGACAGCCGCGATCTGCGGCGCCGGCATCCCGGTCGAGGACGCCAACAGAATCATCGCTCGCTGCCGCTTGGACTGGTACTTCGCGCGCTTGGAGATCGACTTCAACCGCGCACCCTCATCGAACGACAACTCCCGGACGAACACCTCCGGCGGACGCATGACCTCCAGGCTCGAGGACACACATCCCCATTCGCCACCGGGGCCGCGCTTCCGATCAAACGTTCACGGGAGACCCACTAGCTCCCGCGAGCCGCCCGGCCTTCAGTCCGAGGCGTCCGAGAAGCGCGCGACCGTGGGGGAGCGCGTGCGGCCGAGGACGATCACGGTGCGTGTGGTCAGCACCTTGGCAGGGTTGCGCCCGCCTCGCCGAATCCGGTCCACCACGTTCTTCAGGTGCTCGAGGTCGCGCACGCGGACGCGTGCCAGGGCATCGGGATCGCCGGCGAGGGTGAAGGACTCGACGACCTCCGGAAGGTCGATGACCGCCTGATCGACCTCGGCGACCTGGGTTCCGGGCGCGAAGCGCAGCTCGATGAAGGCCTCGATCTGCTCGCCGGCGACCCGATGGTCGAGAGTCGCGGTGTATCCCTGGATGAGGCCCATGGCCTCGAGCCGGTCGATGCGCCGCTTCGCCGAGGGCGGAGAGAGCCCCACCAGACGTCCGACCTCGCTGGCCGAGCGCCGGGCGTCCTCGACGAGAGCGTCGACGATCTGTCGGTCGGTCGCGTCGATGGTGGGCTTGGCCATCTCATGATCATAACGTTCATCGGGCTCATGACGTTCAAGTTGCAACGTCATCCGAAGCACGACGAACGATTCGCTTGCATCTCCACGGGCGACGGGTCACCCTGCTGAGATGGCGATCGCCGGAGAGCGAACCGAGCTTGAGACTCTGCACGCGATCCAGGATCGCGTGCTGTGGCTGGCCACGTCGATCGTCCATCACGCCAACCGCGTGCGCAGGACGCCCTCCGGAGTCAAGGTGGGCGGCCATCAGGCCTCCTCGGCCTCCGTGGTCACCCTAATGACGGCACTCTGGTTTCGCCACCTGCGCAGCCAGGATCGCGTGTCGGTCAAGCCTCACGCCTCGCCCGTCCTTCATGCCATCGAGTACCTGCTCGGCGAGCTCGAGCCCGAGCAGCTGACGACGCTGCGCCAGTTCGGCGGCCTGCAGAGCTACCCGAGCCGGCTCAAGGACCCGATTCCCGCCGATTTCTCGACGGGGTCGGTAGGAATCGGAGCGACCGCCCCTATCTGGAGCGCGATCGCTCACCGCTACGTCGCCGGTCACTTCGACGTGCCGCGCGGCGGCCGTCAGATCGCGCTGCTGGGTGACGCCGAGCTTGACGAAGGGGCGATCTGGGAGGCGCTTGTCGACCCCGTCGTCGCTCATCTCGGCGAGGTGCTGTGGATCGTCGATCTCAACCGCCAGTCCCTGGACCGGATCGTCCCCAACATCGCCGCGGGGCGCATCGAGGGCATGTTCGAGGCCGCCGGGTGGCAGACGATCACGGTCAAGTACGGCCGGTGGTTGCGTGAGCTCTTTGCCCGCGACGGCGGGTCCGCACTACAGCGCCGCATCGACCAGATGCCCAACGAGGAGTACCAGCGCCTGTTGCGCTCAGACACCGAACAGCTCCGCGAGCGTCTGCCGGGGAGCGGGCGAGGCCGCCGCGACCTCACCAAGCTAATCGCTGAACTCAATGACGAGGAGCTCCTGCGAGCGATCCGCGACCTCGGCGGGCACGACCTCGGTGATGTCCTGGAAGCGCTCGCCCAGACCGACGCCGAAACCGATCGGCCGTCGGTGATCTTCGCCTACACCATCAAGGCGTGGCGCCTGGCCACCCAGGGCCACCCCGCCAACCACTCGGCGCTGCTTTCCGGCGAGCAGTGGGCTGAGCTCGCCGAGGTCACGGGCGCGGACCCGGAGGACCCCTGGAGGCGATTCGCGCCTGAGACGCCTGAGGCCGAGCTCTGCCACGAGGTCGCCGAGCGGCTGCGCCGCGACCCGGTGACGCTGCAGACCGCACCCGCGCCTCCCCCCGAGCTCAAGCGCACCCATCAGGGGACGGCCTCGACCCAGCAGGCCTTCGGCCGCTTCTTCGTCGACCTCGCCCACACCGCGCCCGAGGTTGCGGGCCGGATCGTGACCGTCAGTCCCGACGTCGCCTCCTCGACCAACCTCGGCGGGTGGATCAACCACGTCGGGATCTGGCATCCCGGCGATCGGATCGACTGGTTCGCCGACGACACCGACACGCTCGTGCGGTGGCGGGAGACCGAGCATGGTCAGCACATCGAGCTCGGGATCGCTGAGGGCAACCTCGTCGGGCTCCTCGGTGAGCTGGGGGCGACGTGGTCGCGCGACGGCGAGGCCATCCTTCCCATCGGCACCATCTATGACCCCTTCGTCAACCGTGCGCTGGAGCCCTGGTCGTTCGGGATGTACGCCGGGGGGCAGTCGATCCTCGTCGGCACTCCGTCAGGGGTGACGCTCGCGCCTGAGGGCGGCGCCCATCAGTCGATCATCACCCCGTCCATCGGTCTCGAGCAGCCGCGGTGCGTGGCTTGGGAGCCCGCTTTCGGCCAGGATCTGGAGTGGGCGCTTCTCCATGCACTGTCTCGCCTAGGGCGTCCCGACGGAAGCTCGGCGTACTTTCGCCTGACGACCCGGCCGCTTGCCCAGGACCTGGCCGCGGTGCCCGAGGATCCCGCGCAGCGCGAGGAGCGCCGCCGCCAAGTGCTGGCCGGTGGCTACCGCCTGCGGAGCGCTTCCCATGTCCCGGAGGTCACTCTGGTGGGCGTCGGCGCGCTGATGCCTGAGGTCTTGGCCGCCGCTGACCAACTCGCCGCCGCGGGCATGCCCTGTGACGTCGTCTGTCTGACCTCGGCGGACCTCGTCTTCCGAGCACTGCAGGCCCGAGCGGGCCTGCAGGACGGCGACGCCGGCGTGCTCGACGTGCTCTTTCCCGCCGACCGGTTGGCGCCCATCGTCACCGTCCTGGACGGGCACCCGCACACCCTCTCCTTCCTGGCCGGGGTGCGGGGCACACCCATCACCTGCCTTGGCGTCGACGACTTCGGACAGTCCGGCGATGTCGAGGACCTATACCGCCACTTTGGCATCGACGCCGAGACCATCACTGACGCCGCCATCGACCTCGTGGAGGCGAGCCGCCCATGACCGCCATCCTCATGCCCAAGCTCTCTGACTCCATGGAGCAGGGCACGATCCTGAGCTGGCTTAAGGCCTCGGGCGACGAGATCGAGATCGGCGACGATCTGCTGGAGATCGAAACCGACAAGTCGACGGTTCCCTACGCGGCCGAGGCCGCGGGCACGCTGGAGATTCTCGCTCAGGAGGGAACGACGGTCGCCGTGGGCGAGGTGATCGCCCACGTGGGAGCGGCCTCCTCGGAGAGGCCGCTCGGCTCGGCAGCGGTTGAGATGGCCAGCGCCGCGGCCCAGCCCGTCGCCGTCACCTCGAACGGAGGGTCCGCCGCCAATGGAGGGGGCGCGCGCAAGTCCCTGGCCACGCCCGTCGCCCGGCGTGTGGCCGCCGTGCACGGACTGTCTCTGGAGGACATCTCCGGTACTGGTCCGTTGGGACGCATCACACGAGCCGACGTGCTCAAACGAGCCGGGCTCGACGATGACGCCTCGGCGCTGCCGTCGGTGCGCCCGTCCGCGCCGGCTGTGGACGTTGACCGCGGTCGGTCGCCCGCTCCGGCGATCGAGGTCGAGCGCGGGATGCCGCGGGTGTTCGGGCCGGGCACGACACGTCGCGAACCGAGCCGCCTGCAAGCGGTGATCGCCCGACGGATGGCACAGGCCAAGGCGACGATCCCGCACTTTCAGGTGCAGACCGAGGTCGCGATGGACGCAGCTCTCGCCCTGCGCGTCGAGCTCAAGCAGGCCGCCGGCGAGGGCCCGGTGCCCTCGGTCAATGACTTCATCATCAAGGCGGCGGCTCTCGCGCTCTGTGATCACCCGTTGGCTCGCGGCTCCTATGTCGACGACGCCTTCTTCCTGCATGAGGCGATCAATGTGGGCATGGCCGTGGCGGCCGGGGACGCGCTAGTGGTGCCGACGATCTTCGACGCCGACGTCAAGTCGCTGGGGGAGATCGGCCGCGAGGCGAGGCGCCTGGCGAGCGCGGTGCGCGGGGGGACGATCGCCCCGACCGAGCTGGAGGGCGGGACGTTCACCGTCTCGAACCTCGGCATGTTTGGGATGACCGCGATCACCCCGGTCATCAATCCGCCGCAGGCGGCGATTCTCGGCGTGGGCGCGGCGCGCGAAACGCTCGCTCGCGTCGATGGCGAGATCGCCGACCGGACCCTGCTCACGCTGACCCTGTCGTGCGATCACCGCATCCTCTACGGCGCCGACGCCGCCCAGTTCCTCGCCCGCATCCGCGAGCTTCTGGAGACCCCGCTCAAGCTCACCCTCTGACTGTGTCCAATGAACGCGCGGGCCGAGGCATTAGCACGTGCGACTGATTGACGACGCGCATCGCGACGATCCCGCATTGGATATGGCACTCACCGGCGCGCTGCTAGAGGGCGTCGCCGACGGCAGCGTTGAGGAGACGGTGCGCGTGTTCCGGCCGGGGCCGACGGTCGCCCTGGGCCGCATGGACCGGGTGCGCCCGGGATTTGCCCGGCGTGTGCGGTTACGCTCGAGCATGGGTGGGTCCCGGTGCTGCGCTGGGGTGGGGGACACGCTGCGCCGTACGGCCCGGATTGCGTAGTCGTGGAGGTCATCCGCCGCCAGAAGGTGATCGTCGGAGGCCTGGAGGAGCGCTTTCACGACTTGACGGCGCTCGTGAGCGAGACGGTCGCCGGGTTGGGCATCGATCTGGAGGTCGGGGAGCTGCCCGGCGAGTACTGCCCGGGGCGCTTCAGCCTTCACCTGCCCGGCGGACCCAAGGTCGCGGGGGTTGCCCAGCGGGTGATCCGGGGTGCCTCGCTGACCACGGCCGCGCTGGTCGTCGAAGGAGGCCCGGCGCTGCGGGCGGTGATCGCCGACGTGTATAGCGCGCTCGAGCTCTCGGTCGACCGCTCGGTTGCGGGCGCGCTCGCCGACGGCCGCCACAAGGTGGAGGCCGACGCCGTACTCGAGATGATGCGCGAGCGGGCGGCCGCGCGTTACGACGCCGCGCCCGGCGAGGTGAATACCGAAGCGAAAAGGTGGGCGGTGAGTAGAGCCCGAGCAAGCGACCCACGATCCCCTTCATGATCTCCGTGGTGCCGCCGTGGGTCCAGGGTACCCGGGGTCGCGCGACATCCGGGCGATCTCGCACTCCTCCATGTCGCCGCAGCCTCCGTGCATCTGCAGACCGTCCCGGGCCACCTGCAGTTGTTCGCATGTCGCGCCACACGAACGGTACTGCCTGACCAGGGGCCGCCTCGGTGACAAGCGCTCTCAGCTGGCCATCTTTCACGAGATCTACGGGTTTACGCCGTGCTCTGCTCGGTTCCGGCCCTACCGCAGCACCTGACGGCCACGGAACCCGCCAGATGCTTCGTGCACTTCAGGCCACGCAGGCAGCGTCGGACAATCGCCCAGGTGTGGAAGCGGGACTCGCGCATCGCGCGGTCGGAGACTTCCTCCTCGTCAAGACCGTGCCTCGGTGCTTGCACGATTGCTGCTAACCGCCGGGTCGATGCAGAAGTTTCAGTCGGACCCGACGACGTTTCCGGATCCACGAACATCCGGTCACCAGATCCGACGTCAGCGACTTGGTCGAGGTGGCTGCTTTGGTTCCGCCAAGGCCGGAAGCGGAAGCCGCGCGCTGGTCGCTGCAGTGGCGACGAAGCGGCAGCGGTTGTATGCGTGTAGCTCGGCGGATTTCCTATCGCCGGGGCGCGCTTCCCGCGTGACCGCTGCGGATCTCTGCCGTCAGCGGGCGCGGGCCGTGCCGCGAGTCAAGGGCGACATTCACCGTGGCGTGATTGATGCATTTGCCCTCGAGGGTTGACATACTGATCAGTATGTGATTAACATACCGGCCGGTATTCCAAATGGACGCGCTGCTTCACACCTTCCTGTTTGCTGATCTAGTCGGATTTACGGCACTGGCGGAGCTTGAGGGTGATGACCGGGCGCTTGAGGTGGCGCTGGCGTTGTAGCGTCGGGTTCGAGGCCTGCTCGGGGAGTACGGGGCAGAGCAGGTAAAGACGATCGGGGATGGGTTGATGCTTCGTTGTGATCAAGCGCAGGACGCAATCTTGCTTGGTGTGCGGCTGGTTGACGGCTTCGCCGAGGAGGGCGGTTTTCCGCCCGTGCGGGTAGGCATCCACACCGGTCCTGCGCTGACCAGCGACGGCGACTGGTATGGCCGGGCGGTGAACGTGGCGGCTCGTGTGTGCGCGGTCGCGGCTGGAGATGAGGTGATGGTCAGCGAGACCGCGCGTGCGGCTGCCGGCCAACTCGATTCGGTCGAGTGGGGTGCGCGCGAGCTGCATTGGCTGCGCAATGTCTCCCAGCCGGTCGGCACGTTCGTAGCGGCGGCGCGGGCCGAGTGGGACCAGGGCGGACGTGGGGTGGTAGGCAGCGCAGAAGGACTGACGGGGACGCGCTTGTGCGTGAGCGGCGTGGGCGGAGAGGCAAGGCCATGACGGACGTAAGCTCACCGAGAGCGGGCGTCCTGCCGCCTGGCCCGCGGATGCCGTCGGTGCTTCAGACCGCGATCTGGTTTCGCAGTGCGCAGTGGATGCTGTCTCAGTGCGCGGCGCGTTTCGGGGAAACGTTCACGCTTGAGATCGCGCATGAGGGAACGTGGGTCGTGCTGTCAAATCCCGGGCATGTCAAGCAGGTGTTCACCGGCGATCCCAAGATCTTTCACGCCGGCGAGGGCAACCGGGTTCTGCTTCCGGTGCTGGGTGCACGCTCGGTCCTGCTGCTCGATGAGCGTGAGCACGTGCAGCAGCGCAAGCTTCTGCTGCCTCCGTTTCACGGTGCCAGGATGCAGGGCTACCGGGAGTTGATGCGCGAGGTCGCGGCGGCGGAGATCAAGACGTGGCCGCGCGCAACGCCGTATCGCTTGCGCCCGCGGATGCAGGCGATCACGTTGGAGATCATCCTGCGAGCAGTGTTCGGTCTGACCTCCGGAGATCGGATAGAGCTCCTACGGGGTGAGCTGCGAGGCCTGCTGGACATGTTGACTAACCCCCGCATGCTGCTGTTTCCAGTGGTGCTGGGCCCCGAGCGACTCGCGCGCTTTGGACCGTTTCGCAGGCTGATGCAGCGCGTCGACGCGCTGGTCTATGAGGAGATTGCTGAGCGTCGCGGCGCGCGCGACCTGGCTGAGCGCGGGGACATCCTTTCGCTGCTGTTACAAGCACGCCATGAGGACGGCGCGCCGATGAGCGATCAGGAGCTCCGCGACGAGCTGTTGACGCTGCTCGTCGCTGGTCACGAAACGACCGCCAATGCCCTGGCCTGGGCGGCGGAGCGCCTCGCCCGCCATCCGGAGAAGCTCGCGCGGCTCAAGGACGAGACCGCGGCTGGTGAGACGCAGTATCTGGACGCGGTGGTTAACGAGACGCTTCGGTTGCGTCCCGTGATCTCGGTGGTCGCCCGAAAGCTGCGCGAACCGGTTCAGATCGGCGAATGGCAGCTGCCGGCGGGCATTACTGTCATCCCGGCGATCTTTCTTATGCACCGGCGACCGGACATCTATCCCAATCCCGAACGCTTTGAGCCTGAGCGCTTCCTGGAGCAGGCACCCGGGACCTACACCTGGATTCCTTTCGGTGGCGGGATCCGGCGTTGCCTGGGCGCCGCGTTCGCTCAGTTTGAGATGAACGTTGTGCTCGGCGAACTGGTCGCCAGCTGGCACCTCGAGCCGGCTCGGGCGACGTCTGAGCCGGTGCTCAGACGCGCTATCACCGAGACGCCGCGACATGACGCCGAGGTCCTGCTCTCGTGAGCGCTGCTCTGACCCGCCGTGAGAAGCAGCAACGGACCCGCGGCTCGCTGCTCAAAGCCGCCGCGCAGCTGTTCTGTGACCACGGCCTCGAAGGCGCTTCGGTAGACCAAATCGCCCAGGCCGCCGGCTACACCAAAGGTGCCTTCTACGCCAACTTCAAGTCAAAGGAAGAGTTGTTTCTCGTCATGCTCGACGAGCGCTTCTCCGGCGAGCTAGAGCGAATCGACCAGGCTCTCGCCGGCGCGCAGGAGCCACACGCACAGGCGCGCGCCGCCGCCGCGGACTTCATCCACTTCGCCGGAGACAAGGTCTGGCCCCAGCTCTACTTCCAGTTCGTCGCCCACGCAGCCCGTAACGACGACTTCCGGCAAGAACTCGCCACGCGCCAACAGGCGATGCGCGAACGACTCACCGCGACCTTCAAACGTTGGATGGAAGGCATCGACACCGAACCGCCATTCCCGATCAAAGACATCACCGCGATGATCTACTTCATGGCCGACGGGTTCCTCGTAGACCGCATGATCGAACCCGCCCTCGACGAGAATCTCTACCCAACAATGATCGCGGTGTTCCTCCGCGGCCTCGAAGTGCTCACATCCGAGCAGTCTCCCCCCGCGGCACCCGCATCGGAATAGTCCAGCTTGCCGGCTCTCGCATCTAACACCGCGGCGGGTGTCCGGCAGGCGCGCCCGGGACGGTCCTCGCTACTACCGCTCCCACGAACGTCCGGTCACCAGATCCGCCGTTAGCCACAA
>JAABUJ010000814.1_pt1 | contig 54210 bp, 43 predicted proteins | sample 5559131 | NCBI WGS metagenome assembly JAABUJ01 (sample SAMN10711875, study PRJNA513366) | rock metagenome | isolation source: Antarctica rocks | place: Antarctica: Victoria Land, Mt New Zealand nord | collected 2016-01-07
CCCAGCTCCATGGCACCCGCGCCCGCACAGCGCAGCAGCATGAGGTTCCCGAGTCCATTCCAGTCACCCCGCAGATGTACCAGCGCCTGACTGCGAAGATCGCAGGCACGCCGGAAGAGCGCATCCTGAGCTTCCTCATGCTGCGCTCGCTCAAACAGGCCCGCTACTCGGAGAAGAACGCAGGCCATTTTGCCCTGGCCAGCCCCAGCTATACCCACTTCACGTCGCCAATCCGGCGCTATCCCGACCTGATCGTGCATCGCCTTTTGCGCGCCGCTCTCCGGGCCGGAGCCGACCCCATGGGTGGCCCCATCCTAAGCTCCGATCCGCAGCCGTGGTCGAGCAAAGTTAGCCCTGCCACCCACCGCGCCCGTCATCCTGAGCGCAGCGAAGAACCCCCGTATTTGTCCCGCCTCACCACCGCACTTCCACCCGAAGAGCTGGCCGCCATCGCCCTCGAATCTTCGCAGGCCGAGCGCCGCGCCGACGATGCCGAGCGCGAGCTGATGGAGTGGAAGAAGATCAAGTTCATGCAAGACCGGGTCGGCGAAGAGTTCGAAGCCACCGTCCTCTCCTGCACCAAATACGGCTTCTTTGTAGAACTTCACGAGCTCTTCATCGAGGGCCTCGTCCCCATCGCCTCGCTTTCCCAATCCGGCTCGTTCAGGGACCAGGAGAACTTCTTCTTCCGCGATACCGACCGCAGCATCGTCGGCCAGCACAGCGGGCGCGTCTTCCGCCTCGGCCAGCGCGTCCACGTCCTGCTCGACCGCATCGACCGCCCGGCCCGCCGTCTGCGATTCGCGCTGGTGCCCTCAGCCGCCCCGCAGGGAGAAGCCCCGCGCAGCCTACGCAAATCAAAACCCGCAGCCGAACACACAAGCCCAACCCGCACCGGCAAACCTGGCAAAACCAAATCCAAAACACGCGACCGCAACAAGAAATTCAAGGGCAAACGCAGGTAGCTGCTCTCTGGCACGCTTGCGCTTCTGCTTCGATTCTCCCTTTGAGTTCCGCTCCAGCCTTCATGCCTTTCCTCATCGTTTAACATCCCGCAGCGCAGCGCAGGGGAGAGCGGCTGCTGGCAGCCATTTACAATAACGCCAGGAGCAAACAATGGCGCACATGGTTTTCTGCAGCAAATACAAAGGCGAAATGGAGGGCCTGGACGAGCCGCCCTTCGATTCCGATTTCGGCCAGAAGATCTACAAGAACGTTTCCAAAAAGGCCTGGGGCGAATGGGTTGAGCGCCAGAAGATGCTCCTGAACGAGTACCGGCTGCAGCCATGGACGCGCGAGGCGCAGGAGTTCCTGGTCGAGCAGATGAACGGATTCTTCTTCGAAGAAGGAGAGGGCGGCGCGCTGCCCAAAGAGTTCGTGGCCCCGTCCCATTAAGCAGCACCCAGCGCGAGGCATCGCCTGAGCCTGCTGTTGTACACTGGAAAAACCCTGCGATGTGCGGCTCTCCGGACGTTAGGAGCAGCGGCGCACTCGCCGTATTAAAGTCGGGACGTGGCTCAGCCTGGTAGAGCGCACCCTTGGGGTGGGTGAGGTCGCTAGTTCGAATCTAGTCGTCCCGACCAATTACTTTGTAAGCGTAGAGTTGCCTGACGGGCTCTGCCACCGTCGTCCCGACCATTTGTTTCGTGTACGTGGATTCCTGTTGAGTGCTCTGCCCCCCGTCGTCCGACCGTTTACTTCGTAAGCTTGGAGCTTTCGCAAGCGTAAAGTCGTATCCAGTGCAGTGTTGGAGTCGATTTCATCGCCTTCAGCGAAGATTAATGTCCCCTTGGGACATTGGTAAAGCCGCACATTTGCGTTTTCAGGAGACAGAATGTCCTTCACCTCTAGTCGTTACTTTGGCAACACGGTTGCGCTTGCGGGGGTTGCGTTCGCGGCGTCGCTGCCCCTGATCGCGCAGACCCAGCAGCATTTCAAAGTTGACGCGCAGTGGAAAGTCGGCGGGGACGGCGGCTGGGATTATCTGAAAGTTGACTCGGCAACGCACCGTCTTTACATCGCGCACAACGCGCAGGTAGACGCAATCGATCTGAACACCGGTAAGCTGGCCGGGTCGGTGAAAGGGCTCAGCCATACCCACGGTGTGGTGATTGCGCAGGACGGAAACACGGGATTCATCTCGGATGGCGGGACGGGCGAGGTTGTCGCCTTTGATCCCCAGACCTTCGCGGTGCTTGCGCGCATTCCCGCAGGCAAGAATCCTGACGGTATTACCTACGATGCTGGCACGGGTACAGTCTGGGCGTTCAACGGCGGCAGCAACGATGCGACCGAGGTTTCAGCGGCGGAGCGCAAGTCCATGGGGACGGTGGCGCTGCCCGGACGGCCGGAGTTCCCGGTTGCCGATGGACATGGCACTGTTTACGCCAATATCGAGAGCAAGAACGAGGTCGTTCGCATCGACGTGAAGAGTCAGAAGATCACGGCGGTATGGCCGCTTGCGGGTTGCGAGTCCCCGTCGGGGCTGGCACTTGATCACACGGGAATGCGGCTGTTTTCCGTCTGCGACGGCGGCAAGATGGCTGTGACCGACGCTCGCACCGGCAAGTCGCTGGCTGCGCCGGCAATCGGCAAAGGACCCGACGCCACCCGCTACGACGCCAAACGCAACCTTGCGATCTCGTCCAATGGCGAGGCACGATGACGTTCATCGACGCTTCGAAGCCGGACTATCCGGTGCTGCAGACCCTTGAGACCGCACGTGGAGCTCGCACCATGGCGCTCGATGAATCTACTGGCAAGATCTACACTGTGTCCGCGCAGTTTGGTCCGCCAAAGTCAGGCCAGCGCTGGCCAAGTGTGCTGCCCGGCACATTCACTATCTACGTTATAGGACAAGATTAGCCCCGCTGGCTCAGCCGCACACACAACCAGGACTTAGGCTTTCATGCGCTTGCCAGCTTCATCCTTCAATCCGTTCATCATGGGTCTCGTGAGCGTAGTTGCTGCGGGTCCGCTTGCCGGGGCGCAGACTCCGACGCAGGCGGCTCCTGCGACCCAGACTACACCGCCGAACCAAAGTGGGCCTGCGGTTCCAGGAACCTCGCAGGCTGCTCCGGCGGGCACGCCTCCTTTGGCGAGCGCGCCGTCGAGTGCGCCGTCCGTGCCCTTGCCAGCGCCTTCAACGAATTCCGGAGCAGTCACGCCCAATGCTCCGAGCATGTCCATAGGCATCCCGCAGACTGGGGCGGACTCCGGGGCAGGTCAGGCTGCGGGTACGTCCGCTCCACTGGGCGGGACTCTATCGAACGAACCGCCTCCACTCACCGCAACTGAAATCATCGGCGGCCGGGAAGCTGGTGCGGTGCCCGCATCAGGAAAGATTGTGACGCTCGACGAGGCTCTGAAGGCGGCGCGTGCGAATGAGCCGAACTTCAACCTAGCGGCCGCGAATGCGAAGAACGCCGGGCTCGATCGTTCCATCGCGCGCGCGGCCCTGCTGCCAAACGTAATCGCTCACAACCAGTATCTCTACACTCAGAGTGCGGGAGCTAATACCAGCGTGGTTGCGGGGTCGACCCTCGGGCCGGCGCCGCGATTCATCGCCAATAATGCGGTGCATGAGTACGTGACACAGGGTTCGGCTACGGAGACAATCGGTCTCGCGAGCTTCTTCGCCTTGTCGCGCGCCAACGCCCTGGCTGCCTTGGCGAAAGCGCAACTGGAGCTGTCCCGGCGAGGCTTGAACGCGACCGTAATCAGCCTGTTCTATGCCGCTTCCACCACCCAGGGCAAGGTTCTGATTCAGCAGCGTGCGCTGGCGGAGGCCGAAGACTTTTTAAAGGTGACCCGTGAGCGCGAAACAGCGCGCGAGGTGGCCCGCGCAGACGTGCTGAAGGCCGAGTTGACGGAGCAGCAGCGCCGGCGCGACCTGGCTGACGCCGAACTGCTCGCCGCGAAGGCCAAGCTGGATCTTGCCGTCCTGCTGTTTGCCGATCCGACGACGCCCTATGCGGTTGCACTTCCGCCCACGTCAGCCCCGCCGCCCATGAGCGAAGTGCGCGCCCTGGCGAGTGCGGCAAACAGCCCGCAAATTGCGAGCGCCAACGCGTTCCTGCTGGCCCAGACGTACGCGCTGGGGAGCGCACAGGCTGCCTACCTGCCGCAGTTGTCGCTGAATTACTCCTACGGGATCGACTCGACTAACTACGCACTCAAGGCGCGTGACGGCAATCGCAATCTGGGCTACTCCGCATCGGCGACGCTGGACCTTCCGATCTTCGACTGGTTTGCCACTCCGAACCGCATTCGCCAGGCGCATAATCTGCGCGACTCGGCCAAGCTGACCTTGAGTGCCGCACAACGCACCCAGACCGTCCAGACACGGGAGTTCTACAACGAGGTTCAGACCGCGTATGCGCAGCTTGATTCTCTCAAACACAGTGTCTCGATCGCACAGGAGAGCCTGCACCTGACGCGCCTGCGCTACACGGCAGGTGAGGCTACGGTGCTCGAGGTAACGGACGCCGAAAACACCCTTGCCACCACGGAGTCTTTGCTGAACGACGGCACTACGCGCTACCAGCTTGCGCTGGCCAACTTGCAACTTCTGACGGGGACAATCTAGCCGTGACGCTCAAACCACACGATCTTTTCCGCCGCCGACTTTCGTTGACGCTACTTCTGCCGGCGCTAGCTCTCGCGGGCTGCACCAGCAAACCCGCCACTGTGGAAGCTCCCGTAACTACCGTCCAGGCCGAGCAGGCCCAGACAGGCGCAATCACAAACCAGATCGAGGCTGACGCTCTGCTGGCGCCCGTGGCGCAAGCTGCCATCCAGTCGAAGATCACCGCCCCAGTTAAGAAATTTTTGGTGCAGCGCGGAGCGCATGTACGCGCGGGCCAGCTTGTAGCCGTACTCGAAAACGCCGACCTGGCCGCTGCCGCACTCGCTAATCAGGGCGCGCTGAAGTCTGCCGAGGGAGCTTACACCCAGGCCACCCAGGGGCAGATTCCGGAACAGCTCACCCAGGCGAAGCTCGATCTGGCTCAAGCCAATGCGACTGCCGCTCTGAACCAGAGCATCCTTGATGCGCGCACCAAGCTACTCGCACAGGGCGCAATCTCTGGCCGTGAAGTGGATATAGCACGCTCCACGGCCATGCAGTCGAAGGCTGCACTGGACATCGCTCAGCAGAAGTATGCTGCTCTTGCGAGCGTAGGCCAGAACGCCTCCATCAGCGCAGCCAAGGGCCAGCTCACCTCCGCTGAAGGCAACGCGCAGGGCGCACAGGCGCAGTTGAACTACACCCGCATCCACACGCCTATCGCGGGGTTTGTCACCGAGCGTCCGCTCTTTGCGGGGGAGACGGCAGCAGCAGGCACGCCCATTCTCACCGTGATGGATACGTCCACCATGATTGCCAAGCTGCATATCGCGCAGCAGCAGGCGCAGCAGTTGAAGATAGGCGCGGCCGCCACGCTCACCGTGCCGGGAATCGACCGTCCCATCCCCGCAAAAGTTTCGCTGGTCAGTCCGGCTCTTGATCCCGGCAGCTCCACCGTTGAGGTCTGGTTAAAGGTAGCGAACCCAGACGATAGTCTGAAGCCCGGCACGTCTGTTCACGCCAAAATTACCGGCGAAACAATTCCCAGCGCTTTGTTGATTCCTACGGAGGCTGTGCAGCGCTCGCCCGAAGGCACCGGTAAGGCGGTTATGGTGATTGCTCCGGATGGCGCCGCTCACAACCGTAACATCACGGTGGGCGTGCAGACGAAGGAGAGCACGCAGGTTCTCTCCGGAATCAACCCTGGCGATACCGTCATCACGGGAGGCGGCTATGGCCTCGACGACGGAACCAAAGTAAAGGTAGGCCCAGCGCCCGCAGAAAAGCCCGATGCCGATTCCAATAATAATGGCGCGACCGCCGGTGGTGCGGGAACCGCTGACACGAAGGCTCCGTCCAAGCCAGCCGCAGGAGCAACCGAGTGAGCCTCGACAACACTCATTCCGCACACGCGGCAAGCGGCGCTGAGGATGCGAGCTTCTGGCTGACCAAAGCGGCCAAGCCTATCTTCTTCTTCCTGATCGTCCTCACCCTGTCCGGCATCTACGCTGCTTTCCGGGTGCCGATCTCGGTCTTTCCGGAGACGAATTTCCCGCGCGTGGTAATCGGAATCGACAATGGGGTGATGCCGGTCGAGCAGATGGAAGTGCTGATCACCAAGCCGATCGAGAATGCGGTCAACAGCGTTCCCGGCCTGACCACGGTACGCAGTACGACCAGTCGCGGAACCGCGGAAGTAAGTCTCTTCTTCGACTGGAATGTGAACATGTTTCAAACGCTGCAGCTTACCGATGCAGCGTTGTCCAAGATCCAGTCCGAGCTTCCTGCCACTGCGAAGGTCACGACCAATCGCCTGACCTTCGCGACGTTCCCAATCGTTGCCTATGCACTGACGGCCGACAATCGCGGCGCTCAGACAGTATCGCAGCAGGCGCTCTGGCAGATGGCCACCTACGAGTTGAAGCCGCGCATCAATCGCGTTCTCGGGGTCGCCACTGTCGTCGTGCAGGGCGGTCAGGTTCCGGAGTTCCACATCGTGCCCGACCCGGCCAAGCTGCAACTGGCAGGCGTTACCGTGCTCGATCTCCAGAACGCCGTTCAGACTTCAAACATCATCGATTCGCCCGGCCTCTACGAAGCCGACCATCAACTCATCCTCGGCCTCGTCGGAGCCCAGGCGCATAGCGCCTCAGAGCTGTCCAACCTCGTCGTCAAGACCACACCCACAGGCGTCCCCGTGCATCTGAGCGATGTGGCGGAAGTCCGCCCGTCCACTCTGCCCGTGTACACCAGGGTCGATGCGAACGGCGGTCCAGCGGTCCTGCTGAATATCACCCGCCAGCCCATCAGCAACACCGTCGCCGTAGCCTCAGCCGTTGCCGCTGAAGTTGCCACACTGCGCAATTCACTGCCGCCTGGCGTCCATATCACGTCATTTTACGACCAGTCCACGCTGGTCCACGAGAGCATCTCGTCGGTGCGCGACGCAATTTTGATCGGCCTCGCCCTCGCCTGCCTCATCCTGTTTCTCTTCCTGCGCGACTGGACCTCTTCGCTGATCGCGGGCCTCGTCATTCCGGTCACCGTTTCGGTGACAATCCTGTTCATGTGGGTCATCGGCGAGAGCTTCAATCTAATGACGCTGGGCGGACTTGCCGCCGCCATCGGTCTCGTCATCGACGACGCCATCGTCGTGGTTGAGAACATTGTCGTTCACCGCGACTCCGGTCAGAGCCGCTCACAGGCCGTTCGGCTGGCGCTGAAAGAGATCACCGTTCCTCTTGTTGGATCGACCATCACCCCGGTAGTCGTCTTTCTGCCGCTGATTTCAGTCACCGGCGTGACGGGCAGCTTCTTCCGCGCGCTGGCAATCACCATGACCGCCAGCCTGCTCACCTCGCTGATGCTGGCGCTCACCTTCACGCCCGCGCTCTCGCTCTCTCTGCTCCGGAAGGCACCCAAGCAAGGAGGCACGGGCGAAGCGCACGCCAACCATGAAGAAGCCGGGCCCGTGATGCAGAAGATTCTCAACGGCCACAGCCGCGCCCTGAACTGGACCATCGAGCGCACCTGGTCGATCTTCCTGATCGCCGCTATTCTGCTGGCCACGGGGTATTTCGCGTTCAACAAGCTTGGGTCGAACCTGTTGCCCGCGATGGACGAGGGCGCTTTTATTCTCGACTACATCATGCCTGCGGGCAGCTCGCTAACGACGACCACCAAGGTTCTGAACCACGTGGAAGCGATCCTGCGCTCGGTTCCAGAGGTCTCGATCACGACCCGCCGCACCGGTATGCAACTGGGGCTCGCCTCAGTGACCGAAGCCAACACCGGCGACATCTCCGTCATGCTCAAGAGCAAGCGTTCGCGCAGCATCGAAGAGATCATCAATGACGTGCGCGGCAAGATTAAATCGCAGGAGCCCGAGCTGGATATCGAATTCGTGCAGGTGCTCGAGGACATGATCAACGATCTGTCCAACTCACCTGAACCGATCCAGATCAAGCTCTTCTCGCCCGATACCGCGCTGCTCCAGCAACTCGGCCCCAAGGTGCAGGCCGCGCTGCAAAAAATTCCCGGAGTGGTGGACACGCAGAACGGAATCGACAACACGCTCAGCGGACCCGCAACTGACTTTCAGGTCGATCCGACGGTAGCGAGCCGCCTCGGCTTCACTCCGCAGGAGATTGCAGAGGATGCAACCTCGCTGCTCGACGGTCTGCCGGCCAATGATCCCATGATCATCGCGGGGCGTCCTTATACGGTCCGCATCCGGATGGACGAGAGCCATCGCAACTCGCTTGCCGCAATCCAGAACACCGTCTTCAACTCGGCCTCGGGCCATACCGCCACGCTCGGTGCTCTGGCCAAAGTGACGGAACTGCCGCCGCAGAATGAAATCCGCCGCGAAAATCTGGAACAGGTCGTGCTGGTCAGCGGACGTCTCGAGGGCACCAACCTCGGCGGCACGATGAAGCAGGTCAAGCAGGCCGTCGCCAACCTGAATCTTCCGAAAAGCGTACGCGTGGAGTACGGCGGAACCTACCAGGAGCAGCAGAAATCCTTCGCCGACCTGCTGCGTGTGCTGGTGCTCGCGCTGGCGCTGGTCTTCGGCGTGTTGCTGGCCGAGTTCCGCAACTTCTCAGCGCCAATCGCCATCTTGTCTAGCTCCATCCTGTCGATCGCCGGCGTTGTTTTCGCGCTGCTAATCACCAATACAAATTTCAACGTGGCAAGCTTCATGGGCCTGATCATGGTCATTGGCATCGTCGCCAAAAACGGCATCCTGCTGCTCGACGCCGATGAGCGCGCGCGCGACGCAGGAGAAAACGCGAAAGATGCCATGCTCTCAGCCGCCCGCCGCCGCCTCCGTCCCATCGTAATGACGGCGACCGCCGCCATGTGCGGCATGCTGCCCCTTGCCTTCGCGCTCGGCGCCGGATCGCAGATGCTACAGCCGCTCGCCATCGCCGTAATCGGCGGCCTGATCATCTCCGTCTTCCTCAGCCTCATCATCACCCCCGCCATCTACTACCGCCTAACCAAAAACTCCAAACACACCCCCAAACCCCAAGCCGCCTGACCCCGCACGCACCGGTCTCTTGCCTGCCCAGAAACAGACAGAGGACCATCGACTAGCTTCCGGGCTCATCTTTGCACCTCAGCACAGGTGCAGAAGGAAAGGCGAAAGAAAGTTAGAAGCAGCCTCAACGCAGCGTTCCGATGAAGGCCTTCATCTCGCGCACTACATCTTCTTCATTCGAGGAGAACACTTCATGCCGGGCATGCGGCAAGCACACAACGCGTGCGGACGGTACGCCTGCTTCGAATGCCTTCACCTGTGCTTCGGTGCCGATGGGAGGTATCTCCCGAGAATTAGGGGGCAGCGCATAGATGGCGAGAATGGGAACCGGAATTTGTGTGTACTTCTGTCGTCCCGCGTGAATGGCCGAGACGGCGGCGGGGATGCGAGTAGCAACTTGCGCACGCGCCGCCAGGAGTGCTGCGGGACTTGCATCCAGTTCTTTCTGCCACTCCCGCAAAATGCTTTCTAGCCTTGGAAGATCGGTCTCCAGCAACTCCTGAATGAGCAGTCGCGTATCTTGCAGAAACCTGGATTGCAGTTCTCCCATCTTCCGCTTCACTTCAGCCATCTCAATCGCGCGGTCCCCAAGCGAGCTGTCATAGTACGCGAACGACCAAGCAGCATCCAGGTAAACCAATCCGGCTACCTTGTCGGGATGGCGAGAACCTACGGAGCTAAGCTCCTGGCCAGCGATGGAGTGGCCCACCAAAACCGGTCGATTCAGATCCAGTGCAGACAGAACAGCGAGCACGTCATCCCCGAGCCGGTCGGCCGAGTAGCCGGTAGGTGGAATGCTGGAGGCTCCGAAACCGCGCCGTGTGATGCCGTAGACACGGTAAGAAGGTGTCAGTGTCGCCGCAAACTTGGCGTATGAGTGGGCGTCAGCACCCAAACCCGCCAACAGAACTACAGGCCGTCCCGTGCCGCCCCAGTCGATCACTTCCAGCTTTACGCCCTCTTCCACCTCGATGAAGTGCATTTGGGTAGGCGCGGATAGCCAAGCAGATTCGCTTGTCGCGCGCTGTAGGCTGAGCGGCAGCGACTTGCCTTGAATGAAGGTTCCTGTGATCGAGTTCCCGTCGGGGCTGATGGTGCCCTCGTAGGTGCCCTCTATTGCGTTCACAGCAAATCGGATAGAGCGGCCTTCCAACACAACAGAATCAATCGCGATCGGCTGAGCGGACTGATCGATGGAATATAAGTTCGCTCTCCACCCCTCCCCATCGGACGCGGTCAGGCGTACGACCAGACGGTGCTTCCTCTCGCCAAACACTCCTTGCCAGTCTCCGGCAACATCAAACCTTTCTATGACGCCCTCCATGGTGTCTCTGAGCGACGGTGGTGAAACTCGTCTATACTTCGCCACTCCCTTCTCAAAGATTAACCCAAGAACTACAACCGTGGACGTCAATACGTGTCACTGCTTCGGAATGTCCTCGACCTCCCAGCCGGAGGGTGAGTCCGTAATGCGCTTCTCGGAAGGCCGCAGCGTTTTCTGCGCAGAGGCCCTCTAAAGCGCTTGGAAAACGAGCGCAGCATCTGCACGTTCCTCAAGTACCTGGGTAGGCCGCCTACTCGCCAGAATTCTGCGTTGACGTGTTGGCACGCCCGCTGCTGCATTTACTTGTCCTCCGGCTCCTGCCGCTTGCTGCCGAGAATCCGCTGGTCTGTTCGGCACGGATGGATGACAGCGGCTACATTGGTCTCGAATACCTGTGCGAATACAACGTCAACGCATTCCACCTTAGAACGCCTGTCAAGCACCCAAACCGTCCTACCACCCCGCAACCCAAACAAACGAAAGCACATGAGCCGCAAAAAACCTGGCGTAATCAACCCTCACGTTCCGCTAAGATCATAGAGACGAGCAACAACCCTTCAGCCCGGAGTGCCCACAGCCATACCAAAGTCGAGCCTAACGCGTTCAGAATGAATACTTTACCTATAAGTGTGTTTACTATCAATAGTTTGGCGAATAGCGCGGCAATAAACCGTTTGCTTGCAAGACTTTAGCGGATTGGGAAGGGGGCCCCCAGTGTACAGAGTCTCGCAGCAGTGGCCGCCCCGACCTGCACCAAGTATCCCGCAGTGCTGACAAACGCAGCAGCGGCATGTCCCTGAAGTACTCTAAACAGGCCCTCAACTTCCCAGGAGTCCTGCCTTGAACGTGTTGTCCCGCGCGCTGCTCTCCGTCTGCCTCTCCGCCCCGCTGCTCCCGCTCGCTGCCCAGACCGCGCCAGGTCCGCTGGCCAAACAGTACCAATCCGCAGCCGACCAACTCGTGTCTGCCGCCTTGATGGACGACAGCGGCTACATCAATCTTGAATACCTGTGCGATCACATCGGCAAACGCATCTCCGGGTCGGAACCGCTGGCCCGCGCCGTTGCCTGGAGCGCACAACGCATGCAGGCAGAGGGCCTGGTGAACGTCCACACCCAACCCGTCACCGTGCCCCACTGGGTGCGTGGCAGCGAGTGGGGCGAGATCGTCTCTCCCGTAGAAAAGCCTCTGCATCTGCTCGGCCTGGGCATGAGCGTAGCCACGCCGCCTGCGGGAATCGCCGCCCAGGTAATCGTCGTTCCCGACTTTGCCACACTCGAAAGCGTAGGCCGCTCCGCCGTGCAGGGCAGGATTGTCGTCTTCAACGCGCCCTTCGTCTCCTACGGCCAGACGGTCATGTACCGCGTCAACGGGCCCTCCCGCGCCGCCGCGCTCGGTGCCGTCGGCGTCCTGGTGCGGTCGATTACACCCTTGGCCGCCCAGCTTCCGCACACCGGCGAACTCGAATATGACCCCAAGCAGCCAAAGATTCCAGCCGCCGCCATCAGCATCGAGGACGCGTCGATGCTGGCTCGGTTGCAGGCCCAGGGAGTTCCCGTCACCGTCCACTTCAACATGCAGGCGCGGCTTGAGAAGCCCGTGGTTTCAGCCAACGTCATCGGCGAACTGCGCGGGTCTGAACACCCCGAGCAGGTGGTCGTCGTAGGCGGACACATCGACTCCTGGGACGTAGGCCAGGGCGCGCAGGACGACGGCTCCGGCATCATGGCCCGCCCTCGCTGCGGTGCGGCTCATCCGCCAGTCGGGCCTCAAGCCGAAACGCACCATTCGGCTGGTCTTCTGGGTCAATGAGGAGAATGGCGCTGCCGGTGGCGATGCTTACCTAGCCGCTCTCAGCCCGGAAGATCTCCACCATCATGTCGCCGCAATCGAGATGGACGGCGGCGCAGAGCAGCCCGTCGGCTGGGGCTACGGAGCCAGTGCCGCACCCTTCCACGCGCGTCCCGGACAGAGCGCAAACCTGCCGCCGCCTGCGCTTTCTGCGGGCGAAGCCCACTCACTCGAAATGCTGCGCGACATCGGTTCGCTGTTGAAGCCGATCGGTGCCAGCACCATTCGTCATGGCGGCGGCGGCACCGATATCGATCCGCTGACCAAAGCCGGCGTCCCAGGCCTCGGAGAGATGACGTCTGCCGCACACTACTTCGACTGGCACCACACCGAGGCCGACACCTTCGACAAAATCAACCTGAGCGACTTTCGCAAAAATGTCGCCTCAATGGCGGTGATGACGTACATTCTCGCCGACATGCCCGAAACGCTGACCGGCCACCCGGGCGCGAGTGAAGACTAAGTGAAGCTTGCTTGATCACGACTCTCCGGTCCGCAGCCGAGATTGAGCCGGCTGTTACAGGATGTAGCGGCTGAGATCCTGGTTCTTGACGATGCCAGCCACCTGCTGCCGAACGTACTCGGGGTCGACCACTATCACCTTGTCGCTGCCGCCGTCCTCGCGTTTGCGTTCTATGACAGGCAGAGGCGCAGCGGCGGAAGCTTGTGCCTGGGCTTGTTGGCCGGCAGCCATGGGAGCGGCGGAGACGGCGATCTCGGCAATCACGCCTTCCGCAGAGGCTTCAGCTCGGTTTGCCTTGCCGATATCGGGCGCTTGAAAGCTAATCTCGTCCAGGACGCGTTCAAGGATGGTGTGCAGACGGCGCGCGCCGATATTCTCGGTCTGCTCATTCACCCGGAAGGCGATATCGGCCATCTCGGCGATGGCCTCGGGGGTGAACTCGAGCTTGAGCCCCTCGGTTTCGAGCAGCGCGGTGGACTGCTTGACCAGTGAGGACTTGGGTTCGGTCAGGATGCGGACGAAGTCACCGACGGTGAGCGATTGCAACTCGACGCGAATTGGGAAGCGGCCCTGCAGCTCGGGGATAAGGTCCGACGGCTTTGAAACATGGAATGCGCCGGCGGCGATGAAGAGGATGTGGTCGGTCGAGACCATACCGTACTTGGTGCTTACGGTGGTGCCTTCGACGATGGGCAGGATGTCACGCTGCACGCCTTCGCGACTCACGTCGGGTCCGTGCCCGCCTTCGCGTCCGGCGATTTTGTCGATCTCGTCGAGGAAGACAATCCCGGAGTCTTCGACGCGCTCGACGGCGAGGCGGGTGACCTGGTCCATGTCGATCAGGCGCTGCTCTTCTTCCTGCACAAGGTAGTCGAAGGCTTCGGCGACCTTCATTCGGCGCTTGCGGGTGCGCTGTCCGAAGAGGCCCGGAAGCACGTCTTTGAGCGACATGTTGTTGTCGGGTTCATCCTGTCCGGGTCCGGCGACGAACTCGAACTGCGGCTGGTTGCGGTCGCGCACGTCTATCTCGACGGTGCGCTCATCCAGCTTGCCCTCGCGGAACTGCTGGCGGAGTTTTTCGCGCGTGCGTTCGTGGCTGGTGGGCTCGCGTTTGCTGCTGTCCTGCGCGGCGGCTGCCATGTGCTCGGGTGAGTCGACGTTCATCGAAGCGGGGAGTTGGATGACGTTCGAGCCCGGCACCTCGGTTGCACCCGCAGCTGCGGCCTGCGTGGCCACGGGTGTAGGCGGCAGCAGCAGATCGAGCAGCTTGTCTTCGGCGTTCAGCTCGGCCTTGTCTTCGACATCTTCCAACTTCTCTTCGCGAACAAGGTCAATAGCGATTTCGACCAGGTCGCGCACGATCGATTCAACGTCGCGTCCAACATAGCCAACCTCGGTGAACTTGCTGGCTTCAACCTTGAGAAAGGGAGAGTTGGTGAGCTTGGCAAGGCGGCGTGCAATCTCGGTTTTGCCCACGCCGGTTGGCCCGATCATGATGATGTTCTTGGGCATGATGTCGTCGGCGAGCTCGGGCGGGAGCTTCTGGCGGCGCATGCGATTGCGCAGGGCAATGGCGACGGCGCGCTTGGCGGCGTGCTGGCCGACGACGTATTTGTCGAGCTCGGCTACGATCTCGCGAGGTGTGAGTTCATCGAGCGCTACGGCCTGGTCTTCTGCGACTCCGGGCATAAAGATTGCCATTATTTTCCATTCTTCATCTTCATCAGATGATCTACGTCGGCCAGGTCCTGCGGTCTTCCGCTGACGCGCTTGTTTGTCAGCAGGTGGTCGAGGGAAAGGAAGGGTGCCTGAACGCCATCCTCTACCTCCAGGTTTACTCGTTCGATCCGTTCGGCACGCTGCTGCGGATGAGGACGTCAAGGTCCTTGGTCAGGCACGGCACTCCGTGAACGTTCACAGCATGGCCCCCGACTACGAGGTATTCAACGCCGTTCGCGTTGAACGCGCACAACAGGTCCCTTTGGTCCCTGAGCATGGACATCGATTCCTCGCATCCGATAAGCGTATTCGGCTAGCTCCGTCGCAGCAGACATCTTCTCGGAGGCGGAGCCATCGTGCCAATAGCGCATGGTTTCGGCCTCCTGCTCGGCGTGGCTGGTGAACCGCCGAATTTGTCTGCCCGGGTTGATCTCGTGAGTCTTTTCCATGCTTTAGCCTTATTGCCCATTTTACCCGTTGGTGAGTCCATCGAGAGCCGCCTGGCTTTCTGCAACTCAGGCCGCCCGCAGCGGTTTGATCTTTGCCTTCAGCAACGCGTCGGTCTTGGCAAGGCGCAGGTCATAGTCGTTTTGCAGGTTAAGCCAGAACTGTGCGGGAAGATTGAAGAAGATACCCAGACGAAGCGCTGTATCGGCCGAGATGGAACGCTTGCCGAGCACAATGTCATTCACTCGCGGTGCGGAGACAGCGAGTTCCTTGGCAAGTCGGTAGGACGTAAGGCCCAGCGGTTGCATGAATTCGGTGAGCAGAATTTCTCCGGGGTGAACGGCGAACGGTTTTGGCATCGCTGGCTCCTTGTGGCTTAGTGGTAGTCGACGATTTCGACGTCATGCGCATTGCCGGACTGCCAGCGGAAGCAAACCCTGAACTGATCATTGATCCTTATGCTGTGCTGACCTCTTCGATCCTTGTTCAGAGCTTCAAGGTGGTTGCCAGGAGGGACTGCAAGATTCGTGAGTTCGACGGCCGCATTGAGAATTGCAAGCTTTTTCCAGGCACTTCTACGCAAATTTGCCGGTAGGCGTCTGCTTCTCCCGGTTTCCCAAAACAATCCAGTGTCGGCATCACGGAAGCTCAGGATCACTTCCCGATCATAACGCATCGCATTATTATCGTCCAGCGCTATGTAAGCGCTGCTTCGAGTTTTCCAGCTTGCGGTATCGGATGAATTGCAGTCAGCTCTTCAAACGTGACCTGGTCGTTGGTGTAGATGCAGATTTCTCCGGCGATCTTCATGGCGCGTTCGGTGATCTCGCGGGCGCTCATGCTGGTGTTTTCGATCAGGGCGCGCGCGGCGGCGAGGGCGAAGCTGCCGCCTGAGCCGATGGTCATGATGGAGCCTTCGCCTACAGTGTCGGGCTCAATGACGTCGCCGGTGCCGGAAAGCATCAGCGTCTGGCCAGCGTCGGCTACGATCAGCAATGCTTCGAGTTGGCGCAGCATTTTATCGGTGCGCCAGTCCTTGGCAAGCTCGACGGCGGAACGGCCGAGATTGCCGGCGTACTGCTCAAGCTTCGCTTCGAAGCGGCTGAAGAGGGAGAAAGCATCGGCAGTGGATCCGGCGAATCCGGCAAGTACCTTGTCGTTGTAGAGGCGGCGAATCTTGCGGGCCGAGCCCTTCATGACCGTGTTGCCGAGCGACACCTGGCCGTCCGCAGCCATAACGACGCGGTCGCCGCGACGAACGCAGAGGACCGTAGTCGAGCGAATCAGTCGGCCTTGGCCAAGATCGAGCGGATGGGCGGCGCGCGTGCGCGAAGGCTTTACAGAAGAGGCAAATCTGCGCATAGTTGGCACTTCTTAGTATACCGCTGCGCCCCTTAGCGAACAGTAGGGCGGGAACGATGGCATCTGATCTATGCTGTTGGAAGCGATGTTCCTTTCAGAGTCGATGACGCGCGATGCGGCGATTGTGGCGGGAACGGTGGGGGCTGCTGCGCTTGCTGCCGGCGCGGCGTTCTACGTGTTGCGGCGACGCCGGCCGTCTCATGCGGAATTGGAGCGATTGCGGCGCGTGCAGCTGGCACAGCATGGGCGAATCGTTGATGGAACGCTGCTGGATGTGTCGCCAACGGAAGGGGAGCCGGCCGCCCTGCGGTACGGATACCACATCGCAGGCGTGAGCTATGAATGCGTGCAGGATGTTTCCTCGTTGAGCGATCGTTTGGGCGAACTGCGGCTGCATTTTCCGGTGCTGGTTCGGTATGACCGCGCTAACCCTGCGGACAGCATCGTGGTCGCCGAAGAGTGGACCGGGCTGCGGTCAGGGCCGGCAAATTCGCGCTCAAGCGAACGTCAACCTGGGTAAAACGGCAATCTCCCGCTCAGCTGGTGCGTCCGCGACAGACGCCAAGCGCGCATCACACGTTAGCAGGGCGGTTGTTGCAAGGCGAACGTGCAGCCCTCTTAGGAGCCAGGATGAGCAGCCACCTGCTGGACTACGCCAAGTCGATCATCGAATACCTTGCGCGTGGCGTGGAGTTTGCGGCAGCCCTGATTATCGGGCTCGCTGCGATTGAGGCGACGGTGAAGTCGGTGATTCTGTTCTTCAGGCGAAGCGCCCCGCCCGAGGAAAAGAACGGGGTTCGGCTTACGCTGGGTCGCTGGCTTGCGGTAGCTCTGGAGCTTGAACTTGCGGCCGACATCCTCAACACTGCGGTCACTCCAAGCTGGAACGACATTGGGAAGCTGGCGGCGATTGCCACGCTGCGCACGACGCTGAACTATTTCCTCGAAAAGGAGATCCGCCAGGAGGCCAATCCGCATCAGCAGGCGGCGGAGCGAAGCCTCGCCGAGCCCGCATCGAAGGACATCCAGGGTGCACCCGGAGCGCTGCCTTGAGCAGCCACTGGATCGCGCTGGGAGGGATGTTGATTCAGTTGCTGGGCGCAGGTGTCGTTGTCTACTATGCAGTGCGCGCCATGTACTCGATTCTGCACGGAGGAGGAAGCGATCGGGCGCGTCTGCTGATTGCAGAAGGCGTGCTGGCAGCCCTCGGGTTCATGGTTGCCGGCACTCTGCTGAATATGCTGGCTTTACAGACCTGGACGCAGATTCGCGCGTTCGCACTCGTTTTTGTGCTCCGTACCCTGCTGAAACGTGTGTTTTCGTCTGAGAAAGAGGCAATGGGATTGCGTATCAATGTGCCTCACGTTGACGTGCTACAAACGGCACGCTGATAGCCGAGCGCCCAAAGCATGGTCTGGGGAATACACTGAAGCTATGCACATGGTTGCCTCAAACAATCGGGCGATGCAGCGGATTCTGAAGATTTCGCTGACGGCTACGGCGCTGTATGTCGTGGCGACGCTCTACTTTGGTGTGCGGTCGCATTCCCTGGCTTTGATCTCCGAAGCCGGACACAATGCTTCGGACATGCTGGCGATTCTACTGTCGTTTGTCGCGGTTTATTTTCAATCGCGGCCCGCGACCGAGCACAAGACATTTGGCTATCAGCGCGCCGGGGTACTGGCCGCGTTTGTGAATGCACTCACCCTGATGGTGCTGTCGGTATGGATCGCGGTTTCAGCGGTACACCGGTTCTATAGCCCGGTGAATGTCGAGCCGCGCCTGATGATGTACGTTGCGGCGGCGGGCGTGGTGATGAACGGCGCGATCGCGACGCTGCTCTGGAAGTTTTCGGGCGACGTCAATATTCGGTCCGTGTTTGTCCACATGCTGGGCGATACGCTCTCGACGGCCGCAGTCATCGTGGGTGGATTCTCCATCCTCATGACAGGGTTGCAGTGGATCGACCCGTTGCTGTCGCTGCTGATCGCGGGGATGATTCTGTGGACGTCGTGGGGCATTGTGCGAGAGACGTTGAACATCCTGCTCGAGGGTACGCCACGCAATGTTTCGCTGGCTGCGGTGCGCACCTGCATTCAGGAAGTCCGGGGCGTTGCTGATGTGCACGATCTACATGTGTGGAGCCTGGGATCGAGCTCCCACGCGCTGGCCAGCCATGTGACGGTGGATGAGATTATGCTGGTGGATTGCTCGGTCATTCTGCAGGCAATTCAGGACAAGCTTTGGGACAAGCATCGCATTGCGCATACGACGATTCAATTTGAAACGTGCGCGTGCGAGACGACCCACGGATGCTCGGCCCCGCCCGAACTAACAACGATGGGAGCGGGGCACGAGCATCACGGGCATGCGCATTGAGCGTCGATTAGCAAATCCCGCTAGGTGAGTTGTGCGTCCAAGGTGATCTCTGCGGCTTTCAACAGACGCGAGATGGGGCAACCTTCCTTAGCTTTGGTGGCGAGCTCTTCAAACTTTGCTTTGTCGATTCCGGGAACACTGGCCTTCGTTGTCAGGTGAATTTTGGTGACGGTCGGGGCGGCTCCGTGCAGGTCGAGAGTGACGACTGCGGAGGTCTCGATGGACTCGGGCTTGATGCCTGCATCGGTGAGCTGTGCGCTGAGTGCCATGCTAAAGCAGCCTGCATGCGCGGCGGCGATCAGCTCTTCAGGGTTGGTGCCCACGCCGTTCTCAAAGCGCGTCGCGAAGCTATACTGCGTTTCCTTCAGGGTGCCGCTCTGGGTCGAAATGGTGCCTTTGCCTTCTTTCAGGCTGCCGTGCCACACGGCAGATGCGCTGCGATCCATACATTCTCCTTGGGTGTTTTAAACGGGCGGCGTGACGTCCGCCACGGCAGCGCTCGAGTGTCTGTTTAGATGCGCTTTCCCGGGAAGGGACTCCGCGTGAGCCAAAGCGTCGCTTAATTCTTACGCGTGCCGAACCTGTGCTTATTTTTCGGGCTGCACGGAGTTCGACTGTGGCTTGCGGCCTGCTTTTCGACGGGTAGTAGCAATCGGCTGCGCGGGTGTTTGCGGGCTGGCAATGGCGTACAGATTCGCGCGCAACAGGATTTTGCGGGCCAGGCCGGTGAGCGGCAAACCGGAGAGCTGTGCGTGGGCGTACCAGCCGAGAGCGCCGGAGGCAACCGGGATTGCTTTCAGCAGGCCTGCGGGCTCTAGGCCCGGCTGGTAGGGCGTGTGCTGGACGGGGTCAGGCGATTGCTCGTCGCTGCCCGGTTCGTACTCGCCTTCCTCGTTATCAAAGGACGTTATGGCAGATGTCGGGCTCTGGTCGCTAGATTGAGCGAAAACTTCTACATAGAAATTAGTGTGGGTTATAGAGTGGCGCAGGCGCAGGATTGGCTCCGGCGCGTTCGGCGAGGCGACCGCATCGATCGGCAGCGGAGGCAGTTCGAGCATGCCGGGCATGAGCGATGCCTCGGCGGGCCGGCGGGTAAGCAGGACGTGGGTGCGTGTGCCCTGCTTGCGTGTGGCGAGCAGAAAGGCCGCCGGGCGGCTGCGCTGTTTGCGGCGAGGTACGGCCAGGTGTTCGCCCCGGGTGGCGCAGAGATCGAAGACAGGGCAATTGAGGCAGAGCGGTGCGCGCGGCAGGCAAAGGGTGGCGCCGAGCTCCATCATGGCCTGGTTGTGGTCGCCGGCGGCGTTGCTGCTTCCGCCCATGCGCTTGTTCGGTACAAGGGCTTCGGCCTGGGCGCGGATGGCCGTGCGCGCGGCCGCAGAAGCGTCTTCAGCACGTCCTGTAACGCGCAGCAGGACGCGGTCCACGTTGCCGTCGACTACGGCGGCGCGCTCGCCGAAAGCGATGCTGGCGATGGCCGCGCATGTGTATTCGCCGATGCCAGGCAGGGTGCGGAGTTCGACGGCGGAGGTGGGGATCTGCGCGCTGCGTTCGCGTACAAGAAACTGCGCCGCCTGATGCAGGCTGCGGGCGCGGCGATAGTAGCCCAGTCCGGACCACGCTGCCAGGACCTGCGCTTCGGGCGCGAGAGCGAGCGCGACAACCGTGGGAAACAGGCGGAGGAAGCGCTCGTAATGCTCCAGGACAGCGGCTACGCGGGTCTGCTGCAGCATCACCTCCGACACCCACGTCTGGTACGGGTCCCGTGTGCCGCGCCACGGCAGCTCGCGCGCGTTGGCGCGATACCAGCTCATGAGCTTGCGGCGAAAGGCGAGCACCTGCGCGGGACTGAGGATGCGTGTAAGGGTGGAGGTCATCGTGCTGTTCAGATACTCTACGTCAGTTGCAGGTGAGGAGCGTCTCTAGGTGGTATCGCCGGGCGTGTTGTTGGGTGTGACGGCCTGCTGCTGGGTGGGGTACGGCCGGCCCTTCCAGAGAACCTGTTCGAGCTGCTTGTCGTAGCCGTAGAGATCCGGGAAAAACTGCACCTGGCCATCGTCGCCGATGTTCGCCGACATATAGAAGATGACGATCGGGATGGGCTGCTTGAGGCTGATGGTGTGACTGTCGGGGCCGGACAGCATGGCCTCCTGCACCTTCTCGAGATCCCAGTTGCCGGGCGTATTGTGCAGAACCCAGACGGCAAGCTGGTCGGGCTGCTGCACGCGGATGCAGCCATGCGAAAAATCACGGCGGCTGCGGTTGAAGAGTTCGGGCGTTGGCGTCGAGTGCAGGTAGATGTCGTACTGGTTCGGGAACATGAACTTTATCAGCCCAAGCGAGTTGGTGGAGCCTGGTTTTTCGCGCACGACGACGTTGCCGTGTTCGACTTCCTCAACGGTGGCCTTGACCGGATTGCCCTTGCGATCGACGGTTTCAAAGTTGTGCTTGTCGAGATAGCCCACGCCGCTCTTGTCCAGATGTTCGGAGAGCTCTTTTTTGATGATGCTGTCGGGCAGGTTCCAGTACGGACGGAAGATGAGGAACTTCATCATGTGGGTGAAGACGGGGGTCTGGTGTTCGCCCACGACCTTGCCAATGACCACTTTCATGGTGAAATCGCGGCTGTGGTTGGGGGCGTCGGAGTTGTAGCCGCGCAGGACGAACTCGGGCAGATTCACCATCAGGGGAGCGTTGATGTACGGGTCGGGGAGCCAGCGCCAGCGTTCCAGCGAATCGCTAAGCTGGGCGACGCGAACAGTAAGTGGGAGATTGAGCGCGGCGATGGTGGCGGAATTCAACTTGCCGTCGGGAACGATGCCGTGGTGCGTCTGGAAGTGCTGCACGGCGGTGGCGAGTTGCCGGGTGTAGACGGTATTCGGTGCGCGAGCGGGCTGCTCCTGTGCGCCTGGCTGCGGGGAAGGCGGAGGCTGCTGCCCTTTGCGATGGAATGCTGTGCTGAAGCGGGTTTTTGCCGTCTTTGAAGGGTTTGCAACGGGCGGCGGCGCGGGCGCAGAAAGTGGCGGCGCTGCCTGCGCCGGCAGATCGCCTTCGAGCGCAAGGTGCCAGGCCAGCGGGTCGGCGGCGGGGTATTGCGCTCCGGCGGACAGGGGCTTGTTGACAGAAAGCAACGGCTGCTGGAGCGCGGGTGTCGCGGCCTGCTGCTTGGCGAGCGCGAGATAATGGATCAGCGCGCTCTCTGTCGCGCGGTACATGGCGTTGTCCGGTTCAACCGAGTGGATCAGACCGGGGACGTTGTCAGAATCGACCGCGTTGTCCGAAATAAATTCGGGAAGGTCGTACTTCTTGCCCCGAGTGTCGATGTCAAAGTTGAAGTGGGTGGGGTTGACCCGGCCTACATGCAGGTCGGACAGATACCGCATGACGCAGAGGGTCATGGCAACGTCAAACTGCGCGACATTGTCCGGATTGCCGGCGTCAAGTTTCTTGAGGCGCGCGGGCCAGAGGTCGGCGTCGTAGTCCTGCGGGATAAGGCCCTTCTCCGGCGATTGCTGGAACGCCTGGATGAAAATCGCGGCCTGCGGGCTGGGCTGCTCGGTGCGGCCTTTAGGAACGACCCAGGCGACCTCGAAGTTGCGATCGTCGTAAAAGGTCTGGACCAGGGGCTGGTAGTCGGCGAGCGCAGGTATGTGCATGCCGGGAATTTGGCCGGAAGCGATGAGTGGGCGAAGCTGGCCGGCAAACTCCTCAGACTTGGGTGCGGAGGTAGATTTGCGGTGGCGATGGCATCCGGCTGAGGTGAGGAGAAAGATACCCGCCGCGCAGGCAATGGCGGCGGAACGAAACTTTACGTAGCCCATAGTGCTCCGTGCTGATGCTGAGTGTGCTGCTGTTTTGTTCAGATGGCGAGTAGATGCAGAATTCTGGCCGAGATTGTTAGGCGTGCGCCAAAGACGATAACTGCGCGATGCACGCGATAGCCTGAGTCGCAATCAGTAGGCCGGAAGTAGCAAGATAGAGCTTGCGCTGACGCGATTCGAGCGCGTCAGCGAAGACGCCGCCGATGAAAGTGAACAGGAAAGGCAGCGCCCAGAGCCAGGGTGCCGAGAAGACCTGCGTAGTCTGGAGGAACAGGATGGCGGGCAGAAGCAGCAGCGGGGCGGTATTGCCGAAGTAGCGGCTGCGACGGCTGCCGGCCCAGACTATGAGCGCAGCTGCAGCGGCAATCAGGATGGGCCACTCGGATTGATCGCGGACAAAAGTGCGCACGCCTAACGTGGAGAACCAAAAGCGTCCCGCACCTCCTGTGAAGATGTAGCTGAAGGGCGCCAGCCGGAAGCTGAAGAAGGCAAGCTCCACCAGGAGCGCGCCGATAGCCGAGTAGGTGACGACCAGCAGCACGGCACTGCGGCGGCGCTCGGCGAGATAAAACATCAGGACCAGCGAGGCGAGGAAACCGAAAATCGCGGCCAGCAGATGGGCCGCGGCAGTAAGGCCAAGCGCGGCGGTGAGCAGCAGGATGCGCGGACGCCACTTGCTTCGCGGACCCTGCAACGCGTGCGCTACCCCAATGGCGGTGTAGACCAGCCCGTACAAGCCCCACATGGCAAGTATCTCGTTGTTGGGCCGCACAGCGGAAGCGATGACGGCGGGACAGAAGACGTACAGGGCAAGCGCGAGGAAGCCGCCTTCATTGCCGAAGATGCGGCGTGCCACCCACCACAGCCCGGCCCCGAGCCAGAGCGCAAACATTACGAACGGCAGGTGCATGAGCCACGGAACGGAGGAGATCTGGTGGCGCGCTTCCCAGGTCGAACCGTTCAATGTGGAGCCCGTATAGAGGCGGTCCTGCGGCTTGCGCATCCGGTCGACACCGAGCAGCACGAGGCGCTGCGCGGTGAGTGGAAATCCTGCGAGCCGATAGGCAAACGTGCCGTCGCCGTTCAGGTTTCCGCAGGTGGTGAAGTAGCCTGCAAGCGGAGAGGGTCGTTCCCACATCTCGCGTCCGCAGCGGGCGTAGCGGTAATCGGCGCTTGAGAGCGTCTGGTGAGCGATCACCCAGGAGCATTCCGCTAAGAGAATGAGCAGCAACAGCGCCGCCAACCGCTGCGGACGGCCCATGCGGAAGGTAGAAAGTCTGCGGATGCGAGGGAGCTTCATCGACTGCTTGAGTGTATCGTGCGCCCGCATTGGCAGAGCGTCGAAGTTGTATTGTGAAAGCTATGGAGTCTCTCAGCTTCCGCCCCGGACGTGCTTTCCTGTCGTCGAACTCACCTGTCGTTCCGTGGACGGTGGTATTTGAGGATGAAGGCGTGGCGGGAGATTTTTACGCCTGTGACCGGTCGCAGACGACTCAGGAAGATAGCATTCTGGATGCCATGTTGATCTACAACGTGGGCGCGCTGAAGGACGTTGAAACGGAGCGTCTGGCTGCCGTCGAGTGGTCTGCGGATGGGCAGCAGGCGGTGCTTTATCTGGACGGGACCGCGCAGGCGCTGTTCGACTTTCGCGAGCACCGAGGCTACTGCCGCATGGATTTTCCGAACTTTCTGGGTGAGCAGGGTGAGACGTGGAACAAGAGCACGCATGCCTGGTCGGACGCGGCGTTGCAACGTTTTGAAGCTGCGCTGTACGGCTGAACGAGTGTGCTCGACGGTTGGCAGCGCGTGTGGGTTGTGAGGATGCGTACACTCGGATGCGTTGGCCCGGGGCAAGCTACGGGCGGGAGAGGGCATGTTTCTGCTGACGGAAAACTGGATGCAAAGGGTTCGCTATTTCTACATGGTGGGCGCTCTGACGCTCATGGCTCTGAGCGGCGGCGAGCGCGCGAGAGCAGATCCAGTGAAGCCGGAAGCCGGGATTTCGCACGGGCTCGCGGTTTCACGGGCGGCGCGGATTTCTGATGTGCGCTACAGGATTGCCTTCGCGTTGGCAGAGCATGCCGATGCGATCCATGGGCGCGAAACGATTGCATTTGCGCTGGCCGCAAAGGGTGCGGATGATCTCGTGCTCGACTTTCGCGAGGGCTCGATCGAGAGCGCGAAGCTGAACGGAAGTTCGGTCGTAACCGGGCTGGTCAATGGCCACCTCATGCTGCCCGCCGCAAAGTTGCGCGCAGGTGCGAACACGGTAGAGTTGGACTACACGGCGCGGATCGCGACAGCAGGTGCCGCGATTACGCGCTATGAAGACAAGGATGACGGCAGCGAATACTTTTATTCGCTGTTTGTGCCCATGGATGCCAGCATGGCGTTTCCATGCTTTGACCAGCCTGATCTGAAGGCGCGCTTCAACCTGACAGTGACTGCTCCCGCACGGTGGACGGTGGTCAGCAACACTGCGGGAAGCCGGAAAGACGATGAGGACAAATCGACCTGGACTTTCGCCGAGACCAGGCCGATCTCAACCTATCTGTTTGCGTTTGCTGCGGGGCCGTGGACCAGGTTCGCGGGCAAAGTGGGCGAGCCAAGCGTGTACGTGCGGCAGTCGCAACGCAAGCGGGCTGAACCGGAGATGGCGCAACTGCAATCCATCACGGGACGAGGCATGGTGTGGCTGGCGGGCTATTTTCAGCAGCCTTATCCCTTCCCCAAGTACGACCTGGTGCTTATTCCCGGTTTTCCGTTTGGCGGCATGGAGCACGCAGGCGCGACGTTTCTGAACGAAGACGGCGTGCTGTTTCGCACTGCGCCGACGGAAGCCGATCGCTTTCACCGCAACATCCTTACCCTGCATGAGCTGACGCATCAGTGGTTTGGCGATCTGGTGACGATGCGCTGGTTCGACGACCTGTGGCTGAAGGAAGGGTTTGCGCAGTACATGGCCTACCGGTGCCTGGATTCGCTTGAACCAAAGTCGGAAGCGTGGAAGCATTTCTACGAAGACATCAAGCCGCTGGCCTACGGGATTGATGAGACACAAGGGACTACGCCCATTTTCCAGGACATTCCAAACCTGAAGGATGCGAAGAGTGCATACGGCGCAATCGTTTACCAGAAGGCTCCCGCGATTCTGCGCCAGCTTGAATTTCGGCTGGGCGCGGATCGATTTCGCGACGGGCTGCGCATTTATCTGAAGGAGCACGCGTATGCGAATGCGCAGTGGAGTGACTTGATCGGTGCGTTCCACACGGCCAGCGGGCAGGATGTGCGCAGTTGGGCTGATGCGTGGGTTCTGCGGCGCGGAATGCCGGAGGTTGCGGCAACGTGGAGTTGCGGTGCAGACGGCAGACTCGACGAATTGAAGCTGACGCAGCGCGATGTGCTGCCGGATGGGTTCGTGTGGCCGGTCGCGAACGAAGTGCGTCTGGAACCTTCAGGGGAGACACTGCGGGTCGACTGGAACTCGGCCGCGAAAGTCGTTCGGGAAGCGAAGGGCAAAGCGTGTCCACAGTATGTGTTCGCGAACGCAGGCGATTATGGATACGGGCGTTTTCTGCTGGACGCTAAGAGTGAGCCTGCCGTGCGAAGCAGCTTACTGGCGCAGCGCGGTTTGGATGCGCACGCGGCAATGGATCCGCTGCTACGCTCGATGCTTTGGGGTGCTTTGTGGGAGAACGTGCGGGTGGTGAAGTCGCCGCCGCGCGCGTATGTGAATCTGGTACTGCGCGATCTGCCCACGGAAAACGATGAGACGCTGGCGCGCATCCAGGGCGCCCACGCAGTAACCGCTCTCCACCGCTACTTTACGGGCGAGAGCCGCCTCCCGCTGGTCGCCCGGATGGAGCAGATTGCCTATGACCGTATGCTGCATGCGCCCACCGTAGGGCTGCGGATTGTGAGCTTCCGTACGTTGTCTGCGGTGGCCGAAACCGCTGCGGGACGCGCAATATTGAAGCAGTTGCTGGCCGGGACAGTAACGGTTCCCGGCGTGACGCTGCGGCAGCTGGATCGCTGGAATCTGGTGGCTGCGCTAATCGCCCGCGGTGATCCTGGTGCGAATGCGCTGTTTGCAGTCGAGTCCAGGCGGGACCACACGGGCGATGCGAAAAAGTTTGCGTTCGCCGCGCGTGCGGCGTCTCCGGTTGCGAAGGTGAAGCAGGAATACTTCGCAGCGTATACGCAGCCTCCAGGAAGCGCCAGGGCCAAGCCGGAAGACTGGTTAAGCCAGAGCCTGGGTCCATTCAACAGCTGGAACCAGACGGAGTTGACGGAGCCCTATCTGCACGCCGCCCTCGATCAGCTGCCGGAGATCAAACGCGATCGCAAAATTTTCTACCTGGGCGTGTGGCTGGGCGCGTTTGTGCGGGGGCAGGTAAGCTCGCAGGCAGAGGAAGTTGTCAAACAGTGGCTTGCCAAGCCTGGTACCGATCCCGACCTGCGGCGCAAGGTGCTCGAGAATTCTGATGAGCTTGAGCGTACGGTGCGGATTCGGCAGAAGTTTCCAAAGGGAGGAACGCAGTGAGTGCGGAGCGGCACGTGCGCATCGGTGTGGATACAGGCGGAACCTTTACCGATCTGATCTGCCTCGATGAAGTGGAAGGCCACGCCCGTCTGCGTGTGTTCAAGTTGCGATCTACTCCGGCTGACCCTTCAGCTGCGATCCTTGCCGGAATCCGCGAACTTGCTGGTGACGCGTTCGCGAAGCTGCGGCTCGAGGTGACTCATGGATCGACGGTAGCGACCAACGCTGTGCTCGAGCGTAAGGGCGGGCGCGTGGCGCTAGTGACGACAGCGGGTTTCGAAGATGTGTTGCGGCTGGGCAGGCAGACACGGCCTGAACTGTACAACTTTATGGTGCGCCGGGCAGAGCCGCTGGTGGGATCGGAATTGACGTTCGGTCTGCGCGAACGTCTCGGTGCAGACGGCGCTTCAATTCAGGCGCTAAATCTCGCGGACGTGGAGGAGTTGATCACGAAGCTGCACACGCTTGCGGTTGAGTCTGTCGCGGTGTGCTTCCTGCATTCGTATGCCAACGCCTGGCATGAGCAGCAGGCCGCAGAGGCTTTGCGTGCGGCTGGTTTTCTCGTTTCCGCATCGGCGGAGGTGCTGCCGGAGTATCGCGAGTACGAGCGCTGGGCGACCACGGTCGTCAATGCGTATGTGGCTCCGCTGATGTCTCGCTACCTGGTTCGTTTGCAGCTGGGTCTGGGCGATTCGGTGTTGCGCATCATGCAGTCGAATGGCGGGTCGATCTCTGCCGCGCGCGCGAGCACAGAGGCAGTCCAGACAATTCTTTCCGGACCGGCGGCCGGCGTGGTGGGTGCGCAGGCGGTGGCTCAGGCCTCGGGTGTGACGCGGCTAATTACGTTCGACATGGGTGGAACTTCAACCGATGTGAGCCTGCTCGACGGCGCGATCAGTACGACGTCCGAGTCGCTGGTAGGCGATCTGCCGGTGCGTCTCCCGGTGCTCGATATCCACACAGTCGGCGCAGGCGGCGGGTCGATCGCCTGGATCGATGCAGGCGGCGGACTGCGTGTGGGTCCGCGCTCTGCAGGCGCGGAGCCTGGTCCGGTGTGCTTCGGCAAAGGGAATCAGTTGACGGTGACGGACGCGAATCTTCTGCTGGGAAGGCTTGATCCGGAATTCTTTCTGGGCGGCCGTATGCAGCTGGATGTTGCGCGTACCGAGCGTGTAGCTGAGGAGTTCGCGGCGCGGCTCAACCTCTCGTCCGAGGCGCTCGCTGAAGGTATTGTGCGCATTGCGAATGCGAATATGGAGCGGGCAGTACGGGTCGTGAGCGTGCAGCGCGGGTTCGATCCGCGGGAGTTTGCACTGCTGGCTTTCGGCGGCGCCGGTGGATTGCATGGGTGCGATCTGGCGGATACGCTCGAAATGACGGAGGTACTGATTCCAGAGCACTCCGGCGTGCTGTCGGCGTTGGGGATGCTGCTCGCAGACGTGGTGAAGTCCTATTCGGCTTCGGTGCTGCGAAGGTCTGACGAATTGCAGTGGGAGCAACTGCATGCTCAGTTGGAACCTCTGCTTGCAAGAGCACGGGCTGATCTGGAAGCGGAAGGATTTGGGCCTGCGCAACAGACGCTCTCGGCCACGCTGGCCATGCGGTACAAAGGTCAGTCGTATGAGATCGATGTGCCGCTGTCGGACGAGTGGCTCTCCCAGGAGCAGGCAGAAGTAGCGACGCTGGTGAGTGATTTCCATCAGCGGCATGCGAAGCTGTATGGCTATTCGAACGTCGCGCGCGCGACCGAGGTGGTGCAGATGCGTGTGCGCGCAGTTGGGCGGACGGAGAAGCCCGTCATCGCAGGAGAGCCAATCAGCGGAAGCGTGTTGACCCCTGAGCCCTTGAAAGTGCGGAAAACAATCTTTGCCGGACGAGCAGTCACGACCCGTGTTTATCATCGCAGCAAGTTGTGTGCTGGAATGGGCGGCGAGGGTCCGGCGATGGTGATCTCCGGCGAGTCGACCAATATCATTCCGCCGGGATGGACGTGGCGCATCGACCACGCAGGAACACTGGTAGCACAGTCGATCCGCGTTTCGGGAGGTTCGCATGCCTGATCAGGTAGCGCTCGATCCGATTGAATCGGAGATCTTCAAGAACCTCTTCGTGGCAGTGGCGGAGGAGATGGGTGTGACGTTGTGCCGCACCGGTTTCTCGCCCAACATCAAGGAAAGGCTCGACTATTCGTGCGCGCTGTATGACCGTGCGGGGCGAACCATCGCGCAGGGCGACCACTTGCCTGTGCATCTGGGCGCGATGCCGCTGTCCGTCCGCGCGGCCATCGATCACGTCCAGATGGAACCCGGCGATATTGTCATTCTGAACGATCCGTTTCGCGGGGGCACGCACCTCCCGGACATCACGCTGGTGTCACCGGTATTTTTGCCCGATGCAGCGGCGGCGGATGCGCCTGCGTTCTTTGTGGCAAATCGCGCGCACCACTCGGATGTAGGCGGCATGAGCCCAGGGTCGATGCCGCTGGCGCGCGAAATCTTCCAGGAAGGTCTCATCCTTCCTCCCGTCAGGCTGGTGAAACGCGGTGCGATGGACCATGAGATTCTTGCACTCATCCTGGCTAACGTGCGCACGCCGGATGAGCGCGAAGGCGATCTGGCTGCGCAGATTGCGGCCAATCGCGTAGGTGAACAGCGCATTGTGCGCATGGTGGAGCGGTACGGTCTAGCCAAAGTTGAGCGCTACGCCGCGGCAACCCAGGACTATGCGGAACGCATGCTGCGCGCGGTGATCCGCGGGATTCCCAATGGCCGCTATACGTTCACCGATGCGCTCGACAACGACGGCTTTTCGAACGAGCGCGTGCAGATTCGCTGCGCCATCACGATTGCAGGGGACAGCGCTACAGTAGATTTTACCGGCACCGACAAGCAGACCACCGGCGGCGTGAACGCGAATCTGGCGGTTACGCTTTCCGCGACACTTTATTGCTTTCGCTGCCTGATCGACGACGACGTGCTCTACAACGACGGCATCGGTCGCGCGGTGCAGGTGATTGCGCCGGAGGGTTCGGTCGTGAATGCCCGCCACCCCTCGGCCGTAGCGGGGGGCAACGTGGAGTGCTCGCAGCGCATTACGGACGTCGTGCTGGGCGCGCTCGCGCAGGCTCTGCCGGACGTGATTCCAGCCGCCAGCCAGGGCACGATGAACAACGTTACGCTGGGTGGCACGGATACGGACGGCCAGCCGTTTGCCTATTACGAAACCATGGGCGGAGGCATGGGCGGACGCAACGGTCTGGCGGGTCTAAGCGGCGTGCATACCCATATGTCCAACACGCGCAATACGCCGGTAGAGCCGCTCGAACAGACGCTGCCGCTGCGCATCACCACGTACGCGCTGCGGCGCGACAGCAGCGGCAAGGGCGCGTTCGCAGGCGGTGAAGGTCTAGTGCGCGAGTACGAGGCACTGGTCAGGACCGATGCGACCGTGCTGACCGATCGACGCGAGAGCTGTCCCTATGGAGCGCAGGGCGGCGGGCCCGGAGGTGCAGGACGCAACACTGTGATTCGCGCCTCCGGTGAAGTGGAGGCGCTGCCAGCAAAGGCGCGCTTTGAACTTGCACCCGGCGACCGCCTGCGTATTGAAACGCCCGGTGGAGGCGGCTATGGTGCGGTTCGATCTGCTTCAGCAGTGGCCGGTGAGAAGCAGAAAAGCGGAGCCCGCGGGTGAACGCGAACCAAGCGCCGCAGCCTTTATGGCTTTCGCTCGCATGGGTCAGGGAGGCCCCGCCGAGCGCCCGGCGGGCTTTGCTGGCGGCGTCGCTCGGCTGGATGCTGGATAGCTTCGACATTCTGCTCTACGCCCTAATCCTGCCGGCGGTGATGGAGAGTCTGCACCTGACGAAGGCGCGCGCAGGCCTGCTGGGTTCGCTCACGCTGGTCGCGGCGGCGGTAGGTGGTGTGCTGTTTGGGGTGGCGGCAGACCGCTGGGGCCGGACGCGCGCGCTGATGGCCTCAGTGCTCGTGTATGCGGTATTCACGGCTGCATGCGGGCTGGCATGGAGCTTTCTGTCGCTTGCATGCTTCCGCATCCTGCTGGGTTTTGGGATGGGCGGCGAGTGGGCCTCCGGCGCGTCGCTCGTGGCTGAGACCTGGCCTACTGTGCATCGCGACAAAGCGCTTGCCCTGATGCAGAGCGCATTCGCCGTGGGGTACGCGCTGGCAGCAATCGTGGCCTACGTGCTGCTTCCCCGGGTGGGCTGGCGCGGGGTTTTCTTCGTAGGCGTCGCTCCCGCGCTGCTGACACTCTGGATTCGCCGCAACGTGCGTGAGCCGGAGGCGTGGCAGAAGGCGAAGGTCGAACACGGTAATGCGCCACGTCCGGCTCTTGCGGATGGCCTGTTGGCGGTCTTCCGTCCTCCGCTGGCTGCGCGCACCCTGGCGCTGACCGCGATGAACGCATGCTGCATGTTTGCGTGGTGGGGCTTCAACCTGTGGGTGCCCTCGTACCTTTCTCTCCCGCTGGCCAAAGGCGGCATCGGCCTGACGGCCCGCACGATGACAGTCATCATCGTTGCCATGCAGGTGGGTATGTGGTTTGGTTATGTCAGCTTCGGCTACCTGGCGACGACGTTTGGACGTAAGCGGGTGTATGTCAGCTTCCTGCTGGCGGCTGCGGTGCTGCTGACTATCTTCGCGCAGGTCCGTTCGTCCTGGGTGCTGGTGCTGCTTGGCCCGTGTCTCGCGTATGCGGCGACGGGCTACTTCAGCGGATTCGCGGCAGTCACGGCGGAGGCGTATCCAACGCGGATTCGCGCAACCGCACAAGGTCTGACCTACAACGCAGGGCGTCTGGCCAGCGCGGCCGCGCCGTACGCGGCGGGTGCACTGGCCCAGCGGCACGGCTTCGGGGCGGCGCTGCACCTGGATGCAGCCGCGTTCGTTGTCGCTGCGGCTCTCTGGGTGTTTTTACCGTCCCACGCGTTGCGCAACACAGATGCTTGAACGGCGACTCACCCGCGACTCGGCTGAAAGATCATCATCTCCGGTAGTTCGGGCGTTGATCTACACGCTCTCCTCCGCTCGCGCCCTCGCCCGGAGCACCACCATCGCCCACGCCAGCCGATAACCGAACCACCCGCACGCCAGCCCTCTGCCGAACGTCCTATAATCCAGAGGCGCAACCCTCGATTTTTTGCCTTACCAAGGACCCTCATGCCGACCGAAGTAGTCATGCCCCAGATGGGCGAATCCATCACTGAAGGCACCATCACCAAGTGGCTCAAGCATCCCGGCGACCCGGTCGAGCGCGACGAGCCCCTGTTTGAAATCTCGACCGACAAGGTAGACGCCGAGATACCTTCGCCCACCGCCGGAACCATGGGCGAGATCAAGATCCAGGAAGGCACCACCGTCGGAATCAACACCGTCGTCTGCACCATAGAAGAAGAGGGAAGCGCAGCCGCAAAGCCTGCCGCTGCCCAGCCTGCCGCTGCCCAGCCCGCCGCAGCCCAGCAGGACCTGAAATCCGACTCCGCCACACCGGCGGCGGAAGCCACCGCTGCCGTAGAAGCCGCCATCCCTCCGCCGGAGCCCGAGGCCTCTGCCTCAGCACCCTCCCAGCAATCGGGCGGCACAGAAGTGACCATGCCCCAGATGGGCGAGTCCATTACCGAAGGGACAATCACAAAGTGGCTCAAGAACCTCGGCGACTCGGTCGAGCGCGACGAACCTATCTTCGAAGTTTCAACCGACAAGGTTGACGCCGAGATACCTTCCCCGGTGGCCGGCAAACTCACGGAAATCCGCGTCAAGGAAGGCGCGACCGTCACCATCAACACTGTCGTCGCCGTCATAGGAGGCAGCGCCCAGGCCACACCAGCAGCCGTGTCCAGCATACCCGCCGCCTCAGCTCAGCAAACCGCGCCGGCAGCGCAGGCCAGCAGCGCCTCCGCAGGCGAAACTCCGCGCTCTTCGCCGCTGGTCCGCAAGATCGCCGCCGACCACAACGTCGACCTTCACCAGGTCCCAGGCTCCGGTTCGGCAGGCCGCATCACCAAGCAGGACATCCTCGGCCACCTGGAAAATCCGCAGGCCCGCTCCGCAGGTCAACCCACGACCCCGGGCATCGCAGCCGCAGCCGCAGCGTCTCAGCAGAGCCCTTCCCAGCAGGCCTCCGCAGCTGCCGGCCACGCCGGAAGCTCAACCGCGATGCCCGCCTCGCTCTCCGCCGTCCAGTCCGCGCCTGCAACTTCGTCCCCGGCAAAGGCAGCGGGCGGCGTCCAGCAGCTGGGCGAGCTCGCCCCCTGGTCGAAGATGCGCTCCATCATCGCCAAGCGCATGGTCGAGAGCAAGCACACCAGCCCCCACGTCCACACCGTCTTCAAGGTGGATATGACCCGCGTCGTCCGGCTGCGTGAAAAAGAGAAGAGCAAGTACGAGCAGCGCAACGGCGTCAAACTGACCTACATGCCGTTCATCACCCGCGCCGTCGTGGCCACGCTACGCAAGCATCCCGTAGTCAATGCCGCCGTCCAGGGCGAGGCCAGCTTCTACAACAAGAACATCAACATCGGCATCGCCGTCGCGCTCGAGTGGGGTCTCATCGTCCCCGTCATCAAGCAGTGCGAAGAGAAGAACTTCCTAGGCGTAGGCCGTGCCATCGTCGACCTGGCGGAACGCGCCCGCACCAAAAAGCTGCTGCCCGACGAAGTCTCCGGTGGAACCTTCACCATCACCAACGCGGGCATCTTCGGCGAGCAGTTCGGGACGCCGATTATCAATCAGCCGCAGGTAGCCATCCTCGGAGTCGGCGGCCTGAACAAGGAAGCCCTCGTCCTCACCGACAAGGACGGCCAGGACACCATCGCGATCCGCTCCGTCCAGCGCTTCACGCTTGGCTTCGACCACCGCATCGTCGACGGCGCCGACGCCGGCAAATTCATGTCCGACTTCAAGGCGTACCTCGAAAACTGGAACGAAGACATCGGCTAGGCTCGCCGTAGCTGTCACCAAACTCTGCGCCCATAGCCCGGCGTGGGGATGGTCGCGGTTTGGGCGACAGTGCTTGCGGAGAACAGCGTACATCAACGCCCGAACTCCCTGAGATGATGATCTGTGTGAAGGTATCCCCAGCGCATCCAGTCCACATACGACATCTGGCCGAACAAGGAATGATCGACGCGAACCTGTTCCGGTAGGCAGAAGCTCAAGTTCGGCCAAAACGTCAGCCCGGTCAGCCTCGAAATGCCCACTTGCATGGCTGGCGTACCCTGCTTGAGCACCGGCACCGTGTAGAAGTCTTTGCGCCTAAACCTCGGCAATCGAACGGAAAGACACTGAGAACAAGCCGCAACGCGACGAGTGGCTCATCCCGACCAAAGCAGACACAAGGCCCGCACAAGGCCATTGAGAGCCAGGAACGCGCCCGAGCGGTAGGTCGGGCCGTTTGGGGGTCAATTCGACATTCTGTAATCGACAGATTACACTTTGCCTATGTATTCGATCCGGCCTCTACCCGAGTTCACTGCCTGGATCGACGCATTGAAGGACGAGACGGTACGCGGCGTCATTGTGGCACGGATCAAACGGCTGGACGCGGTCTGATGGGAGACGTGGCATCGATAGGCGATGGTGTTTCCGAGTTGCGAATCCATGTGGGCGCGGGCTGGCGCTTGTACTTCACCAAGCGAGGAACGCAGATCGTCGTGTTGCTGGTGGGCGGGTCAAAGCGTACGCAGACGAAAAACATCAAGCGGGCCAAGGCACTTGCGGCCTTGCTGGACTGAGGGCGAGAAGATCATGAGCAAACGAATCAAAGTGGCCGATCTACCCGAGTTCGACGCGGCGCATTATCTCGACAGTGAAACCTCCATCGCCGCTTATCTGACCGACATTCTGGAAGCCAATGACGCCGCTTTGCTGGCTTCTGCCCTGGGCGATATTGCTCGGGCACGAGGGATGACGGAGATCGCAAAGTCAGCAGGGCTCACGCGAGAAGCTTTGTACAAAGCACTGCGGCCCGACAGCTCGCCACGCTTCGATACCGTGAGCCGGGTATGTGCGGCACTCGGAGTTCGCTTGGTCGCGCAAACGATCCATTCCACACCAGACGCAGCCGGTGCCTGAAGTAGCCATCTAGGAGCGGTTCCATTTAGGTCCGGCTAGCTCGGAAACCATCTGGAGTATCTTCCAAGATATCGAGTCCATACTCAGCGAGCTCCACCTCGATCCGCGGTGTTCTCGAAAACATGAAGTGAGCGTAACTAGGCTCAATACTATTGTCTATGCTTAGATTTCCTTTGAAGTTCGTAGATGAGCGGCAGTAGAAATTGCGAAGAACCCGCCTACTGCAAACGCAAAATCCCTTCGAGAATGACAACGAAACTTTTGATTGCAAGACTGTAATCGCACAGCAGCAACTTGCGGCCGAATCCTAGCGTGAGGGCGCTAAGTTGGCCAGGAGAGCTTCGAGCGAGTCGGTGCGGAGCATCTGGCGCTTGAAAGTGCGACTGTAGGCGCGGGAGGTGGAGTTGATGGCGTCTTCGAGCGTGGGCGCGGGGTCGAGTGGCGATTCCAGTTCGAGCGCGGTGACGCCTCGGTCGGTGATCCCGCACGGGATAATCCAGTCAAAGTCGTGCAGGTCGGTCGTGACGTTCAGGGCGAAGCCGTGCGAGGTGACTCCGGCGGAGACGTGGACGCCGATGGCGGCGAGTTTTTTTTCGCGAATAGCCTCGGTGGGGATGGTCCACACACCAGTGCATTTTGGGATCCGCTGGGCGGGAATGCGGAAGTCTGCACAGACGCGGATGAGAAGTTCTTCAAGCAAGCGGACAAAATCGACCGGGCCAAGATGCGGGCCGCGCTTGTTGGGCAGATCGCCGCGAAGATCGACGATGGGATAGCCGACCAGCTGGCCGGGGCCGTGGTAGGTGACGTCGCCACCACGGTTGATCTCGTGCACGTCCACGCCTTTGGCGCGGAGCAGTTCGTCCGAGGCCACAATGTTCTCGCGCCGGGCATTGCGCCCGAGGGTCAGGACCGGCGGATGCTCGAGCAGTACCAGCGTGTCTTCGATGACGCCGGCTTTGCGCGCTGTGACCAGACGCTGCTGGAGGGTGAGCGCTTCTGCGTACGGGACGCGGCCGAGGACGAGGAGATTGGCGTACATGCGTGGTGTTTAGTTTACGGTGATCGGTTTTGACCCGTGATGGGTGCGGGTTTGCAGTCCGGAGGTTTCTGGGCAGCGGTAGGGAAGCCCCCACGCAGATTCCCTGCGGGAATGACAACGAACGTGGTTTGCAACCTGTGGCTGTCATCCCGGGGCGACCTACATCCCACAGCTCCAACGAACACAGCTGAACGCCAGATAGCACATCCTGAAAGACCTATTCAATAGGTCTTTCAGGCTGACTTCACATTACCAGATCCAGCAGGGCCATATTGTAGCGGGATCCATTCACGTTCAGAGCCAAAAGCCGGCGGTTCAGGGAGCGGGTTACACCGGTCATGCGCGCATCTTCCGGTTCGTGCGGAAGCCGGACAAACAGACTCTTGGCCGCCACGCGAGCACCGGCCGCGGCAACGGAGGTCGGCTGGCCCTTGTTGATCAGACCCTGAGCAAACCGGCTATTGACCACCGGTTTACGGAACGATGCAGGAACTGCGTCTAGTGCTTTGGACGGAATCATTTTGTCCTCCATGCCTCTACGGGAGGGTATCGACACCCATTGGCGTACTTGATGCCGCTCCTCGCAATCGTTTGCGAGACGGCGACCGGCAATAGTTTGGCCCTGCTGCAAAGTTCCACGGGAGCCTTGGTACATGGGATGCAGAGTGCCACAAAAGCGTTACCAAAGTTTGAATGATTTTTGCGGCGCTTTGAAGGACGGCATGGCTTTGTCCGGCAGCATTCGGCGTGCGCGGCTGTTGCTGTCTCAAGGCGCAAACTGCCAAAATATCAGACAATGAATTCAGCGAGGTTTCTCATACGTGTCGAGCCTGTACCGCAGATCCTGTACATTCCTGTCTCTGATGTCCCTGGCCCTGATCCTTGCCGGATGCCATTCTGCGCCGACCGCCAATGTGATGGCGACGGTCAATGATCATCCAATCTCCAGGTCCGAATTGGAGAAGGCATACGACGCTCAGGTAGGCGATGCGCCACAACAGGTCAAGATCAGCTCTGAGCAAGCGGATTCGCTGCGGCTAAACCTGCTCCGTGAGTTGATCGACGAAGAGATCATTCAGCAGCGCGCAGCCAAGATGAATTTGACGGCAACGCCTGCGGAAGTGGACGCCAAGTTCGCCGAGATGAAGGCACCGTACAGTGAGGAGCAGTTTGCCCGTCGTGTAGCCGAGCGCCACACGACGGTTGACGATATCAAGCGCGATCTCAAACGCGCGATTACTGAAAATAAGCTGTTGAACAAGGAGATCAACTCCAAGATCACGGTCTCGGACGCCGACATTACCAGCTACTTCAACTCGCACAAGGTCGAGTTCAACAACATCGAACCGCAATATCATCTGGCCCAGATCATCGTCACCAACTCACCCGACGAGCAGCCCGGAAATCTGCAGGGCTCGAAAGCGACCAATGATGCGGAAGCGCGCAAGAAAATTCAAGCGCTGAAAAATCGGGTCGATTCAGGAGAAGACTTTGGTTCGCTGGCGATGAACTTCTCTGAAAACGCCAAGATTGCTGCGTCCGGGGGCGACATGGGTTCGATCGCGGAGTCGCAACTGAAATCTGAGCCGACGGTATTCGCGGCAATTTCGAAGCTGAAGCCGGGTCAGGCGACGGACATCATTCCGTTTCCCGATCCCGCCGATCCCAAAAAAGTGGGTGGGTATGCAATCTTTCAGCTCATCGCGAGAGAGCCCGCCGGCCAGCACGATGTCTCTGAACCCGCGGTTCAGCAGCGCATTCGTCAGGGCCTCCAGACTGCGCGCTCCCAATTGCTGAAAGGTGCGTACTTTGAAATGCTGCGCGATCAGGCCAAAGTGAAAAACTTCTTCGCTGAACAGATCTTCAAAAACGACGCGCAGTAAACGAGCCCGGTCAGCGAAGGACAGCTCCCAGTACCGAGGTCGCATGGTGCGTCTTTTCTGCGATCATGCGCTGCGGTGCAGGTTCAGGCAGATAGCCTTTGTACACGCTGATGTGAAAGCAGGACTGCTGGAACTCCTCCTCCACGTCGATCTTTCCTTCCTGAACCAGCGGCATCAGGTAACCCCGGAGCCATGCAATCTCAGTCAGCGAAAGCCCGTGCTTGGCAAGATCGACCGCCTGCCCGGTCAGGTGGGGCGAAGCGGTAAGACCCTCGGCCGGTGCTGCATTTCCGTTGGTGCGAATCAGACGCTCCTGAAACGCGACCGTCCGTACAGCCGAGTTGACCTGCAGTGGCGTATGAAAACGTGCGTAGTGGGCGCGCGCAAGATTGGCGAGAAAGACTTCGGTCCATGGACGGCAATAGCGCCGGTTTCCCGGCAGGCGTTCATCCACGTGAAGCGCGGAACTCTGAGGCAGCGCAACCAGCAGACGGCTGGACCGCATGCGCGCCAGGTCAGCGTCATCCTGAATGCGGGTCAATCCTTCTGAATTGGCCATGGTGTTCTGGTGTACGAGGATCTCGCGGGTTCCCTTCATCGCGGGCGGCATCACCAGGCGGCCCCGACGGTTGTAAAGGGTCGGCAGAATCGTCGGCGTCAGGACCTGCTCTTCAACCGTCGGAATGTGCGATGCAGCTTCGGTCTGCTCGACAAGAGGACCCGCAGACATGGTGCGCGAGATCAAATAAGAGGTCTTGCCTTGCGGCATGGTCTGCAATGGCCGGATGTTTGAAGCCCCGACCGAGGTTGGGTCCAGCTTACCGGGTTGCGTGCTGATCTCATCCGCCGCACCCGCAGCGAGTACGGGAACGGCCGCCGGAGAGGACGCTTCCTGACGCACTACACTGTTCACGAACTCACGCGACCCAGACGGCTGATCGCTGTCAGTTGCAACGTGGTGGATTTTGGAATCGTGGATTCTGGCCAGCGGCTCGGAGATGGTCTCCGATGCGTCGGCTGGTTTCAGGTCGGCGTGCGCTTCCGTAGACTCAGTGGCCGTTGATCCAGCCTCGGGAGCGACAGGTTTCGGCACGCCCGCCCACTCCACATCATTCTTCATTGCCGTGAAAGAATTTTCTCCTCTGCGCCTCGATGGAGCGGTATGGGAATGCCTGTGACCGGCCGCCCGCACCAGTTTGGCAGGATGGGACGTTCTGGTGGGTCGGCGAGCGCGCACGTCTCGGCTGATCGGATGCGACGTTCTGGCTGAGCCCGTGCGGACAGGGCGGTTCGAAACTAACGCGCGGCCATGTGCCGCCGCAGCACGCTGCGTCTGTGCCGCGTGCCGGGAATGGTGTGGACCCGCGGACGCAGGTTGGCAGACACTTGCAAACAAGACTGCAGTGAGCAGGATGGAAACAAACTTAAGGCGCATCGTTTGGAGGACCGACCGCGGAGAAGCAGAGCAATTCCTACCCTACCTCGGACTTCACGGAGGGTGAAGTGCCGAGGCAGGTTCTGTTGACGCAAAGGACACTATCCGTGCGCCGGACGTTGACTACTGGCAGCCGTAAAGGATAGCCAATACTCTCCCATCAGCGTCTGGCTCTCTGTTACGATTCGCTATGAAATTCTCTCCTTTTGCTCTCGCCTGGGACCGCAGATGTTTTTTTGGGTCCGTGTGTGGCGCTGTTCTCTTTGTTGCCGCGCTGACCGGAATGCCAGCTCAGCAGGGTGCCGTACCTTCGCACCCCGCGGACGCGAGCGTGATCGGGCCGGACGGAACCGCGTATGTCACACGCGTGGTGCCTGTGCCGAAGACGCTCAGCCCTGAGGCACAGAAGTCTGTCGGGCGAGTCGTCTCCGATGCTGCTGGACCGCCGGAGACCGTCGCGCAGGCCCGGGCCGGTGTGGACAAGTGGCAGGCTGGCGCGGGCGTTCTGGCACAGCAAATGTATCCGGCTAAGGTGACGGCTGGGACCGTGGCGAACGTTCCGGTGCGGTTGGTGACGCCGCTGGTGATTGCGCCGGAGAAGCGGGATCTGGTGTTGCTGAATCTGCATGGCGGGGGCTTCAAGGTGGATTCAGGTTCACTGGTGGAGTCGATTCCGATAGCAAGTCTGACGGGGATCAAGGTGGTGTCGGTGCTGTACCGCATGGCTCCGGAGCATCCTTATCCGGCGGCGCTCGACGATGCGGTCGCCGTGTATAAGGAGCTGCTGAAGACCTACAAGCCTGGGCATATTGGGGTTTATGGGTCGTCTGCGGGGGCGATTCTGACGGCGGAGTTGACTGCGCGGTTGAAGCAGTTGGGGCTTCCGTTGCCGGGAGTTACAGGGGTGTTTTCTGGTACCGGAGATATGAGTCTGCAGGGTGACTCGATTGCTCTGTACGGGCTGAATGGGTTCGCGGGACATCTCGATCCACCTACGCCGGTTGGGCCGGACCTGGGCTCGTATGCGGGCAAGACCGATCTGAAGGATCCGGTGCTGTCACCCATTTACGGTGATCTGCATGGCTTTCCGCCGACGCTGTTTGTCACCAGCGGACGCGACCTGCTGCTGAGCGGCACGTCCGATCTTGATCGCGCGTATTTGCGTGCGGGCGTGGATGCACGAATGGTGATGTTCGACGGGCTGCCGCATACGTTCTGGAACGACTTCAAGCTGCCCGAGTCCAAGGAGGCTCTGCACCTGATGGCCAACTTCCTGGCCAGTCACCTGAACGCTTCCAGTCCGCAGCAGTAGGGCAGCCCCCTGGTACTTTGAGCGTAAAGTCTTCGAACGAAGTGTGTTAGGTCTGGACCCTGGGTACAGATTGGTATACCTCAGGTCCGAGCCGTTCTGCTCGCATTGATGGTTCGGCTTCCGCGCGCGTTCGAGGAGCCTTCTATAAGGATAACTGGCGGGTGGGGGTGGTTGCGCCAGAATTTTTGGCCGGCTATGCTGCCCACTTTGTTGCAGTTAGCTATCAGTTGCGGAAAGACGGCCCTTGACACAGCAGCCTAACCGACGAACCCACCCCGGAACCTCAGCCCCACAGTCCACTTATCGCATGAACCAAGACGCGATGAATGGGCATGGGCCACCCGGCGCTACTTTTGACTGGCCTCCAATGCATGCTGCTAGTAGTCTTCCCTCATGGTTTCTGTGTGCTTCTTCAACAATAAAGGCGGAGTGGGTAAGACAACGCTCACTTGCAACGTAGCGGCGCATTTTGCTTTGAAATACAAAAAGCGTGTTTTGCTGGTGGATTGCGACCCGCAGTGCAACGCTACACAGTTAGTGCTTGATGATGAAGTAGTTGAAAAGCTATACCGCAAGCGCGATACCAGTCGAGGCAAGACCAACACCCTTCTCGACGTGCTTAAACCTTTAGAGGTTGGAGAGCCGTCCATTGATAGCGAAATCACGCCCATGAAGGGGGACTCCAATCGGTTTGGAGTCGATATTTTGCCGGGTCATCCACGCCTCTCTATTCTAGAAGACATTCTTAGCCAGGCTTGGAGCGATGCCTCAGCAGGAAAAATAGGTGGTGTCCGGGTTAGCAACTGGTGCTCCGCGCTTTGCGAAGTCATTTCTAACAAATACGACATTGCTTTCTTTGATATTGGCCCAAGTTTGGGTTCTCTCAATCGGTCGGTGCTCTTAGGAACACAGCACTTCGTTAGCCCGGTCGGTGCAGACCTCTTCAGTATTTTTGGAATTCGCAACATCGCAGATTGGCTCGAGCAATGGCTTAAAGACTACAAAGTTGGATTGGAGCTTGCTGAGAGTAAATCACCAGGTTCCCTCAAGACGTTTTCAATACGCCTGACTCCGGAGATAACCACAGGCTTTGCGGGTTATACAGTCCAGCAATACATTGCGAAATCCACGAAAGGCATCAGGAGGGCGACAAAAGCCTACGAGAAGTTGCTGAACGGCATACCCAAGGAGGTTTCGGACTCTCTCACACCATACTTCAGTGCGGGTATCACAACCGACAACGTACACCTCGGTGACGTGCCCCATATGTATAGTTTAGTTCCATTATCGCAATCGGTGAACGCACCTATCCGTGGACTAATCTCTTCTGATGGTCTGGTAGGTAGCCAATATAAGCAGGCTGAAAAATATACTGGAAATTTAGATGTAATTGTTAATAGTTTGGCCAAGAATATCAATATGGGAATTAAGCGATGAGTGCGATCCGTTGGCCAGACACCCTGATTACGGAATTGGCGGAAAGGAGATGCATTATTTTCATGGGCGCTGGAGTTTCGATGGGCAGTATTAGCTCCGATGGAAAATCCAGCCCCCCCGCATGGGAGAAGTTCCTATTGAACGCTCTCCCCCTCGTGACAGGGGATACAGATCGCAAATTTGCGAAGAACCTGATCTCCAGTGGAAATTTCTTGGACGCGGCAGAGGTGATAACAGAGTGCAGCGATCATGCTGAGTTCGGTGAATATATACGAAAAACGCTCACGCACCCTCGGTTTGCACCGTCAGATATGCATAAAGTTATTTTGGATATTGATCCAAAAATTTTGATCACTACGAATTACGATCAAATTTACGATAACTATTCCAATTCTGGCTTGGCTGTAGGCGGGTACAACATAGCTAAGTACTATGATCGTTTTGTAGTTGAGAATATCAGATCCAGAGTAAGGTTGGTAATAAAGGCGCACGGATGCGTCTCAGACGCTACAAAGATCGTTCTTTCACGTTCAAGCTACTATCGTGCGCGACAAGAGTATCCAGGTTTCTATCAGGTGCTAGATGCCTTGTTTCTAACGCACACTCTGCTCTTTGTCGGTTGCAGCCTGAGCGACCCAGACATCAAGCTAGTCTTGGAAAATGCGAATATCTCGGCGCCGAGTGTTCATCCGCATTATGCACTAATTGAAAAGACTGCTCATCGTTCGATCAAAGCAGCGATTAAAACTACCTACAACATTGAGCTTATTGAATACCCGCGGGGCGATCATTGGAGCGGCCTTATCTGCGCTAACTAATCTTAAGGACCGAGTAATGGTCAGTAGGTCAGTCGCGTAACCAGCCTACTCACCTACTGCAACAGGGTGCGGTCTTAGATTTCGGCTTGGGCTCTTCGGGGGATGGTCATGGCTGGACTACTTTTTCGCGTTCGACAGCTTGACGCCGAAGGTGCTGCGTCCTGCCCCCCCCAGATTTGTTTGGTGTCGATGCGGATGATCTTGCCGAACTGGCTGATCAGCATCATCTCCGTGGTGTCTTCGACCAAACTGATGCCAGCTTGTCCACGGGGCAAACCGTCCACCTGGAGCTCACATGCAGGTGCTGAAAGAGGCCCGCCAATCTCTTTTTGCAAAATGGATTGGGCTGAAACTACGGTCTTACACGCTCCAACTAGCAACCGATTATGAAGCGGCAGCTAGTTGCTGCGGGCGCATGGAGGCGACATCGACGACGATGATGGCGTGCTGCTCGGGGGCATAGCGGAAGAGTAGGCGGAGGTCGCCCGACAGTCGTGCGCGCAGGCCACCACCCGGAGAGTTGTCCCCGGAGACTATCTGGCTGTTCTTCCAGCCTTCGCCGCTCAGCGAGTCTATTATCTCGGACACTTTTTCGCGCTCGACGTCAGGCAGGTGGTCGATGGTCGCGGCGAGGTCATTGGTGATATAGATTTCATTTTCCATGATGTCTCCTCCTGTGCGCTTCCCACTTCTGGAGCGATTCGAGATTGCCGCCTTCGATCTCCCGCTGGATTCTCTCACTCAGCTTGCGGCTCTCGTTGATGGTTTGCTCCACGCCAGCCATTCGCTCCCTGCGAAACAATGATAGCTCTTCTTCTTCTTTCGATTCGACGGAGATGAGGCTGAGTTGGCAGCCAAGCAGCACCGCACCCGCTATTCCGAATGCGATCCATGGTTTGCCCGGCGAGTCGAAAGACCGCTTGGCCGCGAGGCCCCAGGCGATGCTGGCACCGGTGGCCAGGAGCAAGGAAGCGACGTTCTTTACCTGCAACGACAGACGAGCCAAGATCAGTCCCTTCGGAGTCCAGCCGCTACTGCAATAGGGTGCCGTCTTGGGTTTCGGGTTTGGGGTCTTCGGGGGGGATGGTCATGGCGGCGGCTACTTTGTCGCCTTCGTCCAGGTTTAGGAGTTTTACGCCGGAGGTGCTGCGGCCGGCGGCTCGGATTTGTTTGGTGTCGATGCGGATGATCTTGCCGAACTGGCTGATCAGCATCATCTCGGTGGTGTCGTCGACCAGGCTGATGCCGGTGACTTTGCCGACCTTGGCCGTGGACTTCATGTTGATGACGCCGGTGCCGCCGCGGGATTGCAGGCGATAACGGTCGACATCCGTGCGCTTGCCGTAGCCGTTTTCGCTGACCGTGAGGATGAGGCAGGGTGTGAGGCCTAGTTTCTCGTCGAGTTTTTCAAGTTTCGCAGAGGTGGGTGCCGGGGTGGAGGAGGCTACGTCAGCAGGATCGCCTTCGAGGACTAGCGACGAGTCGGCGGCTTCTTCGATGGCATCTTCGAGCTGCGCGGTTAAGCCGAGCGTGGCGGCGCGTTCGCGGCGCTGGGCTTCACGGGCTTCGGGCGACGGGGTGACGGCGGCGCCGATGACGTAGTCGTCCTTGCGGAGCTGGATGCCACGGTTGCCGGTGGCGGGGCGGCCCATGGGGCGGAGGTCCTGCTCGTTGAAGCGGATGGCCATGCCGTTGTGGGTGGCGAGGAAGATGACCTGGGCGCCGTCTGTGATCTGGACGGTGACGAGCTCGTCGACCTTGTCTACATTGATGGCGATGATGCCGCGGGCCATGACGTTGGAGAAGTCTTTGAGCGGGGTTTTTTTGACGACGCCGTTGCGGGTGGCGAAGAGGATGTACCTGCTCTCTTCGTTGAGGTCCTTGACGGGCTGGATGGCGACGACTTTTTCTCCGGGCTGGAGATCGACGAGCGAGGCCATGGCCTTGCCTTTGCCTACGGCGCCGACGTCGGGGATTTCGTAGACCTTGAGCCAGTAGACGCGGCCGGTGTTGGTGAAGCAGAGCAGATAGGAGTGGGTGGAGTCGATGATGAGCTGGGCGACGAAGTCCTCGTCGCGGGTCTTCATGCCGATGCGGCCCGTACCGCCTCTGCGTTGTTGGCGGTATGTGCTAATGGGCGTGCGCTTGAGGTAGCCGGTGTGGGAGACGGTGACGGCGACCTGCTCGTCGGCGATGAGGTCTTCCATCTGAAGCTCGGCGGAGTCGTCGAGGATGAGGGTGCGGCGGGGGTCGCCGTAGCGGTCGCGGATGTCGGTAAGCTCCTGCGTGATGACGGCGCGGAGCTTGGCGGCGGAGGCGAGGATGGATTCAAGCTCGGCGATGTTGTCGCGGATCTGGGCGAGCTCTTTGAGGAGCTCGTCGATGGAGAGTTGGGTGAGGCGGTAGAGTTGCAGCTCGAGGATTGCGTCGATCTGGCGGAGGGAGAGGATGAGGGTGGCGTTTGTACCGGCTGCGCTGCCGGGAGCTACTGGCAGGGTGTTGGGGTCGATGTTGTACTTGCCGGGATCGAGGGTGATGCCGCGGAGTTCGGTTCCGTTCAGGGTGATGGCGCGGTTTGAGAAGTACGCGAAGAGGTTCTCGCGGGCGTTGGCGCGGGAGCTGGACTGGCGGATGATGCGGATGACCTGGTCGAGGTGGTCGAGGGCGATCTGGTAGCCGAGGAGGATGTGTTCGCGGTCCCTGGCTTTGGCGAGGAGGAAGGCGGTGCGGCGGCGCACGACGTCCTGGCGGTGGTCGAGGAAGGCGTTGAGGGCGCGGTCGAGCGGGAGTTCCTTCGGCTGGCCGTTGTGGACGGCGAGGAAAATCATCGAAAAGGAGTCCTGCATCTGGGTGTGTTTGTTGAGCTGGTTGAGGACGATCTGGTGCTGGGCGCCGCGTTTGAGTTCGATGACGATGCGCATGCCGTCGCGGTCGGATTCGTCGCGGACGTCCGAGATGTCGTCGACAATTTTGTCGGTGACAAGCTCGGCGATGCGCTTGATGAGATTGGACTTGTTGACTTGGTAAGGGATCTCTTCAACGATGATGGCTTCGCGTCCGCCGGAGATCTTTTCGAGCTTGGTACGGGAACGCACGATGAAGCGTCCGCGTCCCGTCCGGTAGGTGTTGGGGATGTTGGCGCGGCCGAAGATGGCTCCGCCGGTGGGGAAGTCGGGGCCGAGGACGTGGTCGAGCGCTAGTTCGAGGTCGGAGCGCGTCTCACCTTTGGCCTTGTTGAGGATGGCGAGTGCGGCGTTCAGGACCTCTGTGAGGTTGTGCGGCGGGATGTTGGTCGCCATGCCTACGGCGATGCCGGAGCTGCCGTTGACGATCAGGTTGGGAACGCGCGCGGGCAGGACTGAGGGCTCAAGCGTGGACTCGTCGTAGTTGGGGACGAAGTCGACGGTGTCCATGTCGATGTCGGCCAGCATCTCTCCGGCGAGGCGGGTGAGGCGGGATTCGGTGTAACGCATGGCGGCGGGTGAATCGCCGTCGACCGAGCCGAAGTTTCCCTGGCCATCGACCATGAGGTAGCGCAGCGAGAAGGGCTGGGCGAGGCGGACCATGGTGTCGTAGATGGCCGAGTCGCCGTGGGGATGATAGTTGCCCATGACGTGGCCTACCACCTTGGCGGACTTTGTGTATTTTTTGTTGTACTGGAGACCCATCTCCTGCATGCCATAGAGGATGCGGCGATGCACAGGCTTCAATCCGTCGCGGACGTCGGGCAGGGCGCGGCCGATGATGACCGACATGGAGTAGTCGAGGTACGACCGCCGCATCTCCTCCTCGATGTTGATCGAGAGCATGGAGAGCGCCCCGCGTCCCTGGACACTGGATGGCCGGTCGGGAGGAGAGCCGGCGGGGGGTGGGTTGTTCGAGTTGGCGTCCTGCGCGGAGGGGGAGTCGGGCTGCTGGTTGCCAGCCTGGGGGTCTTCTGGAAAGAGATCGTCTGCCATGGTCAAGCTCTATGATAAATGCTTGATTCGACGCGGTAAAGCGCGGTGCGTGGTGAGGGCCGAGCAGGCTTGTGAAAGGTCTGAAAAGGCGCACATCAGGGGCTAAGGGGTAATCTACCAATGGCTTTATAGGACCGGCAAGAGCCAGCGCAAACGCAGATTCCCTTCGGGAAGGATAAACAAGCGTTTCTTGAAACGCAGCAAGGGCGCCCGAAGAGCGCCCTTGCTGTTGTGGAACTGGCTGAGGGTTAGAAGCTAATCTTGCCGGAGAGTTGCAGAACGCGAGCGTTGTTGCTGAAGACTTTCTCGGGGTGATTGAAGAAGCTGCTGGTGGTGGCTTGGAGGTTGGTGTTGCTGGTGAACGCGGTGGCGGCGATGGTATCGACCGATCCGGGGGTGTACTGGGCGTGGTTGAGGACGTTGAAGGCCTGGGCACCGAATTCGAAGTTGTAGTGCTCGAAGAGGGTGATTCTCTTGATGGCCGTCAGGTCAAGGTTGTCCGTGGGGCGCGTGGGAAGCGTGTTACGTGCCGAATTTGGTAGGGTTCCCTGGCCAGCCTGGATGTAGTAGGCATTGGGGTTGATCGCGACGTAGCCGACGAGGTTTCCCTGGCACTCGATCACGCCAGCCTTGCAGCTTCCGACCAGGTTCGTGGCGAACTGAGGACGAACTCCGGAAGCAGTTCCCTTGACGCCGTTCGGGTTGATAATGGTGCGGCCGATGACGGTGCTGTCGCGATCCAGGTTAGCCTGCGAGCCGATGAAGAGCTTCTTAATCCCGGCTGGCGCTACCACCGGGCCCGACAGGACGGTCGCGTACTCCGGGGACTCGTAGGTGTAAACCGGCGAAATCGTCCAGTTCCCGACAAGGTTCTTGAGCAGGAAGTTGGAGTGCTTGAAGAAGGGAAGGTCGTAGACCGCTTCGAGCGTGAGGCGGTGCGTACGATCGAGAGCCGAACGGGAATAGTCGTTCGACACACGGGACGGGTCCTGTGGACGACGCGGTGTTAGGAGCGTGGAGAAGACCTCAGCGGTCGAGTCATCCATCGTCTTCGACCAGGTGTAGGAGAGGTTCATCTGCAGGCCATTCTGGAAGCGGCGCTGCAGATTGGTGACGAGGGCGTTGTAGTTAGAGCCGCCGAAGGGCTGGTACGAAGTGATTTTGCTGGTGAAGTTGTTTGCAAGGAACTGTGGTTTGATGTGGGGCAGGGCGACCAGGGTAGCCAGCGTCGAGGCGCCAGGTGCCGCAGTGACCGTGGTCGATCCGGTTAAGGAGGTGGGGAGTTGGTTCTGCGGGGTCAAGGGAGAGAAGATGTTGATCTGGTCCTGAACCGGCAAGTGGATGCCACGTGTGCCGATATAACCGATTTCTGCGGTGTATGCCGAACCGATGGTGCGCTGCACTGTCAGCGTATAGCTCTCCGCGTACGGGAGCTTCTGGTCAGGAACGTACCCACCTGTGGCAGCCCGCTGGCTGGCGAGATCAGGCGAGCAAGGGACGCCGGTCGTGCCGCCAGTTTTTGCAAGACAGAACTGGGTCAGGCCGCTTCCTGTTGCTGCGGGAAGCCCGCCTTTGGCGAGGAAGTTAGGATCGTTTGCATTTGCGTTGGTGCCTGATCCGACGTCGTTAGTGGAGCCGAACTGCGGGGGACCGGAGAGTAGACCGAGATTGTCGAACAGCACGTCGTATGCGATACCGAAGCCAGCGCGAACGGAGGTTTTCGAGTCAGGTGCCCAGTTGATGCCGACGCGGGGAGCGAAGTTGGTGTACTGCGGCTTCGGCTTATTGAAGACAATGACGCCAGGAACGGAAGCAGCCTTGTTCAAGGCCTGCAAGCGTTCACCGGACGGGATAGAGGTGAATTCGTAACGCAGACCCAGGTTCAGGGTTACGCTGGGGGTTACGCGCCACGTGTCGTTGCCGTAGCCGTAGAGCGCAGTCTGGTCGCCGTAGTAGATGTTGTTGCCGGTGGAGCGTTCGCCGAAGACGTCGGGAGCGAGGTCATTGAGGTAGTTGCTGAGCGTGCTGTACTGGTAGTCGCCGCGGAATCGCTGCGTAAAGGTCTGGGGCGAGATGTATTTACGTCCATCAAAGCCGAACTTCAAGGTGTGCTTGCCCTTGATGTAGCTGATGTTGTCGGTGGCCTGGTACAAATTCTGAATGGCGGACTGCGGCGCGTTAGGGTCAGGGCCGTAGTTGAGCTGGCCCTGATCGTAGAAGGTCAGGTTCGGGAACTGGTCCAGGCCCGGGAACGTGAACGGGCCGGATGGCGTGATGTTGGCGTAACGGTTGTAGCCCACGCGGAACTCGTTGGTCAGGTTGGCTGTGAAGCTATGAAACTCGCTGAGCGCAATGAGGTGATACTTGGAAGGGATGCTGGTGAAGAAGGCCGGAACATTGGCAGCTGTGTCGAGGGTTCCCTGGGTGTTGTAGAGGTACCGAACGCGGAAGCTGTCCTTCTCGCTGAGCGTGTAGTCGAGTGAGGTGGTCAGGGCGTCGAAGTTGGTGAAGATGGGGCTGTTGACCTGGTAGTTACCAAGCGGAATGATGGCCGAGTTCGCCCCGCCGGTTACGGTCAGGGTCTGGGGCCCGATCGTCGTGTTGGCGCAGGCCGCGTCGACGCTGGCATCAATGGCGGTGCCGCCGGGACCCGTTGTTGTAGCGGCCGGGGTGTACTTGAGGTACTGTGCCAAATTGGTCGCATTGAGCCCGTTTGCGCCACCAAAGGCACTCAACTGGGTGAGACCGGATGCAGTCGGAGTGCACAGAGCGTAGTTCAGGTTCTGCCCGGTGGTCTGACGCTCAAAGTTGCCAAAGAAGAAGAGCTTGTCGCGGAAGATGGGTCCGCCGAGCTGTGCGCCGTAACGGTTGTAGTCGTAGCGCGGGCGAGTCTTCTGCTTCGTGAGCGTGGTGCCGGAGCCTGCGTTGAGATTGCGGTTCTGGAAGTACTCGTACGCTTTACCGTGGAATTTGTTGGTGCCAGAGAGAACGTTGACGTTGAACTGTCCGCCGGAGGAGTGGCCGAACTCAGGCGAGAACTGGTTGGTAATGAGAGTGAAGCTGCCGACCGCGTCATTCGGAACGTAAAGCAGCGGACCGGTAACACCCTTGCTGTTGTTGTCAATACCTTCCAGGGTGAAGTTGTTGTTGCGGGGACGCTGTCCGCCGACTGAAGGACCTTCGCCGATACCGATACCGCCGGTTGAAGTAACGCCAGGGCTGAGCAGTGATGCGTTCAAAACGCCGAATCCGGCTGCGCCGATGGAAGCGGTGGGCAGAACCGAGAGCTGCTCGTTTGAGAACGTCTGCGACAGGTTGGTGGTCGTAGTGTCAAGGACAGCGCCGGCGTCGGCGTTTACTTCAACGGTCTGGCTGGTGCCGACCGAGAGGGCGACGTTGGCAGTAGAGGCCTTCGAGATATCGACCAGGACGCCGTTCAAATGTGAGGGCTGGAAACCCGCAGCGGTGACGACGAGGTCGTAACGGCCAGGAAGCAGGTTGGCGGCGCGGTAGTCACCGGCCGAGCTGGAAGTGGCGGTGGCGGTGGTTCCGGTGGCTTCGTTGGTGACGGTAATGGAGGCACCGGGGATGACTGCACCGGTAGCGTCCTTGATGGTTCCGACCAGGTCGCCGCTGGTCTGCTGGGCGGCGGCAAAGCTGCCGGCCAGGGTAAAGGCAATTACGGGAACTAAGAGAGAGCTACGTCGCATGCAGGGTGTCTCCGGAACTAAGCAAGGTTGGGCTGAAAAGTGACAGAAATCGAAAACCGTAACCCATCGATCTAGGTTTGTCTAAACTTGTTTGCAATTTCAGTACCAAACCAGGACGACGTATTGGCTCAGGAACACCGTTTGTTCTGAACAGTTAGGCTATAAACAAGATTCGAGGGAATGGAAATTGGGAGCATTCTACGGTTTCCTGTAGGAGTGCAGGGCGATCGCTGTGGATGGAGGCAGGTGGGAGGCAGCGGCGATTCCGAGGTACCGCACTCGGAAATCAACGCAGATTCCCTGCGGGAATGACAGCTAGCAGATTCTCTGCGGAGTGACAGCTAAATGTAAGAGCAGTTCTGGCGAGAGTAATAACAGCTAGACGCGGCAAAGTGTTCGCCGGCGCTACACGTGCTGGACGACTTGCTGCGTTGCTCTAAACTGTGTGGCATGCGGGTTTGGACTTGGCTTGCGGTCGGGATGGTTGGGAGTGTGGCGTGGGGGCAGCAGGGCGGTTCGGGGCCGCAGCCCGGTCAGGCAGGACAGGCACCCTTCACGTTGCAGACGAAATCCAACCTGGTCCTGGTGCCGACCGAGGTCGCGACTAAAAAGGGCGAAATGATTTATGGGCTAAAGCCTGAACAATTTGTGGTCGAGGACAATGGGGTTCCGCAGACCATCAAGCTGGATGAAGACACGGATGCGCTGGGGCTGTCGCTGGTGGTGGTGGTGCAATGCTCGCGTGCGGCTTTTGCGCAGTTCGACAATATGAAGGGCCTGGCGGCGATGGTGGACGATGTGACCGGAGGCGCGCCGCGGCAGGTTGCGGTGGTGAGCTATGGTGCCGACCCGACGCTGATCTCCGACTTTACTGCTTCGCCCGACAAGCTGGCCGATGCGCTGGGGCAGCTGCAGCCGTGTGACGATGGCGCGGCGCGTACGCTCGATGCCGTGGACTATGCCGATGCGCTGTTCGATGACAACAAGGCGACGGCGTCCAGCCATAATCGGCGCGCGATTCTGCTGATCTCTGAAACGCGCGATCATGGCTCACACCATAAGCCGGCGCGGGTGATTGCGAACCTGGGACGCACGAATACGGTGGTGGATTCAGTGTCATTCAACCCCGGCAAGACGGAGCTGCTTGGGTCGCTGCTGCATGGGCAGTATGGACCTGGTCCAGTAGGGCTGCTGGTGATGGCCGTCGAGGCTCTGCACAAGAAGGTCCCGCATACGCTGGCGGCACTTTCCGGTGGCGAATATACGAACTTCACGACACAGAAAGGCTTTGACGCAGGCGTACACCGGCTGGCAAATCGCATCCACAATTTCTACCTGATCAGTTTTCAGCCGAGCGGGTTGACCGGCGTGGCGGCCGAGCCAGGACTGCACAGGATTACGGTCAAGGTGCCAGACTATCCAAAGGCGCGGGTGAGCGCGCGGTTGACTTACTACGCTGGCGATCAGGCTCCACCAGATGTGCCGGAGAGTGAGAAGTAGGGTTGCTAAGCGGCGTAGAGGACCGGGAAGAGGAAAAACAAACGCAGATTCCCTTCGGGAATGACAACTAGATCTGCGCAAAAGCACGAGCAGGAAACAGAATGCAGGGTGCGGCGGGACAACCGCTTCATCCTGCATTCTGCCGCATCTGCCGTCCGGGAAATACAGGGCTCCTTCACTTCGTTCAGGATGACGAATTTGATGCACTGGAGAATCTCGCTTCAGCTGAGGACCGGGACGGTGACTTGCTGGCCGGGCTGGATCTTGTCCGGGTTGTCGAGGTTGCTGGCTTCGGCGATCGCCCCGTAGTGGTTAGGATTGCCGTAAAAAAGCTTGCTGACCTTGCTCAGGTTGTCGCCGGGCTGGATGGTGTAAGTCTGGTCCTGACCGCCGGTGTTGGTGATCTCGTGCTTGAGGTCGGCGAACTGCGGGTCGACCTGTTTGATGGAGTCCCAGACACGGTTCTCAACTACCTGCGATGGGACCTGGGCGACGAGGTGGTACTGCTCACCGACCAGTTCTGAACCGACGAACTTGGCGCCGTGAGGTTCGAACTGTTTGATGGTGTCTACGACAGGTGCGTATTTCTGCTGCAGGGCTTGGAAATCGGCCATAGGGGTCTCCTGGAATTTGTGGGTGCGGCAAGGATCATGCCGAAGGAAGGCAGAAGCAAATTCTCTGCTTTGCTGCGAAATGACACGGGTTTACAAGCGACGTGACAGCCGAACTTACATGAACTTGCCGAGGATCTGCGAGGCCATGCCGCCGAAGCCGCTTGAGGGCGCTTGCTGCTGTCCTCCATTGGTGAAATGCGAGATGACCATCGGCAGGACGGTGGCCAGCGCCACTTTGGTCATTTCGGGCGAGATGCCAGCCCTGCCGGCGATGTTGTCGATCAGGCCGGTGCCCTGGAGGCCCTGCTGCATCTGTTCGGGGGTCGCGGTCTGCTGCTGTCCGCTGGCCCAGTTCTGTACGTGTTGACCCATGCCGTTCTGCTGAAAATTCTGGAGCACGCCGTTCAGGCCGCCCGGGTGCTGGTCCAGTGCCTGCATTAAACCGCCCGCGACGCTTGCATTGGTGCTCTGACCGTTGCCGCCCTGCGCCTTTTGTCCAGCCATGTTTTCAATTGAATCGAGAAAGCCCATCGTCAATACCTCCACGGAGTGTGATGCGGGGCTGAGGATTTGCGCCGCTTGCGGATTGTTCGCGCGTGAAGCTCGGCGCAGCGGGCAGCGTGGCGGCTCCGGAAAGGTAACGCAGATTCCCTTCGGGAATGACAACTAAGAAGCAGGGTTGATGCCTTCGGGAATGACAACTAAGAAGCAGGGTCGATGGCTTCGGGATGACAACTAGGAAATAAGGCCGATGGCGGGTGCCGAGGGTAAGACTCAGGAACACAGAACTGGCATTTGGGAGAGTGTCAGGTGTGTCACTAACGGCGGATCGCAGGGACAGTAAGGTTTGGTAAGCTGGTCCTTGTTACCAGGAAACGAAAGTAACTTACTCCCTCCTATAAGGAATACTGGGCCATGAGATTCGCGCTGCTTTTCGAGGTTTCGGTTCTTGCTTCAGTCTTTGCTGCGGCAAGTCCTGCCGTCGCGCAAAGTTCGCTCTCCACGCCAGCCTCGACGTTCCTCTCAGGTGACCTGTTGTCCGGAAGCACCTCCTCAGCCGAGGGTTCATCCAGCAGCGCAGAGGTTGCAAGCGGCTTCGCGAACGCGTCCGACGGCCGGGTTACCTCTGCTCGATTTGGTGGGCAACCAGACAGGGCCCGTCCTGTAGGAGAAGCGCCGTTGAACAGGCCCTTTCGGTCGCTCTCGCTGACGGCGAATGTGGGAACGGGGGGAATCGGCTTCGATGTGGCGACGCCGATTGCGCCACGGTTGAAGGTGCGTGCGGGCGCGCAATTTTACAGCCAGGATTTTGGGTTTACGACCGACGGTCTGAACGCGAAGGCTTCGCTGCATCTGCGCAATGTGGCGCTGATGCTCGATGTATTTCCGTTTCACAA
>JAABUJ010000815.1_pt1 | contig 54183 bp, 59 predicted proteins | sample 5559131 | NCBI WGS metagenome assembly JAABUJ01 (sample SAMN10711875, study PRJNA513366) | rock metagenome | isolation source: Antarctica rocks | place: Antarctica: Victoria Land, Mt New Zealand nord | collected 2016-01-07
GGGAGCCACCCGAGCCGCTCGACGCACCGCCGGTGCGCCTTCACGTCTCGTGCGGCTCCCGGCATCCGCGGCTCGACCACCCCGAACCCACACTCCCACCGGGATAGACCCTTGAGCCGTAGCTCCGCGCGGCCCGTACCGGCGTGCGCGGGGTACCACCCCGCTACCTTCACGTCGTGAGCCGGATGTCGCCCTTCGAGCGTGTCGCCCGGTTCGCGGCGGCTCGCCCCGTGGCGGTCCTCGCCGTCGTCGGACTGCTAGCGGTGGCCGGCGGGTTGCTCGCCCTGCGGCTCGAGCCCGCGGCGGGGACCGACACGCTGGTGGGACGCTCCTCGGAGACGTTCCGGGCCACGGACGACTATCACCGCCGCTTCGGCGACGACGCCGTCGTCATCCTCGTGCGCCAGCACGTCAAGGACCTCGTCGACTCGGCCGACCTCGGACGGCTGATCGAGCTCGAGTACTGCCTGGTCGGGCAAACGCCGCCGGGCTTCCCGCGGGTCTTCGGCTCCGGCAGCCCGTGCGATCAGCTCGGGCGCTCGCAGTCCGTCAAGGTCGTCTACGGCCCCGGCACGTTCCTCAAGAAGGCGGTCGACGAGGTGACCGCCGGGCTCAAGGCGCGCCTCCAGCAGATCCAGGTGCAGGTCCAGCAAGCTCAGACCGATGCGGCCGCCGGTGCCCGCCGCCAGGGCAAGAGCCGTGCCGAGCAGGCGGCTGCCGGTCGCTTCGCCGCCAACCAGGTCGAGCAGCAGGCGACGAGCAACCTCCAGCGCCTGGCGGTGCAGACGGGGCTGACGAGCGTGCCCCGCATCGACGACGCCACGTTCGTCAACCGCGTCGTCTTCGACCCCCTGCGGGGGACCGACGTGCCCAAGGGCCGCTTCAGCTACCTCTTCCCGACCCCGGACGCCTCCGTCGTGCAGGTGCGCCTGCAGCCCGGGCTCTCCGACGCGGCGCGGGCACGGGCGATCGGCCTCATCCGCCAGGCGCTGACGATGCCCGACGTCCGCACCGGCCGTCCCGCCTTCCTCTCGCAGCTCGGTGGCTCCTACACGGTCACGGGCGTGCCCGTGGTCGTGGCCGGGCTCGCCCACAGCATCACGCGGGCGATCGTCACGCTGCTCATCGCGGCGCTGCTGCTCATGGCGGGAACGCTCGCGCTCGTCTTCCGCGTCCGCTTGCGCCTCCTGCCGCTGCTCATCGCCCTGGCCGCCGCCGGCCTGACCTTCGGGGCGATGGCGATCGCCGGCGCCTCGCTCACGATGGCCTCCATCGCCGTGCTGCCGGTGCTCATCGGCCTGGCCGTCGACTACGCGATCCAACTCCAGACGCGCGTGCGCGAGGCCGAGGAGGAGGACGGGCCCGGGCCCGAGGCCGTCGCCCGCGCGGCGCGCTTCGGGGCGCCGACCATCGCCACCGCGGCGCTCGCCACCGGCGTCGGCTTCCTCGTGCTGCTCCTCTCCCCGGTGCCGATGGTGCGGGGATTCGGGGTCCTCCTCGTGCTCGGCATCGTGCTGGCCTTCGGGTGCGCGCTCACGGCGGGGTCGGCGCTCCTCGCGGTGACGGGCGGCCACGCCTCGCCTCGGGCGCTGGGCGCCGCGGCTCGCGGTGCCGGTGAGCTCGTCGGCGAGGCGAAGGCGACGCTCGTCGCGATCGCCCCGCGCTCGACGCGGGCGCAGGCGGCGGGAGCTCGCGTCGCGGACTGGGTCTCCGGGACGCTCGGCGCGGCGCGGCGCCACCCCGAGCGGGTGCTGGCGATCGGACTGGGCCTGGCGGTTCTCGGCTGGGTCGCCGACACGCAGACGCGCGTCGTCTCCGACATCCAGAAGCTCGTCCCGCCCGACCTGACCGAGATCCGCGACCTGAACACCCTGCAGAAGGTGACGGGCGTGTCCGGTGAGGTCGATGTGACCGTCCGGGCCCGGGACCTCACCGATCCCGGCGTGATCTCGTGGATGACCGGCTATCAGCAGGGCCTCCTGGCCCGCTACGGCTACCGCGAGAACGAGGGCTGCCAACGGGCGACGCTGTGTCCGGCGCTCTCGCTGCCCGATCTCTTCCGCTCGAGCGCCGGCGCCCCTTCGGCGGCGCCGGTCAAGGCGCTGCTCGACGCCGTTCCGCCGTACTTCTCCCAGGCGGTCATCACCCCCGACCGGCGCGAGGCGAATCTGGCCTTTGGCATCCGGCTGCTGCCCCTCTCCGATCAGCAGAAGGTCTTCTCCGAGATGCGCCGGCGCCTGCGTGACGCTCCGCCCGGGGTGACTGCTCGGCTCGCGGGACTTCCCGTGCTGGCGGCGGAGGCCAACGACAAGCTGGCCTCGCCGTGGCGCCGGCTCGGGACGCTGGTGGCCGGCCTGCTCGCCGTCGGGCTCGCGCTCTTCGCCGTCTTCCGACGCGTCGAGCGAGCTCTGCTGCCACTCCTCCCGATCGCTCTGGCCACCGGGTGGTCGGCTCTCGTGCTCTTCCTGACCCGCATTCCGCTGAACCCCATGTCGGCCACCCTCGGCGCCCTGGTCATCGCCATCTCGACCGAGTTCAGCGTGCTGCTGTGCGAGCGCTACCGCCAGGAGCGGGCGGCGGGGCACGACGAGGCCGAGGCGCTCGAGCGCACCTACCGCTCGACGGGCCGGGCCGTGCTCGCGTCCGGGGTCACGGCCATCGTCGGCTTCGGCGTGCTCGGCCTCTCGTCGATCGCCATGCTGCGCGACTTCGGGCTCGTGACCGTCGTCGATCTCACGGCCTCGCTGCTCGGCGTGCTGCTCGTCCTGCCCGCCGTGCTGGCGCTCGCCGAGCGCGGAGAGCTCCAGGCCGGTCCGCGTCGCGCCTTGAGCGCCCTGGCCGCGCTGGGACCGAGGCTCCGGCGGGGGCGCGACCCGGGTGCCGAGGCGGCGTGAGCGCGCGCGAGCCCGAGTCCTCGGACCTCGAGCTCTCCGAGCGCTGGGCGCATCGCCTCGACCCGGATCTGGCCGCCGAGCGCGCGAGCACCGCCCCGCCCAAGGGTCCTCCGCCTTCCGCCCGCCCGGCGGGCGCCAGCCGCTACGGCTGGTTCGTCGGGGTGGTCGCCATCCTTGCGATCGCCTACATCTCGCTGAACACGCTCAGCACCGGAGGGCTCGGAGAGGGGATACCGCCTGGCCGCCCGATGGCACCCTTCGCCGTCCCCCTCGCGACCTCGAATCTGGTCGGCGACGCCAACCTCGCCGCGCGGACCGGCGGCGGGGCCGGGCGCTCGGGCCGCACGCCCGCCTGTGCGGTGAGCGATCCGCGCGCGCTGACCCTCTGCCGGGCGGCGGGTGAGCACCCGTTCGTGCTCGCCTTCTTTTCGGAGCGCGACGCCGCGTCGGTGCGCCAGCTCGACGTCCTGCAGGCCGTCGCGCCGCGTCATCCCGAGGCTCGCTTCGCCGCGGTGGCCCTGAAGGGGGACCGCGACCGTGTCCGCACCCTGGTGCGCAAGCACCACTGGTCCTTTCCCGTCGGCTACGACCGGGGAGCCGACGTCGGTGCGGCCTACGGAGTGCCCGCCCTGCCTTCGCTGACCTTCGCCCACCCCGGCCGCATCGTCGCCTTCTCGACCTTTCGGCTGCTCGATCAGGCGGCGCTCGACGGCAGGCTGCGGGCCCTGAGCGCTCGGCCTCCGCCGCGCCGGACGCCATGAGCGTCGAAGGCGAGCGCGACCCACAGGCCGTGCTCGGATCGGGCTGGGTGGCCCGAGAGCTCGAGGAGGAGTTCCCACGGCTCGGCCTCACGACGCTCGTCCTGCCCTTCCGCCCGGTGCGCAGCCCGCGCGCCGTCAAGCAGCGCATGCGCGACATGTCGAGCCGTTTCCGGGGCGCTGACGCGGTGACCATGCGCCAGAGCCCGGTCCCCTGGGCCTACCGTGTCTTCTATCGCCACATCGGACTGGACCCGGACCACACGCGTACCCCCGTCGAGGAGGCGGCCGTCGAGCGCTTGCTCCGGGGGGAGTTCCGCTCCCAGAACCTGCTCGATGACGCACTCACGATCTCCCTGATCGAGACGGGCGTGGCGATCCTCGCGCTGGACTCCGACCGGGTGGAGGGAACGCTCGGCGTGCGGACGGCGGGGGCGGGCGAGCGCCTCGGGCGCACGGAGCTCGCCCCGGGTCTCGCGCCGGGCCGGCTGGTGATCGCCGACGAGCGCTCTCCGCTCGCGATCCTCTTCGGGGAGCTCGCCCCGGGGCACGGCGTCTCGGACCGCACCGAGCGCGTGACGCTTGTCGCCGTGCGCGTCGGCGGAGTGCCCGAGATCCACGTGGAGGAGTCGCTCTGGAGTTGTGTCGAGGTGCTGCGGAGCTGAGGTCCGAGACCGGCGCACCAACCGTTTCGCCGCTGCTACACTCCGGCCCCTGGAGGAGGCATGATGGAGCTGCTGGAGCAATACGAAATCACGCCCGGATGGGGCACCTTCGTCCTTCCCGGCGTCGAAGTCGACGAGCGGGCCGCTCGCCGCTCGCTGCGCGAGCAGATCGCCCGCCTCGAGGCTGAGCTCGGTGAGGCCTTCGTCGCCGCCTACCCCACCGGGGGGCTCGAATGGTCCGTCTCCTCGCGCGGCGGCCCCCGACTCCTCAACCTCGGTGAGCTCGAGCGGGTTCGCGACGACCTGGCCGAGCGTCTCGGGCGCATCCGGGTCGACCTGGCGGCACGGGCCGAGGAGCAGGCTGCGAAGCGGCTCCTCATCGAGCGGATGCTGCTTGACCCCGGACGCTACCGCTGGGTGCGCGTGACCAACGCCGACATCGGCGAGCGCGGCTGTAAGTCCTGGCACGTGCGGCCCCGCCTTGGCCTCGTCGGCATGCTGGCGGGCTGGTGGCAGGTCAAGATCTCCTCCGGCTGTCCGTTAGCCGGGGGGTCGCGGCGAGCCGCGACCCCGTTCCCGCCTCAACCGGCCTGATGCATGGGTCGTCGTAGCCGTAAGCGTGAGTCGCCCTGGGCGACGGCTGATCCTCCCCCGGAGGGTGCGATCGACGCGCCCGCGCCGCCCGTGCGCCGTCGCGCTCGCCGCGGCGAGCGTCCCCCTGCGCCGTGGGGCAAGTTCCCCCTCGTCGAGCTCTGCGTGCTGGCCGCACTGGTGATCGGGGTCATCGGGTTCGTTCGCGGCGATGCAGGGGGGCGCATCATGTTGGCGAGCGCGATGGCCCTCGGCTCGCTGGCCGGTCTCGAGCTCTCGGTTCGTGAGCACTTCGCGGGCTACAAGCCTCATTCGACGGTGCTCGCGGGCACCATCGCCGTCGTCCTGCTGGCCGCGCTCTTCTTCGCGCATGCCCCCCGGGTCATGCTGCCGCCGGCCGCGCTCGTCGCGTTCGGCGTGGCGTTCTGGGCTTTCCGCGGCGTCTACAAGCGCCGCTCGGGCGGACTGGGCTATCACTAGCGATCGCGATGCGAGAGCTGCTGCACCGCGGCGAGAGTGCCTTCGTCCTCCTTCTCATCATGTTCTGCGGCAGCCTCCTGCTGTGGGTGGGCATGCCGGTGGGTTGGCTGTGGATCGGCTCTCAGATCGAGGCTGCCACCCAGTCGATCGGCGCCGCGATCGGCGCCATGTTCGTGGGCGTCGTGGTGACGGTGGTACTCGCCGTCCCCGCTCTGGGCTGGCTCTCTGACCGCCATCGCGCCATTCGCGTCGCCCGCGGGCTCGAGGACACCGGCCACTTCGCGCTCGAGACGGTGCTGGTGCTCAGCGCCGGCGTGGCGCTCGTGACCTTCGTGGGATGGTTCTTCTTCTTCTCCGGCTCGAGCCCGATCCCGCTCGACATCCAGTTCTGAGCAGCGGCTCGGCCGCGTTCCGGCACGCGGCCGAGCCGCCCTCCCGGACGAAACGCTCAGGCGCCGGTGAGCGCCGGCTCGGCGCGCGCTCCGCCCAGGCGGTCGGCCAGCGCGTCACGCTGGCGCTCGGTGAGCGCGCCCACCGGTCGCAGCTCGGAGACCGGCACCGAGGCCAGCACCTTGCGGCACTTGGTCGCTCCCCACCGCCGCTGGCTCATGAGCAGGTCGGCGACCGGCATTCCCTCCGCCTCGCCCGGACAGCCGAGGATGACCTCGGCGGCGGTGACCCGTCCCTCCGCGACGCGCCGCTTGAGCTCCGCGCGGGCCAGGCGGACGTGGTTGGCCCGCTCCAGCGCGTCGAGGTGCTGCGGACGCGACGGGTCGCTTGGTGCTTCCTTCATCTGGACTCTCCCGCTAATAGATCGGTTGAAATGGGCGCGGGATCCCGCCGAGGCGAGCTCGCAGCGATCCCTCCACACATTTACTGCCTGACCGATCCGTGCCCCCACCACACCTCCCGGCCAGCGACGGGGACGCTAGACGAGCCTTCCGGAGCAGGTCAACGGGGAACCCTCCTGCCCCTCGCTCCGAGCGGGCTTTTTCGGGCGTCGAGCGCTTGTGAGCAAATGGACAAGCGCTGCGCGGCTCGGGGAGGCCGCCGGTGACGCCGCGTCAGGGAGCCGGGAGCGGGCCGTGCTCGGCTTCGAATGCGCGCTTGACGCGGCCGAAGGCGTGGAGCGCACGGTCGAGCACGGAGCGATCGTGCGTGGCCATGACGCTCGTGCGCAGGAGCGCGCCGCCCGGCGGCACGGCGGGATGCAGGGCGACGTTGACGTAGATCCCCGCGTCGTACAGGGCTCGCCACAGCAGCACGGCCCTCCAGTCGTCGCCTACCAGCACGGGCACGATCGGGGTGACCACCTCGGTGCCGTCGGGCAGGACGGTCGGCTCGACGACGTGCAGTCCGAGCGAGCGCAGGCCGTCGCTCAAGTGGCGCGCGTTGTCGAGGACGCGCGCGAAGAGCTCAGGGCCCTCGGGCGAGCGGCAGATCCGCACGGCGGCGAGCGCCGCGCCGACCGCGGCCGGCACCGCGGAGGCGGTGAACAAGAACGCGCGCGACTGGACGCGGAGGTAGTCGATCACCTCGGCCGGACCGGCGATCACGCCGCCGCAGGAGGCCAGCGACTTCGAGAAGGTGCCCATGCGCAGATCGACGCGATCCTCCACCCCGAGGAGCTCCGAGGTGCCCGCCCCGCGCGCGCCGAGCACCCCGAGGGCGTGGGCCTCGTCGACCATCAGGCGGGCGCCGAACCGCGAGCACAGTTCGGCGACCTCGGGCAGCGGCGCGATGTCGCCTTCCATGGAGAAGACCCCGTCGACCACCACGAGGATGCCGCCGCCGTCCCCGGCGGCGCGCTCGAGCGTGCGCTCGAGTCTGTCGAGGCGGTTGTGGCGGAAGGGGCGGAGCTTCGCGCGTGACAGGATGCAGCCGTCGAGGATGGAGGCGTGGTCGCCCGAGTCGGCCACCACGGTGTCGCCGGCTTGGAGGATCGTCCCGAGGCAACCTATGTTCGCCTGGTGGCCGGTGGTGAACACGATCGCCTCCTCGGCGCCAAGCCACGCCGCGAGCTCGGCCTCGAGCTCGAGATGGAGATCGATCGTGCCGTTCAGCATCCTCGAGCCCGTGAGCCCCGTGCCGTAGCGCTCGAGCGCGTCGCGGGCGCCCTGCTTGACGCGCTCGTCGCCCGTGAGCCCGAGGTAGTTGTTCGACCCGAGCATGATCCGCACGGCGCCCTCCATCTCCACCACGGGAGCAGCGGCCGACTCGAGACGCCGGAAGTACGGGACGAGGTCGGCGGCGCGCGCCGCCTCGAGGATCTCGGCGCGGTCGTGGCCGCGCACCTTGGCGAAGACGTCGGTCTGAGTCGGCATGTAGGGTGCTCGCCTCGTGGCGCTCGAGATCCGACCCGTCGCGTCCAAGCGCGAGCTGAACGCGTTCATCGAGCTGCCGTGGCGCCTTTATCGTAACGAGGCCAACTGGGTGCCCCCGTTGCGCTTCGAGCGCCGCCAGTTCCTCGACCGTCGACGCAACCCGTTCTTCGAGCACGGTGAAGCCGAGTACTTCCTGGCCTGGCGCGACGGGTGCCCGGTGGGACGCATCACCGCCCAGGTCGACCGCAACCTCAACGAGTTTCAGGGCAACGAGTGGGGGCTCTTCGGCTTCTTCGAGTGCGAGCAGGACCCCGAGGTCGCCCGCGCGCTGCTCGACGCGGCCGAGGGCTGGCTGCGCGCCCGCGGGCGCGACCGGATGGTCGGCCCCATGAACTTCACGACCAACGACGAGTGTGGAGTGCTCGTCGAGGGCTTCGAGCGCCCCGCGATCATCCTCACCGACTGGACGCAGCGCTACTACCCGGAGTTGCTCGAGGGGGCGGGGCTCGGCAAGGCGATGGACACGTTGATGTGGGAGCTCTACAACAACGCGGGGCAGGCGGCCGACGTGCACCCGGCGATCTGGAAGATGGCCGAGGAGGTGCATTCGAAGCACGGCATCACCGTGCGGCCGATGCGCAAGAAGGACCTCGAGGCCGAGATCGGGCGCTTCCTCGAGGTCTACAACGCCGCCTGGGAGCGCAACTGGGGGTTCGTCCCGCTGACCGAGAAGGAGGTGCGCCACTACGCCAAGCAGCTCAAGCCGCTACTCGACGAGAACTGGGCGTTCATCGCCGAGAAGGGCGGCGAGACCGTCGGCGCGGCGCTCACCCTCCCGGACTTCAACCAGGTCTTCAAGCCGATGAACGGCCGGCTCTTCCCCCTCGGCTGGGCGAAGTTCCTGCTCGGCCGGCGCAAGATCGACCGGGTCCGCGTCTTCGCGCTGGGCGTCAAGCGCGAGTGGCAGCACACCGGCATCGCGGCACGCTTCTACCAGCTCCACTTCGAGTCCGCCGCCCGAACGCCTCAGAAGGGTGGGGAGATGGGCTGGATCCTCGAGAGCAACACGGCGATGAACCGCGCGATGGAGGGCATGGGCGGCAAGGTCGTGCGGCGCTACCGGCTCTACGAGAAGATCCTCTAGCGGCCGACCGCCCGTGGTGTCACCATGGCGCCATGAGTCAACTCGAGCCCGAGGTTGACGCCGTGCCCGCCGAGCCCGGTGAAGCGCTCGCGGTCGCGGAGGTCCGCACCCTCGCGCCGGTCGCTCGGCCGGAGATGCTGCCGGCGGTGCAGGCGGCGGCCGTCGGCGCCGCCGGGTTCGTGGCGGGAGCCGCCGCGCTCGCCCTCGTGCGCCGCCGCTCGACCCGCCGGCTCGTGCGCCGCCGGCGCAAGGCGCGCCGGGCGACCGAGCTCCTGCCCATCGTCGGCAGCCGCTCCTTCCTCGTCGACGTGCACCTCATCGGCCGGAAGTGATCGACCTTCGGGTCGAGGTCGCGCCGCGCTGGGCGTTTCGCCTCCCGCGCCAGGGGGGGCTGGACGGGCTGCTGCGGGTGCGGCGAGGCGTCGTGCAGCGGCTGCTTCACGTGGACGGCGAGCCCGTGGTCGTCCGCGTCGCCCAGACGGCGCCGGAGCGCGTCCTCTTCGGCGCCCAGGCTGAGCACCGCGGGGCGGCCGAGGAGGGCATCGCGCGGATGCGCCACGCCCTCGGGGTCGACGACGACCTGCGCACCTTCCACGTGCGCTTCCGCGGCGACCCGCTCCTCGGGCGCGCGCTGCGGGAGATGCCGTGGCTGCGCGTCCGTCGCCGGCCCGAGCCCTTCGAGGCGCTGGCCTGGGCGGTGACCGAGCAGCTCATCGAGTACGTCCGCGCCGCGGCGATCCAGCGGCGGCTCGTGCGCGCTCTCGGTCGCCGCTGCGCGCGGACGGGATTGCGCGACGCGCCGGCGCCCGACGCCCTGGCCGCGGTTGCCCCGGCGCGCCTGTGCGCGTGGGACCTCGCCGGCAGCCGGGCGCTCGCCCTGCGCCGAGCGGCACGTGAGGTCGCTTCGGGACGCGTCGACCTTCGCGCCACCGGGATGGCGCAGGAGCGCGGCTGGCGACGGCTGCGCACGATCCCCGGGATCGGTCGCTGGACCGTCGAGCAGCTCGCGCTCCAGGGCCAGGGGCGCCTCGACCAGCTCCCCGCGGGCGACCTCGGGCTGCTGAAGCTCGTCGGCCGCCTCACGCGACCGGACCCGCGGGCGATCGCCTCCGAGGAGGAGGTGCGGGCCTACTTCGCGCCCTACGCTCCGTGGCAGGGACTCGCCGCGGCGTACGCCTTCGCGGGCGCCGGCGCGGGGCCGGTCGGCCTGGCGGCCTGAGCGGCGGCTCAGCCGCCCTGCCCGGCCAGGAACTCGTTCGTCAGCGCCGATCCGGCGTCGGGGTCGCGGCGCACGAGATGGTTGCGGAGCATCCACTGCCCGTAGGCGTTCCACTGTCCGGGGTCCTGGAACCCGAACGGCTTGCCCGCCGGCGGAGCAAAGGCGGGCAGCGTGGCACGGAGGCTCGCCTCCTGCAGCGGCCGGGCGGCCTGCGGATTGGCCCGCAGGATGGCGTCGAGCGCGGGCTTCGGATCGCGCCGCAGCGCGGCCTCACCGCGCGCGAGCGCCTGCACGAAGCGCCGGATGCGTCCTCCCTGTCGCTCGGCCTCGTCGCGCCGCGCGACGATCACGAGCTCGTCGTAGGTGGGCACGCCGGCCTGATCGACGCGGATGATCACCGGCTTCTTCTTCTCCTGCTCGAGCTGGACCCCCTCGTAGTTCCAGAAGCCGCCGAGCGTGGCGTCGACCCTCTTCGTGAGCATGGCGGGCACGAGGCCGAAGCCGACGTTCACCTCGTGGACCGAGACCGGGCTGACCCCGGCGCGCGAGAGGATCGTGCGCAGGTAGGCCGACTGGTAGGGGATGCCGGCGGTGCCGATGCGCTTGCCCGCGAGGTCGGCCGGTCGGTGCACCTTGGCCGAGCCCAGCGCGATGATCGAGGTCAGCGGTCGCTGTACGAGGGCGCCGACGGCGACGAGCGCCGCCCCCCGGTCGCGCGCGAGGAGCAGCTCCGGTTCGTAGGAGATGGCCAGGTCGACCTTGCCGGCCGCCAACAGCTTCAAGGGCGTCGCGGGATCAGGCGGCGTCTGGATGCGCACGTCGAGCCCGGCGCGGGCGAACTCGCCGCCGGCCCGGGCGGCGTAGAGGGGAGCGTGGTCGGGGTTCGGGAAGAAGTCGAGCATGACCCGGAGCGGTTCGCGCGTCGCCGCGGTCAGGCGGTCCTGCTTGGCCCCGCACGCGTTCAGCGCCAGCGCGATGAGGAGGAGCGGGAGCACGACGAGTAGGCGCGATCTCATGCGGGGAGCCTTTCGGAGGTGCGGTCGGCCCACGGCACCGCTCGCCGCTCGGCGAGGGTGAGGAGGCCGAAGAGGGTAAGGGCGAAGGCGCACAGGAGCACCACCGCGGCGTAGGCCTGTGGAGTCTCGAGCTGACCGCTCGCATAGGTGATGAGGTGTCCGAGGCCGCCGAGGCCCTCCGTGGCCGACCCCTGCTCGGCCAGCACCGCCCCGATCACCGAGGTCGCCACCGCGATCTTCGCTCCCGAGAACAGCGCGGGCAGGGCGCTCGGCGCCTCCACGAGGCGGAAGATCCGGCTCCGCGGCGCGTCGAGCGTGCGCATCAGCTTCAGCAGCTCGCCGTCCACCCCGCGCAGCCCATCGAGCGTGGTGACCGTCACGGGGAAGAAGCAGATGAGGCCCACGATGACCAGCTTGGGTCCGAGGCCGAAGCCGAGCCACGTGACGAGCAGCGGCGCGATGACCACGATGGGGATGGTCTGCGAGCCGACGAGCAGGGGGTAGATCGCGCGGCGGGCGGGAGCCCAGAGGTGGATCGCCGCCGCCGAGGCCACCCCGGCGGCCACGGCGAGGAGGATCCCCAGCAGCACCTCGCCGGCGGTGATGGCGAGGTCGTCGCCCAGCAGCGTCCGGTCGCTCCACAGCGACTGTGCCACCGCGTGCGGCGCCGGCAGCACGAGCGGGTCGATCCCTCCCAGGTCGGCGTAGAGCTCCCAGCCGCCGAGGAGCGCGAGTAGGAGCAGGGCGGCGCGCATCAGGCCGCGAGTCCCAGGGCCAGAGCGGCACGCTCACGGATCTCGAGCAGCGTCGGGTCGGTCCGGCGCCGCGGACGGGCGGCCTCGACCGGCAGGTCGGCCACCACGCGCCCCGGACGCGGAGACAGGACGACGACGCGGTCGGCGAGCACCACGGCCTCCTCGACGTCGTGGGTCACGAGCACCACGGTGCGCGGCTCCGCGAGCAGGGCGTCGGCCAGCCAGGCCTGCATCTGCGCGCGGGTCAGCGCGTCGAGCGAGGCAAAGGGTTCGTCCAGCGCCAGCACGGGCTTGCCGGCAAGGAGCGTGCGCAAGAAGGCCACGCGCTGGCGCATCCCACCGGAGAGCTCGGCCGGACGGGCGCGCTCGAAGCCGTTCAGGCCGAAGCGGTCGAAGAGGGGGCGCGCCGCCGCCCGGGCGGCCTCGGCGCCGATGCCCCGGGCGCGGAGCGCGAGCGCGGCGTTGTCGAGCGCGCTCAGCCAGGGGAGGAGGAGATCGCCTTGCGGCATGAGCACCGCCGGGTCGGCGCGCACGCCTCCCGTGTCGGGGGCACGCAGCCCGCAGATGAGCTCGAGAAGCGTGGACTTGCCGCAGCCGCTCGGGCCGACAACTCCGATGAGCTCCCCGGGGGCGGCGTGAAGCGTGATCCCCGCCAGCGCCGCGACCTCGCCGGCGCGACGCGAGTGGTAGGAGAGCGCCGCCTCATCCACCTCGACCCCGATGCGCTGCTCGCGCGCCCTCGCGTCAGGCGTCGCCAGCTCGAGTGTCGTCTCCATCGCTCCCTCCGCGGGCATTACCCCACAGGTTCGAAGGGTCAGCGCCGGGCGGTTCGTCCCGGGGGCGCTATCTCAGCCGGCTTTCCCGCCAGCCCCCCTGTGTTCGGTCTGTCCGCGGATGGTAGCGGGCCATCCGACCCCTCGGACTCTAGGAGCGGCTGAACACCCCCGGCACGCGCAGCAGGGCCCGCGGGCGCCCCTTCATCCGCAGCCGTCCGCTGAGCACCGCGCGGCGACCGTCGACTCTCCCCATGGAGATGTCCACCCACTCCTCCCACGTGCACCCGAACGTCACGTCGGGGGCGCTCGAGCGCCCGGGCACCGCGCGCGTCGCGCCGTCGTCGATGACGATGTGCCACGGGTCGGCATCGCGGAAGTCCCACTGCAGGGTGAAGGGCCCGGCGCTCTCGTCGACGCTGCGGCGCATCTGGTCGAAGAACGTGGCGACCACCTCGGGGTCGCGCGAGGGCGGCCCGTGCTTCTCGCCGATGATGCCCGCCTGCAGCAGCATGATGCCGCGCTGGGCGCGCTCGAACGGCGTCAGGTCCGTCGGGATCGGCGAGCCGCCCGGGAGGGAGTCGAGCGGCAGCCCGGCCGAGCGCATCTTGGTCTCGAGCGACTGCGCGCCCTCGGCGAAGATGTCCTCCAGCGTGAAGTCGAAGACCTCGGTGTAGCTCCGGTCGAAGCCGGGCGGGACGAACACCGCCGTAGTCCACGGCTGCACCTCCCGCAGGATCTCGCCGATAGCCGCCGCGCACTCCGGATCCTCGTGCTGGAGGTCGGAGATGAGCTTGACGCCGAAGGCGATGTGGCGCTGCTCGTCGGCGGCGACGTTGGCCATCCCCTCGCGGAAGCCGGGCAGCAGCTCGCGCCGCTCGAGGTAGCGCTCGATGAAGTGCTGCCCGGGCTGGGCCATCGTCGCCTCGATGACGATGTGGTAGAGCGCCACGGCGGCGGCGAGCTTGGGCCGGGAGCGGTCGGCGCGGAGCTCGTCGGCCATGCGGTCGAGGCGCGCGAAGACGTGGCGAAATCCCCAGGTGAGCTCGGGCCGCGTCGCCTCGAGCGAGCTGGCCACGTCGTCGCCGGCCTCCACGACCTCGCGCATGAAGCGGCCGAAGAAGACGGCGTGGCGGGCCTCGTCGACCTGCTGGGTAGTCAGGAAGTACTTCTGCTCCTCGCGCGGGGCGGCGTCGATGTAGGGGGAGAGGTTGTCGGTCACGGAGTCCTCGCCGTGGAAGAAGAGCGCGTAGTTCCACAGCGCCGCGCGCCGCTCGATCTCGGTGAAGGTCTCCCGCCACTGGACCCCGTCCTGGGTGAAGTCGAGCTCGGAGGCGCGCCAGTTGCCCCGCTCCCAGCGGCGGTAGAGGTCCTCGTAGGAGATGGCGTCGAGGAGGGTTGAGGGATGCGGGGCGGTGGCGGTCAACGTGGGCCTCGGTGGGTCGGGTGGTACGTTTGTACCAGAATGGTGCAGCGCAGCGCGGACGCTGTCAAGCTCCGACCCCGGTGAGCGGGCAGCGGGAAAGGGGGGAGCGCCGTCGGGAGGCGATCCTCCGCGGCACTCTGGCCATCCTCGGCCGGCACGGCACCGAGGCGGTGACCCACCGGGCGGTGGCGCATCAGGCCGGTGTCCCGCTGGCCTCGACGACCTACTACTTCGCCTCCAAGGACGAGCTGCTGGAGGAGGCGCTGCTCCTCGCCGCTCGGGAGGAGCTCACCCGGCTCGAGGCGCTCGTCGCCGAGCTCGAGCGGCGCGAGGCGCAGCCCGAGGAGTGGATCGCCGCCCTGGCCGCCGCCCTCGCCGGCGACCTGGCCCGCGATCCCGCCCGCCAGCTCGCCGCCTTCGAGCTCCTGCTCGAGTCGGCGCGCCGGCCGGCGCTGCGTGAGGCGATCGGCGCGTGGAAGGCCGGCTACCACCGCCTGGCCGAGATCGGGCTGCGCGCCAGCGGCTCCGGGGAACCCGAAGAGGCCGCGCGCATCCTCGTCGCCACGCTGCTCGGCCTCGGCCTCGAGCAGCTCTCCACGCCGCACGAGCACTTCGAGCAGGACGTGCTGCGCCCCGCGCTCGAGCGGCTGGTGGCCGGGCTGCTCGGCGCCGGATCAGCCCGCTGAGCGGCCGAACCCGGCCGCCCGCGCGTCAGCGGCCGGCACCCACGAGCGCCTCGGCGCCGCGGCTCGGCGTCAGGGTGATCGCCCGGCGCGCGATCCGCTCGGGCCGCGGGTGGCTCGGGTGCAGCCGTGCGCGCGCGACCACGGCGGAGAGCACCGTCTTCATCTCGAAGAGGGCAAAGTTCGCTCCGAGGCAGCGGCGCACTCCACCGCCGAAGGGGATCCACGTATAGGTTCCGGCGGGTCGCTCGAGGAAGCGCTCGGGGCGGAAGCGCTCGGGCTCCGGGTAGAGATCCTCGCGACGATGCATGAGGTAGATGCACGGCGCGAGCGCGACGCCCGCCGGCAGTGCCCAGCCGCCGATCTCCAGGGGCTCGGCGAGCCTACGCACGACGATGGGGAGCACCGGTCGCAGGCGGAGTGTCTCCTTGATCACCGCGTCGAGGTAGGCGTCCTCCTCGGCGGCCACCTCGCCGCGCAGGCGGTCGAGCGCCTCGGGGTGGCGCAGGAGCCGTTCGAGCGCCCAGGCCAGCGAGGTCGCCGTGGTCTCGTGGCCCGCGACGAGCAGGGTCATGAGCTCGTCGCGCAGCTCGAGGTCGCTCATCGGCTGCCCGTCTTCGTGGCGCGCCTGGAGGAGCAGGGAGAGGATGTCGTCGCGCTCGGTCAGCGCCGGGTCCTCCCGCTGGGCGCGGATCTCCTCGAAGAGCAGTGCGTCCACCGGGTCGAGTGCGGCGCGGAAGTCGCGCTTGCGCTCGATTCGGTCGGGGCCGAGCGCCGCCATCGCGAGCATCTGCCGCCGGCTGGTCGTCCAATCGAGCATGTGGCGCAGGAGCTCGCGGAGACGATCGAGGCGAGACCCCTCCGCGAAGCCAAACACGGCGCGCATGATCACCTCGAGCGTGATCGCCTGCATACGCGGCCAGAGGGCCACCGGCTCGCCGGTCGGCCAGGACTCGATCTCCCGCTCGGCTACCGCGCGCATCAGCGCGCCGTAGCGCTGCATGCGCTCGCCGTGGAAGGGCGGCAGCATGAGCTTGCGCTGCACCATGTGTGCGGGCTCGTCCAGCAGCAGGACCGACCGCCGGCCCACGAACGGGCGCAGGATCACGTTCGCCTCGCCGGCGCGCAGGACCTCGGGGTCGCCGGTGAAGACCTGCTTGACGGCCTCGGGGTCGCTGAGCATGACCCATGTGCCCTCCTGGGCGATGCGCAGCGAGAAGACGTCGCCGTAGCGCGCGCGGCAGCGCTGCATGAACGCTCCGGGGCGTGCGATCCAGCCGAGGGTCTGGAGCGCGCGCGGGTAGGGAGGCCCGGGAGGAAGGTGGCTCACGTCCTCGACGTTATCTGACGAACCGCTGCGCAGCCCGCCGATCGCCTGGGCGCTCTAGCGTGTGACTCGACGATGCCCGAGACCTTGATCCTCCACCCGCGGGGACCGTTCTCGCTCGAAGCCGCGGCCGGGTTCGGGTTCGGCCCGAACACGGGGCGCCCGAAGCCCGAGGGCGGGATCATGCGGCTCGCCTTTCCGGTGGACGGCTTTGGCGCGCACGCCGGCGTGGTCCTGCGCCAGGACGCCGAGGGAGTGGTCCACGGCGAGGTATACCGAGCCAGAGACGTGGAGGCCGTCGAGCGCCAGGTCGCGCGGATCCTCTCGCTCGACCACGACGGGGAGGCGTGGGCGGCCGTCGGCGAGCGCGATCCGGTTATCGGCCGGCTGCAGGCCGCCCATCCCGGATTGCGCCCCGTCCTCTTCCACTCGCCCTACGAAGGCGCCGCGTGGTCGATCATCTCTGCGCGCCGGCCCGCGCGCCAGGCGGCGGAGGTCCGCCGACGGCTCTCGGTGGCGCTGGGCGCGGAGTTCGAGCTCGCGGGCGAGCCGCTCGCCGCCTTCCCCCTTCCCGAGCGGCTGCTCGAGGTCGAGCCCATGCCGGGACTACCCGAGGAGAAGTGCGAGCGCCTGCGCGGGGTGGCGCGCGCGACCCTCGAACGCCGGCTGGACCCCGAGCGTCTGCAGGCGATGGAGCCGGAGGAGGCGATGGCCGACCTCCAGTCGCTGAAGGGGATCGGCCCGTTCTACGCCGGACTCGTCGTCATCCGGGCGACGGGGCTGACCGACGTGCTCCCCGCCGAGGAGCCCAGGTCGCTTCGCGCCGCGGCGCACTTCTACGGGCTCGACGGGCCGCCCGACTCCGCTGCCTTCACGGCGCTCGCCGAGCCGTGGCGCCCGTTCCGCACGTGGGCGGTCGTGCTCCTGCGTGTCGCCGGTGATCGCGCGGGAGTGACCGCCGGGTAAATGCCAGAAGCCGCTGCGGCGGGCCAAGCGGCCCTCCATACACCTTCAAGTGTATGATGGTGTAAAGGCGATGGCCCGCACGAACATCGACATCGACGAGGAGCTAATCGCGCGCGCCATGCGCGTCCATCGCCTCTCGAGCAAGCGCGAGGCGGTCGATCTCGCACTGCGCCGTCTGGTCGGCGAGCCGATGAGTCGCGAGGAGGCCCTGGCCATGCAGGGCCGAGGCTGGGCCGGGGACCTCGACGAGCTCCGCCGCGCTGACCACCTCGTCGGCGAGTGATCGTCGTCGACACCTCCGCGTGGGTCGAGTACCTGCGTGGGACGCGGGGTGCGATCGCAAGGCGCCTGAGGCAGATGATCGCCGACGATGCCCCGCTCGCCACGACCGACGTAGTCGTAATGGAGCTCTTGGCCGGCGCCCGGAGCGCGGCCGATCGCGACGAGCTCCGTCGCCTGCTTCTCCGGTGCACCTTCCTTCCCGTGCGGGGTCCCGTCGACTACGAAGACGCGGCCGAGGTCTTCCGCCGTTGCCGGAGCGAGGGCGAGACCATCCGCAAGCTGACCGACTGCCTCATCGCGGTCGTGGTTATGCGCGCCGATGCGGAGCTCCTGCACCGCGACGCCGACTTCGACGCGATCGCGCGCCACACCGCGCTGCGCCTCGCCTGAGCCTCAGCTCTCCGTGGGCCCCGTCAGCGCCTTGACGAACTCCTCGAGCTGGTCGGTCGTCCAGCACTCGAACGCGGTGCAGTGCTTCTCGTAGGCCGCGATGACCGAGTCGCCGTAGTTCCAGTACAGGCGCGGCTCGGGGTTGAGCCAGAAGGTGCGTCCGGCGCGCTGGGCGACGAGGCCGAAGAGGTCCTCGCGTGGTGGGCGCCCGTTGGTCCGGGCGTCGCCGAGGACGATGACCGTCGCCCGCGGGTGCAGCTCGTCCTCCACCGAGGTGAGGAACTCGCTCCACACGCGCCCGTAGTCCGTGTAGCCGGAGACGTCGGCCACGCCGGCGTCCCGGCCGATCGCCTCGCTCACCGCCTTGAAGTTGCGCTCGCGGGCGAAGGTCTCGGTGACCTCGGAGATCCGCTCGATGAAGACGAAGGAGCGCATCTTGCGGAAGGAGTCGTGCAGGGCATGGAGCACGGACAGGAAGAAGACGCTTGCGCTCGTCACGCTCGTGGAGACGTCGCAGAGCACGAAGATCTCCGGGCGTCGGGGACGCTGCGGACGGTACTTGAGCACCACCGGAACGCCGCCGGTCTGGAGCGAGGCGCGCATGGTCCGCCGCACGTCGACATGGGCGTGGCGCTTGCGGCCCCGCTGCTCGCGGCCCTGGGTGGCCAGCCGGCGCTTGAGCTGGGCGACCACGCGGTGCACGGCGGCGAGGTCCTGCAGTGGACCGCTCGGCAGTGCGCGGTCGAGCTCTCCGAGCGGCCGTGAGGGGGGCAGGCTCTTCGTGCGCTCGATCAGGTCGCGCTCGAGCTCTCGACGCAGGTGCGACTCGAACCGGCGCAGCGTCTCGCGGGGCAGGCCGGTCGCGCGCGGATCCTCGGCGGGCAGCTCGGGCTGGGGCTCGGAGCGCAGGCCGAGCGCCCGGCGGATGCGCTGCACGTCCACACCGATCACTCCCGAGCCCTCGCCCCCGCGCCCGAAGGCGGCGATGGCCAGGCGCGCGAGATCGCGCATCGCGCCCTCCGAGCCGTCGCGGAGCGCCGCGGCGATCTGCTGGCGCAGGGTGTCGAGGTTGATCTCGTCAGCGCCGTCGACGCCGCCGCCGGCCGCGTCGGCTTCGGTGACCTCGAGGCGCACCGCCTCCGCCTCCGCGGCGCGGAAGAAGAAGCGGTCGAAGACGAGCTCGAAGATCCGCCGGTCGCCCTGCGACTTGGCCAGCGTCGCGGCCAGGCCCTCGCGGACCTCGTCCGCCTCGGTCCAGCCCACCTCCCCGAGCACCGCGAACGCGTCGAGCAGCTCGGCCGTGCCGATCGCCACGCCCTCGCTTCGGAGCTCCTCCGCGAAGCTCAGCAACCGCGCGTCGAAGCCGCGCGGGCCGGCGCCCGGCAGGGTGCCGTAGGGGCCGCCGGGACGGCGCGGTTGCTCAGCCCGCGCGCGGCGCCCCGAGGGCGGCATCGCTCACGCTCCCGAGGCGCACGCCGACGCGCTCGGCCACCGTGTCGAGGTCGGTGCGGTGCTTGACGATGACGCTCAGGGTCTGCCGAAAGACGTCCCCGTCGATGTCGTCTGCGCCGAGCAGCAGCAGCGCGCGCGCCCAGTCGATCGACTCGGCGATCGAGGGCGGCTTCTTCAGGTCGAGCTGGCGCACCTGGTGGACGACCTCGACGAGCTTGCGGGTGATCGTCTCTCCGAGCTCGGGCGCGTGCATGCGGACGATCTCGAGCTCGTGCTCGAGCTCGGGGTAGTCGAGCCACAAGTAGAGGCAGCGGCGCTTGAGCGCCTCGGTGAGCTCGCGGGTGTTGTTCGAGGTGAGCAGGACGATGGGCTGCGTCCGGGCCTCGATCAGCCCCAGCTCGGGGATCGAGATCTGGAAGTCGGAGAGCAGCTCGAGGAGCATGGCCTCGAACTCCTGGTCGGTTTTGTCGATCTCGTCGATCAGGAGGACGACCGGCTCCTCGGAGGCGATCGCGGCCATCAGCGGCCGGGCGAGGAGGAACTCCTCGCCGAAGATGTCGTCCTGCACCGCGCCCCACCCTGCCCCGTCAGTCTGACCCTCGGGATCGGCTGCGCCGGTCGCCGACGGGTGCCCAGCCTGGATCCGCAGGAGCTGCTTGCGGTAGTTCCACTCGTAGAGGGCCTTGGCCTCGTCGAGTCCTTCGTAGCACTGCAGGCGCACGAGGCGGCGGTCGAGCAGGCGGCCGAGCGCCTTGGCGAGCTCGGTCTTGCCCACGCCGGCCGGACCCTCGACGAGGACGGGCTTGCCCAGCTTGGCGGCGAGGAAGGAGACGAGGGCCGTCGAGGCGCCCGGGAGGTAGCCGACGGAGCGCAGGCCCTCGGCGATCTCCGACACGGATGCGACCTCCCGGGGCATGGCAGGATCATAGGTGGGTGTGGGATGCTCGCAGCGATGGACGTGCAGATCGCCCCCTTCCTCGTGATCCTCGTGCTGGGGTTCGCCGTGGGAACGATGGGCCACATCGTCAAGTCGAAGACCATCATCGCGATCGGCATCGGGCTCATCTTCGTCGCCACCGTGCTGCTGCCGCTGTTGCTGCTCAGCCACGAGAAGCCGGCCCCGTAGGCTCACCCCACGGAAGACCGACCCAGGAGGCCACCGACCATGTCCACCACCGCGTCCGCCGTCTCTAGCTTCTCCAAGGCGCTCGTACTCGGGGAGATCCACGAGGACATGGTCTTTCCCTATCCCCGTCCCGACGAGGGGGAGGCGAAGAAGGTCCGCGGACTCATCGCCTCCTTCCGCGAGTACGCCGCCGAGCACGTCGACTCCCGGCGCATCGACGAGGAGCGCTGGATCCCCGACGAGGTCTACACCGAGCTCGGCCGCCGCGGCCTCATGGGCCTCTACGTCCCCGAGGAGTACGGCGGCCAGGGTCTCTCCCAGACGGGCTACGCGCGCGTCTTCGAGGCCATCGGCCAGGCGGACGGGTCGCTGACCGTGGGCATGGGCGTGCACCAGTCGATCGGGATGAAGGGGATCGTCCTGTTCGGGACCGACGCGCAGAAGGAGCGCTTCCTCCCCGACCTGGCGAGCGGGCGAAAGCTCGCCGGCTTCGCGCTCACGGAGCCCGGCGCCGGGTCGGACGCCTTCAACCTGCAGTCGCGCGCGGTCTCCCAGCCCGACGGCTCGTGGGTGCTGAACGGCGAGAAGCGTTGGATCGGCAACGGCGGCCGGGGATCGACGTTCGTGGCCTTCGCGCGGACCGAGGTCGACGGCAAGGACCGCCACACCGCCTTCATCCTCGAGAAGGGAATGGACGGCTTCGAGGCGGGCGAGCCCTACGACACGATGGGCCTGCGGGGCAACAACCTCTGCCCGCTGTACTTCAACGACGTGCGCGTGCCGCCGGAGAACGTGCTCGGCGAGCCCGGCGAGGGCTTCCACATCGCCATGCAGATCCTCAACAACGGGCGGCTCTCGCTCGGCACGGGATCGGTGGGGCTCGCCAAGCGCCTGATCGACCTCACGATCGAGCACGTCAAGGAGCGCCGTCAGTTCGACCAGCCGCTGGCCGACTTCGACATGGTCGAGGACAAGATCGGCTGGATGGTCGCCTACCTCTTGGGCCTCGAATCGATGAGCTACCTGACGACCGGGCTCGTCGACCGTGGCGTAGAGGACTACTCGGTGGAGTCGGCGATGTGCAAGGTCACCGGCACGGAGTTCGTCTGGTACCAGGCCAACCGCGCGATGCAGCTCAAGGGCGGCCAGGGCTACATGAGGACCGAGCCCTACGAGCAGATCATGCGCGACATCCGGATCTTCCCGATCTTCGAAGGCGCAAACGACGTGCTGCTCTCCTACGTCGCGCTCACCGGGGTCAAGCCGCTCGGCGAGGAGCTGAACGGGCTGGGCGGCCTCGACCTGCGTGAGCCGATCGGCGCCCTGGGAACGCTCGGGGGCTACTTGGCGGGGCGGGTCAAGCGCGAGGTGCGCCCCGAGCGGATCACCCGCGCGCATCCTGAGCTCGAGAAGCTGGCCGAGCCGGTGAGCGGTCAGGTCAAGCGGCTGCGCGAGGAGGCCGAGCGGCTGCTGCGCAAGTACGGCAACGGGATCCAGAAGCAGGGGATGTCGCAGAAGCGCTTCGCCCACGCGCTCATGGACCTCTACGCGCAGGTCGCCGTGCTCTCGCGGGTCACCGCGATCTTCGAGGAGCAGGGAGTCGAGGCGAGCGGGCAGGAGAAGCTGATCGCTGAGACCTTCTGCACGCGCGCCGCGCGGCGGGTGCACGGCGCCCTGGACCAGATCGAGCGCAACGACGACGAGCGGATGCACTCAATCGCCCGGCTGGCGTACAAGCGGGGGTCGTACGGGTACGCGCTCTTTGAGGACTGAGGCGCCCGCGTTCAGCGCCCGCGTTCAGCGCCCGCGCCCGCGCGGCGCGGACTCGTCGCCGAGCTCATCGGTGAAGTCGGGCGGGGGAAGCGGCGGCTCGGAGCCGTGGGGCCGGGTGAGGTCATCCCACGCGGGCGCTTCGGGGGCGGGTTCGGCCTCGAGCGGCATGGTGAGCTGACCCGCACCGTGGGGCCGGGCTCGCGCGGGTTGGCGCCGCAGCGGTTCGGTCGCCCGGGTGGGCGGCTCGGGGTCAGGACCGGACGGGGCCCGGACGCTGATCGGCGGCTCGGGCCGGTGCGCGCCCCGCATCCGGGTGCCGGCGTAGGCGAGCGCGCTGGCGGTGAGCAGCGGACCGAGGATCCCCCAGGCCAGTCCGACCGTCGTGTCGGGACCGAAGCCCGGCTTGTCGAAGAGGCGCCAAACCACCAGGAGGAGCGCCCATCCTCCCGCCACGGTGACGACGGTTCCGTCGCCTCCCGGGAGGTGGAAGGCGCGGCGCTCGGCCCGCGCGAAGAGCAGCGCCAGGACCGCGAGGCTCGTCAGCAGCACCGCGGCCTCGACGAAGGTGAAGACGCTGAGGGCCGAGTGGGTGTCGCGCGCAGTGAGGACCTTCGACGGACCGGGGAAGTACTTCGTCGAGCTGTACCAGGGCAGGATCATCGTCACGAGCAGGGCGAGTGCCGCCCCGGCGGCCAGACGCTGCTCGGAGGGCAACGCTCGCCAGGCGCGAGCGAGCCGGCTCGCACCCGCGCCGAGCGTGCTCATGCGCCGGCTCGGGCGCGCGACGCGGCGCCCATCCGGTCCTCGAGCGTGCGCGCGTCGCGCTCGGAGACCGCGCGGATCTGCCCCTGGAAGGCGAGCGTCCAGTGCTCGGGCGGCCACTTGGCGACGTGCTCGAGCTCACCGGCCAGCTCCTCGGCGGCCACCCAGTCCTCCTCCTCCAGCACGAGCTCGGGCTCCGTCGCGAAGCGCCACGGGTACGGATCCACCTTACCGGGCTTGCCCGGCCACACCGGCTCGCGGTCCTCGAAGAGCTCGCCGGTGACGCGGATCCGGGCGGCGAAGCGCTTGATCCGGGTGAGGTAGAGGACGATCCGGTCGCCCGGCACGATCTCGAGCGCCCGGTTGCGGTTTCGCTCCTTGAGCCCGATCACGGAGAACCCGCGCTCGCGGGTGGCAGCGTAGTTCTCCGGCGAGCCGGTCAGTATCCACGTGCGTCTGGGCACCCGACCGATGATACGAGCCCTCTCATACCTCCGAACGTGACGGACGTCAGCCCCTCGCCGGAGGCGGCCGCGCGGCGACGGCGGCCCCGTCGCGACGGGATGAAGCACGCCCGGCCGGGCCGAGCCGGAATGGCGGTGCTCACGCTCGGCGCGCTCGGAGTGGTCTTCGGAGACATCGGCACGAGCCCGTTGTACGCCCTGCAGACCGTCTTCTCGGCCGAGAACCACATCGTGCGACCGGACCGAGGCTCGGTCTACGGAGTCATCTCGCTGATCTTCTGGGCGATCACCAGCATCGTCTCCGTCAAGTACGTGACCTTCATCATGCGGGCAGACAACGACGGCGAGGGCGGCATCATGGCCCTGATCGCGCTGCTCCAGCGCGTCCGGCTGAAGGGAGCGATGGCCAAGGCCGCCCTCGTGGCGCTCGGCATCTTCGGCGCCTCGCTGTTCTACGGCGACGGGATGATCACGCCCGCGATCTCGGTGCTCTCGGCCGTCGAGGGCCTCAAGGTCGCGGCACCGAGCCTCGAGAGCCTCGTGATCCCGCTCACCCTGGTGGTGCTCGCGCTGCTGTTCGCGATCCAGCGCTTCGGGACCGGCGCAGTGGGCCGGTTCTTCGGGCCGGTCATGGGCCTGTGGTTCGGCATCCTGGCGGTGGCCGGGGTGGCTCAGCTCGTGCGGCATCCCGAGGTCATCCGGGCGCTATCGCCGTCCTACGGCGTGGCGTTCTTCGTCGACCACGGAGGGTTGGCGTTCATCGCTCTGGCGTCGATCGTCCTCGCCGTCACGGGCGCCGAGGCGCTGTACGCCGATATGGGCCACTTCGGCCGGCGTCCCATTCGGCGGGCGTGGTTCGCGCTCGTCTTCCCGGCGCTCACCCTCAACTATCTCGGTCAGGGCTCTCTCATCCTCCACTCGCCGCGCGCGATCGACAACCCGTTCTTCCTCCTCATCCCGCCGTGGGGACGCATCCCGATGGTCCTCCTGGCCACGGTGGCGACGGTCATCGCCTCGCAGGCGGTCATCTCCGGCGCGTTCTCGGTGACCCGTCAGGCGGTGCAGCTCGGCTTCCTGCCGCGCGTGACGATCCGTCACACCTCCGAGCACGAGGTCGGTCAGGTCTACGCACCGGCGATCAACTGGGGCATCTTCGCCGCGGTCGTGGCCCTCGTCATCGGGTTCGGCTCCTCGCAGCGGCTCGCCTCGGCCTACGGGATCGCCGTGACCGGCACCTTGGCCATCGACACCGTCCTCTTCTTCGTCGTGGTCCGCACGCAGTGGAGGAAGCCGTTGTGGCTGGTGCTCTTCGGCGCGGCGAGCTTTCTCTTCGTCGACCTGGCCTTCCTATCGGCCAACCTGCGCAAGGTCGTCCACGGCGGATGGTTCCCCCTCTCCATCGCGCTCGTCGTGTTCACCGTGCTCCTGACGTGGCAGCGGGGGCGCGAGATCGTCACGCGCAACCGCACCGAGGAGGAGGGGCCGCTGCGCGACTTCGTGGACGAGGTCCACGCGATGGACCCGCCCGTCTTCCGGGTACCGGGAACGGCGGTCTTCCTCAGCGCCAGCGGCGAGACCACGCCGCTGGCCATGCGGGCGAACGTCGAGCACAACCACACCCTGCACGAGCACGCCGTGATCCTCTCGATCCAGACGACGACGGCTCCGCACGTCTCCGAGGCCGAGCGGCTGACGATCGACGACCTCGGCTACGCGGACGACGGGATCTCCCACATCACCGCTCGCTTCGGCTTCCAGGACGAGCCGAACGTGCCCGCGACGTTGCGACTCGCCGCCGATACGGGGCTCGAGCGCTCCCTCGATCCCGACGTGAGCTCCTACTTCCTCTCGCGCATCGGCATCGTCCCGACCGACGCCCCGGGGATGCGCAAGTGGCGCAAGCGGCTCTTCGTCGCCCTCTCGCGCAACTCAGCCAATCCCGTCGAGTACTTCGGCTTGCCGCCCGACCGCACCATCGTCATGGGCGGCAACGTGCCGGTGTAGCTCAGAGGACGGGGATGTCCTCCACCTCGACGGGCTCGGCGCGCCGCGCTTCCATGCGCGCGAGGTACCAGTCGATGAGGGCGCGCAGGGCGAGCAGGAGCTCGCGCGCCACCGTGACGAGCTGCTGCTGGAGCTCGTGGGGCACGAGCCCGCGCACGACCTCGGCGAGGGTGATGAGGCCGTGGAGGTCGGCGCTCGAGCCGCCCTCGCCACCGTCGGTCGTCGGGGTCTGCCAGCCTGCCGCGGGCGGCCGGCGTGGAGACGCCGCGGCGCGGGCGGCCGCGCCGGCGGCCTCCTGCGCGAGGCGCTGGGCAGCCTCCTGCGTGCGCTCGAGGCGCTCGCGGAGCTCCTCGAGCGGGTCATCGGCGGGAGGGTTCACGCCCGCGCCCCGGCTCCCCTCTCGGCGCCGTGGAAGTTCACGCGCAGCGTTCCCTCGCTGAACGACGCCTCGCCGGGCCGGAAGGAGGCGAGCGCGGGAGGCAGCATGATGTTCCGCTTCTGGCCATCGACCCGGATCACCAGCTCGGCGCCGATCTTCTTCACCGCGATGTCCGCCTTGCGCGCGAACGGCAACTCGAGCCGGAGCTGGGCACGATCCTCCCCGATCGTCAGCTCCTGGGCGAGCGACTCGTGCAGCACGGCGCCGGGGTCGAGGCCGTCGAACAGGGCGGCGGCGAGGCGCTCCAGCATCTCGGGGCCGGCGACCTCCTGCTCGAAGAACGGCGCGCACAGGACCGGCACCGGCGCGAAGGCGGAGGAGACGAGCGCGAGGTGCTCCTGCTGCACTTCTCGCCACGCGCCGAAGTAGTCGCCCACCTCCTCGGGAAAGACCCGGTTGACCACCACCGCGTCGGTCAGGTACCCGTAGAGGTTCAGGTAGGTGAACGTGCGCATCGCCTCGTGGATGACCATCTTGTCCGGGTTCATCACGAGCCGGACGCTCACCCGCGTGCGGTCGCGCAGGATCGCGTGCATGGCGATCAGGTTCTCCGAGAGCCGGCGCACGTCGGCGAACACCGCCTCGCTCGGTACGGGCATGTCGAAGAGCGAGCGCGCGAGCGGGCGCGCGGCGGCGAGGATCTCCTTCTCCCACGGGAAGACCTTCTCGAGCCACCAGCGCGCGACATCGGGGAAGGAGAGCAGCCTCAGAGTCTCGCCGGTCGGCGCGCAGTCGACCACGATCACGTCCCACCCGCCTCGCTCGTGCAGGCTCTTGAGCTGGAGGAGGGAGAAGAGCTCGTCCATCCCTGGCGGCACCGTGAGCTCCTCGGCCGAGACGCGGTCTACGCCGTGCTCCATGAGCAGCTCGCCGAGCCAGCCCTGCACGGCTGACCAGTGGCGCTCCATCTCAGCCTGGGCCTGGACCTCCTGGCCCCACAGGTTCTCCCCGACCGCCGTGGGCGCCGGCCCGAGCTCGGCCTCGAGCGACTCCGAGAGGGAGTGCGCCGGGTCGGTCGAGAGGATCAGCGTTCGCCGGCCGGCCGCGGCGCAGCGGAGCGCCGTGCACGCGGCGACGGAGGTCTTGCCCACGCCGCCCTTGCCCGTGTAGAGGATGGTGCGCGGGGTCATCGACCGCGCATCGGCGCGGGCTCCGAGCTCGCCTGCGGGTGCGCGAGGTAGCGCGTGAAGCGCTCGGCGGTGCGGCAGTAGACCGAGGTGCCCGTGCGCTCGCACAGGTTCCGAAGGAAGTCGCGCAGGAGGAGGTGGTAAGAGAGGCTCGAGATGACCCCGGGCTGGTAGAGCGACCACTTCCCGGTGTCGGAGTGCGGGACCTCGCGGCGCGCCTCGCGATCACCGGCCGCGAAGAGGGCGCCCGCGCGGCTTCCGGGGTCGATCCGGGCGACGTCGAAGAGGCCGATGAGCGCCTGGAGGAAGGCGTTCAGCACCCGGACCCGAGGCGCGAAGGAGTAGATGAGGTAGTGGCTGCCCACGCGCGTGCGCACGCGCACCCCGGTTGGGGGAGCGGCGTCGAAGAGCGTCAGCCCGGCGCGCGCCGCCCTCCCGTAGCGGGCGCTCCCGAGGCGCCGCGAGCCGCGCGCGAGCGCCTGCACCGCGGTGCCTTGGGTGATCGAGCTCGCCCACGGCGGCGCTCCGCCGTCGAAGGTGAAGTACTCCTCCCACGCCAGACCGCCGGCGCGGCGAGCCGCGAGCGGCACGAGCTCGTCGAGGAGCGACCGCTCGCCGCCGTCGTAGCCGCCCTGCCACAGCGCATTGGCCTTGCCGAAGGAGGCGAGCATCTGGAGCTGGATCCCCTGACCGGGATAGTGCTCCCACACGAGGCGGCTGCCGGCGAACTCGACTCGCTCGCCCGGAGCGAGGAGCGGGCCGGAGACCCACCACTGCCGGTTGCGTTGGAGCATGAGGAGCAGAGGGGCCACGCGCGAGGCGGTGAGCTCTCCGCGCGCGGCGATGAGGCGCGCGGTGGCTATGACGCCCCCGAGCTCGGCGCGCCGGGTGCCGCGCAGGCGGGAGGCCGTGACGAGCGCCGCGAGGTACGCGCTGCGGGCTGCCGTGTAGCGAGCGGAGGAGATGGCCCGAGCGCGCGCCAGGCGAGCGAGCTCGGAGAGCGGCGTGCGTCGGGGGCGCGCCGCGGCGGCCGCCGCGGCGACGGCGCGGGCTCCGGAAGGCCGCCGGGAGCCGACGGGCACGAAGTCGGCGCGCGGAGCGAAGCGATCGTCGCGGCGCTCGGCGTGGGAGCCGTCGAGCACGATCACCGGAGCGGCGGCCGCGGAGGCGGGTAGGAGCGCGGCGTGGAGCACCGCACCGAGGACGATCCGGCGCACCGGGCGGATGGTACGCTCGAACGCGCCGTCTCGCACCGTCCAAAGGAAGTCTCGCGTGTCCCACCGTCTCGTTCGTCCCTTGCTCGCGCTGCTCGGCTGCGGCCTCCTCGCGCTCGCTCTGGGCGCCTGCGGCAAGAGCCAGGACCCACAGGCCCTCCTGCGGGAGACGTTCAGCGGCACGCATCGGGCCGACAGCGGCAAGCTGACCTTCGACGCCTCGCTGAAGGGTGGCCAGACGCCCGCGTCCGTGCACCTGACGGGCCCCTTCCAGCGCCAGGGCAAGGGTCAGTTGCCGAAGTTCCAGCTCGCGGTATCGATCGTCGCGCGGGGGCAGACCATCAACGCTGGGGCCACCTCCACGGGCAAGGCGGCCTTCCTGAACTTCATGGGGAGCGACTTCGCCGTGCCGGCGGATCGCTTCGCCCAGTTCCAACAGCGCTACGCGCAGAGCACGGCATCCTCGGCGCCGTCGCAGAAGACGATCTTCTCGCGCCTGGGCGTCGACCCCATCAAGTGGCTGCGTGACCCGAAGGTGGTCGGGGACGAGGACGTCGCCGGCACCTCGACCACCCACATCACCGCCGGAGTCGACCTGAACGCGCTCGTGGACGACCTCGCGAAGGTGTTCGGCCGCGCCGGGCAGCTCGGCCTCCCGAACACCGGCCAGCTCCCGCAGATCACCCCGGCGCAGAAGAGCAAGCTCGTCAGCGCGGTACGAAACCCGACCGTTGACGTCTTCACCGGCAAGGACGACAAGACCCTGCGGCGCTTCGTGGTCAACCTGCACCTGCAGCTTCCGGGCGGTCAGCTCGGCGCGAACGGAGCCGACGCCTCGATCCTGCTCGAGCTCGCCGACCTGAACAAGCCGCAGACGGTCACCACGCCGGCCAATCCGCGGCCGCTCAGCGACCTGAGCGGATCGCTCGGTGGACTCGGCGGCACGCTCGGCGGCGGAGGGAGTGGCGGCGGGGGCGCGTCCCCGAGCACTCCGGGCGGGGGCGGCCGAAGCACACCGGGCACCGCCCCGCCGAACATCCAGCGCTACTCCCGCTGCATCCAGCAGGCGGGCAACGACACGGCCAAGCGCCAGCAGTGCGTCGCCCTGCTCGGCGGCAAGTAGTGCGGCGCACAGCGGGCTAGCCGCCCCGCTGCGCGTGCTCGAACGCATCCGCTCCTTTCTCCTGAGCGGCGGCGGGTGGCCCTACCTGCTCACGCCGTTCATCCTGGTCGCGATCGCGCTCGACGTCATCCACGCGCCGGACACGGCGATCTTCGCGACCTCGGCCCTCGGCGTGGTCCCGACCGCCGCGCTGATGGGACGGGCGACCGAGGAGCTCGCCGAGCGGTCGGGACCGGGCATCGGCGGGCTGCTCAACGTGACCTTCGGGAACGCGCCCGAGCTCATCATCGCGCTGCTCGCGCTGAACGCGGGCCTGTACGAGGTGGTCAAGGCCTCGCTGATCGGCTCCATCCTCGGCAACATCCTGCTCGTGCTCGGGGCGGCGATGGCCGCCGGCGGCGCCGGACGGCGCGTGCAGCGCTTCAATCGCACCGCCGCCTCCTCCCAGTCCTCCATGCTGCTCGTCGCCGCGATGGCGTTCACGCTGCCGGCGATCTACGTGCTGGTGAAGGGCGGGTCGCTGCCGGCGCCCGGCGCGGAGGCGGTGCGCTTCGGCGCCAAGGTCGAGCAGCTCTCCTTCGCCCTGGCGATCGTGCTCGGACTCACCTACGTCGCCGGCCTCGTCTTCTCGCTGAAGACCCATCGCGACCTCTTCAACCCGCCGGAGAACGAGGACGCGCAGGAGACCGACGGTCCCGAGCCGTGGAGCGTACGCCGCGCCGTCCTCCTGCTCGCCCTGGCCGGCATCGCCGTCGCGGGAATGTCGGAGATCCTCGTGCACTCCATCTCGGGCGCCGCCCACTCGGCCGGCCTCACGGAGTTCTTCATCGGGGCGATCGTCGTGGCGGTGGTGGGCAACGCGGCCGAGCACTGGGTCGCCGTGCTCGTGGCCCGCAAGGACAAGATGGACCTCGCCGTGGGGATAGCCATCGGCTCGAGCGCGCAGATCGCGCTCTTCGTGGTTCCGGTGCTGGTGCTCGCCTCCTTCGTCATCGGGCCACGGCCCATGCCGCTCGTGCTCAACGGCTTCGAGCTCGGCGCCCTGCTGCTGGCGGTCCTGATCGCCAACGGAGTGACGAGCGAGGGAGAATCGACGTGGTTCGAGGGCGTGCTGCTGCTCGCCACCTACGGCGTCCTCGCGCTCGCCTTCGCTTTCGCCTGAGGAACCCGCGGCGCGGGAGGCGATCAGCCGCCGAGGCTGGCGTAGAGATCGTCGAGCATCGCCGTGCGATCGGCCGGGCCGAAGTTCTCGGTGAGGTAGCGCTCGGTCTCCTCGCGGGGTGTTCCGTTGAGCACCATGTTCAGCGCGATGAGCCGAGCGCTCTCGGTGTCCGCCTCGCCCGGGGCCTCGGCGGCGGCGGGCTCGGAGAACTCGGGCGCCGGGGCGGGAGGTTCCGCGCGGGGGGGCTCGGCCAGGTCGAGAGGCTCAGGGAGCTCGGGATGCTGGTAGCCGTCGCCGTTGCCGGCGGCAGGTTCCTCGAACGCGGGCGCCGACTCGGCGAAGGCCGGCTCGGGAGGCTCGGGAGGGAGGGTCGGCGGGGGAGGAGGAGGCTCCGCGGCGCGCGAAGGAGAGGGACGCTCGTCCTCGGCCAGCGCGCGCTCGAGCGTCTCGAGCTCGGAGCGCAGCCGCCGGCCGCCGGTGCGCAGCGAGTCGACCAGGCTGCTCTGCTCGCGCTCGACCTGATCGAGCTGGCCGAGCAGCCTTGAGCTCGCCGCGCCGACCTGGGCGACGAGCTCCTGCGCCTGCTCGCGCGACTCGCTCCGCGTTCGCTCCGCGTCGAGCCGCGCCTCACGGCGGACGTCGCGGGCTTCGCCCTCCGCCCGGCGCTGGAGGTCGTAGGCGCTGCTCTCGGCGGCCTCGACGATCGAGCGGACCTGCTCGCTCGCGGCGGCGGCGAGGCGCTCGGTGCGGCGGCGAGCGCTGGCGCGGACCGCCTCCACGCCGTCGGCCAGCGCCTCGAGGTGGGCGTCGACCGCGTCGGGCTCGTAGCCGCGGCGCCCGATCGGGAAGTCCCTGCGCTCAATGCTCTGTCGGTCGAGGGCCATGAGAGGAGCCGGCCGGGCGCCGGGAGCGCTCAGGCTATCGCAGCGTGGGGGTGAGGCGGAGCGCTCGGCTAAAGCGCCCCGCGCAGGACGCTCTGGCCGGAGTGGACGTAGCTGGGAACCTGCTGCACGCTCACGTCGATGAAGTGGTAGTGCGGGAACGTTCGCGGAAGCCGGACCACGACCGTGCCCGCTGCGCGGGGAAGCACCGCGAGCGGCGCGGTATCGAGCACCGAGTTGTAGAGCCAGACGCCGTAGACGGTGGCGCGGCGGAGAGGGGCGAGCCCACGCACGACGAGGTGCAGTCGCGTGGCCCCCCGAGTGCGGGACAGGGTTGCGACGCCGCTCGCGGTGGGCGACGCGCCGCCGGGGAGGGGACGGAGGCGCAGTGCTGCCCGGGCGCTCGCCGGGGGCGGCCGGCGCGGTCCGGCGGAGGCCGGCCCCGATCCCGCCCGTGCACGCGGTACCGGGGCCGCGGAGGGAGTGGACTTCGGCGCGGAGGTCGACTTGCCCGATCCCGTGAGCAGGACGCTCACGAGCAGGAGGAGGGCGAGCAGGGAGAGAGCGACGATCAGCAGGACCGTCCACGGCAAGCGCCGCCGGTGCCCGGCGGCTGGGACGGCGCCGCCGTCTGGCGCTTCGGTGCGCTCCCTTCCTTCCGTCTCGGCTGGGCCCGGGGGGGCGAAGGATTCGGGGCCGGCCACTGCGGGCTCCCGCTGAGGCGCGGCGCTCTTCGGCTCCTCGCGGGGCACGGTCTCGTCCGGCTCCGCGTCCGCCCCCGCCTCCTCGGGTGCCGTGGCGGACGCGGCTTGCTCACCGCGGCGCCCCGCGAGCTGCTCCACCGTCTCGTGCACCTCCTCCGGGGCGACGTCGAGCTTGGCCGAGAGCGCGTCGACGAGAGCCTCACGACGCGCGGTCACGCCATCCGGCGTCCCCCCGATGTACTCGGCGATCTGGGCGTCGCTCAGTCCTCGGTGCAGCCAGAGGTTGAGCATCGCGCGGCTGGCCGGGTCGAGGTCGGCCGTGGCGGCGATGAGACGGCGGGTGGAGATCGACATGGGCTCGGAAACGTAACCGCCGCGGGTGCAGGGCGTTCTGCGTCATACTCTCAGGAACCGTGCGCCCCCGTACCACCGTCTTCTCACTCGTCTCCGCGGTACTCGTCGTCGCCCTGTGGCCCGCGCAGGCACTCGCCCGCGCCGTCGTGCGCTTCGTGCACGCGGTTCCCGGCGCCGGACAGGCCGAGCTCCAGATCAGCAGCGCGAAGGGCGGCGGCACCTCCGTGGGCCGAGCGGCGTTCGGTGACGCAACGCCCTACCGCGGCGTGGAGAGCGGACCGATCGCCTGGCGCCTCGTGGGCGCCGGCACCGGCAAGGTCCTGGCCGCCGGGCGCGCGATGCTTCGCGACGGCTCCTACACCGTCGTGGCGCTCGCCCAGAAGTCGGGCGTCGCGCTGGGCTTCCTGCCCGATCAGGCCGGTGTCCGCGGGAGCGCGCGCCTGCGGTTGATCCACGGCGCTCCCGAGCTCGGGGCGCCCGACCTGCGCCTCGACGGGCGCATCGTGGCCCGCGGCGTTCGCTTCACCCAGGCCACGCCCTACCTTCTCGTCCGTCCCGGCAACCACAGCGTGGCGGTGACGCCCCCCGGCAGCACGAGCCGCGTGGTGTTCCGCGACGGCATCCGCCTGGCCGCGGGGGAGGCGGCCACCGGCATCGTCGTCGGCACGGAGGGTCAGCGCACGCGGATCGTCACGCTGCGCGACGGTGGCTCGAAGGCAAGCTCCCACCGTCCGGCGGGGAGAAGCGCGGCGCCCCGCTCGGCTACGCCTCGGCACGCCGACCGCGGCGGCGGAACGGGCGCGAGCACCCTGACCATCCACCGAGGCGACTCCCTGTGGAGCATTGCCCAGCGCCGCCTCGGAGGCTCAGCCTCCAACGCTCGTGTGGAGCGTGAGGTCCGGCGGCTGTGGTCTGCGAACTCGCGCCACATCGGCACGGGTGACCCGAACCTCCTCTTTCCCGGTCAGCGCCTCCGCGTCGGCTGACGGCGGGCGCGGAGCCTACTCCCGCCCGACCTCCTGCTCGTCGGCTTCGAGCTCGTCTTCGTGCTCGTCGCCGTCGTCGGTGACGGCGTTGGCCGCGCCGGGGTGATAACGGACCTGGAAGCGCTCGAGCAGCTCGTCCCGAGCGTGCTCGTCGACCGGCGACTCGTCGGAGATGAGAACCCAGTCCGCGCCCTCGAACTCCTCCATGTTGAAGATCTCGGAGTCGACCTCGGGGGAGTCGTCCACGACGACCACCACCTCGGTCTGCGGGTTGAAGTAGGTGCCGGGACGGTTGACGAGCTCCTCGAGCTCGAAGGTGCGTGGATCGGCCATCGCCGCGCAGCCTAGAACATCCGCCTGCGCTCAGGGCTCCGAGACGTCGGCGATCTGTCGCTCGACCTCGGCCTCCACGTCGAGCGGCTCCTGCCCGCGCCGCTTGCGCCGCTCGTTGCGCGCGATCACGAGCTGGCGGATCTCCGCCCGCAGGCCGGCGTCGATCGACGGGCGGGTGAGGCGGCGCAGCTCGTCGTCGACGGGGAGCGCCGGCTGGCCTCGCCGCACCCGGCGGGCGTTCTGCGCCTCGAGCATCTGCCGGATCTCCTCCTCGCGCTCGCGCGCGCCGGCGGCCGAGGTCGGCGCGGGATCGGGGGGAGGCGCGTCGCGGTCGTCACGCAGGCCGCCGCGCCCGATCTGGTCGTAGAGGCGATCTCGCCCGACGAGGGAGAGGAGCGCGACCACGACTCCGACGCCCACCACCACGAAGACCACGATCCCGAAGGCGTCCTGCACGCCTTACAGTGTGCCGATGCCCCTGCCCCGGTGGCGCCGGCTGCGCCGCAAGACGTTCGCGCCGAACCGGCCGGTCCTCTGGCCCGAGCAGATACCGCTCGCCGTGCTCACCCTGGTGGTGCTCTTGGGCTCGATCGCCCTCTTGGCGATCATCTTCAGCCGCTGAGTCGCCGCGGCGGCGTCAGAGTGCTTCTCCCCGGGCGTTCGTTGTGGAGCTCGAAGCGCTCGGGTACCCTGTACGCACCGATATTGACTGACTAGTCAATCTACTGACGCGCGAGTGGCCCGTCGCCCCGCGCCCGACTGAGGAGTCAACGAAACCGTGGTCGATTTCACGCTCACCGACGAGCAGAAGAACCTGCGCGAGCTCGCGCACGACTTTGCCGAGAAGGAGATCCGTCCCGTCGCCTGGGAGTACGACAAGGACGGCACGTGGCCGCAGGACATCATCCAGAAGGCATGGGAGGTGGGCCTGATGAACACCCACATCCCCGAGGAGTACGGGGGACCGGGCGTCGGCTACCTCGACGGCTGCCTCATCGAGGAGGAGCTCTCGTGGGGCTGCTCGGGCATCCAGACCTCCGTGGGCTGCAACGGCCTGGCCACCGCTCCGGTGATGCTCGCCGGCTCGGAGGAGATCAAGAAGGACTACCTCGGCCGCCTCACCGAGGCGCCGCTCCTGGCCTCCTTCTGCCTGACCGAGCCCGACGCGGGCTCCGACGTCTCCGGCATGCGCACCACCGCCGTGAAGAAGGGCGACAAGTACGTCATCAACGGCTCCAAGTGCTTCATCACCAACGGCGGCTACGCCAACTGGTACACGGTCTACGCCAAGACCGACAAGGAGGCCGGGCACCGCGGGATCTCGTGCTTCGTCGTGCCGCGCGAAGCCGGCGTTGTGGTGGACAAGAAGGAAGACAAGATGGGCCAGCGGGCCTCGAACACCGCGACCATCTCCTTCAACGACGTCGAGGTGCCCGTCAGCCACCTCGTCGGCGAGGAGAACAAGGGCTTCAAGGTCGCGATGATGACCCTCGACCGCACGCGTCCCGGCGTGGCGGCGATGGCCACCGGCATCGCCCGCGCGGCGTTCGAGTTCGCCACGGAGTACTCGAAGGAGCGCGTGCAGTTCGGCGTGCCGATCGCGATGCACCAGGCGATCCAGTTCATCATCGCCGACATGGCCACCGACGTGGAGGCCAGCCGTCTGCTCACATGGCAGTCGGCGGTGCTGCTCGACCAGGGCAAGCGCAACACGATCCAGTCCTCCCACGCCAAGCGCTTCGCGGCCGACGCCGCGATGAAGATCGCCACGGACGCCGTGCAGGTCTACGGCGGCTACGGCTTCATCAAGGAGTACCCGGTCGAGAAGCTCATGCGCGACGCGAAGATCATGCAGCTCTACGAGGGAACGGCGCAGATCCAGCGCCTGGTGATCGCCCGCGAGACGCTGCTCCCGCGTCGCGCGGAGGAGCCCGCCGCCGCGACGGTCTGACGGCCCCTTCGCCTGGTGGTGTGTCGATCCGCGGTCGCCTGACGGCCACGGATCGGCACATGCCCTGCGGCGTAGAGTGTCTCGCGATGCCCGAACCCGGTCACGTCGCCGTCGGAAGCTTCAGTGGCGGCCGCTTCATGCGCTTCGGCGAGGCGCTGGACGACGAGCGTCTCGTCGCTCTCCTGCGTCCCGACGAGCGGATCACGACGGTGCTCACCGCCGACACCTACGGCGCGGGCGAGGCCGACCGGCTCGTGGGCCGCTCGCTCGCCGGCCTCCCGCGCGAGGCCTACTGCCTGGTGGGCGCGATCGGCCACGACTTCTACACGGGCGAGCGCGCCGGCGCCCGCGGCTATCCGCGCTTCACCGACCCGACGCTGCGTGGGGAGGAGGACTACGCCGACTACGTCCGGATGGCGACCGAGCGCTCGCTCGAGCGGTGCGGCGTCGACTCCTTCGACCTGCTCCTCCTCCACAACCCGGACCGCATCGGCTACACGAGCCCCGCGGTCTGGGAGGCGCTCGAGGGCGTCCGTGCCGCCGGGCTCACGCGCCTGCTCGGCGTCGCGCCCGGGCCGGCCAACGGCTTCACGCTCGACCTCCTGGACTGCTTCGAGCGCTTCGGCCCCTCGATCGACTGGGCGATGGTGATCCTCAACCCGCTCGAGCCCTGGCCCGGGGAGCTCTGCCTCCCGGCCGCCGCGGAGGCCGGCGTCGAGGTCATCACCCGCGTCGTCGACTACGGAGGGCTCTTCCACGACGACGTGCGGCCCGGCCACGAGTTCGCGCCGGGCGACCACCGCACCTTCCGGCCCGAGGGGTGGATCGAGGTGGGAGCGGAGCGGCTCGAGCGCATGCGTCCGATCGGCGAGCGCCACGGACTCACGCCGCTTCAGCTCGCCTGCCAGTGGAATCTCTCTCACCCGGCCGTGCGCTGCGTGGTCCCCACCCTGATCCAGGAGCCGAGCCTGGGCGCCAAGCCGATCGAGGTCAAGCGCGAGGAGCTGGCGAGCGTGCCCCGCGAGTCGGTGCTGAGCGCCGCGGAGGTCGAGGAGCTCCGCGCGATCGGCGACAACACGGGATGCATGGCCCTCAAGGGCGCGGCGCCCGACTTCGAGGGCGAGGAGCGCCCCGACCGCTGGGCGCTGACCCCCGGGCTCGTCGAGCTCGGGCGCCGGTGGGGCATCGAGCCCGAGCGCGACCTGCGCGCCTTGGCCGCCTGAAGCGGCGCGGGCTGCCGCTCCCCGACCGCGCCCGGGATCGAACGGGTCGGCATCGACCGGGAGGCCACGGCTGCCACCGGGTGTGGCACTCGAACGAGATCTCCCCCACGGTGGTGCCCAAGCTCTCGCTGGGCGCCGGGCTCATCTACGCCTACACGAAGCCGCCGCGCTCCGACGGCAACGACGCCTGGTACCTGACCACTCTCTCCTTCCGCTCCGGGCGGACGGTCTACCGCCGGCTTGCGGGCACGGGCCTCCGCTACAACAACAACTACGCGCCGATCACCCTCCGGCCCGACGGGTCGGCCTATGTCGGGGACGCTCGGCGCCTCGTGCGCCCGGAGGACGCCGTCAGACCCGAGCCACGTTCTTCCTCGGGGGGCGGCGCGTCAGCAGCGATTCTCGGCCCCTGCGTCATCTCTTCCACCGCGCCGGCTCCGCCCTCGGCGAACGGCGGTCGTGAGCGTCCGGGTGAGGCTGCGCGACGGCCGCCTCGCCCGCGTGCGCCGCTACGTGCGCCCCTGCGGGCAGCGAGCTCGTCCGCGGGCGGCGGACGGCGCCGCGGTCTCCGGCTCCCCCCCCGGGGCAGGACCGGCCTCGCACATGCGAACGATGAACTGCGCTCCGTGGCCGAGCTCGCTCTCGACGCTCGCCGAGCCGCCCATCGCCGCGGCCAGCTCACCGACAACGGCGAGCCCGAGCCCCGTGCCGTCATGGCGACCGCGCGCGAGCTTCTCGTGGAGGTAGAAGCGATCGAAGGCGTGGGGAAGATCGTCAGGGGCGAGGCCCGGTCCCGTATCGCGCACCGTCAGCGCTCCGGATGCGACCTCGATCGTGACCCGACCGTCCGGAGGCGTCGCGCGCAGGGCGTTGTCGACGAGGTTCGAGACGATCTGGAGCAGTCGATCCTGGTCCCCGCACACCCAGGCCGCCTTGGCGGCGTCCACCGTGAGGCTCACGCCGAGTGCGCGGGCGCGGGCGGCATGGCGGCGCTCCACCTCGGCCGCGACCGTGCCGAGATCGACGGGACGGAGCGCGATCGAGAACTCACGGCGGTCGAGGCGTGCGAGGTCGAGGAGATCGGCCACGAGGCGCTCGAGGCGCGCCTCCTCGGCGCGGATCGTCCGGCCGGCCTCGCCGGCGTCCACGGCGCCTTCCTCGAGCCCCTCGGCGTACCCGCGAATCGCCGTGAGCGGCGTCTTGAGCTCGTGGCTCACCGAGAGCAGGAACGTGCGCTCGGCCTCTCGCGCGCGACCGAGCTCGTCGGACATGTCGTTGAACGTCTGCGCGAGGCGGCTCAGCTCGTCGCGCCCCCGCACCGGGACGGCGACATCCCTCTCACCGGCCGCGAGCCTTGCCGCAGCCTCTGAGACATCGGTCAGAGGCCGGGTGAGACGCCGCGCGAGGAGGAGGGCAAGCAGCCCGGCGATGAGGGCGCCGGCGAGGCCGGCCGGCACGAGGGTCCAGCCGAGGGGTCGCAGGTCGCCCGGTCCGAGGCGGGCCGGGCGGACGAGCACGAGCCGTCCGCCGGGGATGGGGCGCACGGCATACAGCAGGCGGCGACCCATGACGCTCGCTCCGCCGCTGGCGCTGCTCGCGGGCGGGACGGCGGCGAGCACCCGCTCCCGCACCGAGCCGCGCAGGGGGCGGACGCGCGGCCCGGACGCACCACCGGCTCGGACCAGGAAGACTCGGTTGCCACCGCGAGCGCCGGGAGGGCCGCCGGTGGACACCACGGCGTCGGCCTGTCGCTCGAGGGTCGCGAGCCGCTGATCGTCGACATGCCGGTGCACGAGCACCGCGGCGAGGGCCACGGTGAGCACGGTCGAGGTCAGCACCGCCAACCCCAGGTAGGCGAACAGGCGCCCCCGGAGGGATCTCAACCCGTCGCCGCCTTGTAGCCGACGCCGCGTACCGTCCGGATCAGCTCCGGCCGTCCGAGCTTCTTGCGGAGCTGGGCGACGTGCACCTCCACCGTTCGCGTCTCGCCGGGCGAGAGAAAACCCCACACCCGCTCGAGGAGCTCGTCGCGCGAGACGACCGCGCCGCGGCGCTCGAGCAGGTGGAGGAGCAGGTCGAACTCACGCTGGGTGAGCTCGACCTCGCGCCCGTCGATCCACGCCTCGCGACGACTGGGGGAGACGACGAGCGGCCCGAGTGAGAGCTCGTCGTCAACGGAGACGGACGAGTCGTTGCGGCGCAGGACGGCCTTGACGCGGGCGGTGAGCTCGCGCGGCGAGAAGGGCTTGGTGACGTAGTCGTCGGCGCCGCCCTCGAGGCCGGCGACTCGGTCTGCCTCCTCGTCGCGTGCGGTGAGGATGATGGTGGGAACCCGTCCGCTCGCGCGGCGACTCACCGCGAAGCCGTCCATGCCGGGCAGCCCGATGTCGAGCACCATGAGCGCGATCTCGTGGCGCTCGAGCTCCACGAGGGCATCCTCGCCCGAGCGTGCCCAGATCACGCGGAAGCCGTCGCGCTCGAGGTAGCGCTGCACGAGCATCCCGATGCTGGGCTCGTCCTCGACGAGGAGCACGCTTGCTGCCATCGGCACCCATCGTAGGTCGCGCTTCGGCCGGCGGGGCGCGGCCTTACACGCACCTGACCAGATCCTGAGGGCGCCCTTGGGGTGAGGGGCCATCATCGTGGTCGGCTGCCGTCACGGCGGCCCTTCCCACCCCCCAGCGAAGGAGAACCGACATGCCTCATCCTCGTCTCGCCAAGGTCGCCGCCGTAGCGGGAGCCTGCGCCTGCGTGGGCGCCGGCGCCGGCGTGCTCGGCAGCGCCTCGGCCGAAAACGGCAACGGCGCCCCGGCAGGCGCCGCCGGCGCCAAGGCCGTTCACCAGAAGCATCACGGGCGCCATCACGGCGGACCCCTGGGCCGCGCGGTGCACGTCGATGCCGTCGTTCCCAACGGAAGGGGCGGCTTTGCGACGGCCACCGTCGACCGCGGGTTCGTCCAGTCGGTCAGCGGCGATCGCCTCACCCTGCGCGAGGGCACCCGGCGCGCCACCTATAAGACCGTGACGGTTACGATCCCGGCCGGTGCCCGGGTCCGCGACAACAAGCGCACGGCCACGCTCGCCGACGTCAAGCCGGGCCAGCACGCCGTGGTCATGCGGCTGCCCAAGCGCACGGTCGTGCGGGCGCACGACGCGCGCCGCCGGTAGGGGAGCCGGGGACGGGCGGGCCGGCCGCCCGTCCCCGCCGCGCCGGGCGGGATAATCGAGTCGGTGTCCTTCGCGCGCGCGCCCAGCCGTCAAGTCTCTCCACGGCCCACGGCGGAGCCCGACGGAGCCGACCCGCTCATCGGCGACCTGCGTCGCGGCGGCCTGCTCCCGCTCCTCGTGCTCCACTACGTCGCGGGCGCGCCGTGCTACGGCAGCCAGCTCCGCGACCGCATCGGCGAGCGCGACCGGCTCTCCAGCGAGCTCGACGTCCGCCTCGACCGGATCGCGCGCTCGATCGAGGCGATCCGCGCCGAGCTCGCCGAGCCGGCCCCGCGATGACTCGCGCGCGTGCCGCCCTGGACCTTCCCGGCTCCGTCGCGGCGGCCGAGGCGGTGTGGTACGACCTGCACCGCTGGCCAGCGTTCGTGGACGGCTTCGCGCGCGTGGTGAGCGTCGAGGGCGACTGGCCGCAGCCCGGCGCACGGCTCGTGTGGGAGTCGCTGCCCGGCGGGCGCGGGCGCGTCGAGGAGCGTTCGACGCGCCAGGTGCCGCGCGCGGGCCAGACCGTCGAGGTCGAGGACGAGCAGCTCCGCGGCACCCAGGAGGTGAGCTTCGCCGCGCTCGAGGACGGCGTCGAGGTGGCGCTCGTGCTCTCCTACGAGCTCAAGCGGCGCGGACCGCTGCGCCGGGTGACCGACGTGCTCTTCATCCGACGCGCCCTCGGCGATTCCCTGCGCCGCACCCTCACGCGCCTCGGTGCGGAGCTGAGCGCCCCGGGCGAACCGCTCTTGTAGCCTTCGCCCTCTCGCCCGGCCGACAACGAAGCACGACGAGTAAGGACGGTACGCCACACATGTTCGTGTTCAAGGCCGCGGTGGTCGGCGCCGGCACGATGGGCGGCGAGATCGCCTACTCCATCGCGTCGGTCGACATCCCCGTGGTCCTCAAGGACGTAAAGCAGGAGTTCGTCGACGCCGGCCTCGAGAAGGCCCGCTCCCTCTGGCAGGGCCGCGTCGAGAAGGAGAAGATGACCCAGGAGGAGATGGACGCGAAGCTCGCGCTCATCACCGGCACGACGGAGTACGAGGGCTTCGGCGACGTCGACTTCGTGATCGAGGCCGTGCCGGAGAAGATGGAGCTCAAGCAGAGCGTCTTCTCCGAGCTCGACGAGATCACGCCCGGGCACGCGATCCTCTCCTCGAACACCTCGTCGCTCTCCATCTCAGAGATGGCCGAGGCCACGAGCCGGCCAGACAAGGTCGTCGGCTTCCACTTCTTCTACCCCGCGTCGATGATGCGGCTGATCGAGGTGATCGAGGGGGAGGAGACCTCCGCAGAGACCGCGCAGGCGGCGGCCGCCTTCGCCCAGACGATCAAGAAGATGCCCATTCGCTGCGGGGAGGTGCCAGGATTCGTGGTCAACCGGGTCCTCAACTCGGCCTTCGGCGAGGTGTTCCGCTTCCAGGAGGAGACGGGCGCCGACACGCAGGACATCGACAAGGCGATCTCGGAGGCCAAGGCGGCGCCAATGGGGCCGTTCTACCTCGTCGACCTCCTGGGACTCGACACCGTGGCCCACGTGGGCCAGCACCTCCACGACTCCTACGGCGAGCGCTTTCCCCTGCATGAGGGCATGAAGGAGCTCGTCGAGCAGGGCAACCTCGGCGCCAAGACCGGAAAGGGCTTCTATGAGCACGGCAAGTGACACGAACGTGCAGGAGGTCGTCGACCGCTTCCAGCTCAAGCTGCTCGTCGAGTCCTGCCTCGTCCTCGACGAGGGCGTGGCGAGCGCCAAGGACATCGACCTGGGCATGATGGCCGGGGCAGGGATCATCCCGCCGCCACTGGCCCGCGCCGACGCCGAGGGCCTCGACGAGGTGGTCGAGAAGCTCGAGCGCGCGGCCACCGACTGGGACGAGTACTACGAGCCGCCGCTCATCCTGCGCCGACTGGTGGCGCAGGGGCGCTTGGGTCAGAAGACCGGCCAGGGCTTCTTCCCCTACGCGCAGCCGGACGCCGGCTGGGACGAGGGACCGGTCAAGCTCGAGACCCGCGGGAGGGTGGCCATCGCCTGGCTCGACCGGCCGCCGGCCAACTCGATCTCCCCCGAGGTCATCGAAGGCCTGCAGAAGGTGTGGGATGAGGTCGAAGGTAAGGACGTGCGGGCGATGGTGCTCGCCTCGGCCAACCCGATGCTGTTCTGCGCGGGCGCCGACATCAAGGCGTTCACGAAGATGGACCCCGAGGCGGGCAAGGACCTGCTCGACAAGGGCCACGCGCTCCTGCGCTCGTGGGAGCACTCCTCGACGGTGACGATCGCGGCGGTGAACGCGCTCGCCTTCGGCGGCGGGTGCGAGCTGGCGATGGCCTGCGACCTGCGCATCGCCGCTTACTCCGCGCAGTTCGGCCAGCCCGAGGTCGGGCTCGGCATCATCCCCGGCTTCGGCGGCACGCAGCGGCTCCCGCGGCTCGTGGGGGAGGGCAAGGCGCTCGAGATGAACCTGAGCGGCGAGCCGATCTCCGCCGAGGACGCCTACGAGCACGGGCTCGTCAACCGCGTGGTCGCCGACCACGAGCTGTTCGACACCGCGCTCGCGTGGGCGCGCAAGCTCGCGGACCAGGCGCCGATCGCAGTGGGCCAGATCAAGCGCGTCTCGGCCCAGGGCGACCTCGACGAGGGGATCGCCCGGGAGAAGGAGGGCTTCGCCGCCGCCTTCGCCTCCGAGGACGCGAAGGAGGGCATCGGGGCGTTCGTGCAGAAGCGGAAGCCTCACTTCCAAGGCAAGTGAGGCAGCGCCTCGCCGACCTCGTCCGCGCGGCGGGGTCGGTCGTTGCCCTCACCGGCGCGGGGATCTCCGTACCCTCGGGGATCCCCGACTTTCGCTCCCCCGGAACCGGCCTGTGGGAGAAGGTCGACCCGATGGAGGTCGCCCACATCGACGTCTTCCGGCGTGAGCCCGAGCGCTTCTGGCGCTTCTACGGCCACCGCTTCCAGGCTCTGCGCGACAGGCGGCCCAACGGCGCGCACGCCGTCCTCGCCGAGCTCGAGCGCCGCGGCCTGCTCGACGCGGTGATCACCCAGAACGTCGACGGCCTGCACGCCGCGGCCGGCACACGGGAGCTCGTGGAGGTCCACGGGTCCATCCGCTCCTCCTCGTGTCCGGCGTGCGGCTCAGTGCATCCGCTCGAGGCGGTGCGGACGCGGCAGGCCGCCGGCGAGCACGGAGTGCCGCGCTGTGACTGCGGCGAGGCGCTCAAGCCGGACGTCGTGCTCTTCGGGGAGTACCTGCCCGATGCTGCTCTCGAGCGGGCGGCCCAGCTCGCCCGCGGAGCCGAGCTCATGATGTGCATCGGCTCCTCGCTCGAGGTCTACCCGGTCGCCCAGCTTCCGCTGCTCACGCTGCACGAGGGAGGGCAGGTGGCCATCGTCACGCAGGGTCCGACGCCGCTCGACCACCAGGCGGTGGTCAAGCTCGGCGGGGACGTGGTCGCGGAGCTTCAGGGCGTCCTGGACGCCCTCTAGGCCCGCGCGTCGTGAACTCAGGTCCCCGAGACCGCACGGGCCCTCAGGGCGGCCTCCAGGCGCTCCTGCGCCTCGGACACGGCCTTCTCCGCGTCGGCGGGCGGCGCGCCCGTCAGTGCCGCGCGTGCGGCCGAAGCGATCTCCTCGCGGCGCTCCCTCAGCTCCGCCACCCGGGCGGCCATGCCCTCTCCGCGCTTGTCCCGGCCGAGCTCCACGACGGCGGCGTCGAGGGCGAGGGAGAGCTGCAGTGCGGCCTCCCGGTGCCGGCCGGCGTCCAGATCGATGCGGGCGCGCAGCACGAGCTCCTCGCAGGCCAGCGGGTCGTCGCGGCCGGCGAGCACCGCGGCCAGGCGCTCCTGGGGGCGGAGCACCTCGGTGCGGCGCCGGCGCCGTGCGCCGAGCGGCGGTAGCTCGCGCGCTTCGCTCCAGCGCCCCTCGGCCACCTCCTCCCCCGCCCCGTAGCCGACGCGCACGACGAGCGCGCGCTCGCCGCTCACCTCGATCACGTACGGATCGGCTCGGGCCAGGCGGTGAGCGTGGATGGCGAGGTTCAGGGCCGCGATTGCCTCGCCGGCCTCGCGCTCGCCGGCGCGGCGCACCCATTCGCGACCGGCGGTCTCGTCCGCGAGCGGATCCGCGGTATCGACCACGGTCGCACGAGCCGTCGGGACGGGCGTCGGATCCGGCTCCGGGTCGACCTGGCGCCCGCGCCGCCGGGGCAGGCGCCGGCGTTCCGGGGCTCCGAGGGTAGCCAGCACGAGCACGGCCCGCGCCTCCTCACCCGGCCCGGCGCGGAGGACGTAGCGGCCGTCGGCGGGGCCGAGGACCCACGGGAACTCAAACTGCACGAAGGAGAAGAGACGCGCGCCGGCGCCCGGTCCCTGAGTCGCGATGGGTCCTGCCAGCCCGGTACTACGGGATGGAGTACTTGGAGGGCTTGACGCTCACCTTGGGGTTGGGGATCGCGTTGAGGCGATCGATGAGCTTCAGCCACTGTCCGGGCTTGAGGATCGCGCCGAGCTGTCGACCGAGGCGGGTGTTGGCCCCGAAGAGCGAGTGGAACCCCACGTGGATGTGGTCGTAGTGGTCGGGCAGCGAGAGCGTATTGTCGGTCCCCGGGAACTTCATGAGCGAGATGATCTGATGGGGCTTGAGGGTGCCCTGGAGCGTGAGCAGGCGCCGGATCGTCAGCTCGGTGATCGATCCGGGACCCTGGTGGCCGACGATGGGGATCCCGTTGACCTTGGCGATGTCCACGGCGTCGCCGGTGGAGTGCTCGGAGACGTTGCCCGACTTGGCCAGGAAGGAGTGCCCGCACCGCAGGGAGGACACGCTCGGGTCCAGGCCGGAGGCGACGAGGAACTCGAGGGTGGCGAGCACGCGGCGGTCGATGGCACCGGCCTCGATGTCGCGGCGGCCGCACGAGTAGATGTCGATCTTGGGGTCGGCGAGGACGCGCTGCTGGAGCGCCTCCTTGCTCATGAGCAGGATCTGGCCGATCGAGGGGTTGCGCGCGTCGGGTCCGAAGAACGGGTTCTTGCCGGCGGCGCGGTAGATCGCGGTCGACTCGAGCAGCTTCCAGCCATCGAGGATCGGCTTCGGATCGACGAGCGGGGCGCCGCGGCCGGCCGGCCGGACCTCGAACGCCATGTGGGGAGCGGTGTTCGCCACCGTGTGGCCGATGCGACCCAGGATCGTGCCCGCGATGACCTGGGAGCCGGGCTTGAGCGGCTTGAGCACCACGTCGGACCGGTTCAGGCCGATCGCCTGCGTGAAGTAGTTCTTGAACGAGGAGACGGTCAGGCTCAGGTTGACCTGTCGGTCACCGCCGGCACGGTAGGCGCCCGGGCGGGTCGGGTTGGCGAAGAGGCGCTCCTTCTGCGCGGGAGGCGTCGGGGCGGGACGGGCGCGCACGGGCCGCACCCGCGAGCCCTTCGGCCCGGGCGCCGCGGGACGGGCCGGCTGGCGGCCGGCGGTCGCCGCCTTGGCCGGGGCCTTGTCGCGCTTGGGGAGGCTCAGCTCCCTCGCGATCTCCTTGGCGGAGACCTTCTTCTCCTTGGGCACCGGGTAGAGGCGCGAGAGCGTCCCGAGGTGTCCGTAGGTGTAGGTGTTGCCGTAGACGTCCTGGAGGAGCACGTAGCGCCCGAGGCGCTTGGAGTTGCCCATCTTCACGATCCGCCCGTCCTGCACGGCGATGACCGGCGCCTTGCGCGCGGCGAAGATGTCGATGCTCCGCCGGCGCGAGTTCGAGTCGACCGGCACCGCGGCGTTGCCGCCCTTGACGCGTCGAGTCGCCTTCTGGGCGGAGAGGTCGTCGGCGTAGCGCGCGGTGGCCGCGACGGGGAAGTGGCCCTGCGTCAGCCCGGTCAGCGACCCGATCAGGTCGGCCGGCAGTCCGCCGATCAACTTCGCGCGCAGCAGCACCGACTGCACGTACCAGTCGGCGTGGTTGTAGGCAAAGATGCCCTTGCGGACGTCCTTGTCACCACCGGCCGCCTTGAGGTACCGCGCGGCGGAGAAGATCGCGTCCGCCGGGTTGTAGGGATCCTTGCGCCCGTCGCCGTTGGCGTCCACCCCGTACTGCTTGAAGGTGGCGGGGAGGAACTGCATCCAGCCGACCGCCCCGGCGGTGGAGACCGACAGATTGCGCCCGTAGTCGGTCTCGATCTCGTTGATCGCCGCGAGGACCTGCCACGGAATGTTGTACTGGATGCCCGCCGCCTGATAGATGGGAAGCAGGAAGGGCGGGATCCGGAACTGGTCGATGAAGAAGTTCGGCACTCCCATCGGAGCGGGACCGGGGGTCGCCAGCGAGAAGGTGGGGTTCAGCGGGGTCGGCACGCCGCCGGCGCCGGTGGGCCCCTTGGGACGCGCCGGGGGCCGAGCCTTAGGCGCGGCATGAGCCTGCGGCGCCGCTCCGCCGCCGCGCTTGGGGGCGGCATGCGGGTGCGGGCGAGGCTTGCTCGGCCGGGGCTTGGAGGGTCGGGGCTTGTTCGGCTGGGGCTTGGAGGGCGCCGGCTTGGACGAGGGGGGGTTGGGGGCGCTCGGGGACGGAGGCGAGGACCCCGGGACGCGGGGGAGCGGGAGGGTCGGGGGTTGTGGCAGCGTCGGGACCGCTCCGAGATCGAGACTGCCGAGCGGCCCCTGACCGGCAGGCGCTCTCACGACCACCGTCCGGCCAAGGAGGGTTACGCGGTAGAGGTGATCCTGAGCAGAGGCGGGCCCGACGGCAAGGGCAAGTCCCGCTACGACCGCGCCGCAGCAGACCAGCAAGACGATCAACTTCCTCCACGTCGGAGGACTCAATTCAAAGCTCCTCCCCCGCATATGCGGGGATGTTCGGGATATGCAGGACCGACCGCGTGCGGCGGCAAAGTCGCAAGCTACTGACTGGGGACGGGCTTTGCAACGAGGAACCGTCGCGGCGGGATGCGACTTGCAGCGCGAGCTCGCCATGCGCGGCGAATCGCTTACAGGGCCGCGGGCGGCCCGATCCGCGGTCCCCATGGCGAAGAGAGCGTTATCTAAGGCTGAAGTCGAGCCTTAGTGTCCTCCTTGCCGGAGCGAACGGGTGGGGTCCGGTAGAGTCCGCCACCCGGGCTCCCCCCGGAGCGACCGAAAGGCAGTGGGATGATGGAGGAAGAAGACGGCCTGCGCAACCGGCTGACCCGGCAGGGCGAGGAGGCGCTCGGACGCGTCGCCCAGGAGCTGCTCGAGAACCCGCTCGTCTCGGGCGCGCTCACCCGTGCGTTCGAGGCGCGCGAGAAGGCCGTGCAGGCTCAGGAGGTCGCCATGGGGGCGCTCAACCTGCCCTCGGCGGCCGACCTCGAGCGCCTGACTCGTCGGCTGCGCTCGGTCTCCCAGCGGCTCGAGGGCATCGAGGACTCGCTCGACCGGGTGGACGAGCGCGTCGAGACGCTCGGGTCGAGCTCCGCTCTGGAGAACCGGCTCCTCGCGATGGAGGCCGACCTCGAGCGCCTGGGCGGGAAGCTCGACCGGTCCGGCGCGCAGCTCGAGAAGGTCGACAAGACGCTCGACAAGTTGGAGACGAAGGTCGACAAGCTCGGGAAGGGCGCGACGAAGAGGGCCAAGGCGCCCGCCTCGCGCTCGCGCGGATCGAAGTCGGCCAAGGCGGCCGCTAGCTGAGGCCGGCCGCGGGCGTGCCGAGCGCCCGCACGGCCAGGGCGCCCATGCGCTCGGCGGCCGCTTGGAGGCGCTCCTCGTCGATCCGCTCGGCCTCCGCTCGCGGCGCGACGAGGTCGGACACCGCGAGCACGCTCGCCGCGGCGATCCCCCGGAGCTCCCCCAGGCGAAAGAGCGTCGCGCACTCCATCTCCACCGCCAGGGACCCCGCGGCGAGCCCTCTCGCCCCGGCCTCCGGGTCGGGGTCATAGAAGAGATCGACCGAGGCGACCGTGCCGACCCGCACGCCGTCCGGCGCACCGGCCGTGACGAGGGCGCCGGTGAGCTCCGGGTCCGCCGCGACGCGGTCGCCGGCGCCCAGCGCCCGGCTGGTGCCGTCTCCGGCGAGGGCCGCGTCGGCGACGAGGAGGTCGCCGAGCCCTAGCCCTTCTGCGAGCGCCCCGCAGGTGCCGACGCGTACGAGACGGCGGGCGCCGAGCTGGATGAGCTCCTCGAGCACGATCGCCGCGCTCGCGCCACCCATCCCGGTGCTTTGGATGGAGAGCGGAGCTCCGTCGCCGGCAAGGCCGGTGTAACCCCACAGGCCACGGTGGTGGTTGAACATCCGCGGGGCGTCGAGCAGGCACTGGGCGAGCAGCAGGGCGCGACCGGGGTCGCCGGGCACGAGCACGCGGTCGGCGAGCTCGGCGGTGGGCCGGAGGTGAAGGGTCTGACCTCGCACAGGGCGCGCGAGGATAGGCGTGCGGGCGGGGATAGAGTGCGGCGCTTGCCCGATGCCCGGACCGCGCCGGTGCGGCCGGGCGCCCCGAGGAGTCAGAGAGGAGGCCAGACGTGGCGGCATTTCGGTCGGCCCGAGAGTTCCGCGAGGTGATGGACCAGGTGTTCACGCTCATGAGCGAGGACGAGGAGATGGGTCCGAAGCTGCGCGCCGCCGACGTTCCCCAGCGCTTCGAGTTCGACGACGTCGACCTCGTGCTGAACGTTCGCGCCGGGCGTCCCGAGGAGGGTGCGAACCTGGCCTGGGAGTGGACGGACGATGTGGAGTGGAAGCCCAAGGTGAAGATGGCGATGTCCTCCGAGACGGCCAACAAGTACTTCCAGGGTAAGGAGAACATTCCGGTGGCCATCGCGCGGCGGCGCATCAAGACCGGCGGGGACGTGAAGGCGGCGCTGGCGCTCATGCCGATCACCAAGCCGGTGTTCGCCCGCTACCGCGAGCTGGTCGAGGCCGAGTACCCCCATCTGCGCCTGTAGCGCTCGAGGCGCGCGGAGCCACACGTGAACGACGCAGGCGGTGAGCTCTCTCTCGCCGAGGTGGCGCGGCGCGCCGGTGTGACGCCGAACACGCTGCGCCGGTGGGCGCGCGACGGCCTCATCCCCCAGTACGACGGGGCGTGGACCGCCGCCGCCGCGGCGCACGCCCGGCTCGTGGCTCGCCTGCGCGAACGCGGTCACGCGCTCGCCGAGATCCGGGAGGCCGGGGAGTCGGGACGCCTGGCCTTCGGCTACATCGAGGATCTCTTCCCCGTCGGGCGGGAGTTGCTCACGCTCGAGGAGGCGGCCGAGCGGAGCGGGCTCGAGCCGGCGCTCGTGCAGCGGATCTTCTCCTCCATGGGGCTGGCCGGCACGACGCGGGGGCGGATCTCCGAGGACGACGTGGAGCTCCTGCGCTACATCGCCTCGGTGCTGTCGGCCGGCTTTCCCCTCGTCGCCTTCCTCCAGCTCCTGCGGGTCTACGGCCACGCGGTCGCGCAGATCGCCGACGCGGAGGTGCGGCTCTTCCACCTCTACGTCCACGAGCCGCTCATCCGGGACGGGGTGCCCGCGCTCGAGATGGCCGAGGAGATGGAGGGCCTCGCGCGCGACCTCCTTCCCCTCGCCCTGCCGATCCTCAGCCACGTGCACCACAAGTTCCTCTCGCACTTCGTCGAGCAGGACGTGATCGGGCACATGGAGTCCGACCTCGAGGGGGGACGCCTCGATCTCGGGCGCCTGCGTGTGGCCATCGCGTTCGCCGACCTGGCCGGCTACACGAAGCTCACCGAGACCCAGGGCGAGGAGGAGGCGATGAGCGCCGTCGAGCGCTTCGTGCAGGTGGTGGAGGACACCTTGCCCGACGACGCGCGCATCATCAAGACCATCGGCGACGAGGTGATGATCGTCTCCTCGGACTGCGCCGGGCTCACGGACTGGGCCGTGGGCTTCCAGACCCTGGTGGCCGCCGAGCGCCCGCTGCCGCGAATCGGGATGCACTACGGCGAGACGCTCTACCGCGACGGCGACTACTACGGTCGCGAGGTGAACCTGGCGGCGCGCGTGGCCGCGCGCTCGGCCGGCGGCGAGGTCCTGGTCACTCGTCCGGTGGTGGAGGGCGCCGGGGCGCACCTCGAGTTCGATCCCATCGCCGAGGTCAAGCTGAAGGGGTTCTCCCGTCCGACCGAGCTGTTCCTCGCGCGCGTCGCGGAGGACTGAGAAGGCCGTGCTCGAAGAGCTTCGCGCGCGCGGGCTGCTCTCCGCCGGCGAGCCCGTGGTCGTGCTCGTCTCCGGAGGCCGGGACTCGGTGTGCCTGCTCGATCTCGCGGTCCGACTGGTGGGAGCCGGCGCGGTGCGCGCCCTGCACGTCAACTACGGGTTGCGGGCGGCCGCTCCGGAGGACGAGGCGCTGTGTGCCCGCCTGGGGGAGCGGCTGGGGGTCGCGCTCGAGGTCGTCCGCGCGGAGCGGCCGGAGGGCGGCAATCTGCAGGCCTGGGCGCGGGAGGTGCGCTACGCCGCCGCCGGGCGGCTCGCCGACGCGCTCGGTGAAGCGTCGATCGCCACCGGGCACACCGCGAGCGATCAGGCCGAGACCGTGCTCTACCGCCTGGCCTCCTCTCCCGGCCGCCGGGCCCTCCTCGGCATGCGCGAGCGTGACGGGCGCCTCGTGCGCCCCTTGCTCGGGTACACGCGCGCGAGGGTCACGGCCTACTGCGAGGAGCGCGGGCTGGCGTGGTGCGAGGACGAGACGAACGCCTCGCAGCTCTATGCGCGGGGGCGGGTACGTCATGGCCTCCTTCCCGCCCTCGCCGCGGTGCACCCCGCCGCCGAGGCGAACGTCGTGCGCACCGCCGAGCTGCTCCGCGACGAGGCCGAGGTGCTCGACGAGCTGGTCGCCGAAGCCCTCGCCGGAGCCGACCGGATCGAGCTCTCGCGCCTGCGAGCGCTCGCGCCCGCACTGCGGCGCCTCGTGGTGCAGCGCCTGGCCGACGCGGCGGCGAACGGGCTCGCGCCGCGCGCCGCCCGCCGCACGGAGGAGATCCTTGGCCTACGCCCGCCGGCGGCGCTCGACGTCGGCGACGGGGTGCGCGCGGTGGTCGAGGGCGGTTTCCTGCGCTTCGCCGTCAGGCCTCCGTCGAGCTGACCGCGGGCTTCGATGCGTGGTCGGCGTAGCCTCCGTGCGGGTTGCACGGAGAAGCGGATACGCGTCGCGGGCGGTGGGCATTCGGACTGACGGCCACAGCCTTCCTCTGGTGTGTTGTCCTAATCATCGCCGCGTACGTGGTGCCGGTCTACAGCGGGGAGCGGAACGCAAGCGTCTCAGGTTTGGTCCGCACGACCTCGACGCTCGTGGGCGAGAACGGGGCCGAGGTGCTCGCCGCCGTGGCGTTGCCCGCTGCGCTCACGGCCCTGGTCGGCCTTGCGCTGCATCACAAGCGATCGCGCGCGAGTCGGAGCGGAGGCTATGTCGCTTGGGGCCTCGTCGGCCTGCTCGCGGCGTTCTCCGTGCTAGCGATGTTCTCCATCGGAGCGTTCGTCTTGCCGGTGGCGCTGCTCCTCGCCGGCGCGGCGACACTCACGCCGACTGGCTCGAGGCGACTTAGATGACATGGTGGGGCGACTGCATCGGCGCCTACGCGGCAGGCCGGCTGCACCTGCGAAATCAGTGTGTGTAGTCCCAAACACCTATTTCAGTCGGCCCTTGCAATAGCACTCGACCGATTGACCGCGACCAGCTGGCTCTGCCAGTCGTCTTGGACCACCCACCGCGCGCTCCTGCCGCCTGCCCGCGGCGCTTACACTCGCCCCCCATGCGCGACCCGGCGATCGGCGAGATCCTCGTTCAGGCCGACGACCTCCAGCATCGCGTGCGGGAGCTCGGGGCGGAGATCTCCCGCGACTACGCCGGGCGGGAGCCGCTGCTCGTCGGCGTGCTCAAGGGCGCGGTGTTCTTCCTCTCCGACCTCATGCGCGAGCTCGAGGTGCCGTGCGAGGTCGACTTCATGGCGGTGGCCTCCTACGGGTCGGCGACGAAGTCCTCGGGCGTCGTGCGCATCCTCAAGGACCTTGACGCCGTCATCGCCGGGCGCCACGTGCTCATCGTCGAGGACATCGTCGACTCCGGGCTCACGCTGCAGTACCTCCTGCGCAACCTCCGCTCGCGCGATCCCGCCTCGCTCGAGGTGTGCGCGCTCCTCATCAAGCCCTCACGGCGCCAGGTCGACCTGCGCGCTCGCTACGTCGGTTTCGAGATTCCCGATCGGTTCGCGATCGGCTACGGGCTCGACCACGGCGAGCGCTACCGCAACCTGCCCTACGTAGCGGCGTTGAACTCCTAGCCGCCCGCGACGTCCCGGCGCAGGAAGACGAGGTAGGCGCCCGCGAGGCACGGCAGCGCGTAGGCGGCGGAGACCCAGGCCGCCCGGATGACCGGCGACCAGTCGATTGGGATGCGGAGGAACCCCTGCCACGCCTGGAACTGATTGGGCAGGAGGTAGGGCTTGAGCGCGCCGAGGCCGGGGAGGATCCCGACGAGCTGGAGGAGCAGAGCGATGAGCAGCGTCCCCACCACGGCGGCGGCGCTGTTGCGCGTGATGCTCGAGAGCAGCAGGCCGATGCAGGCGATCGCGAGCATCGGCAGCAGGTAGACCCCGAGGCTCGCCGCGACGAGCCCGAGCGCGCGCGGGGCGGAGACCGTCGTGCCCGACAGCGTGGTCAAGGGGTGAAAGCCCGACTTGAGCGAGCCGGCGACGATCGCGACGACCCCCATGGCCACGAGGGCGAGCAGGGCGTAGGTGGCGGCGGCCAGCGCCTTGCCCGCGAAGACCTGCCCGCGGTGCAGCGAGCGGGTGAGGATGGTCTTCAGCGTCCCGTTGTGGTCCTCGGAGGCGATGATGTCGCCGGCTACGAGCGAGGTCACGAGCGGGAAGAGCCAGACCGACCCGAAGATGAGCAGCACGAGCGGGATCGCGAGCCCCGACTCGCGGACATAGCGTCCGAACGCGACGTCCTCGGGCTGCCCGTTCTGCAGCGAGAGGGCGAGGACGAAGAGGAGCGGCATGGCGATCGCCACGCCGAGCCCGAGGTAGGTCCGCTTCTGGGAGCGGAGCTTGCGCAGCTCCCACCGATAGACGGTGAGGGTGCCCGGTCGCCTCATGCCGGCTCTCCCACAGGCTCAGGTGCCGCCGCGCGCTCCTCGTCGGGCTGCTCCTCACCTTCGGTGAGCCGGAAGAACAGATCCTCGAGCGTGGCGCGTTCGGGCGCGAGCGCGTAGATGGCGAGGCCTGCCTCGACCAAGGCGATCGAGAGCTCGCCCGTCGCCTCCTCTCCTGCGCCGAAGCGGATGCCGGCTGCTTCGCGTCGGACGTCGCCGAGCCCCCGCCGGTTCGCGCACACCTGCGCGGCACGCTCGTCGTCGCTCGTGCGCAGGAGGAAGCTGGTGGTCGCCGTGCGCTGCAGGTCGGCGAGGCTCCCCTCGTAGGCGACCCGTCCCGAGCGGACGATCGCCACGCGGTCGCACAGCTCCTCGACCTCGGGGAGCAGGTGGCTCGAGAGCAGCACGGTCATCCCTCCGTCGGCGAGGCGCCGGATGAGCGCGCGCATGTCGCGCATGCCCGCGGGGTCGAGGCCGGTGGCGGGCTCGTCGAGCAGGAGCAGGCGTGGGGCGCGGAGCAGCGCGCCGGCGATCCCCAGGCGCTGGCGCATCCCGTGCGAGTAGCCGCCGACCTTGTCCTTCGCCCGGTCGCGGAGGGCGACCACGTCGAGCACCTCATCGATCCGTCCCGCCGCCCCGTCGCCGTCGTAGGCGGCGCAGAGCTCGAGGTTCTTGCGCCCGTTCAGGTAGGGGTAGAAGCGCGGCGCCTCGACGAAGCCGCCGACGCCGTCGAGCGCGCGGGCGCCGTCGTGGAGCGGGTCGCGGCCGAAGAGTCGGGCGCTGCCCTCCGTCGGGCGGATCAGTCCGAGCAGCATCCGCAGCGAGGTCGTCTTGCCGGCCCCGTTCGGGCCGAGGTACCCGTACACATCCCCGGCGCGGACCGTCAGGTCGACGTGGTCCACCGCGACGATCTCGCCGTAGCGCTTGACGAGCCCGCGGGCCTCGACCGGATGGTGGTCCACGCCGGTAGAGCCCTACAGCCCGCGGGCGGCCGCCTCGGCCGCGGCGGGGGGCACGGAGCCGAGCACGGTGTAGGAGATCCCGGCGCGCTCGAACTGCACCACCGTTCCGAGCGCCGTGGCGAGCTCGGTGCCGGTCGCCCCGTTGATCGAGACCTTGGGGAGGTCGAGCTGCTGCCGGCGATGTCCGCGCCGCGCGGGTGCGGCCGGTG